>ERZ1645187.3609-NODE-3609-length-12914-cov-12.375224_pt1 | contig 12914 bp, 6 predicted proteins | sample MGYA00575352_ERZ1645187 | MGnify/ENA primary metagenome ERZ1645187 (study PRJEB40837, sample SAMN11349314) | freshwater sediment metagenome | isolation source: river sediment | host: Sediment | place: India: Wazaribad , New Delhi | collected 2017-02-21 ... | reverse complement strand
GGAAACCGCCGCCGAGGAGATCTCGGCGGTGACCCCGATGCGCAGCTCTTCGTGGAAGCGGCGCAGCCGTTCCTCGTCGAAGGCGGCCAGCGAGAGGATGTCGCGTCCGGCGATCAGCGCCGCATCGCCGTCGGCGGCGATCTGCGAACCGACCGAGACGAAGTCGCGCCCCGCGACGACGGTCAGGTCGCCTCCCGCCGTGACCTTGGACCCGGCATTGTAGGTGCCGGACTTCGAGGTCTCGTCGGTGATCTGGGCATAGCCGGCGAACAGCGACGCCTTGCCGCCGGAGATGTCGGCGGTGATGCCGATACCGGAGATCCGCGAGAGGATCTCTTCGCGCAGCGACTGGCGCGCCGCGGTCAACGACACGTCGCGCCCGGCCGTCAGATCGACCGCGCCGGCCGCGGCGAGACCGGAGCCGACCACGGCGACGTCGCGCGGCGCCGAGACCGTGAGATCGCCACCCGCCGACAACAGCGAGGATACCGCCGTTGTCGCCGTCGTCTCGTGCTGCTTCAGCTTCTGATAGGCGAGCCAGAAGAAGCCGTCGGAGCCGTCGAGGAAACCCCACTTGCGCTCGACCGTGAGATCGTGGCGCCAGTCGTTGCCCGCCAGGATCGCCACCGAGGCGTCGGCCCGCGCCTTGGCGCCGACGCCGGCGGCGACGGCGAGGTCGCCGCCCGCTTCGAGCAGGCCGGCGACGATCACCGTGTCGCCGCCCGAGCCCGACGCGAGATCGCCCGAGGCGGTGATCCAGGTGCCCTGATCGACGACCCGTTCGGACAGATTGCGATTGGAGGAACCGGCGAGCCCCCACCAGCTCGACGAGTTGCGCTGGATGTCGAGGATGGTGCGGCTCTGCACCGGGGTCATCGCCACGTCGTCGCCGGCGGCGATCGAGACGTCGCCGCCGGCCTGCAGACGGCCGCCGGCATCGAGCAGGTCACCGCCCGCCACGATCGACAGGTCGCCACCGGCGGTCAGTCGATCGACGCGCGGGGTGTCGATCTCGTGATAGACGTGGGTCGTCGAGGAGTTGAAGCCGAGGAAGCCGGAGCTGTGGCTCGTCGCCTCGCGGATCGTCGTCTCGAGACCGGCGGCGAGCGACACGTCGCCGCGCGCGGCGAGCATCATCGTGCCGCCCGCGGCGAGATCGGAGGCGGCGATCGCCAGATCGCCACCGGCGGCGAGCGACAGTCCGCGCCCGGCCGACACCGTCGAGGCGGCGAACCACTGGTCGAGCGACCAGTTCACGCCGCGCATGCCGCTCTCGCGCCACAGCGTCTGTGCGCCGATCACCGCATTGCCACCGGCGGTCAGCGAAACGTCGCGACCGGCCGCCAGTTCCGCCGCCAACACCGTGACGGCCCCACCGGCGGCGAGCTTCAGATCGCGTCCGGCGGCGAGCTTCTCGGCGGTCTCCAGACGGTCGCCGGACGGCGCCACCCGCGAGGCGACGACCAGATTGCCGCCGGCCGACAGGGTCAGATCGCCACCGGCGGCGAGCGGCAGTTCGGTCAGGCGCAGATCACCGGCCGTCTGCAACGACAGCGCGTCGCCGGCCGACAGGTGGTTGGTGCTCGTGTCGATGTCGAGGCGGCCGGTGGCGAGCGCCAGCGAGCGGCCCGCGGCAAGCGTGCTGCGCGCCGCGGCGAGCCCGTCGCGGACCGTCGCGGCGACGTCGCCGCCGGCGATGAGGGCCGCCCGATCGAGCGTCAGCGAGGTGGCGTCGAGCGAGAGATCGGAGCCGGCGGCGAGGACGGCGCGATGCTCGGTCGCCGTCGCATCGACCATGGCCAGCGTCCGCGTCACCTGCAGACGGCCGCCGCCGGGGGAACCGAGCCACGACGAGCCGACGCCGCGGGACGCCGCGATGCCGCCGCTGCGAGCAGGGGCGATCGTCGGCACGATCGGCACCGACCGGGCGACCAGACCGCCGATCGCGCTCGACCCCGCGCGGAAGACCGCAGCCGCATCGACATCGTCGATCGCACCGGTCCAGCCGTCGGCATCGGCGAGCACCGATCCTTCGACATGGACGGTGCCGGAGCCGACCGCGGCATCGAGCGAGACCGCCCCGGTGTCGCCACCGAACCGCATGCCCCATTCGGCTCGATCGAGCGCGCCGGCGACCGCCGTCGGATCGGCGGCGATGTCGAAGCGCGCCGCCAGGGAGCGGGCCACCGGATCACCGGCCAGACCGGCATCGGCGAACCAGGTCTCGAGCGCCGTCGCCTTCTTCGGTTGCGTCGAGCCCGGCCAGACGACTCCGCCGACACGGCCGGCGGCGAGACCGGATCGGTCCTGTCTCGTGGCGAGGGTCAGGGTTTCGGTACGGCGCACCGTCCCGGACAGGACGCGGCTGTCGGTGACGCCGCGAACCTCGGCACCACCGGTCGCGGCCACGCCGAGCCGCCCACCGGCGGTGATCGTCGCCCCTTCGACGGTCGTTCGGCCACCGCTCGACAGGGTCACGTCGCGGCCGACCGCGAAGCGGTCGGTGAGGTTGCGCAGACGCTCGCCGTGGACCCGCCCGATGGTTCCGGGATCGAGGGCGACGCCGGCGTCGCGCAGTGCGGCGACATCGGCGGTCCAGCTCGACCGCTCCTTCAACGCGGCGAGATCGAGGTCGCGGCCGGCGGCCAACGCGGCACTGCCGCCGACGTCGGCCGCGACACCGGCGACCCGTAGGTCGCGACCGGCGGTGATCGCCAGATCGCCACCCGCGGCCAGCGCCGAGACGTCGAAGGTGTTGTAGGTGTTGAATCCGCCACGACCGGCGGTATTGGGATGCAGTGTCTCGATCGCGGTCACGGTGACGTCGCGATTGGCCGCCAGCACCATCGACCCCGACGCGGCGAGACGCGCCGCTTCCGCCGTCAGATCACCACCGGCGAACAGCGTCATGGCGCCGGCGGTGAGCGTCGCCTTGCGCAGGCGCAGATCCGCCGCCGCGGTCTCGGATCCGGCCGAGATCGTCAGAGCACCGCCCGCCGAGGCCCGACCGGAGACGGCGACGTCGCCGGCGGCGGCGAGCCGAAGGTTCGCCGACGCCTTCAGCGTTCCATCCGACGAGGCGCTGCCCGAGGCGGCGATCGACACGTCGCGACCGGCGACCAGAGCCCCCGAACCGGCGAGGGCCATCGGCCGGTTCGCCGCCAGATAGACCTGCGGCACCAGCACTTCGCGACCGTCGACGATGCGCTTTTCCATCCAGACGACGTCGCGATCGAGCGACGCCTTCTGGGCATCGGTCAACGCGTCGCCGACGGTGAGGCCGAGCCGACCCTTCAGCGCGATGCCGCCATCCATCAGATCGCGCATCTGGTCGTAGTCCGGACCGGCGTTCTCGACGAGATTGCGCCGCCCGGTCAGGGCGAAGATCTGCTCTTGAACCAGCCGGTTCTCGTACCAGGCGTCGCCGAGCCGGCGTGGCGTGGCGTCGCCCGGCGCCCCGATGCGGTTCAGCATGTAATCGGAACCGGCAAAGGTGCCGTAGCTGCGGAATCGCGGATCGGTCTCGATCAGCGGCCCTGCGCCGTCGCTCGGAGCGAGAACGAAGGGCGCGTTGCGCCCCTGCGGCAAGACCAGCGCCGAGAGATCGAGACGGCCGCCGACCCCGAGCGTGATGCCGTCCATCAGGCCGCGACCGCTGCTCGGGCGCCCCGAGAAGCCGACTGCGCTGCCACTCTGTCCGTCGACGCCGACGGCCGAGCCGCCCGAGACCGAGCGGTCGGTCCCGGCGGCGCTCCGCGATCCTTCGGTCGGCGTGACCGAACCGCGCGCGTCGACGATGCCGGAGACCCGCGGATCGGTGAAATAGTTGGCGATGTAGTCGTTCGACAGCGTCGTGGTGTTGACGAACTCGCGCAGGTTCATCACCACGCGATCACCGGCCTCGACGATGCCGCCGAAGGTCTCACGCGACGTCACGGTGATGTGGCAGCTGAAGCAGTCGACCTTCTGCACCTTCATCTCGGCCAACGCCGCGCCGAAGGTGGTATTGGTGAACCGTCCGCCGGTGACGACGACATCGCGGCCGGCCGACAGGAGCGCGTAACTGTTGCGGATGTCTTCGCCGTCGATACGCACGTCGCGGCCGGCGAGCATCCGGCCCATCACACCATCTCCGGCGAAGGCATCGCCGGTCTGGGTGTAGAGCATCGGGATGCCGTCGTCGGTCTGGTACCAGACGGCATGGAGATCGTTGCTCCGCACCGTCGGGCGCGTGCCGAGGTTGGTCACCGACTGCGCGGCGATCACCAGATCGCCGTCGTGCGCCTCGATCAGGCCGGAATCGTTGAGAACCGAGTCTGCCCGCGAGACGCCGTCGTGCCCGGCGATACGGATCGACCCGGCCGCCCAGACCCAACCGCCGTGGTTGGCGAAGGACGGGGCATGGATCGTCAGATCGCCTCCCGAGAGGATCAGTGAAGCGATGTCGACGGCACCGGCCGACCGCAGACGCAGATCGCCGGGCGCCCACAGGCCGGTCACCTGCGAGAACGAGCCGGTGTCGAGCGACAGCGTCGAGCGAGAATCGAGGCGTCCCGTCGCCGTGATCGTCGTCGCGCCGCCGATCACCAGATCGAGCGCGCCGCCACCGAGTGTCCCGTCGACGGTCAGACTGCCGGCGCCCACCGTCGCCACCCGCCCGGCCGAGACCGTTCCGGCGATGTCGACCGCGCCGGTCGCCGCCACGACGAGATCGCCGCCCGACAGCAGGCGGGCATCGGCCCCGACCGTCAATCGGTCGCCGACGAAGATCAACCGCCCGGCCGCCGCGATCGTGTCGGCGCCGGCCGGGGTCGTCGTCTGATCGGCGTCGCGAGCCGCGACGAGTGCGCCCGCCCGGATCGTCAGATCGCCGTCCGACTGCACGATGCCGTTGCCGAGCCGGATCACCCCGTCGGCGGAGGCGATCGCCGGATCGGCCGAGGCGCTCACCGTGAGCTCTCCGCCCGCTCCCCCGAAGGCGCGGATCGCCCCGCCACGCAGCGCGATCGATCCGGCGGCGACCGAAGCGGCCGGCGAATGCAGTTCGATCAGCCCGTCGTCGAGATCGATGCGGCCGCCGGCGACGATCGTCGCCCGCCCGGCGTCGCCGAGCGACAGCAGCCGTGCCCGCCGTGCGGTGAGGTCGCCGCCGGTGGCGAGCGTGAGAACACCCTCGGTGGCGATCACCGCATCCGCCGCGCCGAGGTGGCCGGCGACCGACAGCGACAGATCGCCGGCCGCCACCAGGCGGGCACCGGCAACGTCGGCCGATCCGGCGACGGCGATGCCGAGCGCCCCGTGCGCCTCGATACCGGCGCGCCGGGCGAGAAGATCGCCCGAGATCACCGACACCGCGCCGCCCGACCACAGGCGGAGGTCGTCGAGGACGACCGGGCCGCGCCCGTCGATGAAGACGGCGCGCGGATCGATCAGAGTGGCTTCGGTCAGAGCGATGCCGCCGGCCGTGGCGGTGACGGCCAGGCCTTCGCCGCTGCGCACGGTGGCGCGCGTCAGATCGATCGAACCGGCCGCCGCGACCGAGGCGGTCGCCGTGGCGGCGATCAACAGATCGGGTGCCGAAAGCACGCCGCCGACGGTGAGCGAGACGGTGCGACCGGCGATGCCGGCGCCGTCGAGATCGGCATCGCCGGCCGCGATCAGATCGACGGCGGCATCGCCGTCGAACACCGCGCCGCGTGCCGCCAGACGCCCCGCCGACAGGCGCATCGCGCCCGGCGCCGGGCCGCCGTCGGTGAGACGCGTCGATATCAACGCGCCAGAGAGGTCGAGCGTGGCGAAGCCGCCGATCTCCAGCGCCGCCCCGACGATCGTGCCCTGGCCGCGGAAGAAGCCGCGATTGCCGGCGGCATCGGCGAGGCCGGCGATGGTCGCGCGGCCTTCGGCCCGCATCGTCCCGGCGGCGGTCTGGCCGAGGTCGTGCGCACGCAGCACCAGATTGCCGCCGGTGCCGATGCGGCCGGCGTTGAACACCGTGCCGGTCGCCTCGATCGCCGAGCCGCCGCCCGCCGCGATGGTCGCATCGGCGAAATTGCGCAGATCGACCGTCGTGATCGCAGCCTGTCCGCTCGCCGAGAGCGTACCGGTGTTGGCGATGCCGGCAGCGAGCACGGCGAGGTCGCCGTTCGAGTGGAGAACACCCTGGTTGGCGAGCGTGCCGGCAACCGCCTCCATCTTCTCTGCGGCCAGAATCTTCCAACGATTGTCGAGGGTTCCTGCGACCTCCAGCGTCACCGTGGTTCCGGCGATCGCCCCTTCGTTGATCAGTTCGCCGGCGACGAGATGCCAGTCGCGCGCCGCCCGCTGCACCGAGGCGAGGGTCGCCCGGCCACCCACCCGCATCGTCACGGCGTCGGCGGTGACGTCGCCGGAGACGATCGCATCGCCGGCAACCACGGCGCGGATCTCGCCGGCCGGCGCCGCCAGCGATCCCGGCAGTTCGAGCGCATCTTCGACCACCAGTCCGAGCACACCGCCCGACTGGACCTTTCCCGAGATCGCCGTCCGCCCCTTGGCGGAGATCGCCACCTTGCCACCGGAGACGCGGCCGGAGATCCCCAGGGCGCCGCCCGACGACATCACCAGATCACCGGCCGAGGCCATGTCGCCGGCCATGTTGACGCCGACGCCACGCTCGGTGGCGACCATGCGGATCGCCTTGGCGTACATGCCGCCGAGGGCGGCGACGTCGATCGCCAGGGCCGGAACCGCGCCCTTGCCGGCGATCGGGGTGGCGTCGAGCGTGTCCCAACGGATGTCGTTGGCGCCGGCGACCAGATTGAGCGTCTCGGCCCGGATCTCGCCACGGATCGCCATGGCGCGGGCGAGCAGGTCCATCCGTTCGGTGCCACGCGCGTCGAGACCGCCCGGTCCGACGATCAGCGTGCCTTCCTCGACGCGAAGCCGTTCGAGCGATCCGTCGGCGCCGAACACCGGCCGGCCGGTGGTCAGGGTCGCCCGCCCGGTGTTGACGAAGCCACAGCCGTTGCAGGTCAGACCGTTGGGATTGGCGACGATCACGTCGGCCTTGCGTCCGCCGACCTCGAGAGGACCCTCGAGCTTGGAATCGCTCGCCCCGGTCACCTCGTTGACGATGACCCGCGCCTCGCCGCCCAGGCGAAGATTCGGGTTGCCTTCGGTCCAGCCGGCGAGCCCGGTCTGGGTGTCGATGGCCGAATTGTTGAGGATCAGACCGCGCCCGTCGATATTGAAGCGCTCGTAGAGATTGTGCGAGACGCCAGCACCGTTCGGGCCGACGATGTTGATCTTCGGCGTGCCGTTGTAGGTCTGGTCGACGAAGGGGCGCACGTCGCCCGGCATGCCGGCCGCGCCGACGATCGCCTGCTGCGCCGCCGCCGGCAGCGTCTCCACCACCAGCACCATCGACAGCGCCACGCAGATCGCCTTGTGCGCGATCCGACCGAGGGTCCGTCCGAGCGAGCGGGGAGCGACCGGCGGCTCGATCGCGACATCGTCGAAGAGGCTGTGGAACGACATGGCTCGCAATCCTCAATAGGCGACGGTCAATGCCGCATGGATCAGGTCGGCATCGGTCTTGAATTCGTTCGGGCGATGGAGGGCGCGGCTCCAGGTGAGATCGAGCGCCAGCTCGTTGCCGAGCTGAAGGCGTCCGCCGACCGCCGCACCGGCCAGCCACGGCGTCGACCGCGACACCCCGTCGGCGAGCTTCACCCGGCCGAAGTCGAAGCCGACGAACCCGGTCAGCTTGGCGGTCCGTCCGGCGACGTCGTCGCTCCACAGGGTGCGTTCGAGGTCGTTGCGCAGGCGGAAGCCGCTCGTCCCCGACAGGACCTCCTCGTGGAACCCGCGCACGTCGGAGCGACCGCCGACCGAGAAGAGCTCCGATCCCGGCAGAGGATCGTCACTCCACTGCGCCGCAAAGGCCGAGCGCAGGACGAGGGCTCCACCGAACAGCGGCGTCGTGAGACGCGCATCGGCGACGGCGATCGCGAATTCCTGGCGTGCCGGCCCGAGCGGCCGCGCCGCACCGAACAGGTCGAGCCCGAAACGCCCGCCGCCGCGCCACTCCAGCACGGTGTCGCCGGCATAGATCTTGCCGCGCAGACCGACGCCGGCGATGGTCAGATCGCGGCGTTGCGTCAGGATCTCCTCGCCGAGAATGAAGTTGCGTGCCGACTTGCGGGTGAGATCGGCCCACAGATACGTCTTGGTCGTCTGATTGCGCCACAACAGACGTTCGACGCCGATCGACCCGCGCATCGAATGACCGTCGGCGCGATAGGTCTTGTTGATGCCGGGAATGTCGATGCCGTATTCCTGGCGACCGACACCGAACGAGAACGACCACTCCTGCCAGGAAAAGCCGTAGGAGGCCGAATAGTCCTGCGAGACGTGAGCGTTGGACCAGCGATCGCCGGACCAGCGATCGACGTTGCCGGTCAGACCGACGCTCACCTGATCGTTGAGACCGAGGAGACCGTCGAAGGCGGCGTCGAGCTTGCCCTTGTAGACGCCGGTCGACTTGTAGCCGGAGTTGTCGAGCGTACCGGAGACGCGCCAGCGCCGCTTCTCCTCCATGGCGACCTCGACCGTCGTCTCGCCGGTCTTCTCGCCGGGGATCAGCTTGAAGGTCGCCTTCTGCGACGGCACGGCATTGAGATTGTCGAGCCCCTGCTCCAGGCGGCGCAGGTCGAGCACCCCGTCGGCGCGGGTCGGAAAGGCGGCGACGAGGCGAAGATCGGCCGGTCGACCGTCGGAATAACGCATCCCCGTGATCACGCCGGGGACGACGACCAGTTTCAGGACGCCGGTCGCAGCCGGGTTCTGTGCCGGAACATAGACGCGGCTGGTGATGTGGCCGCGGCCCTGATAGCCGCGATTGACGTCGGACACCGCAGCGGCGATGTCGGCGACCCCGATGCAGCGGCCGGCCAGCACGCGCGCCTCCTGCGGCGCCTCGCCGAACGGTTCCCAGCCCGCGATCTCGACCTTCTCGACCGACACGCACTGCGGCGAGGCCGCCCGCGGTGCCGCCTCCGGCATCGCCGGCGCCGGTTGCGGCGGGGTATCGCGACGGCGCTCGCGTTCCACCTCCTGCCGCCGGGTCTCGGCGTCCCGCTCCAGCCGGTTCAGCGCATCGCCGACCTGCCGGTCGAGGTCGATCGGCTGCGCCTGCGCCGGTCCCACGGGCGCACTCCAGGCGACCGCCCCGGCAAGGGCGATGACGACGGACGGACGGCAACGGATCGGCGGCATGGGGAGATCTTTCGCGTCTTCGGACACGCGCCCCCTCACCCGCCGCATCGTCGATGCGCCGGTCGAAGCGGCCCGTGGGGCTCGGAAGGTCGGGGGTTCAGTTCGTCGCTTTCCAGGTCCGCGCGTCGAGCTGAGCCTTTTCGAGGTCGGCCGGCGACAGCACGGCCGCCACCCGCTTCAGCGCTTCGGCAGCGGCCGGATGGCTGCGGGCTCCCGCGAGGTTGTAGTAGAGATGCGCCTTGGCGAGATCCTTGGCGACCGTCCGGCCCTCTTCGAACATGCGGCCGAGTTCGTAGAGGCCGACCGGATTGCCCTTCGAGGCCGAGGTCTCGAAGTAGCTGCGTGCCTTGGCGAAGTCCTTGGCGACGCCGACGCCGTCACGATGGGCGAGGCCGAGCACGTTGAGTGCGCCGATGTGGCCGCCGTCGGCCGCCTTCTGGTAGAGTTCCATCGCCTTGGCGGCATCCTTGGGGCCGCCCTTGCCTTCCATCGTCATCTCGGCGCAGTTGAACAGGCCGTCCTTCTCGCCGAGTTCGCCCGCCTTGCAGATCTTGGTGCGGGCCTCCTGGAAGTCCTGCAGGCTGCCGGCCTCACCGCGGAAATGCATCAGCCCGACGCGGTTCAGCGCCTTGGCCGAGCCCTTCTCCGCCGCCGCCTTGTAGATCGGCACCGCCGTCACCGGATCGGCCGGCATGCCGACGCCGAGTTCGACCATGCGCGCCAGATAGAAGCCGGCCTCGGCGTTGCCGGCCTTGAAGCCGGCGGTGAAGATCTCCGCCGCCTTGGCGAAGTCCTGCTTGTCGAGCGCGGCGGTGCCGTCCTTGATCGGATCGGCGGCCGGTGCCTGCGCCGAAGCGGCGGAACCGAGCGCGAGGAGCGCGACGAGGGCGAGAGCGAGACGACGGGACACGAGAGGTACTCCGGGGTTGGGAACGGGAGGGTCGAGAGCCGGCCGACGACCGGCGCTCGGCTCAGGGGGCGCCACGCGGCGGCGAGGCCGCAGGTGGCGGCGGCGACGCGACCCCACCGGTCGCGACGCGCCCGAGACGCCGGCACAGACTGGTCCCGTCCGCCGTGCCGACGAACCAGACGGCGTCGAAGCGGCCTGCCGCTTCGGCGATCACCCGGGCGCGGTCGACCGGTCCGTCGGCGTCGTGGTCCTCCCACAACGCCACCGAGACGATCTGCCGGCGCTCGGCCGTCCGGAGGAGATGGAGCGGCACCGATCGATCGCGACGCGCATGGGCGCGCCCGGCGTAGAGGATCGGCACCACGTCCGCACCCGCCTCGCCGAGTCGCTCGGCCATGCGGGCATCACGCACCATCTGCGCTTCGGCGGCGGCGGCGAGATGCTCGTCGCTCGCCAGTCCGCACATCGCCTCGGCGAGCCCGGCCCGCCACGATCGTTGCGCCGGATCGGCCGCCGGGCCGAGCGCCTGCCGCGCGGCCGCGATACGTTCGCCGTCGCGCGTCGCCTCCTCCGGCGGGTCGCCGGCGACGACGGCACTGCGCGAGATCCAGGCGGCGTCGAACAGCGGCAGATAGATCCGCCATTCCGGCCATCCGGACGACGCCCAGGCGAGATCGACGCCGAGCCCGGAGGCGGTTTCGGGGTATTTCTCGCGACGTGTCGCGATCGCCTGCTGCCCGCCTTCGCCGAGCATCTCGACGACGAGCCGTTTGTCGACGTCGCCGAGCAGCGACAGGAGACAGGCGCCGGCGCGTGGATGGGCTTCGACGCCATGGCGCTCGCCGAGAATCAGGATCGGTCGTTCGGCGAGGACGGCTGCCGCGAGATCTTCCGCGCGGAAACCGGCCAATCGCACCGCGCTTCCGGTCGTCGTCACGATTTCACCGGCACACAGGCTCTGCGCCGACGCCTCGCTCGCGGCGAGCGTGACGAGCACCGTGGCCAGAAGAGCGACCATCGACCTCATCGTCCGCCCTCCGCGACGCGGTCGAGCTTCTCGCCGAGCCCGGCGAGCGGAATGCGGACGAGGGCACTGCGATCGGGAGCCGTCCACACCCGCAGGCGCAGATCCTTCGCCTTGCCGAGATCGGCTCGCATGTCGCGGGGCACGGGGAAGCCGGCCCAGCAGCCGTCGCTCTCGCACACCTCGAACAGTATCTTGTAGGGCCGGCGCCGATCGATCTGCAGCACCGCTCCGGCGGCGAGATAGCTGCCGAGCGGCATGCCGAGGAGCCCGAGCAGGTCGCCCTTCTTCGCCCCGGCCGAAAAGCTCAGCGCCACGACCCGGCGCGGTTCCTTCGCCAGTTCGGCGCCGGCGACGACCCGGCATCCTTTCGCCTCGGACGCAACCACACCGGGTTCGCCGCACATCAGCCGCCACGACGACACCACCTCGGACGCACGCTCCTGCGCCGCCGCGCCGAAGGCGACCAGGCTGAAAACGAGCGTCGAAGCGAGAACACGCGACATGATATGGTTACCAAGCGGAAACTCGCGCTGTGGTTACATCAACCCTTACGCGCATGTCAACGCTCTGCGCTTCGATGTTCCCGGCAATACACAACCGATGTGATGCCCTACACCCGCCCCTCGCGGTTTCCGAGGCGACAAGACAGAGCCGCGCACCCAATATTCGTACGAAACCCCACCGGATCGATCGACCGGAGACCCTCCGACCGGCATCGCGAATTCGCTCGACACCACGAGGTGCCAGGGGATCCCATGCAGAGATCCGCAATGCGGAGGCAATCACGCGAGTTTCGTGGTCGGCATGGGTGACGTCCCCGGCGTGGTGTAGGATCGGTCGCCGGAAGCCAGCCGTGGTCGATCTTCACGTTGAGTTCGATTGCGAAGCTGACCCCGACGCGGAAGACGACGACGACCGACGAAGGAATGGCGCCGATGGAGCCGATCGAGAAGGGGGAGGACGGCGATCGGCGCGGCCCATCTCCTGTGGCTCGCCTCGAAGGTCGCCCGTTCCGGTCCGGTCGATGGCGGCGGCGCTGGTCGCCTCGCTCCCCCGCTCGTCCGCGATCTCGCCGGCTGATCCACCCGAACTCCCGAGGACCCTCCCATGCCGATGATCACCTACACCTCCGGTGCCATGACGCCCGAGACCCGTGCCACGCTCATCCGCCGCCTGACCGAGGTTGCCGCCGAAGTCACCGGCATTCCGACGGCGCTGTTCTTCGTCGCCCTCCACGTCCTGCCCGACGACGACGTCGCCGTCGGCGGCGAGACGGTGACGGAGCTGCGCCGGCGCATCGCCGCCGTCTCGGACCCGTCCTGACCCGTCCCCCGTTCCGCTCGCCCTACCCCGGCGCCCCGAGCAGCCGGCCGCGGGCGAAGGCGACAGGCGGATGACGCAGCGCGCCCTTCGCAGACGACGAAGAACGCGCCGCCGGGCTCGATGCGGCCGTCCCCTTCCGGCTCGCCTCCCGCCTGAAGGCGCTCGAGCGATCCACGAATCCGGGCCACTCTTCCAGCCCTTCGCGATCCGTGACGGCAACCTCGTCACCGGCCAGAACCCGGCCTCGGCCGCGCCGGTGGCGCGGTTGGTGATGGCGGCTCTGGCGAACGCCGATGGAACCGCGTGACGTGGGCTAGCCCCTCTCGCGGAACCGCGCGAGATCGCTCCACGAGCGCAGGCCGGTGGCGTCGTAGATGGCGGCGAGGTGCTTCTTCATCG
>ERZ1645187.3608-NODE-3608-length-12918-cov-7.006530_pt1 | contig 12918 bp, 13 predicted proteins | sample MGYA00575352_ERZ1645187 | MGnify/ENA primary metagenome ERZ1645187 (study PRJEB40837, sample SAMN11349314) | freshwater sediment metagenome | isolation source: river sediment | host: Sediment | place: India: Wazaribad , New Delhi | collected 2017-02-21 ... | reverse complement strand
GTGGCACGGCACTTCACGCCGCGCTACCGGCCGTGGCGGCAGCGCATCGCCTTCATCCCCGACGGCGATTTCTTCGCCCCCTTCCGCGACGGCAAGGCCGAGGTCGTCACCGGCACCATTGCGCGCTTCACCGAAACCGGCCTGGTCATGCAGGACGGCACCGTGATCGAGGCCGACCTGGTGGTCACGGCCACCGGCTTCGACCTGTGCGTGCTGGGCGACATCGCCTTTTCGCTGGACGGCGCGCCGGTCGATTTCGCCGACACCGTGACCTGGCAGGGGATGATGTTCACCGGCGTGCCGAACATGGTCTGGGTGATGGGCTATTTCCGCGCCAGCTGGACCCTGCGGGTCGAGATGATCGCCGGCGTGGTCTGCCGGCTGCTGGCCCACATGGACGCGGCCGGCCAGCGCAGCGTGACGGTGGAAATCCCCGACCGGCTGCGCGGGCTTGAACACTTGCCCTGGGTCGCCCCCGAAAGCTTCAACCCCAACTACCTGATGCGCGACATGCACCTGATGCCGCGGCGGCTGGACCTTGAAGCCTGGCAGCATACCCAGGACTACTGGTCCGAGGGCGACCGCTTTGCACAGATCGACCCGACCGACGAGGCGCTGGTGTATCGCTAGGCCCGTCCGCCAGCCAGAAGGCGGGCAGCGGCGCGGATCATGCGGTCGCAGGCGGCCAGCTGGCTGCGCTCGACGTATTCGTCGGGCCGATGCGCGACCGCGATCGCGCCCGGCCCGCACAGCACCGCCGGCAGCCCCAGGTCGCGCTGGAACAGCCCCGCCTCGGCGCCGAAGGCCACCTTGGCGTGGTCGTTGCGCCCGACCACATGCTTCATCGCGGCCACCAGCGGATGGCCGGCGTCGATGGCATGGGCGGGGTATTCGTAGATCGTCTCGAACCGCGCCTCGGCGCCGGGGAACCGCTGGCGCAGGGCGGGCAGGATGCGGTCGAAGACCTCGGCCTCGATCCGGCGAAAGATCGGCTCCTGCTCGACCTCGGCCAGGTTGCGGAACTCGAAGGTCACGGTGGCGCTGGCCGGCACGATGTTGATCGCCGTCCCGCCCGAGATCAGGCCGACCGACAGCGTGGAGTGGACCAGGTCGTAATCGGCATCCTGCGGGCCAAGCGCCAGGTCGGCTGCGACGCCGCGCAGGAACAGCACCAGCTCGGCCGCGGCCTCGATCGCGTTGGCGCCGCGCGGGGCCAGGCTGGAATGCACCGGGTGGCCGGTGAAATGGCAGCGGTAGGCCCGCCCGCCCTTGTGGCCGATGACGACCTGCATCAGCGTCGGTTCGCCCACGATGCAGACCGCCGGCCGCGGCCCGTTCGCCGCGATGTCGCGCAAGAGGCTGCGCACGCCGATGCAGCCGATTTCCTCGTCATGGGTCAGGGCCAGGTGGATGGGGCGGGGGTGGCCCGCCGCCACCAGATCGGGCACCGCGGCCAGCACCGAGGCGACAAAGCCCTTCATGTCCGCCGCGCCGCGGCCGTAAAGCCGCCCGTCGCATTCGGTCAGGGTGAACGGGTCCGAGGCCCAGACCTCGCCCTCGACCGGCACGCAATCGGTGTGGCCGTTCAGGACCAGCCCGCCATCGCCCTCGGGGCCGATGGTGGCCCAGAGGTTCGCCTTCTGCCCGGTTTCGTCCAGGATCAGCCGCGAGGCGACGCCGTGGCGATGCAGGTAATCCTGCACATACTGCATCAGCGGCAGATTCGACCGGGCGCTGGTGGTGTCAAAGGCGACCAGGTCGCGCAGCAGGCGTTCGGTTTCGGTCATGGCATCCTGTCCGGCCGGGGGTTCAGACGCCGCCCGAGCCGCCGGGGCGATAGGGCGGCGGGGTCAGCAGCATCCCCGTCACCGTATCGGGCAGGGTGGCCATCAGGTTTTTGCGGGTCGGCATGCCCTTTGTAAAGGGCAGCAGCTGATGCTTGGCGATCTCGAAGATGCGGCGCAGTTCGGCCACCGGGTGGCGGTGTTCGTCGACCCGCAGGTCCAGCCAGGGATAGGCTTCGGTGTTGTAGACCTTCAGCGCGGCCGATTGCTTGCCGCGCTTGTCGCCGCCGGCGGCCTGGCCGGCCTCAAGCACCAGCATCAGCCGTTCGGTCAGGTCGAAGGCCGCGCTGGCGCGCGCGGCGGCAGCCATGGCGGCCACGGTTTCGGCGCCGACCAGCATGTTGCCCTGCACGGTGAAGCCGTCGCCCAGCTCATGCCCGGCCCAGGTCACGCAGCTGGCCCCGGTATGCGCCGCGACCCCGCCGTGCGCATCGACGATGCCGACCTGGCGGTCGTCGCGGCCGGGGTCGTCGGCCAAAAGCCGCGCCAGCGTGTCGGCGGCCGACAGGCCGGATTCCATCAGCTTCAGCCCGTCGATCCCCAGGTAGGGGTTGACCCAGGACTGCGTGGCGATGGCGCCGACGCCTTCCTTGATATAGCTGCAGATGCCGCCGACGGCGGGCACGGCGGTCGACACGGCAACGCCCAGCATCCCGGTGCGCGGGCAGCGGGCCGCGATGGAAAAGGTGTTCAGCTCGATCATTCTGGTCCTCCGGGTTCGCGCGCGGGGCGCATCATCTTGCGGTGGTCGGGCACGGCGGCAAGCAGCGTGCGGGTATAGTCGTGCTGCGGATCGGCAAAGACCTGGTCGGCGGGGCCATATTCGACCACCCGGCCATGGCGCATGACGGCGACCCGGTCGCTGACCTGGCGAATGACCGCCAGGTTGTGGCTGACGAAGACCGCGGTCAGGCCCAACTCGCGGCGGGTGGCGTCGAACAGCTCAAGCACCTGCGCCTGGACCGAGACATCCAGCGCCGAGGTCGGCTCGTCCGCCAGCACGACCTGCGGCTGCAGGATCACCGCCCGCGCGATGGCGACGCGCTGCTTCTGCCCGCCCGACAGCTGGTGCGGGTGACGGTCAAAGGCATCCACCGGCAGGCCCACCCGGGCCAGCAGGTCGCGCGCCTTTTCGCGCCGCTCGGCCCGGGTGCCGATGCCATGCACCTCAAGCGGCGCGGTCAGGATCTGGCCGATGCTTTGCCGCGGGTTGAACGACGAAGCGGGGTTCTGGAAGATCGGCTGCACCTGGCGCCGGAACGCCTTGAGCCTGGGCCCCGACAGCGCCCAGATGTCCTGGCCGTCCAGCCGGATGCTGCCCTGGCTGGGCCGGATCAGCCGCAGCGCCATCCGCAAGAGCGTGGACTTGCCCGAGCCGGATTCGCCGACGATTCCCAGCGTCTGGCCGCGCGGCACGCCCAGGGTGACGTCGGCCACCGCGGCCACCGGGGCGCTGCGGCGAAACCATCCGCTGCCGCCGAAATCCTTGGCCAGCCCGTCGATCTGCAGGAAATCGCCGCTCATGCCGCCCCCCTTGGCCGCAGGGGCGCATGGATGCTGGGCGTGGCGGCCAGCAGCATCCGGGTATAGGGCTGGCGCGGGTCGGCAAAGATGCGGCGGACCGAGCCCTCTTCGACGATCTCGCCATCCTTCATCACATAGACCCAGTCGCACAGCTCGGCCACCACGCCCAGGTCGTGAGTGATGAACAGGACCGAGGTGCCCTTTTCGTCGCGGATTTCCCGCAACAGCCGCAGCACCTGCGCCTGCACGGTGACATCCAGCGCGGTGGTCGGTTCGTCGGCGATCAGCAGGTCGGGCGCCAGCGCCAGCCCCATCGCGATCATCGCGCGCTGCTGCATCCCGCCCGAGAATTCATGCGGAAAGGCGCGGATGCCGCGGTCGGGGCCGCGGATGTGGACGGTTTCCAGCAGCCGGGCCGCGGCGCGCAGGGTGGCCTTCAGCGGCCCGCCCTTGTGCAGCGAAATCGGCTCTCCGACCTGCAGGCCGACCCGCATGGTGGGGTTCAGCGCCTGCATCGCGTCTTGCGGGATCAGCGCCATCCGGTCGCCGCGCAGCTTGCGCATGCCGGTTTCGGTCTGCGCCAGAATGTCGATATCCTTCAGCCGGATGCGCCCGCCCGCGATGCGCGCCTGACGCGGCAGCAGGCGCAGCGCGGCCAGCGAACTGAGCGTCTTGCCCGACCCGGATTCGCCGATGATGCCGACGATCTCGCCCGGCATCACCCGCAGCGACACCCCGCGCACCACCGGCGTCCAGACCCGGCGGCGCGAGAATTCGATCGTCAGGTCGGCGATGTCCAGCGTGGGCAGGACCCCGGGCCGGTCATGGCTGCGTCTGTCTGGGGGGGCGGGGGCGGTCATCCTAATCCTTCATGTGCGGGTCCAGCGCATCGCGCAGCCCGTCGCCGATAAAGTTGAACCCCAGCACGGTCAGAAAGATCGCCATGCCGGGCGCCAGGCTAAGCATCGCCGACTGCGCCATGAACCCGCGCCCGGTGTTCAGCATGTTGCCCCAGGTCGGCTCGGGCGGTTGTGCGCCAAGGCCCAGGAAGGACAGCGCCGATTCCAGCAGGATGGCATAGGAAAACGCCACCGCCGCCTCGACCAGAAGCGGGGCCAGGATGTTCGGCATGATCTCGCGGAACAGGATGCGCAGGTGGCCCATCCCCAGGGCGCGGGCGGATTCGACGTATTGTTCGCGCAGCACGACCTCGGTCGCGGCGCGGGCCAGGCGGGAAAAGCCGGGGATGAAGACGATGCCGATGGCGATCATCGCGTTGACCACCGAGGTGCCCAGCGAGGCCATCAGCACCACCGCCAGAAGGATGGCGGGGAACGAGAACAACAGCTCCATCAGCCGCATCAGCACCAGGTCGACGATCCCGCCGAAATAGGCGGCGGTCACGCCGATCACGGTGCCGCAGACCAGCCCGACGCCGGCGGCGATGAAGGCCACCTGCATCGAGATCCGCGCGCCATGGATCACGCGGCTGAGCGTGTCGCGGCCCAGTTCGTCCGTGCCCAGCCAATGCGCCGCACTGGGGCCTTGCAGCATGGCGGTATAGTCCAGGTCATAGGGCGACCAGGGCGCAATCCAGGGCGCAAAGATCGCCGCGATCAGGATGCAGCCGATGATCACGCCGCCCAGGATGACCAGGCGCCAGCGGTGGAAATCGAAGGCCGCGGTCATGCCTGGCTGCCCTTGGTGCGGCGCGGATCCAGCAGGCCCACGGCCAGATCGACGATCAGGTTGGCCACCAGCACGAAGACGGTGATCGCCAGCGCCGCGCCCAGAAGCACCGGGTAATCGCGGTTGATGATGCCCACCAGCACCAGCGACCCCACGCCGGGCAGCTGGAAGATATCCTCGATCACCACGACCGAGCCGAACAGGAAGCCCAGTTCGACCGCGGCCACGTTGATGTAGGGAATGGCCGCGTTGCGCAGGCTGTGGCGGCGGATCGTCAGCCCCTCGGGCGCGCCCTTGGCCCGGGCGGTGCGGATATAGTCGCGCGACAGCACCTCAAGCATCGAGGCGCGCATGATCCGCAACAGCAGCGCCGAGGACACCAGCCCCAGCGACAGCGCCGGCAGGATCATCAGCCGCAGGTTCGCCAGCGGGTCTTCGGTCAGCGGCACATATCCACCGGGCGGCAGCCAGCGCAGCCAGATCGAAAACACCATCACCAACAGCGTCGCCAGCCAGAAATTCGGCACCGCCCCCAAGAGCGAGGCCAACAGCGAAAACACCCGGTCCGCCGCCCGCCGGTGCCGGGCGGCCGCGATGGCGCCCAGCGGAAAGGCGATCAGGTTCGCCACCGCAAAGGCCAGGAGCGCCAGTTCCAGCGTGACCGGGATGCGGTTCAACAGCTCTGGCCCGACCGGCACGCCGCTTTGGAAACTGGTGCCGAAATCGCCCCCGGCCACCTTGGCCAGCCAGTCCAGGTATTGCACCGGCAGCGGCCGGTCCAGGCCGCGGGTCGCCTCGAACCGGGCGATGGCCTGGGGGGTGGCGTCGATTCCCAGGGCCGATTGCGCGGCGGAGCCGGGAATGACGTTGATGGCCAGGAACAGCACCACCGACGCGGCAAGCAGCGTCAGGGCAAAGGCGCCAAGCCGGGCCAGCAGGAATCGCAGCATCGGGGCAGGACTTTCGGGCAAGGGCAGGCACCCGGGGCCGGCGAACCGGCCCCGGGCGAAAGCGGCGTCAGGCGGTCAGCCAGGCGTCCTTCAGCGTCTTCAGGAACCCGGTCCGCATCGGCTTGTAGTTCTGCAACCGGTCGGTATGCGCGATCAGCAACAGCGCGTTGACCTGGGGCGCGATCGGCATCTCCTCCAGCGCCAGTTCCTGCTGCTGCTTGTACAGCGCCTTGCGTTCGTCCTGGGTGGCGGCCGACTTGGCATCGCGCAACAGCTTGTCCATCGCCTCGCTGGAGGATTTCTGCACGTTGATGCCGGTGCCGGTGGCGTAGTTGTTGAAGACGAAGTCGTCGGGGTCGGCCAGCGGGCTGACCCAGTACATCGTCGTCATGTCAAAGGCACTGGGGCCCCAGACCTCGTCCTAGTAGCGCGGGATTTCCATGGTCTTGATCTCGGCCGTGATCCCGATCGAGGCCAGGTTGGCCTGCAGGATCGGCGCCATCGCCACCATCGCCGGGAAGGACGAGGCCATGGTCATCGAGGTGGCAAAGCCATCGGGGACCCCGGCCTCGGCCAAGAGCGCCTTGGCCTTTTCCACGTCGCCCTGCGGGTTGAACGCCTGCAACCCGGCATAGGCCCAGTTCCATTGCGGGATCACCCCGCCCAACAGCGGCACCGCCTGGCCAAAGAAGGTGGCGGCCACGATGGCCTCGCGGTTGATGACATGGGCAATGGCCTGGCGGACCTTGGGGTTGTCCAGCGGCGCCACGGTGTTGTTCATCAGCAGCCAGTAATAGCGCGAGCCCTCCAGCGTCTGCCCGACGATCCCCGCCGAGGTGGACACCATCGCCCAGTCCTTGGGCGGCACCTCGTTGGTGAAATCGACCGTGCCCGAGATCACCGCATTGGTCAGCGCCGTGACATCGGGGATCAGGTGGAATTCCAGCCCGTCGAAATAGGGCTTGCCGGCCTCGTAGAAGGCGGCGTTCTTTTCGAACACCACCATCGAGCGCGGCTGATACGAGACGAACTTGAACGGCCCGCTGCCCACCGGGGCCGAGTTCAGGTCATGCCCCGATTCCACCAGCTTCTTCGGCACGATCGACGATCCGGGGAAGGCCATGTAGGTCAGGAACGGCCCGGTCGGCACCGTCAGGGTGAACTTGACGGTCAGCGGATCGACGACATCGACCGAAGCGATGGTTTCGATCTGCGACTTGTAGGAATAGCCGCTATCGGGGGCGCGCAGCCGGTCGAAGGTGAACTTGACGTCCTCGGCGGTCAGCGGGTCGCCGTTGTGGAAGGTGACGCCCACGCGCAGCTTGAAGGTATGGGTCAGGCCATCGGCGCTGGCTTCGTGGCTTTCGGCCAGGTCCGGGTAGGGCACGGCTTCGGTATCGACCGACATCAGCGTCGAATAGACCTGCTCGATCACCACATGCGACATGCCCGAGGGCCCAAGCGCGGGGTCGAACCCCGCCGGGTCGGCCGAGAACGCCACCTTCAGCACGCCACCGGAAACCGGGGTCTCCTGCGCCGCGGCGGGCAGGGGTGTCAGCGCGGTAAGGGCCGCCAGCCCGGCCAGCGCGGCGCTGCCGGCCAGAAGGCCGCGCCGGGTGATCGCCAGGTTCGAAAGGGGTCCGGTCTTGCGCATAGCCTACTCCTGTTGGTTGGGGGATTCGGGGTCTTCGGGTTGGATGTCCCGAAAGTTGAATTGACTTGAACAGCATTACAGATTTTCATGCCCGCAAGAGAAATCCCGCAAGCGTCGTCGGGCCTTGACAGACCGGGCGCCGTCTTGGCCCAGTGGATGGCCGGCATGGTGGACAGGGATGATGTGGATGCGCGATGGACGATAGCCCCCTGGTTCCGGCCGACAGCGCGGCGGTTGACCCTGCCAGCATCGGCGAAAAGCTGCGCCATCTGCGCAAGAAGCAGAAGAAGACCCTGAAAGAGGTGGCCGAACGGGCCGGCTGTTCGGAAAGCATGCTGTCCAAGGCCGAGCGCGGGACCGCCATGCCCAGCCTGGACCTGCTGTCCCGGCTGGCCGAGATCGTCGGCAGCTCGATCGCCGAGCTGTTCTCGGACGGCGGCCACCAGACCTGCGTGGTCTACGGCCCCGAGGATCGTCCGGTGCTTGAACTGGGTTCCACCTCACGCACGGGGCGGGCCGTTCTGGAACGGCTGATCCCCTATGAGCAGGGCCGCCAGCTGAACGCCAACCTGCATGTGGTGCCGCCCGGCGGCGGGTCGGCCGGGGCGCTGGTGCATGCCGGCGAAGAGGTGGGTTTCGTGATCGAGGGCTATGTCGAGATCACGGTGGACGGCAAGAAGCACCTGTTGGGGCCGGGCAGTTCGTTCTTCTTCCATTCGGTCCTGCCGCACAGCTACCGCAACATCGGCAGCGTGACGGCGCGGATCGTCTGGGTGAACTCTCCGCCCTACTGACGCCCTGGCCCGGCCTAGCTGCGCCGGCGGCGCAGCGCCAACAGCGCCAGCGCCACCAGGGCGGTGCCGACGATGATGATGAAGGCGGCCGAGGCGATGGCCGGGCTGATGTTTTCGCGCAAGGTCGAGAACATCTGGCGGGCCAGAGTGCGCTGGTTCGGCCCCGCGACGAAGAGCGTCAGCACCACCTCGTCCAGCGAGGTGGCGAAGGCCAGCGCCGCGCCCGACAGCACGCCGGGCATCGCCAGCGGCATGGTCACCAGGAAGAACACCTCGTGCGGGCGGGCGCCCAGGCTTTCGGCGGCCCGCTCGACCCGGCCGTCGATCCCGGCCAGCGCGCCGGAGACCGAGATCAGCACGAAGGGAATGGCGATCACGCTATGCGCCACGATCACCGACAGGTAGGTCGAGTTGAACCCCAGCCGCACGAACAGCGCCTGCATGCCCACCCCCAGAACCACCGCGGGCACCACCATCGGCAACAGGAACAGGGTGCGGATCTGGGTGGTCAGCACCATCTGTTGCGCGCGCAGCCCCAGGGCCGCCAAGGTTCCCAGAAGCGTGGCGACCAGGGTCGTCGCGCCGGCGATGATCAGGCTGTTCAGGATCGCCCGGCTCCAGACCTCGTTCTCGGCCAGTTCGCGGAACCAGCGGTCGGACAGGTCTGGGATCGGATAGGTCAGGAAGGCACTGGAGGTGAAGGCCAGCGGCAGCACCACCAACAGCGGCGCGACCAGGAACAGGACGACAAGGGTGGCATAGACGGCCCGGGTTGCGCGCATCATCGTCACCTTGCCTGAACCGGATCGCGCGACAGCCGATTGTAGACGGCATAAAGCAGCAGCGTCAGCACCAGCAGCACCAGGCCGATGGCGGCCGCCATGCTCCAGTTCGCCGAACCCGTGGCGTAGAAGGCGATGACCGACGACAGCATCTGGTCCGAAGCCCCACCCAACAGCGCAGGCGTGATGTAATAGCCGATGGCCGCCATGAACACCAACAGCGTGCCCGACACGATGCCCCGGAACGACAGCGGCAGCAGAACCCGCAGAAAGGCCCGCACCGGATGCGCCCCCAGCGAGGCGGCGGCGGTCATCAGGTTGCGCGGCACGGTCAGCAGCACGGTGTAGATCGGCAGCACCATGAACGGCAGCAGCACATGCGTCATCGCCAGCACCACGCCCAGCCGGTTGTAGATCAGCGCCAGCGGGTGGTCGATGATGCCAAGCGCCATCAGCGTCTGGTTGATGATGCCGTTGTCCTGCAGGATGATCATCCAGGCGGCGGTGCGCACCAGAAGGCTGGTCCACAGGGGCAGCAGCACGGCACCCAACAGCACCGCCCGTTTCCAGCCGGTGACCGTGGCCGCGATCATCGCATAGGGCAGGCCGACCAGCAGGCAGCACAGCGTGACCAGCGCCGAAATCCACAGCGTCCGCACCAGGATGGTGGCGTTGGCCGAGGTGCCTTCGGGCATCGCGGCGATGGCGCCGGTCTTGTCGCGTTCCAGGTCCAGCGCGGCCAGCAGGTAGGCATCGGTATAGGCCGAGACATTGGCCTGGATCGCGGCCCAGAACTCGGTCTGGGTCCAGCGGTCGTCGATGCTGGCCAGGTCGATGTCGGGGTTCTCGCGCACCGCCGTGACGGTCTTGCCCATCAGCGACCGGAAGCCGGATTTCGACGAATTCAGCCGCCGCGTCACGTCGCCCATGGCCATGTCGTCGGTGTTGGCGACGATGTCGGCGCGAAACGCCGCCTGCACCTGCGCCGAGGGCACGCCGGTGCCATCCCAGGCGCCGATCTCGGCCGCGGTGCGGGTCAGCACGCGCGACACCGAAGGGTCAGAGACCGACTGCGTGATCACCGTCAGCAGCGGCCAGATGAAGAACAGCGCCAGATAGGCCATCAGCGGCGCCACCAAGGCAAAGGCGCGCAGGGACCGCCCCCGGATCATGGCGCGATCACCCAGCCATCGGCGGCGCGGAAGGTCAGCGCCACGCGCGCCCGCTCGGGCCATTCGCGGGCCTTGCGGCCGGTGCGGGCGATGATCTCGCCAAAGGCGGTGGCGATGACGACGCGGACGTGATCGCCCTGATAGATCGAATCCACGATCTCTCCGGCCAGGCTGTTGTCGGCCTCGGCGGCCGTGCCCTCCTGGATCTCGATGCGTTCGGGGCGCAGCGACAGCAGCCCGGCCTCGCCCGCGCGCAGACCGGCGACACCTTGGGCGCGGACGCTTGTGCCATCCTTCAGCGCCAGTGTCACCTGGCCGTCGGTCACGGCCTGGACCTGGCCCTCCAGCAGGTTGGTTTCGCCGATGAACTCGGCGACAAAGCGGTTGGCGGGGTGGTCATAGACCTGCCGCGGGCTGGCGCATTGCTGGATCTTGCCCTGGTTGAACACGGCGATCCGGTCGGACATGGTCAGCGCCTCGTCCTGGTCATGGGTGACGAAGATGATCGTCAGGCCCAGGCGGCGGTGCAGGTCGCGGATGTCCAGCTGCATCTGTTCGCGCAACTGCTTGTCCAGCGCGCCCAGGGGTTCGTCCATCAGCACGACGCGGGGTTCGAAGACCAGGGCGCGGGCCAGCGCCACGCGCTGCTGCTGGCCGCCCGACAGCTGGCTGGGCAGGCGGTCGGCCAGGTGGCCAAGCTGCACCATGTCCAGCGCCTTGCGCACGCGCTCGGCGGTGGCGGCCTTGGGTTCGCGGCGCATGTCCAGCGGAAAGGCCACGTTCTTGGCCACCGTCATGTGTGGAAACAGCGCGTAGTTCTGGAACACCACGCCCATGTTGCGCTTGTAGGTCGGCAGCGTGTTGATTTCGCGGCCGTCCAGCAGGATCGACCCGGCGCTGACCGATTCGAAGCCCGCCAGCATCATCAGAAGGGTGGTCTTGCCCGACCCCGAGGGGCCCAGCAGGCTGACGAATTCACCCCGCGCGATGTCAAGGTTCAGGCTCTCGACCACGCGGACGGCGCCATAATCCTTGGTGGCGTCCCGAAAGCGGATGAAGGGTTCGGACACGATCTCTCCTGCGGCGTCAGCGGGCGCGGTCAACGGGATCGACGACCGGCAATTCCGACCGGCTGGCCCGTTACAGGTGAGGAGGGGCCGGCCCGGCGGGGGTGCCGCCGGGCCGGCCCGAACGGGTTACTGGGCCACCCAGGCGTTGAAGCGCTCTGTCAGTTCCTCGGAATTGTCAACCCAGTAGTTGACATCCAGGTTCAGCGAGACGGCCAGGTTGTCGGCCTGCGTCGGCAGGTTGACCCCCAGTTCCGGCGCGATCGCCTCGGCCGCGGCCTTGACCGGCAGGCCATAGGCGATCTTGGCGGGCAGCTTGGACAGGTTCTCGGGCGCATTGGCAAAGGCGATGAAGTCCATGCCGGCGTCCTTGTTCTCGGCCCCGGCCAGAACGACCCAGCTGTCGACGGCATAGATCGACTCGTTCCACACCAGCTTCATGTTGGTGCCTTCGGTCTGGTTCAGGCCGGTGATCCGGCCGTTGTAGACCGAGGACATCACCACGTCGCCGGTCTGCAGCATCGACAGCGGCTGCGCGCCGGCTTCCCACCAGACGATATGCTCGCGCAGCGCGTCCAGCTTGGCGAAGGCGCGGTCGACGCCTTCGGGGGTGGCCAGCGTCGCATAGACGTCTTCCTTGGCGACGCCATCGGCCATCAGCGCCGCTTCCAGCGCGTATTTGGCGGTCTTGCGCAGGCCGCGCTTGCCCGGGAATTTCTCGACGTCCCAGAAATCGGCCCAGCTTTGCGGCTGCGCCTCGGTCAGCTTGTTGCCGTCATAGGCGATGGCGACCGACCACACGATATGGCCCGCGCCGCAGTCCGACGCGCCGCCGGGGATATAGCTGTCCTGGCCGCCCAGCTTGTCCCAGTCCAGCTTTTCGAAGATGCCGTCGGCGCAACCCAGGGCCAGTTCCTCGGCCTCGACCTGCACGACGTCCCAGTTGGGCTGCCCGGCCTTGACCTTGGATTGCAGCACGCCGTAGCCGCCTTCCCAGGCCTCGTCCAGCACCGGCTTGCCCAGCTGTTCGGCGAAGGGCTGGAAGAACAGTTCGCGCTGCGCGTCCTGGAAGGTGCCGCCGAACGACACGATGGTCAGGTCACGCGCCTGCGCTGCGCCGGCCGCCAGGGCCAGGGCGGCGGTGCCGGCGGCCAGGGCCATACGGAAATGGGTCAGGGTCTTCATGGAGGTCCTCCTTGCTGTGTCTGTTATCTTGGCTCAGTTCTGTTCGATGCGGAAGGCCGCGGCGCGGCGGTGGCCTTCCAGCCCTTCCGACGCGCTTTGGCGGATGGCGGGCATCGCCACCTGGGCGATGGCATCGTCTTCCAGCCATTGATGCGTGCAGATCTTGACATAGGCGCCGACCCAGAGGCCCCCGGTATAGCGCCCCGCCGCCATGGTGGGCAGCGTGTGGTTGGTGCCGATGCACTTGTCGGAATAGA
>ERZ1645187.3607-NODE-3607-length-12920-cov-6.318616_pt1 | contig 12920 bp, 10 predicted proteins | sample MGYA00575352_ERZ1645187 | MGnify/ENA primary metagenome ERZ1645187 (study PRJEB40837, sample SAMN11349314) | freshwater sediment metagenome | isolation source: river sediment | host: Sediment | place: India: Wazaribad , New Delhi | collected 2017-02-21 ... | reverse complement strand
TTGTTCGCGTTTCAGAAAATTTAAACTGCGTGTCCGTTGGAATGTCAAGGCGCGTGGGATGTCGGTGAGGGTTGCGGTGTGGGGAGCAAAAAAAAGACCTGCCCGACGACCAGAGAGGGTCGGCGTGCAGGTCTTGGGGTGAAAGGGGGAAAAATGGTGGAGGCGGCGGGAATCGAACCCGCGTCCGAAAGGCCTAAACTTACGAGTTCTCCAAGCTCAGTCCCCTGTTTGTACAACCCGGCCCCAGGGTACCCAGGCACGGGAGGTTGCCTTTCTTTATTTCGGATCTCCCACCGTAGGCTGGCAAAAGATCCTATCCCGCATTGTGGCGTTTCTCCCCGACTCGCGGGAGAAGGCGAGGGAAACGGCTACTTAATCTTAAGCAGCGAGTGCGTAATCGTTTGCAGTTAAGTTTTGGTCCACCGTTTAACGGGTTGGGTGGGATCCCGGCTTGCTCTCTCAGCCTCAGCGCTTCCGTCGAGCCCAGTTCGCCCCCTAAGCTATCTATGGCTAACGACGTAGTGACGATTGTAAATGGCGGGGACGACGGGGCTTGAACCCGCGACCTTTGGCGTGACAGGCCAACGTTCTATCCAACTGAACTACGTCCCCGCATGGTGGGCGGTAGAGGGCTTGAACCTCTGACCCCCGGCGTGTAAGACCAATGCTCTGCCAACTGAGCTAACCGCCCAAGAGCTACTATAGAATACACGAAGCCGTGCTGTATGTCAAGAGTCGGAATCGGCTTCCGGAGCGACTTCTTCCTCTTCTTCTCCGTCGTCGAGGGGGGGAAGTTCCTTCTCGTCCTCCTCCTCGCCGTCTTCGTCGGTGGTGAAGCCCTCGCCTTTCAGGTCGTCCTTGTTCATCACGCCCTCATTGGAGAGGCTGGAGAAGAAGGCGTCCGGTGTCAGGATCTCCCCCTGATCGTCCATGGGGGCGATGCTGTTCATGACAACCTTGGGCTGGTAGGCGATGATCATGTCCTGAACGATCTCCTCTTTGGCCACCTTGATGAAGAACTTCTCCTTGGTCTCGATGGTGATCTTCTTGGGGTCCTTCAGCAGCTGCTTGGCCCTCTTCGCGATGGCCAAGACATAGAGGTATTTGTTTTCCTTGATGATCATCCTCAGGCTCCTTCCTTGGTGCTCTCTTCGTGGGGGTGCTTCTCCATGACCTCGTAGGGTTTATAGGCCTTGAAGCCCGTTCCAGCCGGGATGAGCCTTCCCATGGTGACGTTCTCTTTGATCCCCTTGAGATAATCGGTCTTCCCGTAGAAGGCGGCGTCGGTGAGGACCCGGGTCGTCTGCTGGAAGGCGGCGGCGGAGATGAAGGAGTCGGTGTTGAGAGCGGCCTTGGAGATTCCCAACAGGCACGGTGAACCGGTGGCCTGGTGTCCGTCTTCCATGGTCTCCGCGATCCGTCGGTTCTCTTTGTTGAAATCGAACTTGCTGACGAGCTGGCCGTAGAAGAACTTGGAGTCCCCGACCTCTTCGATCTTGATCCACTTCAGCATCTGCCGAACGATCACTTCGATGTGCTTGTCGTTGATCTCGACTCCCTGACCACGGTAGACCGACTGGACCTCCTTCAGGAGGTACTTGGCGATCTCCGTCTCCCCGAGGGCGTCCAAAATCTTGTGGGGATCCGAGGGGGCTTCGATCAGGGCCTCTCCGGCCTTGACCCGGTCGCCCTCCTGAACCCTCAGGTAGTTGGAGGTGGAGACGGAGTACTCTTCCGCCTTGCCTCCGTCATCGGGCTCGATGATGATCTTCCTGAGACCCTTGGTCAGGGAACCGAACTTCACCTTACCGTCGATCTCACTGATGACGGCGGGGTTCTGGGGCTTGCGGGCCTCGAAGAGGTCTTGGGCTCGGGGAAGACCGCCGGTGATGTCCTTGGTCTTGGCGGTTTCGCGGGGGATCTTCGCCAGGATCTGTCCGGGCGTGACCGGTACGCCGTCTTCCACGTTCAGGATGGCGTCGGAGGGAAGGTAGTACTCTCTCAGAATCTTCTTCCCCTCCCGGATCTCCAGGGCGGGTTGCATCTTGTCGTCCTTGGATTTGATGATCCTCGTCTTGATCCTGTTGGTCTGCTCGTCGATGTCCTTAATGCAGGTGACGGCGTCCTTGAAGTCCCTGTAGTTCACGGTCCCGCCGACTTCCGTGACGATGACCATGGAGTAGGGATCCCATTCGGTGAGGCCGTCTCCCCTCTTGACCTTCTGTCCGTCCTTGACCACCAGGGTGGCGCCGTAGACCATGGGGTAGATCTCTTTCTCCCTTCCCTTGAAGTCCAGGACCGAGATCGTTCCCGTACGGTTGGTGACAACGTTGTAACCGTCTTTGTCCTCGACGTACTTGATCCCGTTGAACCGGACGGTCCCTTCGTTCTGGGCCTTCAGCTTCGAGGTGGCCGTCAGACCGGAGGCGATGCCGCCGATGTGGAAGGTTCTCATGGTCAGCTGGGTGCCGGGCTCGCCGATACTCTGGGCGGCGATGATGCCTACCGCTTCGCCGATGTCCACGACCTTGCCTCGGGAGAGGTCACGGCCGTAGCACTTCCGGCAGAGGCCCTCCTCGGTCTGGCAGGTGAGGACGGAACGCACTTTGATCGTGCTGTAGCCGAGGTCGACGATCTTCTTGGCGGCGGCCTCGTCGATCTCCTCGTTGTACTCCACGATCACTTCGCCGCTCTCCTGGTCCTCGATCTTCTCCATGGCGGTGCGTCCGACGATTCGGTCGTAGAAGCTCTCGATGACCTGGCCGTTTTCGATCAACGCCGAGAGTTCCGTGTAGAGGGGGCTTCCGCAATCCTCTTCGGTGATGACCACGTCCTGGGCGGAGTCCACCAGACGCCTGGTCAGGTACCCGGCCTCGGCGGTCTTGAGGGCCGTATCGGCCGACCCTTTCCGGGCCCCGTGGGTGGAGATGAAGTACTCGAGAGAGGTGAGTCCCTCACGGAAGTTCGATTTGATCGGAGTCTCCAGAACCTCGCCGGAGGGTTTCGCCATGAGTCCGCGGATACCGGCCAGCTGTCTGACCTGGTCCATCTTTCCACGGGCGCCGGATTCGGACATGATCAGAAGGGAGTTCAACTCGCCTGTCTTCTTCATCTCCTCTTCGATGTTCTTCCGCATCCGCTTGGTGATGTCGTTGGTCACCTTCTCCCAGGTCTCGGTGATCTGGTTCCTTCTCTCTTCCTGGGAGATGATCCCGTTGTTGAACTGGTCGTTGAAGCCGCTGACCTTCTCCTCGGCGGCCTTGATGATCTGGGCCTTCTCCGGGGGAACGATCATGTCGGCGGTGGCGATGGAGAAGCCCGCCTTGGTGGCGAACTCGAAGCCCAGGGCCTTGAGCTCGTCAAGCATGGCGACGGTCTTCTCGGATCCCACGGTCTGGTAGGCGAAGTAGGCCAGTCTCTCCATTCCCCTCTTCTTCAGGAGCCCGTTGATGAAGGGGATCCCCGCAGGGAGGTGCATGTTGAAGATGACCCGTCCCACGGTGGTCTCGATGATGTCCTTCTCCGGCTTCTTGGGAGGACAGGCGAGAACGTCCTGGGAGTCGTCCATGTAGCTTTCGATGTTCTTGACCTCACCCTTCCACCTCAGGAGGATCTTGGCGTGGATCTCCACAAACCCGAGGTCGTAGGCGATCTTCACGTCCTCCATGGAGGCGAAGGTCTTTCCCTCGCCCTTTCTCCCGTCCCTCTTCAGGGTCAGGTAGTAGGCGCCCAGAACCATGTCCTGGGTGGGAACGGCCAAGGGTTTCCCGCTGGCCGGGGAGAGGATGTTCAGTGGGGCCAGGATCAGCTCCCGGGCCTCCACCTGGGCCTCAACGGAGAGGGGAACGTGAACGGCCATCTGGTCGCCGTCGAAGTCGGCGTTGAAGGCGGGGCAGATGAGGGGGTGGATCTGAAGGGCTTTGCCTTCCACGAGGATGGGCTCAAAGGCCTGGACGCTGTTCCTGTGGAGAGTGGGCGCCCTGTTGAGGAGGATCGGATGGTGCTTGACCGCCTCTTCCAGGCACTCCCAGACCTCGGGGGCTCCCTCTTCGATCATCTCTTTGGCTCCGGCGATGGAGGTGTTGTACTTGTCCTCCAGGAGGTGGATGACGAAGGGTTTGAAGAGCTCCAGGGCCATGATCCGGGGGAGACCGCACTGGTGGAGCTTGATGTTGGGGTTGACCACGATGACGCTACGTCCGGAGTAGTCTACACGTTTGCCCAAGAGGTTCTGGCGGAAACGGCCGTTCTTGCTCTTGAGGGAGTCCGAAAGGGACTTGAGGGGCCTGTTGTTGGAGGCCAGGTACTGGCGCCCATGGGCTCCGTTCTCCAGAAGGGCGTCCACGGACTCCTGGAGCATCCTCTTCTCGTTCTTGACGATGATCTCGGGAGCGTTCTGGTCGATGAGCTTGCGAAGCCGGGTGTTCCTGTTCAGGATTCTCCGGTAGAGCTCGTTCAGGTCGGAGGAGGCGAAGGATCCGCTCTCCAGTTTCACCAGGGGACGAAGGTCGGGAGGGAGGACGGGCAGAACCTTGAGAATCATCCATTCCGGACGGTTTTCGGAATCCAGGAAGGCCTCCAGGGCCCTCAGCCTCTTGGAGAGTTTGAGCTTCTTCTGGAGGGAGTTTTCAGACTTCAGGCTCCCCCTCAGCTCTTCCACCTCTTTCTCGGCGTTGACCTGGCCGAGAAGTTCCTGAATGGCCTCGGCGCCCATGCCGACGCGGAAATCGGTGTCCGCGAACTTCTTGAGAAGCTCTTCCAGATCCGCCTCGGTGAGGACATCCTTCTTGTGGATGGCGCCCTCCGCCTTGCCGGTGTCGAGGACGATGTACCTTTCGAAGTAGACGACCCGTTCCAGATCCTTCTGATCGAGGTCCAGAACCAGGGCGATCTTGCTCCCCGGGCCGCGCAGGTACCAGATGTGGGTGACCGGGCTGACCAGGTCGATGTGGCCCATCCGCTCGCGTCTCACCTTGGATTCGGTCACTTCGACGCCGCACTTCTCGCAGATGATCCCTTTGTATTTTTTTCTCTTGTATTTTCCGCAGAGGCACTCGAAATCTTGTTGGGGCCCGAAGATCTTGGCGCAGAAGAGGCCGTCCTTCTCGGGCTTATGGGTTCTATAGTTAACGGTCTCGGCCTTCTTGACTTCTCCGTGAGACCACTGGAGGATCTGTTCCTCAGAGGCAAGGGTGACCCGCATGTAGTCGAAGGCGTCAACGCTCATGCCCCGTATGCTAAAATCTTTCTTGGAAATCATTTCCCCTCCTTTTCTCGTACCGGCTCTTACTCTACCTCGATGCTGACATTCTCATCCATTTCCGGTTGTTCTCCCTGGATGTACCTCTGTCCACTGCTTTTCTTGAGGAGTTCCACATTGATGGCGAGGCTCATCAATTCACGGATCAGGACGTTAAATGCCTCGGGCAGACTGGGGGAATAGTCCATCGTCCCTTTGACGATGGATTCGTAGATCCTGTTACGGCCTTCCACATCGTCGGATTTCGCCGTCAACATCTCTTGAAGGGCGTAAGCGGCTCCATAGGCCTCGAGCGCCCACACCTCCATCTCTCCGAAACGCTGGCCGCCGAACTGCGCCTTCCCTCCCAGAGGTTGCTGGGTGATCAGGGAGTAGGGTCCGGTGGAACGGGCATGAACCTTGTCTTCGGCCATGTGGATGAGCTTCATCATGTACATACAGCCGACGGTGGCACGCTGGTCGAAGGGCTCTCCGGTCATGCCGTCGTAGATGACCGTCTTGCCGTCTTCAGGCAAACCGGCCAGGCTCAGTTCTCTTCGAACATCCTCTTCGTTGGCGCCGTCGAAGACCGGCGTGGCGATCTTCAGGCCCAGGGTCTGCGCGGCCCATCCCAGGTGGGTCTCGAGAATCTGTCCCACGTTCATACGGGAGGGAACGCCCAGGGGGTTGAGAACCACGTCCAGAGGCCTTCCGTCGGGAAGGAAAGGCATGTCTTCCGGGGGAACGATCCGGGAGATGACTCCCTTGTTCCCGTGACGACCGGCCAGTTTATCCCCTTCCTGAATCTTTCTCTTCATGACGATGAAGACCTTGACGATCTTCAACACTCCAGGCGGCAGATCGTCGCCCTTCCTGAGGGTGTCGATCTTCTCGTTCACGGCGACCTTCAGAGCCTCAACCTGAACCTTCGCCTTCTTCTTCACGTCCTCAATGAGGGAGTCCTTGAGGGTGTCGGGCTCAAACTTCCATTTGTTGATCTCTTCCAGGGGCTGTTTATCGTAGACCTTCGCCTTGACCGTCTCCCCTTTCTTCAGGGCATAGGTCTCGGTCTTCACATCCTTGGCGAGCACACGGCCGAGGATGTAGGGTCTCATCTTCTTCTTCGCCTCGATGTTGATGACTTCGGTCTCCTCGTGGAGGTTCTTCTTCAGCCTTTCGATCTCGAGCTCGTCGATCTGCTTGGCCCTCTCGTCCTTCTCGATACCCCTGCGGGTAAAGATCTTGACGTCCACGACCCTCCCCTCTTTTCCGGGGGGGCAACGGAGGGAGGCGTCCTTGATCTCCATGGCCTTGTGGCCGAAGATCGCCTTCAGGAGCTTCTCTTCGGGAGTCAGTTGGGTCGTCGGTTTGGGAGCGATCTTCCCGACCAGGATGTCGCCGGGTTTCACCTCGGCTCCGATGCGGATGACGCCGGACTCGTCGAGGTCTTTCAGCTTCTCGCTCTGTTTCTCGCCCTTCAGGGGAAGATCACGGGTGATCTCCTCGTGGCCGAGCTTGGTGTCACGAACCTCGGTGCTCTCCTCGACGACGTGAAGGGAGGTCAGGTTGTCCTCCTCCACGAGACGGCGGGAGATGAGGATCGCGTCTTCGTAGTTGTACCCTCTCCAGGGAACGAACCCGACCAAGAGGTTCTGACCCAGGGCCAGCTCTCCTTTGTCGGTACAGGCGTCGTCGGCGATGACCTGACCCGCCTCTACGCGGTCACCCTTCTTGACGATGGGTCTCTGGGTCACCACGGTATCCTGGTTCGAGCGTCTATACTTCAAGAGGTTGTAGAGGTCGGCTCCGATGGAGACGTTCCCCACCTTCTCCTCCCCTTCGTCCTCGACGGTGACGATGATTCTCTCGGCGTCGACCTTCTCGACGACACCGGGCCTTCTGGCGACCACGACGGTTCCGCAACCGCGGCCGGCGATCGCTTCGACTCCGGTCCCCACCACGGGGGAGTCGGGCCTGACCAGGGAGACCGCCTGACGCTGCATGTTGGACCCCATGAGGGCTCGGTTGGCGTCGTCGTTCTCCAAGAAGGGGATGAGAGCCGCGGCGATAGAGACCAGCTGTTTGGGGGAGATATCGATGTACTTGACATCCTCCCGGGGGACGTCGCTGAACTCGCCGTTCTTTCTTCCCGAGACGACTTCGGAGACGATGTTCCCGTTCTCGTCGACTTCCGTGTTGGCCTGGGCGATGGTATGACGTTCCTCTTCCCAGGGGGTGAGGTAGAAGAGGTGGTACTGGAAGGTCGGCAGCTTCTTCTCGGTCTCTTTCAGAATCTTCAGCTCTTCCACGAGCTCCGATTCCTCGACGATGTCACCGATCTTGAAGCGGCTGTCCCCTTGGGCCAGTATCTTGTAGAAATCCTTGACCACTCCGTCCTTGACCTGCCTGTAGGGCGTGACCAAGAAACCGAACTCGTTGGTCTTGGCGAAGGAGCTGAGGGAGACGATGAGACCGATGTTCTGACCCTCTGGAGTCTCGATGGGGCAGATCCGGCCGTAGTGGGAGTTGTGAACGTCACGGACTTCAAAGCCCGCCCGCTCCCTCTTCAAACCGCCGGGGCCCAGGGCCGAGACCCTTCTCTTGTGGGTGATCTCCGCCAGGGGGTTGGTCTGGTCCAGGAACTGGGAGAGCTCGGAGGTTCCGAAGAACTCCTTCAGGGAGGCCGTGATGGGTTTGGAGTTGATCAAATCCTTCGGGAATACGGCCTGAAGCTCCTGAGTGGCGATGAGCTTCTCCTTGATCATCTTCTCGAGTCTCTGAAGGCCCGAGATGAACTGGTCTGTGACGAGTTCGCCTACCGCTCGGACCCGCCGGTTCCCCAGATGGTCACGGTCGTCTTCGACGCCTCCCTTGTTCTCCAGGAGGCAGAGGTAGTACTTGATCGTCTCGATGATGTCGTTGGTGGTGAGGGTGGTCAGCGTCAGGGGTTCGTTGAGTTCGAGCTTGAGGTTGAGCTTGTAACGACCGACCGTGGAAAGATCGTACCTCTTGGCGTTGAAGAAGAGGTTATGGAAATAGAGCCTCGCCTGGTCCGCGTGGAAGGGCTCGCCGGGGCGGAGCTGTGTGAAGATGTAGTTGCAGGCGTCTTCCGAGGTCTTGATGGTGACGTCCTTGGCCAGAGTGTTGACGATGTAGTCCTTGATGTCGTCCTTCTGGGGGAAGAAGACTTCGAACTCGTCCCCTCGGGCGATGAGAAGGTCAAGCTTGGCGGGGTCCAAGGGTTCGCCTACGGCCCCGTCGATTCCCTCGATCTTCTCGACCAGAGCGGCGCCGTTGAGCTCCTCCCTGTCCATGGCCAAGTACTTCAGGCCCATCTTCTCGATTTTTTTATAGGCTGTCTTGGTGAGACGGGAACCTCTCTTGAGGACGAGATCTCCGGTTTCCGGATCGAGGACGTCTTGGTCCACGACCCTTCCCACCTTGGCGTCGATGTTCTTCTTGTCGCCGGGGCTCAGGTTGGGACCGAACTGCCAGAGGAGCATGCCGCCGTCCGACTTGACCGTGAAGGTCTTGTAGAACTTCCGGAGTATCTCCGCGTCTGTCTCGAGCTTGAGCGCCCTGAGGAAGGTCGTGATGGCGATCTTCTTCTTCTCGTTGATACGGGCGAAGAGCATCCTCTTCTTGTCCACCACGAATTCCAACTTCGCCCCGCGGTGGGCCATGATGACGGCTTTCAGCTCGTTTCCGGTCTGATCACCGCCCTCCTTGCTCTTCTTTTCCCGGTGGAACATCACCCCCGGCGCCTGGTGAAGCTGGTTGACCACCAACCTCTCGGTGCCGTTGATGATAAAGGTTCCCATGTCCGTCATGTAGGGGATCTCTCCGAAGAAGATATCCCCTTGTTCCCGGATCTCCTTCTGGCTCCCGTCAGCCTCGTTGCCGCCGACGATGAGCCTCAGGGAGACGTAAAGAGGGATCGTGTAGGAGTGCCCCTTATCGAGACACTCGTAGGGAGAGTATGCGAGCTTAAGCTCGACGGCGGTTCCGCACTTGTCGCACACGGGCCGTTCGAACTCACCTTTGACGCCGCAGGTCGGGCAGGCTGTCTCGGCGTTCAAACCCTCCTCAAACTCGATGGGAAGGTAATGACCGCACTTCCGGCATCTCAGCCGGGAGTTCTCCACCCCTTGGGTCTTCCCGCATTGACAGCTCCATTTTCCAATGGAGTAGTCAATGAACTCCAAGGCCGAAGTCTCCTTGAAGTTGTTGATCGGGAAGACCTTCTCGAAGGCGGACTGAATGCCTATACTTTTCCGTTCCTTAGGCAGGTGCCGTAGCTGGAGGAAGTCATCGAAGCTCTTCTTCTGAACCTCGATAAGATCTTCAAAAGGGGGAACAAACTTTGTCTTCTGAAACGACTTCCGTTCTATGTAGGGATTTCTCTCCATCTTTCCTCTTCATGCCAAATTCTTCGGGACTAAGCCCCGGGGGGGACACGGGAATTAAGGGTGAGTCTCCCTTGCTTACTTAATTTCGATCTCGGCTCCAACCTCGACGAACTTGGCTTTGATCTTCTCGGCTTCCTCTTTCGCGATACCTTCCGCGATCTTGGAAGGAGCGCCGTCGACGACGTCTTTGGCTTCCTTGAGACCCAGGTTGGTGACCTCACGGACGACCTTGATGACCTTGATCTTCTCGGCGCCAACGCCTTTCAGAATGACGTCGAACTCGGTCTTCTCTTCAGCCTCTTCGGCGGGAGCGGCACCGGCGGCGGCCATAGGCATCATGCCCATAGGCATGGCGGCGGCGGCCTGAATGCCATAACGGGTTTCGAACTCTTTGATGTAATCGACGAGCTCAAGAACGGTGAGTTTGTCAAGATGAGCGAAAAAGTCTTCCTTGTTGATTTCGGGCATTTATCATTCCTCCTTTTTGCTTTTCAGCTGGTTAAGCAGAAGGCCGAAGTTCTGAAGAGGAGCGCGAAGATTGGTGAGGAAGCTCCTCATAGGCGAAGCCATGGTTCCTCCGAGCTGGCCGAGGAGTACCTCTCTTCCGGGCAACTTGGAGAGAGCCTCGATCTGGGGGAGATCCATCTTCTTCCCTTCGACATAACCCGCCTTTATGTTGATTTTGCCACTGGTTTTGCTGAACTCGAGAAGGGTCTTGGCGACCTCGATGAACTCCTTGTCGGAGTAGGCCATCCCGGTGGGACCCTTGAGGCAGTCCACGGGGAAGGTCGGAAAATCGTCGCCGATCGCCTTCTTGACGAAGGTGTTCTTCACGATCCGGATGCCGGACGTGCTGTGTTTCCTGATGGCCCTGCGGAGTTCCAAAGACTCCTGCACGGACATCTTCCCGTACTCGAAGAAGAAGAGCCCTTTGTGGCTGTCGATGATGCTCCGGATCTTCTTCCCTACTTCTATCTTGGTCTCTTTTCTCATGATCGACCGTCCTTATTGTTGGTCTATGATGGAAACGTCGAGTTCCACCGAAGGGGTCATGGTAGCGCAGAGGAAGGCGCGCAGGACATACTTCCCTTTGGCCCCTACCGGCTTGGCCTTCATCACGGCGTCCAGGAAACTCTTGGAGTTCTCCTGAAGCTGTTCCTGTGTGAAGGAGGCTTTACCGACTCCGGAGTGGATGATCCCGGCCTTGTCGACCTTGAACTCCACCTTACCGGCCTTGATCTCCCGGATGGCGTCCTTCACCTCGAAGGTGACGGTTCCGGACTTGGGGCTGGGCATCAAGCCACGGGCACCCAAAACCTTTCCGAGCTTACCGACCTTCCGCATCACGTCGGGCGTGGCGACAACCGCGTCGAAATCGATCCAACCGGTGTTGATCTTCTCGATGAGTTCATCCTCACCGGCGTAATCGGCGCCGTTCTCTTCAGCCTCTTTCAGCTTCTCGCCGGAGGCGATGACCGCAACCTTCTTCGTCTTGCCGACACCATGGGGAAGAACGATGTAACCACGGACCATCTGATCGGCGTACTTGGGGTCGACGCCGAGCCTCAGGATGACCTCGATGGTCTGGTCAAACTTGGCCGTGTTGGCGGCGACTTCGCGGATGACGGAAACGGCCTCTTCCAGTTTGTACTTCCGCTCCTCAATCTTGGTGAGGGCCTCTTTATACTTACGACCCCTCTTGCGGAGTCTTTCGTCAACCTTGCTTTCGATTTTCTCACTCATTGCCGGTCTCCACTCCCATAGATTTTGCGGTGCCGATGATCATCTTCTTGGCCGTTTCAAGGTCTTCCGTATTGAGATCGGCCATCTTGTACTTGGCGATCTCCTCTACGTCTTTGTCCGAGATTCGACCCACTTTGTCCTTGTTGGGGACCTTGGATCCCTGGGCGATCTTGGCGGCTTTCTTGATCATCACCGAAGCGGGGGCGGTCTTGACGACGAAATCGAAACTCCTGTCTTTATATACGGTGACGATGACCGGGGTTGCAAGTCCGGCCTCCACCTTGGAGGTCTTGTCGTTGAACTGCTTGACGAACTCCATCAGGTTGATCCCGTGGGGACCCAAGCTGGAACCCACCGGCGGGGCCGGAGTGGCCTGACCCGCTGGAATTTGTAACTTTACTTTTGCCGTTATCTCTTTCTTCTTTTTAGGGGGCATGTTTCACTCCTTCCTTTCTTAAATCTTCTCCACCTGCAGAAAATCCAGCTCCACTGGAGTCGAACGACCGAAGATGGTCACGATCACCTTGAGAACCTGTTTCTTGTCGTCAACCTCGTCCACAACGCCGTTGAAGTTCTGGAAGGGGCCTTCGATGATGCGGACGGCCTCGTTCTTCTCGAACTTGTACTTGGGTCGGGGCTTCTTGTCGGCCGTTTCGATCTGGGAAAGGATCTTAGCGACTTCCGCCTCTGACAGCGGAACCGGTTTCCCCCCGACGCCGATGAAACCAGTAACCTTCGGTATATTCCTTACCATGTTCTGGTTTCTCTCGGTGAGGAGGAGATTGATGAAGACGTAACCGGGGTAGGACCTGCGGGTCACTACCTTCTTCTCTCCGTCTTTGATCTCCACAACCTTCTCGGAGGGGACGATGATCTGCCCAACCTCTTCTCCGACACCTTCCCTGGCGGACTGTTCCCGGATAGCCTTGGCGACAAACTCCTCAGCCCCGGTCATCGTGTGAAGCACGTACCACTTCATTCCGTCCATGGGTCACCTGAAGATTGTCTTGACGTTCTGAACCAGCCAGCCGAAGGCAAAATCCAGAATCCAAAGATAAAATCCGAAAAACACAACCGCAATCACCACCAGGATGGTAGTCCCCTGTACCTCTTTCAAAGAGGGCCAGGTGACCTTCTTTACTTCGGATCTGACATCGCTCAAAAACGTCTTAATCTTGGTCAGCAATGTTGCCTCCCTCAGGGAAGGAAAGCAGGCCAGGAGGGAGTTGAACCCCCAACCCTCGGTTTTGGAGACCGATGCTCTACCATTGAGCCACTGGCCTGCCTACTTCGTCACTTCGTCTCTTTATGGAGTGTTTGTTTACCGCATTTAGGGCAAAATTTGTTCAGCTCCAGCTTGTTCTTCGTGGTCTTCTTGTTCTTACAAGTCGCGTAGTTCTTGCTCTTGCACTCTGTACACTGCAGCTGAATGTTGATTCTATCGTCTTTAGCCATCTTATCCTCGAAATCCTGTTACTCGATGATCTCGGTGACCGAACCGGCACCGATGGTCCGTCCACCCTCACGGA
>ERZ1645187.3606-NODE-3606-length-12924-cov-132.396923_pt1 | contig 12924 bp, 8 predicted proteins | sample MGYA00575352_ERZ1645187 | MGnify/ENA primary metagenome ERZ1645187 (study PRJEB40837, sample SAMN11349314) | freshwater sediment metagenome | isolation source: river sediment | host: Sediment | place: India: Wazaribad , New Delhi | collected 2017-02-21 ... | reverse complement strand
CTCCTGATGGTCGGCCCGCCCGGCTCCGGCAAGTCGATGCTGGCGAGCCGCCTGCCCTCCATCCTGCCGCCGCTCGCCCCCCGCGAGCTGCTCGAAGTGTCGATGATCGCCTCGATCGCCGGCGAGCTCGCCGACGGCCGCCTCTCCGATCGCCGCCCCTTCCGCTCGCCCCATCACTCCGCCTCGATGGCGGCGCTGGTCGGCGGCGGCCTGCGCGCCCGTCCCGGCGAGGTGTCGCTCGCCCACAACGGCGTGCTCTTCCTCGACGAACTGCCCGAGTTCAATCCGCAGGTGCTCGACAGCCTGCGTCAGCCGCTCGAATCCGGCGAGGTGGTCATCGCCCGCGCCAATCATCGCGTGAGCTATCCCGCCCGCATCCAGCTGATCGCGGCGATGAACCCCTGCCGCTGCGGTCATGCCGGCGATCCCGGACATACCTGCCGGCGCGGCAACCGTTGCGCCGCCGACTACCAGGAGCGCATCTCCGGACCGCTGCTCGACCGCATCGACCTACGCGTCGAGGTCGCGGCGGTGACGGCCGCCGATCTGGTGCTCCCCGCCCCGAGCGAGGGCTCCCGCGAGGTCGCCGCTCGGGTCGCCCGCGCCCGCGCCCGCCAGCAGGCCCGCTTCGCCGCCCTCGGGCAGGAGCGGCTACGCACCAACGCCGACATGCCGGCCTCGCTGGTCGACGAGATCGTCCGTCCCGATCGCGGCGGTGCCGCCCTCCTGACCGAGGCGGCCGACAAGCTCCGCCTCTCCGCCCGCGCCTATCACCGCGTCCTCAAGGTCGCCCGCACCCTCGCCGACCTCGACGGCGACGAGGCGGTCGGCCGCATCCATCTCGCCGAGGCCCTGAGCTACCGCAGCTGCGGCAACCGCCTCGCCGTCGCCGCCTGACGTCGCTCGCTCCGCCGGGCCCGTTCGAGACCGGGGCGACCAGGGTCCCACCGGCCGCCGTCGTCACCGCCGGCCGACGCGGGGCGCGGCCGCGAGGATCGCCCCGACAGCCGTACCGCCGCGGCGGACCGCAACCGGCGCGGGACCGCGGCGACCGACGCGGAGATCGCCGTCGGTCGATCACCGCTCGTCGCGGTTCGACGGCTCACGCCGTCAAGTCTTTCGCAACCCCGATCGCCTAGGCTCGAAGCGACGATCGGTCCGGCATGGACCCTGGCCGATCCCCCTTCGAACGACCGCCCGTCCCTCGAGGAGCCCGCGGCCGGGAGCGCCCATGACCGTGCCGCCCACCGACCCCGAAGACCGCACACCGACTGCCCTTCCCCGGTCGGTGCGCGCCACGGCGCCGGTCGCTCCGACGGCCGGGCCGACCCGCGGCGATGCGGCACTCCTCGCCGCCGCGGTGGTCGCCGCCGCTGCTCTCCTGTCCGGATCGACCGGCGGATTCGCTCTCGCCGTCGCCCTGATCCTGGCGATCGCCGTCATGGCGGTGTTGCGCTTCCTGCCGAGGGCCGAAGCGCCGGCCGCTGCCGCCACCCTCGACGAGGTCGAGGCGCTCGCCGCCGCCCGCGACCGGGCCGAGGCCGAGAGTGCCGATCGCTCGCGCCGGCTCGCCACCGCCGCCCACGAGATCCGCACCCCCCTCCACGGCATCGTCGGCATGGCCGATCTCCTCGCCGACACCGCGCTCACCCCCGAACAGGCCGCCTATGTCCGTGCCGTCCGCACCTCCGGCAACGCCCTCCTCGGCCTCGTCGACGACGTTCTCGATCTCGCCCGTTTCGAGGCCGGCCGCCTCGCGGTCGCGGCCGAGCCGGTCGATCTCCAGACCCTGGTCGAGGACGTCACGGAGCTGATGGCGCCGCGCGCCCACGGCAAGGGGCTCGAACTCGCCTCGATCGTCGCTCCCGGCCTCCCCGCCCGGGTCGAGGCCGATCCCATCCTGCTGCGTCAGGTGCTGATCAATCTCGCCGGCAACGCGGTGAAATACACCGTGCGGGGCGGCGTTGCCCTCGAGGTCGAGCCGGTGACCGAGGCGAGCGGCGCCGGCCGCATCGCCTTCCGCGTCCGCGACACCGGCGTCGGCATCGCCGCGGCCGATGCCGAACGCATCTTCGCCGATTTCGAGCGTGCCGGTCCCGAGGGTCCGAACCGCGGCGGCGGTGCCGGCCTCGGCCTCGCCATCGCCCGCTCGATCGTCGCCCGTCTCGGCGGCGAGCTGCGCCTCTCGAGCCGCCCGGGTGAAGGCTCCGTCTTCTCCTTCGATCTGTGGCTGCCGCCGGTCGAGGGCCGCACCACCGCCTCGCCGCTCGCCGGTCGGCGCGTGGCGCTGATCTCCGCCGCGGCCGTCGAGCCGCCGCTGCTCGTTCGCCGCCTCCATGCCCTCGGGGCCGAAGCGGTGCTGGTCGCCGATCCCGCCGCGCTCGATCCCGCCGAACCCCTCGACGTCGTGCTGATCGACGGCGACACCCGGGCCGGCGAGACCCTCGTCGATCTCCGCCGTCGCGTCCTCGCCGCCGGGCCGGCGGTGGTGTTGATCGCCCCGACCGATCGCGCCCGCCTCGCCGATCTGCGGCGCACCGGCTTCGCCGCCCATCTCACCCGCCCGGTACGTGCCGCCTCGCTCGCCCGCGTCGTCGCCGCCCTCGGTGCCGGCGAAGGCCTCGACGAACCTCCCGCTTCGGCCGCCCCGGCTTCCGGCCTCGACCTGCTGCTCGCCGACGACAACGAGATCAATGCCCTCCTCGGCCGCGCCCTGCTCGAGAACCTCGGGCATCGGGTCACCGTGGTCGCCGACGGCGCCGCGGCGGTGGCCGCCGTCGCTGAGGCACGCGATCGCGGCCGACCCTTTGCCGGGGTCCTGATGGACCTTCACATGCCCGGCATGGACGGCTTCGCCGCCATCCGCGCCCTGCGCCTCGCCGAGGTGGGCGACGACCATCGCCTCGGCATCGTCGCGCTCACCGCCGACGGCACCGCCGCCGCCGCCATGCGGGCGCGGGCCTGCGGCGCCGACGCCACTCTGGTCAAGCCGATCGAACGCGACCGCATGGCCGCCGTCCTCGCCGGCTTCGCCTCGCCCTCGGGCCGGGTCCTCGGCGCCTGACGGCGCTCTCCGTCATGCTATCGTCGTCGGACCGTCACGCGACCGTCAGCCGGCCGTGGTCTCACTCCGTGACGTTCCGACGACACGTTCGCCGTCTCCGCTTCGAGATCGGACGAACGCGTCGGCCGTGGACGCCGCTCTCCGGCAACGAGGCCTCCGATGACCGCACCCGCCGCCCTGTCGCCCCGCCGCCTCCTCGGCAAGATCGTCCCGCCGCGCCATCTCCCCGTCGGACGCATCGACGTCCTGCCCGGCCTGCGCCTTCCCGCCCCGGTCGGCCTGCTGAAGGATGCGAGCCTGGCGGCGAGTCTCGGCCGCATCGGCTCGCTCGAGGTTCGCCTCGCCCGGACCGTCGGCGAGGTGAAGCGGGCGCAGGAGCTGCGTTACAGGGTGTTCTACGAGGAGATGTCGGCGATCGCCGACGTCCGCGCCCTGATGACCCGGCGCGATTCCGATGCCTACGACGCGATCTGCGACCACATCCTGGTGATCGACCACGCCGCGATCGAGCCGAAGCCCTTCGGCAAGTCGCGGCCCAAGATCGTCGGCACCTACCGGGTGCTGCGCCAGTCGGTGGCCGAGCGCCACGACGGCTTCTATTCGGCCGGAGAATACGACCTCGGCGGCCTGCTCGAGCGCCATCGCGGTCTCGAATTCCTGGAGCTCGGCCGCTCCTGCGTGCTGCCGGCCTATCGCGGCAAGCGCACGGTGGAACTCCTGTGGCAGGGCATCTGGGCCTATGTGTTGCGCCACCGCATCGATGCGATGATCGGCTGCGCCAGCCTCGAGGGCACCGATCCCTCCCGCCTCGCCCTGCCGCTCTCCTTCCTCCACCACCACTGCGCCGCCCGGCCCGAATGGCGCGTTCGGGCGCTCGCCGAGCGCTACGCCGTCATGGATCGCATGGCCCCCGAGGCGATCGACATGCGCGCCGCGCTCCAGGCGCTGCCCCCCCTGATCAAGGGCTATCTGCGCATCGGCGCCAGGTTCGGCGACGGGGCGGTGGTCGATCACCAGTTCGGCACCACCGACGTCTTCGTCGTCATGCCGGTGCGCGAGATCTCCGAGCGCTACGTCGCCTTCTACGGCGCCGACGCCGGCCGCCGGGCGAGCTGATCGCAGGGATCGCGGGATCGGTGCGCCGCGCTGCGCGGCCCCCTGCCGGTCACCCTTTCTCGATCTCCTTCGCCCGCGTCTTCAGCCGGTAGAGCGCATCGAGCGCCTCGCGCGGGCTCATGTCGTCGGGCGAGAGCCCGGCGATCTCGGTCGCCAGTCGGTCGAAGCGGTCGTCGGCGATCGGCTCCGGCGGGGGTGGGGCCTTGGGCGTCAGGGCAGAGAACAGCGGCAACTCGTCGACGAAGGTGTCGCGCCGGCCGCGCCGGTCCTGCTCCTCGAGCTGCTTCAGCACCTGCCGCGACCGCTCGATGACCCGCGGCGGCAGACCGGCGAGCCGCGCCACCTGGATGCCGTAGGAGCGATCCGCCGCGCCGGCGACGATCTCGTGCAGGAAGACCACGTCGCCCTTCCACTCGCGCACCGCCGAGGTGACGTTGGCGATGCGCGGCAACCGCTCGGCCAGCGCGGTCAACTCGTGATAGTGAGTGGCGAAGAGGGCACGGCACTTGTTGACCGCGTTGAGGTGCTCGATCGTCGCCCAGGCGATGGAGAGCCCGTCGAAGGTGGCGGTGCCGCGCCCGATCTCGTCGAGGATGACCAGCGCCCGCGGCCCCGCCTGATTGAGGATGGCGGCGGTCTCCACCATCTCGACCATGAAAGTCGAGCGGCCGCGGGCGAGATCGTCGGCCGCCCCGACGCGGGAGAAGAGGCGGTCGACGATGCCGATCGTCGCCTGCCGCGCCGGCACGAAGGCGCCGATCTGCGCCATCAGCACGATGAGCGCGTTCTGGCGCAGATAGGTCGACTTGCCGCCCATGTTGGGGCCGGTGACGATGGTGAGGCGGCCGTCGCCCTCGCTCGCCCGGGGGCCGAGATCGCAGTCGTTGGCGACGAAGGGCTCGCCCGAACCGGCCCGGAGCGCCTGTTCGACCACCGGATGGCGCCCGCCATGGATACGGAAGGCGAGGCCCTCCTCGATCTTCGGCCGGGTGTAGCCCTCCTGATCGGCGAGTTCGGCGAGGCCGCAGGCGACGTCGAGCACGGCGAGCGCCTCCGCCGCGGCGCGGATCTCGCTCTCGCGGCCGAGCGCGGCATTGGCCAGCGTGTCGAAGATCTCGCTCTCGATCGCCAGCGCCCGCTCGCCGGCCGAGGCGATCTTCGCCTCGAGGTCGGAGAGTTCGACGGTGGTGAAGCGCACCGCGTTGGCGAGCGTCTGGCGGTGGATGTAGCGCTCGGCGAGCGGCGGGGCGAAGAGCTTCTCGGCATGCGCCGGGGTGGTGTCGACGAAGAAGCCGAGCACGTTGTTGTGCCGGATCTTCAGGGACTTGATCCCGGTCTCGACGACGTAGTCGGCCTCCAGCCGGGCGATGGTGCGGCGGCTGTCGGCGGAGAGCTCGCGCGCCTCGTCGAGCGGCATCGACCAGCCCGGCCGGACGAAGCCGCCGTCGCGCCGGCCGAACGGCAGCTCGTCGACGAGCGCGCCCTCGAGCAGGTCGGAGAGATCGGTCGGCGCCGCGGCGAGCGCGCCTTCCACTCGCTGCAGCTCCTCCGGCAGCACTCGCGCCCCACCCAGCACCACCCCGAGCGCCCGCGACGCCTCGAGCCCCGCGCGGATCGCCCCGAGATCGCGCGGCCCCCCGCGCCCGAGCCCCAGCCGGCCGAGCGGCCGAAGCATGTCGGGGGCGATCTCCAGCGCCTCGCGCAGACGGCGGCGCAACGTCGGATCGTCGAGCAGGAAGCCGACCGCGTCGAGCCGCGCCTCGATCACCCGTCGGTCGGTCGAGGGGCCGGCGAGACGTTCGGCCAGCAGCCGCTGTCCGCCCGGCGTCACCGTGCGGTCGATCGCCTGGAGGAGCGAGCCGCGGCGCTCGCCGGAGAGCGTGCGGGAGATCTCGAGATTGGCGCGGGTGCCGGCGTCGACCAGCATCATCGCCGCCCCCTCGCCGAGCCCGCCCTCGCGGCGCGGCGGCTCGAGCGGGGCGCGTGCCCCCTTCTGGGTGCGCTCGACATAGGCGACGACGCCGGAGATCGCCGAGAGTTCGAGCCGCGAGAAGCGGCCGAAGGCGTCGGTGGTGGCGACCGCGAAGGCGGCCGAGATGCGCGCCTCCGCCGTGGCGACGTCGAAGAGCGCCGAGGCGACCGGCGTCACCGCGATCCGCTCGGAGCGCAGGATCGGCCGCATCTCGTCGTCGTCGAAGAGCCGATCGGCGACCACGATCTCGCGCGGTTCGATACGGGCGATCTCGGCGGCGAGCCGGGCCGCGTCGGTCTCGGCGACGCGGAAGGCGCCGGAGGAGATGTCGACCCAGGCGAGGCCGAAGCGGCTCGCCTCGCCCTCGCCGCCCTTCGCCCGGGTCAGCGCCATCAGCCAGTTGGCCCGGCCGGCGTCGAGCAGATTGTCCTCGGTGATGGTGCCCGGCGTGACGAGGCGGACGACGTCGCGCTTCACCACCGACTTCGAGCCGCGCTTCCGCGCCTCCGCCGGGTCCTCGAGCTGCTCGCACACCGCGACGCGGAAGCCGAGCGCGATCAGCCGCTGCAGATACTCGTCGGCGCGGCCGATCGGCACGCCGCACATCGGGATGTCCTCGCCGAGATGCTTGCCGCGCTTGGTCAGCACGATGCCGAGCGCCCGGCTCGCCTCCTCCGCGTCGCGGAAGAACAGCTCGTAGAAGTCGCCCATCCGGTAGAACAGCAGGCAGTCCGGATTGGCCGCCTTGATCTCGATGTACTGCTCCATGACGGGCGTCGGGCGCAGGTCGGCGGCAGTCGGATCGGACATGGGGCGGGGGCTCTCGGGCGGACGCGCGCGGGGAGGGGAGGGCGAACCTTATCAGATCGCGCCCGTCGCGCGCGAGGCGCGAACACCGGCCTTTCCACGACGAAGCGTGGCCCGAACCGTCCGCCGGGCCGCTCGAGACCAAGGAAGCATGAGATTCCGGCCGTGTGACCGCTCTACCCAGCTTGAGCGGCGGGAAACCTGCGACTATGGTCCTCTCCCCTTCGCCGAGACGTGGTTTCGAGAAGAGCCGTGGCGCGACCTTCGCCGCCGCGACGCTTCTCGCCACCCTCTCGCCGCCGGAACGAGACCCGCGAGCGCCGCGGCCTGGAGAGACGCATGGACATGAACGACAAGCCCGCGGCCAAGACCCGCCTCGCCGTCACCGACCAGGAGGCGCTGCAGTTCCACGCCCAGGGCAAGCCCGGCAAGCTCGAGGTGGTGCCGACCAAGCCGATGGCCACCCAGCGCGATCTGGCGCTCGCCTATTCGCCGGGCGTCGCCGTGCCGGTGCGCGCCATCGCCGACGATCCGTCCAAGGCCTACGACTACACCTCCAAGGGCAATCTCGTCGCCGTCATCTCCAACGGCACCGCGATCCTCGGCCTCGGCAATCTCGGCGCGCTGGCGTCGAAGCCGGTGATGGAGGGCAAGGCCGTCCTCTTCAAGCGCTTCGCCGACGTCGATTCGATCGACCTCGAGGTGGCGACCGAGGACCCGGAGGAGTTCATCAACGCGGTGAAGTACCTCGGCCCGTCCTTCGGCGGCATCAACCTCGAGGACATCAAGGCCCCCGAGTGCTTCATGATCGAGAGCCGTCTGCGCGAGCTGATGGACATCCCGGTCTTCCACGACGACCAGCACGGCACCGCGATCATCTCCGCCGCCGGCATCATCAACGCCCTGCACCTGACCGGCCGCGACATCCGCGACGCCAAGCTCGTCTGCAACGGCGCCGGCGCCGCCGGCATCGCCTGCATCGAACTGGTCAAGGCGATGGGCTTCCGCTCCGAGAACGTCACCCTCTGCGACACCAAGGGCGTGGTCTTCAAGGGCCGCACCGAGGGCATGAACCAGTGGAAGTCGGCCCATGCGGTCGAGACCGACGCCCGCGATCTCGCCGAGGCGGTGGCCGGCGCCGACATCTTCTTCGGCCTCTCCGCCAAGGGCGCGCTGACCCCGGAGATGGTCGCCTCGATGGCGCCGAACCCGATCATCTTCGCCATGGCCAACCCGGATCCGGAGATCACGCCGGAGGAGGCCCATGCGGTGCGCCCCGACGCCATCGTCGCCACCGGCCGCTCCGACTACCCCAACCAGGTCAACAACGTCCTCGGCTTCCCCTACATCTTCCGCGGCGCTCTCGACGTGCGGGCGACGACGATCAACGAGGAGATGAAGATCGCCGCCGCCGAAGCCATCGCGGCTCTCGCCCGCGAGGACGTGCCCGACGAGGTCGCCGCCGCCTATCGCGGCGTCCGCCCGAAGTTCGGCCCGCAGTACATCATCCCCGTGCCCTTCGACCCGCGCCTGATCTCCGAGATCCCGGCGGCGGTCGCCAAGGCGGCGATGGAGACCGGCGTCGCCCGCCGGCCGATCGTCGACATGGAGGCCTATCGCCAGAGCCTCTCGGCCCGCCGCGACCCGGTCGCCGGCACGCTGCAGCGCATCTTCTCCAAGCTCAAGGCCGAGCCGAAGCGCGTCGTCTTCGCCGAGGGCGAGGAGGAGCAGGTGATCCGCGCCGCCGCCTCCTTCGTCAACCAGGGCCTCGGCACCGCCTCGCTGGTCGGCCGCGAGGATCGCATCGAGGCGATCGCCGAGGCGGCCGGCATCGACGTTCCCGAGGGCCTCGAGGTGGTCAACGTCCTGACCGCCGCCCGCGGCAAGGCCTATACCGACCATCTCTACGAGCGTCAGCAGAGGAACGGCCTGCTCTATCGCGACTGCGCCCGCATCGTCCTCGACCGCAACGTCTTCGCCGCCTCGATGGTGGCGCTCGGCGATGCCGACGCCATGGTGTCGGGCACCACCCGTCACTTCACCTCGGTTCTGAACGACGTCCGCCGCGTCATCGACGCCAAGCCCAGCCATCGGGTGATCGGCCTGTCGCTGGTGCTCGCCCGCGGTCGCACCGTGCTCGTCGCCGACACCTCGATCACCGAGCTGCCGACCGGCGAGGAACTGGCCGACATCGCCGAGGAGGCCGCCGGCGCCGCCCGCCGTCTCGGCTACGAGCCGCGCGTCGCGCTGCTCGCCTATTCGAACTTCGGTCAGCCGCCGGGCGTGCGCACCGCCTCGGTGAAGGAGGCGGTGGAGATCCTCGACCGCCGCCACGTCGACTTCGAATACGAGGGCGAGATGTCGGCCGACGTCGCTCTCGATCCGGCGCGGATGAGTGCCTATCCGTTCTGCCGCCTCAAGGGTCCGGCCAACGTCCTGGTGATGCCGGCGATCCACGCCGCCTCGATCACCTCCGGCACGCTGCGCGTTCTCGGCGGGGCGACGGTCATCGGTCCGCTGCTGGTCGGCCTCGACAAGCCGGTGCAGATCGTCCCCCTCGGCGCCCGCGACACCGATCTGGTCAACATGGCGGCCATCGCGGCCTACGACATCAACGGCTGATCCGCCTGCCGGCACTCGCGCCCTCGCGCGGGGGTCCGCCGCCTCTCCTGGAGGCGGCGACGGGCGGCGAACGCCCAGCCCCTCGGGGGTGCCCGCCCGGGCGTCCCGGCCGTCGATCGATCGTGGCTCGGCTCCGTCTTCGCCCCTGCCTTCAGCCGGCGGGCGAGACCTTCGCACACCGTCTCCACCTCGGTGGATCAGGATTCCCCCTCGCGCCGCGTCCGCGGGTCGGGAATCGGCAGGACCCCGCTCGCCTCGCGGCTGTGCATCGCGAAAATCGTCCGGATGTCGCGGGTGGTGGCGAGCCCGAGGAGCCGGCCGAGCACCGTCGGACGGTGCGTTTCCATCGTCCTCGTCCGCGCCCGTCGAGTCTACGCCGCCCGCCGCGCCGCCGGTGACCTCTGCTCTCGCAAGCGGCGCGCCTGTCGCAAATCCGGGCAGGCGACCGCCGTGCCGAGCGGTTAGGCTTCTCGGTGACGAACCCGCGCCGTCCGTGCGTCCCGACCGAGGAGCCTCCCGATGACCGCTGCCGAGATCGCCGTCGCCACGCCCGAGGAGGTGGACCTGCTGGTCGAATGGGCGGCCCGGGAGGGCTGGAACCCGGGCGTCGGCGACGCCGGCCCGTTCCGCGCGGCGGATCCGGCGGGCTTCCTCGTCGCCCGTGTCGACGGCGCCCCGGTCTCCGGCGTCTCGGTGGTGAACTACGGCGACGGCTTCGCCTTCCTCGGCTTCTACATCTGCGCGCCGGAGCATCGCGGCCGCGGTCTCGGCTGGTCGGTGTGGCAGGCCGGCCTCGCCCATGCCGGGGCGCGCACCGTCGGCCTCGACGGGGTGGTCGCCCAGCAGGACAACTACCGCCGCTCCGGCTTCGCCCTCGTCCACCGCAACGTCCGCTTCGGCGGCCGGGTGCATCTGCCGGTGGTCGATCGCCCGTCGGTCCGGCCTTATGGGACCAGCGATCTCGCGGCGCTCGCCGCCTGGGACGCGCCGCGCTTCGGGGCGCGCCGCGACGCCTTCCTCGCCGCCTGGTGCGACGGCCGCGGCGGGCGCCTCGTCCGCCTCTTCGTCGAGGGCGGCCGCATCCGCGGCTGGGGGGCGATCCGCCCCTGCCGCGAAGGGCACAAGATCGGGCCGCTCTTCGCCGAGGAGCCGCGCGTCGCCGAGGCGCTGTTCGCGGCGCTGGCCGGTGCGGTCGGCGACACCATGTTGTTCCTCGATCCGCCCGAGCCCAACGCCGCGGCTCTCGCGCTGGCCGAGGCCCACGGCCTCGCCCCGGTGTTCGAGACGGCGCGGATGTATCGCGGCCCCGCCCCCGACCTGCCGCTCGGCGAGATCTGGGGCATCACCAGCTTCGAACTCGGTTGAACCGGGACGGCTCACGTCTCCGGCTGCCGGACGAGCCCGGACTCGTCTGCCGGAAAGACGACCGGTCCGCTCCTGTCGCAGCGATCGGATTCGCCCGTCGGGCGCAGGCCCCCTGGGACCCGTGGCCCCGTCGGGGCGACGACGGACCCGCCCGTGAGCCCTCGCTCATCCGGCATGCGGCTTCGGACGTACCTCGGCAGTGGCCTCGCGTTGGGCCTCTTCCAGGTCGAGTTCGTCGTTGGCCTTGATGTCGTGCAGGAACACCTTGGACTCGTCGGAGAACCAGGCGCGGATCGGACCCGCCAACGCGACCAGCAGGCCGACGAACACGACGATGCCGATGAGGATGGCGAAATCGGTCATGCGAGGTCTCCTTCGCGTGTCCGCCGGATCCTCGTCTCGCCTCGTGGTCGGGTCGATGGCGCGACGGCCCCCGGCGACCTCCCTTCCCATTGGAAATCTAACGCAGTTCCGCTCCGCGCACAGGATGGGAACCTTGCGGAGGGAGAAACGCGAACGGCGAGGCTCGCACCCCGCCGTTCGGTGTCCGACGCATGGTCGACGTTCAGTGCCCGGCCGAGCTCTTCTGCGGAAAGAGACCGTCGGCGGTCAGCGCCAGGATGATCACCCCGGCGAGGCCGACGCCGATCAGCGCCCCGACGATGAGGGCGGGATAGCCCCAGACCACCACGGCGGCGACGAAGGCGGCGAGAGCTGCCACGAGTACCAGTACGATCAAGATGCCCCTCCTCGGAAACGGCCGCTGCGGCGCGGGGAGCGCTCGTCGGAGAAGCGCCGCCGTCCGCGTGCCTCCCACCGTTCCCTCGCGCCTCGCCGGGGTGGCGGGCGGCGCATCCTGATATATTTGTAGGTGTTTCGACGTAAGGGGTTCGATGGTCGCATGACGGCGAACGGTGGCGGGATCGTCTGGTCCGCTCGATCTCCGATGGAAAGCGCCGCCGCGCCCGGCTATTTTCGCCGCGTCGACTGCATCGGCGCACTGCGCCGACCGCGAAGGAGTACCGTGAGCAGATGGCCTCGCCGAAGCGTTTCGAGGGACTGATCGATGCCGACGACCTGCGGCATCGCCTGACCGCGCTCACCGCCGACGGCGTGGACGGCGGCAACCCCGCGGTGCGGGCGAAGGCGCTGGCGATCCTCAAGGAGGCGCGGCTCGAGGCGCGGGCGGAGATCCAGGATTTGCTCCTCGCCGACAAGCGCGGCGTGCTCTGCGCCGAGCGCCTCAGCCACGTTCAGGACGAGCTGATCCGGGTCATCTACGACTTCGCCGTCGCCCACGTCTATCCGGTCAAGAACCCCTCCTCGGCCGAGCGGATGAGCGTCGCCGCCGTCGGTGGCTACGGCCGCGCCACCCTGGCGCCGGGCTCCGACATCGATCTCCTGTTCATTCTGCCCTACAAGCAGACCCCCTGGGGCGAGAGCGTCGTCGAGTACATCCTCTACATGCTGTGGGACATGGGCCTGAAGGTCGGCCACGCCACCCGCAACGTCGAGGAATGCATCCGTCTGTCGCGTTCGGATCTGACCATTCGCACCGCCATCCTCGAGGCGCGCCACATCTGGGGCGACAAGCCGCTGTTCGACGAGTTGATCCTGCGTTTCGACCGCGACGTCGTCCAGGGAACGGGGCGCGACTACATCGCCGCCAAGCTCGCCGAGCGTGACGAGCGCCACAAGCGCCAGGGCATGAGCCGCTATCTGGTCGAGCCCAACATCAAGGAGGGCAAGGGCGGCCTGCGCGATCTCCAGACCCTCTACTGGATCGCCAAGTACTTCTACCGAGTGAAGAACCCGCGCGATCTGATCGCCGCCGGCGTCTTCTCCCGCTCCGAATACCGCCGCTTCGAGCGCTGCGACGACTTCCTCTGGGGCGTGCGCTGCCACATGCACTTCGCCACCAATCGGGCGGAGGAGCGCCTCTCCTTCGATCTCCAGCGCGAGATCGCCACCCGCCTCG
>ERZ1645187.3603-NODE-3603-length-12930-cov-5.745786_pt1 | contig 12930 bp, 9 predicted proteins | sample MGYA00575352_ERZ1645187 | MGnify/ENA primary metagenome ERZ1645187 (study PRJEB40837, sample SAMN11349314) | freshwater sediment metagenome | isolation source: river sediment | host: Sediment | place: India: Wazaribad , New Delhi | collected 2017-02-21 ... | reverse complement strand
GGACGTACTCTCTGGTGTGGTCGGTTCCCGGGTGGTAGGGGTCGCAACCGTGATCGGCGGTGATGATCAGGAGATCCCGCAGGCCCATCCGGGGGAGAATCCACTCTCCCAGGAGGGAGTCGAACTCTTCCAACGCCCTGGCGTAGCCGACGCCGTCGTTCCTGTGGCCGTAAAGCATGTCGAAGTCGACAAGGTTCACGAAGATGAAACCCTCTCGAAGGGTCTCCATCTCCTGTACCAGAGCCTCCATCCCTTGACGGTTGTTGTCGATGTGGAGGGAGTGGGTGAGTCCTCGGCCCGCGAAGATGTCTCCGATCTTGCCGATTCCTCTCACCGGAAGTCCCGAGGAGGAGACGCGGTCGAGAACACTCTCTCCTATAGGCTCTAGAGGGAAGTCTTTCCGGTTTGTCGTTCTGGTGTAGGATCCCCTCTCTCCGATGAAGGGACGGGCGATCACCCGACCGACCCGCCAAGGGTCGAGGAGCTCTCTCGTGATCCTGCAGATCTTGTAAAGCCGTTCCGGGGGGTAGAGCCTCTCGTGGGCGGCGATCTGGAAGACGCTGTCGGCGGAGGTGTAAACGATGGGGAACCCTGTCCTAAGGTGTTCATCGCCGAGTCTGGCGATAACCTCTGTCCCAGAGGCGGCCTGGTTGCAGAGGTAACCTTCGAGGCCGTTCAGCTTGAGGAAGGGAGTGAGGATCTCCTGGGGGAACCCGTCGGGAAAGAGGGTGAGAGGCTTCTCCATGACGATGCCCATCAGTTCCCAGTGCCCTGTGACGGTGTCTTTTCCGGCGGAGGCTTCGGCCATCTTCCCGTAGAGAGCCTTGGGGCTAGGAGAGGGGGGGATGTTGGGGAGGGGCCGGATTCTTCCCAGACCGAGGGATGTGAGAGAGGGGAGCTTGGGAGAGCAGTGAAGGTCGATATGGCCGAGGGTATCGGCACCGGTATCGTTGTAGAGAGCCGCGTCGGGAAGGGCTCCGATGCCGACGCTGTCCAGGACGATGACGATAACTCGAGGTTTCATCTTCGCAAGGGAGAGGGGGTCAGCGTTCCAGGACGTGTTTTTCAGGGACAAAACAGCTGAACTCTCCGGTCATGCAGGGTGTTTCCACGCCTTCTACATGGACGGTGACATCCACCGTATAGCGACGGCCATCGACGCTCCTGACCCGAGCGGCGGCCATAAGGGTCTGTCCCATTTTTACAGGGTGGAGAAACTTGACGGATGAAGCCGCCAAAACAACGGTGGGTTGATTGACCGCCGTCATAGCTGCAAAATCGGCGAGACCGAAGATGAATCCCCCGTGGATGAGGCCGAGGTCGTCGGCGATCATCTTGACGCTTGTTTTGAGGCGGATCAGGGCTCGATTTTCACAGAGATCCACGACCTCTCCCACCAGGGATGGGTCGCAACGAAGATGGGTTTTGGGAAGCATGGGTCACCTCTTGGATGATTTTACCCGTCCTCGGAGAAAAAGCAAGCCTCAGGGTTTCCCTGGGACCCTCTTTCCTGTAGAATGGGGTGGCGTAGGAGGCGACCATGAAGACGACCACGAAGAGAGAGAGTTTGCAGACCGGGCGAACGGAACTGCCCCGCTGTTTGAAGTTGAAGGCCGGGAGGGAGCGGTCATTGAAACAACGCCATCCCTGGATCTTTTCCGGCGCCGTCGAGAGCCTCTCGCCGGGAGAAGAGGGAGAGGTTCTCCCCGTCTTCGATGGGGAGGGGAACCTCATCGGGAACGCTATGATCAACCGACGTACTTCCATCGTCGGCAGGATGGTCTCCTTCGGCGACCGTCCCTGGAGAGGGGCCGTGGAAGAGAACATCCTCAAGGCTCTGGAGCTGAGGTCTCTCCTCTTCTCTCAAGAGAAGACCGATGCCTACCGCCTCGTCAACGGAGAGGGCGACAACCTTCCCGGCCTTGTGGTGGACCGTTACGCCGATCTTCTGGTTGTTCAGATCACAACTTGGGGAATGGAGAAACTGAAGGGCTGGATTGTGGATATCCTTCAGGAGAAGCTTTCCCCCAAGAGCATCTACGAGAAGTCTTTCTCTCCTTCCCGACGCGTGGAGGGTCTGGAGGAGAGGGAGGGTGTGCTCAGGGGGGAACCCCTGGAGGAGGTGATCGTCCAGGAGCGGGGGATGCTCTTGAAGGTGAAACCCAAGGAGGGCCAGAAGACAGGACTCTTCCTGGACCAGCGGGAGATGCGCTCCCTGGTGAAGGAGTTCTCTCGGGGGCGTCGGGTGCTGAACCTCTTCGGCTATACCGGGGCTTTTTCCGTGGCCGCCTTGATGGGAGGTGCCCTTCAAGCGGACACCGTGGAGATCTCTCTTCCGGCTCTGGAGAACGCTCGGGAGAATCTCGCTCTCAACGGATTCGACCCCTCGAAAAACGGGTTCATCCCTGCGGATGTCTTCACCTTCCTGAGGGAGGAGAAGCTGAAGGATTACGGCCTGGTGGTCCTCGACCCGCCGGCTTTCTGTAAAAGCAAACGGGATCTCATCAAGGCCTGCCGGGGTTATAAAGACATCAACCGCCTGACCATCGGGGGCCTTCCTTCGGGATCCCTCTTGCTGACCTCTTCCTGCTCCCACTTCGTGGACGAGAAGCTCTTCGGGCAGGTGGTCTTCGAGGCCGCCGCCGAAGCGGGAAGGGACGTGCGGATTCTCCAGAGACACAGGATGGCCTTCGACCATACTGTCAGCCTCTACCACCCCGAAGGGGAGTATCTCAAGAGTCTGTTCTTGGAGATTCGCTGAGGAAACGGGGAAGGGGAGGACCCTTCAGAAGGGTCCTCCCCGAAGCCAAGCTGAATGCCTCCGGTTGGAGGTGATTACTCCGAGAAGAAGCGGATTCTCTCGGAGACCCTCTTTTCGCAGACTTTGCAGTAGGGTTTGGGAGAACCGCCGCTGAACATGATGCAGTCCACCATGGGCCGGTAGATGCCCTTGGAGGCGTATCCGGCCCCTTCGTAGGCTCCCACCTTCCCTCTCATGGGGTGTTTCTCCAGGAAGTCGATATTCTTCTGTCGGTCTTTGGCGATGAGGGCCTTGAGCTTTGCCTCCAAAGAGGCGATCTTCTTGGGGGAGGCGCCGCTCTTCTTGGCCTTCTCCAGCTCGGCGACAGCCATCTCCCTGTGTCTCATGGCCAGGGGGCCGAGGCTTTCGAAGCGCTCCTTCTCCCAGAGGGTCGGAAGGGGAGTGCCGGGAGTTGCGAGTTCTTTCCACTTGAGGTTCGACGGGTCCAGAAGGGCCGTCAGGTTGGGCTCTCTTGGCTCGACACCCTGGGGGTAGAAGTCGTTGTAAGCCACCGAGGAGGTGTAGTACTCATCGCCGAGGCCTCCAAAGGAGTGACCGAACTCGTGGAGGAAGACGTAGTCACAGGCCGGAGTGTCGGAGGTAAAGACGCTGTAGAGGTTGTAGATTCCCCCTCCGCCGTACCTGGAGGTGTTGATCATGATGTAGAGGGCATCGTAGGGGACTCCCGAGGTCACCTCTCTGAGGGCCTCGTTGGCCTCGGTGAGGTTGTACCTCTCCAGCCCCAGGGAAGAGAAGGTGGTCGAGAGGAGGGTTCTCTTGAAGAGCCCCTTCTCCGGTTCGTCGGTGCCGCTCTCCTCGGAGGCCTTGAAGACCCCTGTGAAGTGAAGCTTCTCCTGGTTGCTCTTGAAAGGCTCCTGGGAGAGAAGAACCTTCAGGAACCGGGCGATGTCTTTCTGAAACTTCTCCTCTTCCACGGCGGTGTAACCTTCGCCGACGACGACGATATCCACCTTCTTGTGGACATCCCCTTGGGGCAGGAGGGGAAAGAGTTTCACCCCTTCCGGGGCCTTCTCCTTGATGATGGTGTAATCCTTGGGGTCGATGGTGGCCGAGAAGATCTCCTTGGCTTTGTTCTCACGGTCGTAGAGGGAGATGACCATCTTCACAGGGTTCTTCGGCAGAGGGACGATGATCGATTCCGAGTAGCTCTTCTTGACTCCGTTGATGGCGGGAGTCGTGGTCTTATACTCACCGAAGTAGGTGTCGTACCCCTGAGAGAAGAGGAGCTTTCCGCTGGCGGGGCAGAGGAGCCTCACCTCGTAACGGCCGTTGTTGAAGGGATCGATCAGGTTGTCCGGATTGCCGGCCCAGGGTGTCGGCTGGAGGACGAGCCTGTCCAGGGTGTACTCTTCGGTCGTCGCGTTTCCCGTATGGAAAAGGTCCACTCTCAGAGCCGAATCGAGGAAGTACTCATCGAAGGAGACTTTCTCTTGAGCGCTTAGACAAGGGATCACGAAGAGAAGCGTGACCAGAAGGAGAAGGGAACGGTGTTTTTTCATGAAACCTCCTATCAAAATCTATGAAAGAGCCGCCTTAGTGGTGGCATGAGTGGCAAGAGCCGCCGGAGCAACCGCTTCCGCAGGATGAGGAAGTGCTTGATGTGAAGCGGCCCCCTTCCGCCTTACAACCGAAGGCCGAGGGTAGGCGTTCCGTTTCGAGAGAGCCGCAACGGGGACATTGAACCTTGGGGGGAGCCGTCTGGTCGAGGCGGCAACGGATCAACTCCTCAAAGGATTCATCGCATTGGAGACACTTGAATTCGTAGATAGGCATGACCTGTCTCTCCTTTCTTCTTTCAGGGTTCAATACCCTCTCTTGGCCATATACTCCCGGTTCTTTGCGGGTGTGGCGTTCCAGAGCGTTAACATCAAGGCCGCGCCGATGATGGAGAAGGGAATGATCATCAGAGTCCAGGCGGTCCATCCCAGCCTGTCGAGAAGAATGCCGAGGCCGACTCCGGTGACTCCGCTGGCCAAGTACTGCACGCCGTCAAGAAGCCCTGTAACCGTCGCCGTTCCCTTAGTGCCTCCGAAATCCATGGAGGCGGTCCCCGAGAGCATCCCGTGAACACCGAAGATCCACATACAGGAGAAACCGATCAAGAGGGAGGCAAGGAGAGGGGAACGGGTGGAGCCCAGCAGGAAGAGGGAGAGGATCTGCCCCAGGTAGAAGATGAAGGCGACCGGCGGGCGGCGTGATTGAAAGTACCGATCCGAGAGAAACCCACAGATGAGACCGCCCACGATTCCCCCCAAGGTGACCCCCAGGGAGGCCACGCCATGAAGGGAGGAGCCGGGCGCGATTCCGTGAACCTCTTTCAGGAAGGGTGTGAACCACAGCATGAGGCCTTGACGGACGAAGCCCGTACAGAACTCGGCGGCCATGAGGGTAACGACGACGGGGTTGGAGAAGGCCCGCTTTATGACGTAGCTGAAGGTGATCTTCAGGTTCGGGTCGAGGTGGGAGGTGGCGTCGTCGGTCTGAATCTTAGAGAACCCGGCGTCTTCAGGGGTATCCCGGACCAGGAAGAAGTCGACGATGACCATGAGGAAGATCAGAAGGGAGGGAACCATGAAGACCCACTTCCAACCGAAGTGGGCGAGGATCCAGCCTCCAACCCCCATGGCCAGGTAGTAGCCGCTGGAGATCATGATACCGAAGATCCCTCCGAAGACCCCCCTCTCTTTGACATGAAACCAGGGGGCGTTCACCTTGACCACCGATAAGGCCCCGAAGCTCTGGAAGTACTGGTTCACGGCGTAAAGAAGGGACATGCCCACGATGATCTTGGTTTGCCACCCGGCCAGGAAGAGGGAGCCGATGAGCAAGTTGATCATGGCGGCTCCGACTCCGCCGATGATGATCGCCCTCTTGCCGCCGATTCTGTCGGCCAGAGGGCCGTTGAAGAGAACGCTGAGGGCGTAGGTCCAGAAGCCGGCGGTGGCGATGAAGCCGAACTCCCCCTTGGTGAGGGAGAAGGACTTCATGATGTCCGAAGAGGCCACGTTCAGGTTGTACCGTCCCATGTAGAAGGTGGCGTAGGTGAGGCCCAGGGGAAACCAGTTGAGGAAGCGGCGTCTCCGGAAGGCGGGGGAGTGGTTGAGAGGGTTCCTGTTGAAAAGGCCCATCTCAGCCCTTCCTTAGAGTCCAGAGTCGGTTGATGAGCTCTTGGAGATGGTCGGCCAAGAGCTCAGGCTTGTCGGTGATCTCCGGGAAGTTCTGAAAGACTCCATAGGGAACCTTATGGTTCTTGACGTGGAGGTAGTGGGGGTCCGCAGCCGTCCAGCTCTCCCAATCGGAGTCTTTATAGAGCTTCTCCATCTTTTTGTCCTCTAGACCATGCTGGAGGCCGGAGTCGGGCTTGTCGGGGTTGTAGCGCCTCCTGTTCCTCTTGAGGGACTCCTCCCAGGGAACCGAGATATAGAGGGTCGCCGCTTTTGTGAGAATCTCTTCGCTCAGGTGGGAATAGGCGCTCTGGAAGCCACCGTGTTCGGTTCCCCTGGAAAACTCGATGAGCAGAGTGGTCTTTTCATGGAGGAGAGGTTTGTCCCTGAGGAGTTTGGAGTAACGGAAGGAGATCTTCCTGATCAGGAAGTTCCAAAACCAGAGCTCCTTGAAGCTGTACCCTTCGTAGGTTTTCCCTTCATAGTGGAAGTAACGGTCCGAGATGAGCCTGGGAAAGCCCATCTCTTCTATGAGGTCATCGTCCTCGAAGCGCTCCCAAAGGAAATGGAAGTCATCGATCTCCTCGATCTCTCCGATGTGGAAGCGGGAGATCCTCTCCTCCAGGGGGCAGTGTTTGATGTAGTCTATCACTTCGGATTTGCCAGCAGCCGGGCGGCCGTTGAAGATGAGAATGGGAAAAATCTCGTTCATGGTTCCTCCTGCGAATCGAATTCTTTATTATAGCCTGACCCACGAAAAAGGGAACAAGAAAGAGAGGCTTTCAGAGAAATGGCCCCTCTCTCCCCCTAGCTCTCCTCCGGAAAGAAGAGAGGCGGAGAGGGAAGGGGGTGGGGCTTGGGAGGGGTGAAGAGAGAGAGGGAGAGACCGGCGAGACGAACTCCCCGTTGGCCCGCTTCGGTACGACCTAGGAGAAGTTTCGCAAGTTCGAAGATCTCCTGGGGGGATCGGAAGAAGCGCTCCAGGGTGATAGACCTGGTGACTTGGTGGAAGTCTCCGAATTTGATCTTCAGAGTGACCCGTCGGGCCCTCTTCTCCTCCCGCCGAACCCCTTCGTAGAGGTCCCTGGAGCATTTCTCGAGGTAACGGAGAAGGGGGTAGAGTTCCGTGAGATCCTCCGGAAAGGTCTCCTCTGTTCCCAGGGAGAGCCTCTCCTGGAAGGGAAGCACAAGACGGTTTTCCCTTCCCCGGGCGGCGTCGTAGAGCACACGGCCGAACTTTCCCAGCTCCTTCTGGAGAAGCTCTTCTTCGGTTCGGAAGAGCTCCCCGATGGTGCGGATCCCCAACTTGGCCAGGTGTTTGGCCGTGATAGGCCCGACTCCGGGGATCTTCGAAACCGGGAGGGGGTGAAGGAAGGAGAGGACCCTCTCCGGGGTGACTATGGTGAGGCCGTTGGGTTTATGATAGTCCGAAGCGATCTTGGCAACGAACATCACCGGGGCGACTCCCGCCGATGAGGTCAAACCGCCGGTGACTCTCGAGATCTCCTCTTTGATGAGACGGGCCGTCTTGGTAGCGCTCCCGATCCCTCTCGGGTCCTCCGTGACGTCCAGGTAGGCCTCGTCGAGGGAGACCCGTTCCACCAAGGGTGTGTACCCTCTCAGGATTGCGGCGATTCTCTCCGACAGCTCCCGGTATCGAGGGAAGTTGGGGGGAAGAAAGACGCAGGATGGACAGCGGCGTTCGGCTTCGGTGGAGGCCATCCCCGAACGGATTCCGAAGCGCCGGGCGACGTAGTTGGCCGTCGCGACGACCGATCGCGTATGGGGGGGGCCTCCGACCACCACGGGAAGGTCCCTTAACTCCGGTCTGTCGCGGATCTCCACGGCGGCGTAGAACATGTCCATGTCGACGTGGATGATCTTTCTGACCCCTTCGTTCATCCTCTCTTCTCTACCACGGGGAGGGAGTTTTTTCCAGAGGGAGGTGAACCACCCACCCTTTAGAAGGGGAAGCGGAGGGGGCGGTTGCGGGGGTTATTTCGGTGAGAAGCTCCAAGCCTGGGCCTTACCGGAGGAGAAGAGCAACTTGAAGTCGGGATTCCCCCTGAGCCACTCTTCGTGGATGAGCTCGTTGGAACCGTAACCCACGGCGGCCCTCTTCTGACCGAGGAAGAGGTGGGAGATCCTGTAGTTGGTCAAGACAGTTCTCAGGGCTGAGGGCTCGCCGCCGGTGGATTGAACGTCTTTGACGAGTCTGACGTAGTAAGGTCGTTTCAGCCCATTCGCCAAACTTTCGTTCATGTAGAGGCAGGGGAGAACGGTGCCCTCTCTCCCGGTGAAGTAGGGCAGCCACCAACCGGCATCGGAGCCGGCCACGGTCTTGTCGTTGTAGGCGAGGAAGCCGTTGACGAGAAAACGGGCCCCTTGGGGCGTCTTCTTCCTGATCCACCGGAAAGTCCGGAGGTCTTCCTTGGTGACCAACTGGAAGAAGGGGTCTGCGATTCCGGCCTGTTTCGGGAATCCCCAGAGAAGAACGGCGGTCAAGGAGGCCGTCGCCGCGATTCTTCCGAGCCTGTGACTTGCGGAGAGCCTCAGAAGCTCGCCGGCGCCCCATCCGATCAGGAGAGAGAGGGGAACGTAGAGGCAGAAGATCAAGACTTCGTTGAAGATCCAACCCGTAAACCTTGAAAGGCCGATCAAGCCGGGGTTGGTTATCAAAAAGGAGAGGGCGATCCAAAGGGAGAAGGGGAAGGCGAAGCGGCGTTTAAGGCCCAAAGCCAGGAGAAGACAGAGGAGGGCGGCGGCTACCAGGAGGGGCGCGTAGTAGAAGTCGATCCGAGACCAGAGGGAGAGATCGCTTTGGACCAGGGAAATCCCTCTCCTGGCTCCGGATTTTTTAAGGATCCGGACAACGGTGTTGCCGCTGTTCATGATATGAATCCAGGGGAGAGCGGCCACGAGAGCGATCACGCCCGTGCAGCCGAGCAGGAAAAGCCGTCGGACCCCTTCAACGGCTTCTCTCCTTCGTTCCCAGAGCCCCCAGAGGGACCAGGCGGCGACGGCGGCCACGGAGATGAAGGAAGCGCGCATCTGGCTCAGAGGAAGACTCAGAAGAAGGAGAAAGGTCAGGAAGAGAGGCCCTCCCTTCCTCTCGCCCTTCCAGTAGCTGTCGATCAGGTAGATCACCGTCGGCAGAAGCGCGAAACCCATGAGCTTGGGGTAGACTCCCCAGTTAAGGAAGTATCCAGGAATCCGGGAGAGGAACCCCGCGGTGATTATCGTGGCCAGGGCCGCCCAGGTGTTGTGCGTCAACCTGAGGGCAAGGGGGTAGAGGGAGAGGACGGCGAAGACGCCCAGAATCTGGCCGCTGATCAGGACGGCCTGGGGCGCCGATACCCCTGTCAAACGGGCGAAGGAGGCGGCGAAACTGTGAAAGCCGAAGTGGTAGGAGAAGGTGGAGAGGGGGGCGAGGGGGGCCCAAGATGAGAAGAGGCCGTGGTTGTCGAGAAAGAGTTGTACAATGTAGGTGTGGTGAACCGAGTCTCCCCAGGCTGGAACGGTCATCTCCCTCATGGCCAGGAACCTGCTCGCAACAAGGGCGACGGTGGTGAGGGCCACCAGGAAGAGGGGAAGCCTCTCCCGGGTGAAACTTGCTCTCCAATGTTTTGAAGTGGTTGAATTTTGAGAAGGGAAAAGGAAAAAACGGAGGATCAAGGAGAGAAGGGCCAAGGTGGGAAGGAGGAAGGTTGCGGTCTCGAGTCCTCTGAGGTGTAGGAGGAAGAGAGCGTAGAATGTTATGGGCTGTAATGCCAGGCCGAGCCCTGTGGCTAAGCAGAACCTCTCCAGGGGGTCCAGCTCTTCCTCCCGGAAGAACCAGGAGAGGAGCGCGAGACCGGGGACAACGACGAGAAAGAGGGCCGCAGTCAGGAAAAAGAGCCAAGCCATAAGGTCCTACCTCCCTGTGGTGGGTGTGTTTTGGTACCAGGAGAGGGGCGCCTGCTCTCTCTCCTGGAAGCGTTTGGCGATTCCTTTGGGGATTCTGGCGCCGAAAGGGTGAACAACCCTTCCGGCGCCATCATTTGTATGATCGTTAAATCTCTTTCTCTATGGAGTAGAGCGGACGGATGTCCACGGGAACGTTTTTCACCTTGTCCAGAGCCGTCTTGAGAGCTTCTGAGGCGTAGTTGTACTTGTTGATCAACCCCTTGGCCCCTGGGTAATCCCCGGTGGCCTCGATGGTGAGAAGCGTCTTGGCCAGCTCTCTGAGGGCCGGCCGGAACCGGGTGTAGTCGACGCCGAAACGTCCCGCCTTCTCATCCCAGAGGAAGGCTCCCTTTTCCTGAAGGTAGTTGAGAATGATGGCGTTGGCTCCGCCGTGGGCTTCGCCGAGACCGAAACGGACGCTCCTGAAGATCCCTCCCAAGAAGGAGGCGGCTAACTGCTTTTCCATAGTCTTGGGAAAGAGGCCCTTATCGATCAGGAAGAGAGTGTTCCAAGCGCCGAGAATGTCGGCCTTGGCCTCTTCGATGGTCGGGTAGGTCTCCTTGAGCTCCTTGCTGACCGTGGATGTTTTGTTTCCAATCTTCAGGATGCCTGGGCCGAGGCCGTGGGAGACCTCATGGAGCAGGACATGGTTGAAGTAGGCGTCGAAGGAGACCAAGGGAAGATCCTTTTCCGCCAAGACCTCCTTGACGATGGGGACCCAACAGGTGTCGTACTTGGCTTTGGCGATGTTCTTGAGCATCACCTTCTTACTCCCCTTGGCCTGGCGGACCCTCTCGTCGTTGGGAAGGTTGAAGGCCGTCGTCTGAACTCCCGCCTTGGTGTCGCCGGCCGTGAAGACCTCCTGGACAACGAGTATGGGAGAGCTCTTACCGCGGCTGAAATTCTTGTACTTCTCCTCCATGGGCAGGTTCTTCTCCATGGCGTCCAGGTACTTGGTGACTGCGGCCATCTTCTCGCTTTCGGCGGGGTCTACGAGGGTGACGAAGCTTTCGTAGGAGGCCTTGTAGCTGAAGAGGTTATCCTCGTAAACTTCGTAGGGACCGATGACCACCTCGATTCGGTGGTCCTTCAGGTCCATCCAATCCATGTCCGACTGGTAGTAGTCGTTGGAGAGGAAGGCTTCGGCCCGTGAATTGAGGTACTTCTTCAATGAGGCGTTCTCCGTGAGGGAGGCGGCCTCCTTCAAGAGGGCGGCGGCGGGTTCAAGCTCCCCCTTGTAAAAATGGGAGTAAGGAACCGCTGTCAACCCTTGGGGAGTCCTTGTGATGACCGTGAAAGAGGAGGTAAAGGCCTCTTCCTGTTCGGGATGAGCCTTGAGAAAGGCTTCCCACTCCTCTTTGGTCAGGTCTTCGGGGTAGAAGCCCGCCCCCAGGGGTTTGGTGCGGGAGAGGTTGATGAAGGGCTTGTGGTGGTCCAACCTGTCGTAGGGACCGAAGTTCAGGTCGAAGTAGCTTGTCAGGAGGGGGAAGGGGGGATCCTTCCGCTTCTCCAGCTCCGCCCTGAGAGCCGGGTTGTTCGGATCGACCTGCCGTAGGAAGATCTTGTCCATCTGTATCGACGCCTTCACGAGAAGCTTGAGAACCCGCGTCTCCTTCTCGCTGAGAAGCTTATGATCGTAGTCGATGGGAACCGGGGAGAGTTGGGCGAGGTTCTTCTCTACGGTGGCGCCATCGATGTGGGTGATGGTCTCCGCGGGCTTCGCGGTCGCCTCTTTCATGACAGCCTCCTTTTTTTTACAGGAGGGAAGTGTGAGTAGGAAGGCCGCCGCCAGAACGGCCATCGCTTTTTTCATGGCAGAATCCTCCTTTTCGAATGGATGCAGAGTCAATCATACGGCAAAGGGAGGAGCGGGGCAAGGGCTCAGTTTGTTCTAGGCCCCACTTCCACTCTCTGGGTCTTGTCCCAGGCCCGGGACTCTTTCCGTATGTACTCGAACCAGAAGCTTCTGAGGACGATGAAGACCCAGAGCTTTGTGTAGGTCAGGTAGGCGATCACCGCGACGAAGAGGTTGGAGAAGGAGTCTTCCCTCTCGAAGGAGAGGGCGAGCATGACCTCGAGGACGTAGAGGCAGACCGCCAAGATCCAGAGCTCGAAGTAGGGGCCGATCACCCGTATGTGGACGAGACCGAAGAGAGAGAGCACAAAGGCCAGATCGGAGAAGAGGATGGCGAAGATGAAGAGGTAATAGAGGTAGAGGAGGTTGATCAACTCGATAGCCGTGCTCCGAGGCTTTCTTTGGAAGATCCGGCGGGCGTACTTGGAGATGATGTAGAGGTTTCCCCGGGCCCAGCGGGTCCGTTGGCGGACCCAGACCTTCAGACGTTCCGGCTCCTGCTCCCAAGTGACGGCGGTGGGCAGAAACTTGATGTAGAGGCCGGGGTGTTCGTAGATCCGGAAGGTGAGCTCGGTGTCCTCGGTCAAGGCTTGCTGATCCCATCCCCCCAGTCTCTCTACGACCCTCTTCCAGATGACGAAGTTGGTCCCAGGCAACGCAGAGATCTTCAAGAAGTACCAGCGTCCGGCCTGGACGGTCCATTGGAAGACGATCGATTCCAGGTTGACCAACCTGGTCAGAAGGGTTTGGTTCCTGTTGTAAGCCCGAAACTTCCCGGTAACCGCCGCCAGCTTCGGGTCCGCTACCAGAGAACGGCATAACCTCTTGAGGGAATCCCTCTCCGGAATGTTGTCGGCGTCGAAGATGGCTACCGCTTCGAAGCGGGTCACCTTGAGGGCCTTGTTGAGAGCCGCGCTCTTGCCCTGACCGCTCTCCTCCTTGGGGATATCGAAGAGGCGGATCCTCTTGTCCTTGGAGGCCCAGGAGGAGATGATCTCACCGGTCCTGTCGGTGCTTCCATCGTTGATGACAATGACCTCCATGCGGTCGGAGGGGTAGTCGAACTCCAGCATCCTCCGGATGGTCTGATCGATCACGAGCTCTTCGTTGCGGGCGGGGATCAGAATCGAGACGCCTGGAAGTTC
>ERZ1645187.3602-NODE-3602-length-12930-cov-16.836660_pt1 | contig 12930 bp, 11 predicted proteins | sample MGYA00575352_ERZ1645187 | MGnify/ENA primary metagenome ERZ1645187 (study PRJEB40837, sample SAMN11349314) | freshwater sediment metagenome | isolation source: river sediment | host: Sediment | place: India: Wazaribad , New Delhi | collected 2017-02-21 ... | reverse complement strand
TATGTGCGCGGCGAGGAAACTTTTCAGTTTGTGGAGCAGATAACCGAGCGCTACACCCACTACAAAAACCTCATTGCAGGCGAGGCTGCCAAATAAAAAAACAGCTGCCAGATGACAGCTGTTAAATTTCTCAGATATAGTTGCGGAATATTAAAATGCCATCTTTTTCGAAAGCATTTCTATCCACGATTTCACGCGGACAGGCGTAAGTTCAGGCTGTGTATCGTGGTCAAGCGCGAGGCCAAAGAAATAGCCATCGGTAGCACCTTCCGAATCACTGAATTTATATCCTGATGATGGCCATAAGCCGTATAATTTTCCGTTACGTTTTTCAACTTCCTCTTTCATATAGCCCAATGAATCAACAAAATGCTCCGGATAAAGAATTTGGTTTCCGAGCCCGAAAGCTGCCACTTTTTTTGCTGAAAGATCAAAACCACTCGTTTTTACAAAAAACTCATTCCATTTGTTATCGTCACGCGTGTCGCGCCAATCTTCAGCACCCACTGTTGCACTCCCGATGATAAAATTCTCGAAATCATCAAGGCGGGTGATATCAAAAGAGGCCACATCGCACATTTCCACTTTCCCGGTTCCAATTTCTTCACAAATCGCTCTGGCAGCCAGTTCAACATTTCCGCCCGGTGCCCAATACAACAACAGTGTTTTCTTCATAGGTGATTTTGTATTTTGGTTTAAGCTGGTAAAGTTAAAACTATTTGCCGATCATTGTCCAAACCTTAAATGCCGGAATTCGTAAAAAAAACAACGAGTTGCATTTATGACGCTGAAATACAGAATATTGCATTTCATTATTTCTTGGACAAACTCAGAAACCGCGCATACAAAAATGAAGGAAGCAGAAAATTTTGCGGGAATCAGCCTCTGGAAGCCGGTTGATGGTCGGCAAGAAAAATCCTGCAAATATCAGCGATACTTTCATTGAGCGGAGTGAAAGTGAATCCAAGTGTATCCACAACTTTTTGGGAAGAATAGCTTTTTTTTGCCAGGCTGGTGCGTGCAGTCTCTTTTGTTATTGCGGGTACTGTGCGGGTGAAAAAGCCTTTGAGCGCCATCAACCGCCAGGCCACCTCGGCCATCCACGGCTTCACCTCGAAACGAGGCGGCGTTTTTCCCAAACCATTGGCAATGAGCGTGAAAAGTGTGCGGTAGCTGAGCTCGCCACCAGATAAAATATAGCGTTCGCCAAACTTCTCGTTCTCCATGAGCTGATACATTGCTTTTGCCACATCACGCACATCAACATAAGCAGTGCATCCATTGGTGTAATACTTCAGACCTTTCCAGCTCAGGCTGAACAATTCGGCACTGCCATTGCTCCAGTTTCCCGGGCCCAAAATCACTGATGGATTGACAATCACCGCTTTAAGCCCTTCGGCAACGCCACGCCAAACTTCGCGTTCGGCGGCATATTTCGACACAGAATACACCGAATTGCTTCCGGAATTCTTCCAAAGATGGTTTTCGGTAATGGGCTGGTTGTTTTCGCTGCGGCCAAGCGATGCAATAGAGCTGACATGACAAAGTTTTATGCCACCTTTGTGAAGCAAAGCATTCACCAGATTGGCTGTGCCTTTTACATTGGTAAGCATCATTTCGCGTTGACGCGAGGGATGAAATGAAACAACTGCCGCGCAATGATACACCAGATCAACACCATCAAGCAAATCGTCGAGACGGGCCATATCAGTCAGATCGCCATCAACCCAGTCAATGGCAGCCAGCTGCGATGGTGCATCATGGGCATAAAGCGCGAAAATTTTACGAACCAAGGTCAAATCAGAACTAACACGTTTCATGGCTTTAAACGCCAAGCCCTTATTACTCAGCTCGACCAAAAGATGCGAACCCACCAAACCTGTTGCTCCGGTAATTAAAATCATGCAGCAAAGATAGCGAAGTTTGCGTTTTGGTTCTCCGATCAAAAGAGCAATTTGAAAGCTGTGGCCGACAAAAACTTATATTTTCTACCTTTGCCGGCTTAATAACTTATGCAATATGCACACGAATTTTGTTGATGAGCTTCGCTGGAGAGGAATGATCCACGATGTGACACCCGGAACCGAAGAACAACTGAAAAAAGAAATGACCGCCGCCTATGTTGGCATTGACCCAACTGCCGACTCGCTGCACATTGGTCATCTGGTGAGTATTATGATGCTCAAACATTTTCAGCTGGCCGGACACAAACCCATCGCGCTTGTGGGTGGTGCCACCGGTATGATCGGCGATCCATCGGGCAAATCGCAGGAGCGCAACCTGCTTGACGAACCAACCCTGCGTCATAACCAGGATTGTATTAAGAACCAATTGGCTAAGTTTCTCGATTTTGAAACAGAGGTCCCAAACAAAGCCGAACTCGTTAACAATTACGACTGGATGAAAGAATACAGTTTTCTGGCTTTCATCCGCGATATCGGCAAGCACCTCACCGTTAATTATATGATGTCGAAAGACTCCGTAAAGAAACGGCTTGCGGCCGATTCGGGCAGTGGTATGTCATTTACCGAATTCACCTATCAGCTTGTTCAGGGTTTCGATTTCCTGCATTTGTACCAGCAAAAAAACTGCAAGCTACAGATGGGCGGTTCTGACCAGTGGGGCAACATCACCACGGGCACCGAACTCATCCGGCGCAAGCTGGGGAACGATCAGGAAGCCTTTGCGCTCACCTGCCCGCTGATCACCAAAGCCGATGGCGGCAAATTTGGTAAAACAGAATCAGGAAACGTTTGGCTCGATCCTGCAAAGACCTCGCCGTATGCGTTTTACCAATTTTGGCTCAACTGCTCGGATGAAGATGCTGAAAAATATATTAAGATTTTCACCCTGCTCGATCACGACAGCATCACACAACTGACAGAGGCACATCGTCAGGCTCCACATCTGCGTCAGCTGCAAAAAACCCTCGCCAAAGAAGTGACGGTGATGGTTCACTCAGCCGATGACCTTCAAATGGCAGAAGAAGCCAGCCAGATTTTGTTTGGCAAAGGCACCACTGAGGTCTTGCACAAAATGGATGAAAACACACTTTTAACAGTGTTTGAAGGCGTTCCCACATCACATGTCGGCCTGTCGGAATTAGAACAAGAAACCGACATCACGGAATTCCTTGCCGGAACAACCAACATCTTTGCCTCGAAAAGCGAAGTGAGGCGCAGCTTGAAAGAAAACAGCGTTTCGATCAACAAAGAAAAGGTCACGGAAGCAAGCACTATCGGCAAGAAAGACCTGCTTCAGGGAAAATACATTCTTGTTCAGAAGGGTAAAAAAACCTATCACCTCGTGATCGCAAACTGATAGAAATGCTAAAAAAATATAAAGAGAGCAGATCGCTGATTTGCTCTCTTTTTTATTGCTAATTTGGCCTCCGAAATAAAAACGACATGACAATAGACCCTGTATATTCGCAACTGATTCTTCCGCTCATTGTGGCTATCTTTTTGGCCATAAATATGGGAGCAAGCGGAACAGCCCCTTCATTTTCAGCCGCATATGGAGCCAATCTGATACCGCGTAGTCTGATACCGGGTTTGTTTGGAATCATGGTTTTTGCAGGAGCTATCGTGGCCGGAAAAAACGTAGCCTATACACTTGGGCGAGGCATATTACCACACGAAAACATGACAATCGTGCTCACTTCGATCATTCTTCTGTCAGTAGCATTGTCGTTGTTATTAGCCAATCTTTTGGGCGTGCCGCAGTCAACAAGTCAATCCACTGTATTTGCTTTGGCAGGCACAGCCACCTATTTTAATGTGCTTCAAACAGAAAAGTTGTTTTTCGAAATCATCCCGGTTTGGTTTGTGCTTCCATTGATATCGTTTTTTCTGACCTACCTGGCAGGAAAATACATTTATAAACCAATGAAAAAGCGGGCTGCATTTGAATTTGAATCGCTGAAAAAAAACCCGGGTTTGCAGGCGCTCGTGCTCATCTCTTCGCTCTATGTAGCTTTTTCGATAGGCGCAAACAATGTTGCAAATGCAAGTGGTCCGGTTGCTTCGATGGTGATGAATGAACTTGACCTTGTTGACAACCCTGCGAATTTTAAGTTGGTGATGGTGCTTTCGGTATTGGTCATTGCACCCGCATTTGGCATCGGCAGCTCACTGCTTGGCAACAAGGTGGTGCGCACAACCGGCAAAGAGATTATTGAGTTTGGCCCGCTTTCGGCAACAGTCATAGCCATGATAACGGCTACTTTGCTGCTTACCGTTTCGCTTACGAGAGGCATTCCGGCATCGCTCGTTCAGCTAAACACCGGCGCCATTCTTGGTATTGGATGCGCGAAACTGGGCTGGAAAGAAATCTTCTCAAAAAGTACGGTTCAAAAATTTTGGATCATCTGGATCGTGGCACCACTTGTGTCGTTTGCTCTTTCTATTAGCATGACTTGGCTGGCAGCTAAAGCCGGTTTGCTTTGACACGCTTATCAGTCCTGTACAACCCATTCCATCCGGTTCGTGTCATAGCCCAGATGAGATGCTCTTTGCAATAGTTTTTCTAATGTATCAGCCGGCAAGCGGGGCGTCCGGCTAAGAATCCAGAAATAGTTTGGCGAGCTGCTTCCAATCATCGCAAAGGAATAGTTTTGCTCATCTAATTCCAGAATAAAGTAGTCGGCATAAAAAATCCAAAAAAACGAAACCCTGAGATGGCCTTTTCCTTCGTCCGATGCAAGTTTTGCTTTACCAACAGCCTTCTTTAATGTTCCGGTTTTTCCGCCCTCCAAGCCTTTGTTCACAACTTCAATTTTACCCGAAGGCAAGAGGCTGTATGTGGCAGTAACATGGCTCAAACCTTTTTCAAAGCGGTGTGGATACCTGGCTATTTCATACCACTCACCTAAAAACCTGTTTATTTCAACCGGTTTTATCTCTGCCATCATTTTGCGGCGGTAACTGCCCGAGCAAGAACTCATTAAATAAATTATTAGTCCGAATAAGAACATCGAAACCAGCAATTTGTTCACTCCTGTTTGACTGTAATAGCGCTGCTGCATTGTAATAAGCTTGAGATTTATACCACAAAGATAGCGCAGCGCATGTCTGGTTGAAATACATACTGCTTTTTTTAATTAGTGCTTGAGCTTTAGAGTCTTATGGCATCGTTATGAAAGTTAATCATTTCAGTCATTTTCATAAAAACGTTTAACTGCCTTGCCGGTAAGCCGAAAAGTTCCCGAACAGGAGATTAAACTAAAACGGTTTGGTAAAAGGCTGTGTGAAATTGAATATTTTTGTAAAAAGCTTCACCACAAATCTTCAAACCTGATGAGCCGGATGACCAGAATTTTATTGTTTTTTGCAGCACTGCTGCTGACGACACCACCGGTTTTAGTCTATGGCCAGCTGGTGATCAATGAGGGAAGCAACAGAAATTACACTACAATTGCTGATGAAAACGGCGACTACCCTGACTGGATCGAATTGTTGAACGTCGGCAGTGATACCATCAATCTACTCAACTATTCGCTCACCGACACGCCTGCCAATCCTTCAAAATGGCAGTTTCCGGCTATCAAACTTCCGCCGGGCGAATTCCTGACCGTTTTTTGCAGCGGCAAAGACCGCAAACCTGTTTCAGGATTTGTTGCAGTAAGTACGTCCTACGATTTCACTCCGGTTACCGGCTGGAACACACATCATTTTGCCAACCCTTTTTACTGGGATGGTGTTTCAAACCTTTTAATCAATACCTGCTCCTATAACTCAACCCAATACACCTCCAACTCCAGTTTCAGGCAAAGTGCCACCTCATTTTTTTCAACCCTGATGCACTTTATTGACGGCAGCGATGCTTCGTGCAGCACCGCCTATGGAACAAGGGTTAAGCAGCGGCCCAACATGAGGTTAAACGGACTGCAAATCGGGAACGGACAAATTCAAAATCCGCAAACCGAATACCCCGCACCTTATGGAAACTGGTACTGGTCGTCACGGCATCAGATGCTTATTCAATCCTCCGAACTCACGCAGGCCGGTCTTACCGAAGGCTGGATCAACAACCTTGCTTTTGATGTGGCGGCCAACGATCCCAACACCTGGTATGACTATTTTGACATACAACTGCGCCTCGTTTCGACCGATGAGTTGCCCTCGGCTTTTGAAACATCAAACCCTTCTTGTTTTCAGCACACGAATTTTAAACTCGCGAAAGACTGAGAAAGTGTATTGCTCTTTTCGCCTGAGATGGTGTTTTTGAGCAGCCTCTATATTGATTCGAAAGAGCCCGACGTGAGCAATGGCCGTTATCCCGACGCAAGCGTATCCACCTCGTTTTTATGGCCAGCTTCACCATCCGTTTCAAACACCGGTTCGCAAACGTATGGCGAATTTCTTGCAGCACCCACATTTTCAACACCTTCGGGTTTTTATAATGCGTTTGTGGGAGTGTATATCAACAATCCCAATCAATTGCCCAGCACCATCCATTTTACAACCGATGGCAACGACCCCACCACTTCGTCCCCGGCCTATAATGGCGAAGCAATTCTGCTGACGCAAACAACCGTCTTAAAGGCAAAGGCTTTTTCAGCAGAAGCGCTGCCGGGCAAAACGGCTGTTTCGACCTATTTCTTTAATGTTGATCATCAAAGTCCGATTATGTCGGTGGTTACAAACTTCAACAACCTCTACGGCCCTCAGGGAATTTTTGACAACTGGTGGCAGGATTGGGAAAAAGCTGCGTATGTCGAATATTTCGACAGCGACAAAAACCAGGTATTTTCGCAAAGAGCAGGCATGCAAATAGATGGCGGCTGGGGCGGAGCAAGAAATCATCCGCAACACTCATTCAGATTAGAGCTCGACGACGGCGTTCTTGGAGATGGTCCGGTGTTTTATCCTTTTATTCCAACAAAACCCGAACGAACGAAATTCAGCAAATTCTATCTGCGCAACGGCAGCAACCAATACCTGATTTTGCCCTATAAAGAGGCATGCCAGACAGCCATGATGGCCGGCGAAACCAAAAACTACTACTCGGGTTGGGACGCTGTTTCGGTTTATATCAACGGCACTTATTTCGGACTTTACGATCTGAGAGAAAAACTGGATGCCGAATATTTTCAGGTGTGGGACGGAGCCGACGACGACAATATTGATATTTTGTCGCAAAGCGCATGGTATGGAGGCGTTCTTAGAGCTGTTGAGGGTTCGGTGGATGCATTCAACAATGACTATGAGGCATTTTTACAAATAAATCCTGCAACAGCTAACTTTTGGAACCACGCAAACCAGTATTTCGATCTTGAATGGTACACCGACTACATCATTGGTGAATCGTGGATGGGCAATACCGACTGGCCCTGGAACAATATAAAAATCGTACGTTCCGACAAAACGAACTTCAGCTGGAGGTTTTGTTTGATGGATATGGAACTCGCAATGCTTCCAAATGCCTGGTCTGATTGCAATTACAACCATATTGAATATATGCTCAACTATGATCAGTCAAACAAATTCATCCATATTTGGCAAAGAGGATTACAAAACAGCAGGTTCAGAAACTACTTCATCAACCGGTTTGCCGACCTGATGAATACGGCTTTCCTTCCTGAAAAGCTGATTGCCACCGAAAATGAAATGTTTACGAAGATGAATGCCGAAATGCCAAATGAATTTGCCAGATGGGGCGACCCAAACAATATTAATGGTCAGATGGCAGAATTTGAGAACAATCACAACATTTTTCAGCAGCAATTACTTGCCCGCACCGCACAGGTTAGGAATCACATTCAAAACAATTTTAACCTGCCGGCCCAGGTGAATGTTTCACTCAATGTGGTGCCCGAGGGAGCCGGCTTTGTACGCATCAGCACACTGATTCCGGACAACTATCCCTGGCAGGGTGTTTATTTCGACGGCGTTCCCGTTCATATAGAGGCTATAGGATCAGGGCCTTACCATTTTTTACACTGGAACTCCAACAGCCTCATTTCAGATACGCTGAATCCTGTTTTTTATGGACTACTCAATGCCGGAAACGTGACTTTCGAAGCCGTATTCGGGAATACAACAGGCCTTGATCCGGCCAAAGCAACACCACATCTGACAGTATTTCCCAACCCGGCCAATGAGGTGCTTGAGATCGGTTTACAAAACAGCAGCAATTCAAAAATCACCTACTGTATTCTCAATCTTCAGGGAAAGATTTTTCAAAAGGGTGAATTTGAAACACTTAACACCACCGAAAGAATTTCAATCAAGAACCTTCCGAAAGGCATGTATTTGTTAGAAATTGTGACGACAGACCAAACAAAGGCCAACACAAAATTTGTGAAGCAATAAGGTGTTCTACGAAATTACTGACGACCTTTTACAACAACACTTTTAGTGTTTTACATCTTTCAGTTCGTCAGGATTGTGCTTGTGCTTGAAAAGGATAGCAAACAGCACTGCCACCACAAGGGCATAAGCAGCAAAGCTGAACCAAATTCCCGGCCAGTCTTTTGATCCGTCCGTATTGAGGAAAAAAGCATCAATCAGAATCCCGCTCAGGTAACTGCCAAAGAAAGCGCCAAAACCATTTGTCATCATCATGAAAAGACCTTGCGCTCTGGCACGTATGCTCGAATCGCTTTGTGTTTCAACATACAGCGAACCGGAAATATTGAAAAAATCAAAAGCCATCCCGTAAATAATACACGACAAAACAATCATCCAAAGTCCATCGGCTGGATTTCCCAAACCGAAGAGACCAAAACGCAATACCCATGCAATCATGCTGAACAACATCACTTTTTTGATTCCAAAACGCTTTAGGAAGAATGGAATCGTCAGGATAAACAAGGTTTCCGAAATTTGTGATATTGACATGATAATGGCCGGATATTTCACCGCGATGAGGTCCTGATAGGCCGGAATGTTTTTAAAATCATGTAAAAAGGTGTCGCCATACATATTGGTCAGCTGCAGGGCAGCGCCCAGCAACATGGCAAAGATGAAAAAGATAGCCATCTTCGCGTTTTTAAACAAAGCAAAAGCATTGAGGCCAAGCGCGTTGATAAAAGATTTAGTCTCACTTTTAACCATTGACGGAGGGCAATCCGGAAGGCTAAACGCATAAAAACCAAGCAGCAGTGAGGCCGCAGAAGCCACATAAAACTGTGCAGCAGAAACTTCGAGATGCGACAAACTAACCACCCACATGGCCAGGATGAACCCAACCGTACCCCAAACACGAATAGGCGGATACACCCTCACAACATCGAGCCCGCTCTTTTTCAACGACGAATAGGCAACTGTGATTGATAAAGCTATCGTTGGCATATAAAACATCATATTCACGAGCATGACCCAAAAAAAGACGGTTGGGTTTTCGATCTGCGGAACAACAGCAAGCATCACTGCTCCCAAAATGTGAAATATACCATACAACTTCTGTGCACTAACCCATCTGTCGGCAATGATTCCGGCAATGGCAGGCATAAAAAGTGATGATATGCCCATTGTTGAAAAAATAGCTCCAAACTCAGCCCCGGACCATTGTTTGGTCTGAAACCAATAAGCACCTATTGTAATAAGCCATGAACCCCAAATAAAAAACTGCAGGAAGTTCATGATGGTTAACCGAATCTTTATACCCATGATTATTAGTAATTTAACATTGTGGCAACAGCGCCTTGATGTGGTAAATTTAATCAGAAATTAATTTCAACAAACAAATCTTTGATTTTTGAAAAATCCACGCGGGTTTTATTCCCTTTGAAGAACCATCGAAAATAGCCGGGCGAATTGTTCACCTTTTCGTGTTGTAATGCGAAAATCGCTTCATCTTATTGACATCCAAGCAAATACCAAATAACTCAGCGATACTAAAAAAAATCGCGCTGCATCAGGCCACTCACCAACGAAAGCAGGCTACTTCATCAGTGGGATTTCAAAGAAAAAAGCGCCGGCAGTTCCGTAATCGCATTGCGCGCGGATATTGCCCCGGGGGTCAATCACAGCAGACACACCCGTGTTGGCTGAGCGCACCGCCCACATTCCGCTTTCAATGGCACGCAGCCTCGCCAGCATCAGGTGTTGGTAATAACCACCCCGGCTTTGCCACCACCCATCGTTGGTGATGATGGCCATAAAACCATATTTGCCTTCGCTCACCGCTTCCGAAAAAACCGGAAATGCCGATTCAAAACAAATCACAGGTCGCACAAACACACTGTCGTTCAGTAAAAAAGTGCGTTTCTCATTATAAGTGCCATAGCTGCCAAAAAAGCCGCCAGCAGACTCAACATAATTTCTCAAAGGCTGCATCAGCCATTGAAAAGGCTGTTTTTCGACAAGCGGAACCAGCTTCTCCTTGTGATAGATACCCAACTCCTTTCCGGAAATAAAAACGGCACTGTTATACAAAACATAAGGCCTTGCAGCCATCACCACAGCATTTTGATCGCGGCTGTTCCAACCGGCAAAGCGCTTGGTATATGCGCCGGTTAAAATAGATGCCGAGGCATCAGCAGCAAGTTTTTTGAGTTGCCGAACGAGCACGGTACTGTCGGGCTGTGCTTCATCAAAGGCTTCGATGAGCATGGTTTCGGGAAACAACACCAGATCAAGGCTGTCCGTTGGGGCGCTGTCAACAAGCTGCATGGCTTTGTGCAACTGCTCTGCCGCCGTCATGCCGGCAAACTTTTCTTTCTGCGGATGAATATTTGGCTGAACTACCAGCACCTTGATAGTGTTTTCCGAATCACCAACTGCGTTTTTCATACTTTTCGAAAGCAAAACCGGTCCGGCAAACACCACAACCAAGGCAGTGATCATCGTCGTGTTTCGTTTCAAGTCGAATCTTTGAAGGCCGGACATCGTTTCGTAAAGCAAGATGTTGGCAAGCAAAACCCACAAGCTTCCGCCCAAAGCGCCGGTAAAGCTGTACCACTGTATCCATTGCGTTTTCTCAGCAAAAACATGACCCAGCGTGAACCAGGGCCAGGCCAGCTCCCATCGTTGATGTAAAAACTCAAAAAAAAGCCATAATACAATGAATATAAAATAGTTAAACCTTTTAAAAAACGAATGGCCGGACACTTTCATCCAAACAAAAATCACCAGCGCCATATAGGTGGCATTAAAAATATGCGCCAGCAGACTTCCCACAAAGGTGGAACTGTACATCCACCAGCCGGCACCAATATGAAAAACGAGAAACCCAAAAAAATACAGCCCGAATGCCCTGAATGGCCTCGTTGATTGATGGTCTTTGATATAGAAAAAAGGTATGAAAGCCAGAAACACGAATGCCGTTTGCCCCGAAGGATACCAGGAAAAATGCAGCAACAAGCCAGCTGTCAATGCCAAAAGCCAATGCCACCGATCAGTAAACAATTCCCTTCGTACGATTTTCATATAAAACAAAAATAACGAAAAATGAAACTGCAGTCACCTTGATGTGCATCGGTTCACGAACAAATCATTACGGGACAAAAAATCAAAAATCTCATCTGAAGATTCTGTTGTAAGTGGCCCTGTTGCAATGCCAGATATTGAAATGTACAAATTCTGTATTTTATCAGGAAACAGAAGCATTTCAGCTCTTGGAACGGCCCAAATCAAAGCAGCATAAATAGGAAATTAGTGTTGACAATTATGTAAAGCTACTAATAACCAAGTTATTTGGAATAAGTATAAATTAGACACAAGTTTAAGATTTCGTCTCAAAACACTTGACAAATATTTTCCTTTGACTAATTTTGGAAAACCAAAACAATGGAAAACATGCTGAACAACCCACGCCGCCATTTCCCCTTAACTTTGCGAAAGCCTGCAATAGAAATGCTGAGGGCGCGTTGCTGCAAGGACGAAAACAGGCAGGAGGCACAGCTGCAAGCCGTTGAAGACCCCTCGGCACTGATCAACTACTTTGTGGAGCAAATGGCGCTCTACAAGCGTGGTGAGATGCTCAAGAGCGGGCAATAACTAATAGTTAATCCAACACAACATCAACACCCTATGCCAAAGCGTATATTTTTCATTGTGCTCCTGATGCTCATTCAGTACCCAGGTTTGCCACAAAATGCATTCGAATTTACCTATTCAACAATGGACAATGACGTGGTAATTGAAAGCGCAGTGGACAATGATGGGAATATAGTGCTTGTTGGCCGCATTGGAAATGTGATAGAGCAAACCTTTGATGCTTTTATAATGAAAGTCTTTCCTGACGGCTCATATCTTGAAAAACGATTTGTCCGCCAGGATACTTCAAGTTATTTTTCCATTATAAATATCCTTGAAAATGGGAATTATTTTGTGACGGGAAGTTTTTCGTCCGATGGTGATAAAGAATCAAGAGAAAATTTTTGGATTGTCATTATGAACCCTGACTTTGATATAATTGATGAGAAATACTATACAGTGCCGGCAGGATACCTTGGTTTTGGGAGTACGGTAAAATCACTAAAAGATAACGATGGCAATATTGCATTGGTTTCTACTGCAATCAGGCAATATACACATTATCAGGTGGGCGATTTTTTATTGTATAAGTTCACACAGCAAGGCGACAGCTTGTTATCCAGGTTATATCCCACCTTTCCTGATGCCCGGATACATGGTTTCTTTCAAATGCCAGGTACTGACAGCTTAATACTGTTTGGAAGGGGATATTTACAAAACGGTACTGAAAGCATGAATTTTATGGACAAAGACATGAATATCTCCCACGGAATCAGCCTTAGTTTTCTTCAAAGCAGCGATATTTATGGCAATAACATTTGGCTTAATAATACCGATTTTCTCACACTGGGAAACCGGATTGTTTCCGGCAATTATTCAATTTCCTTCAATAGGATGCGTAAAAATGGTCAGCTCATGGCCGAATTGCAGTTGGACCGTCCCGACACCATCGAGTACAGAGCAATCAATCAGGCTATGGTTCTTGCCGACGATTCGGTTATCTACA
>ERZ1645187.3601-NODE-3601-length-12934-cov-6.729870_pt1 | contig 12934 bp, 10 predicted proteins | sample MGYA00575352_ERZ1645187 | MGnify/ENA primary metagenome ERZ1645187 (study PRJEB40837, sample SAMN11349314) | freshwater sediment metagenome | isolation source: river sediment | host: Sediment | place: India: Wazaribad , New Delhi | collected 2017-02-21 ... | reverse complement strand
GCGCCGATGATGTCGCGCGCCGCCGTCTCGCGCCAGCTTTGGGCGATCAGCTCGGCCTCGGTCAGGTCGCGGTCGGCGATGACGCGGCCCTGCTGGAACAGCACCCCCAGGTCGTTCGGCGAGGTCACCGCAGCGGCTTTCGAGAAATCACCCTTCATCGCGGCTCTCCTTCAGGTCTGGGTCACGACCAGCGCCCGCACCCCCACCGGCATGAATTCGCGCAGGCGGATGGCCAGGTTGGCCGACTTGTGGGCCTCGCGCAGGAAGCCGAAGGCCCCCATCGCGTCGTCTTGGGGCCCGCGCGTCTGCACGCGGGCATCGGTGCCGCGCGCCGGCTGGGCATAGCCCGGCGATCCGTGGCGGATCGAGGTGAAGGCCAGCCCGGCCTCGGGGCCGGAGACGCAGGCGCGGTGCGGCGGCAGCCGGTCGCCCTGCCCCGAGAAGCGGCAGTGCTTCAGGCAGCCGACCTGGTGGTTCCAGACCGTCAGGCGGTGGCTGAAGACGGCACCGCTGCCGCGCGCCTCGCGCACATGGACGGGGCCAAGGAAGGTGACGCCGGCGACCGACAGGGGCGCGGCCGGAAGGCCCGCCGGATCGGCGACCGAGGCGATGGCATGGGCGCCCCCCGCCGGATCACCGGGGCCGACGCCGGCATCGACGATGCTGTCGGTCAGGGCCAGGCGATAGCCGGTATCGGCCCGGATCGCGCCGCAGACCGTGCGTTGCAGCACGATCTCGGGCACGGCGGGAAAGGCCAGCAGGTCGGCCGGATCGGCGAAACCATAGCCCTCGGCCGCCTCGATGGCGACGTGCAGGGGCGCGCGGTTGCCGTTGCGCAAGGCATGGCCGCCCGGGTCCAGCGTGACCTCGCGGCATTCGAAACGCGCCAGCGCCAGCCGTTCCACCAGCGCGCGGCCGGGTGGAAAGCCGGGCGCGCGGGTGACGAAGACGCCCTCCAGCCGGAAGGCCAGCCGCGCGGTGCCGGGATCGGCCGGGTCACGCGGGCGCAAGCCCAAGGGGCGGGCCAGCCGGATCACCGGCCGCGCCCCCGAGGCCGCGCGGATCGTCACCGGATGGGCCAGCCGCAGCGCGACGCGCCCGCCTTCGGCCAGCGCCCCGGCCAGCGTCTCGGGGTTCAGATCATGCACCAGGCTGTCGCGGATTTCCACCACAAGGGGGCCGGTTTCGTCCTGCAGGTTCTGCAGCGCGTCTTGCAGCGTCGGCCCGCCCGACAGCCCGTCGACCACCCGCAGCACGGTGCCCGGCGGCAGGTCGGCCCCGCGCGACACCGGGTGTGCGCCCACCGGCCCCACCGCGCCATCGGTGTAGCCGGTCAGGAACCGGGGCTGGCCGGCGGCCACCAGAACGTCGCGCTCGGCCGCGCTGGCCAGCCCGATCATCAGCCGCCCCAGTACCGGGTCAATGCTGATCTCATGCAAGGCCAGCGGGCGGGCCAGGCCGGTTTCCCAGGCGCACAGATTGTCGGCGCGGAACCGCCAGGCAACCCCGGTCAGGATCGAGTCGGGCAGGTACAGCTGCAAGCCGGTCTCGCCCAGGTCCAGCCCGGTGGGCGGCACCGCCGCCGCATCGAAGGCATCGACCGAGACGTAAGCCCCCGGGTTGCCAGCGGGAGAGCCGCTTTCCAGCCGGGCGGGCAGGATCGGGGCGGCGACCGCGTCGGGCGCGGTCAGCCGGTCGACGCCATCGACCGCCGCCGCCACCGGCTTGCGCCACAGGTTGAACAGCCGCACCGGCCGGTCCAGCGGGTCCAGGTCCACCCGCAACAGGAACCGCGACAGGCCGTTGCCGGGCGCGGCGGGGCCGGTGTCGGTCACGCCCTTCAGCAGGGGCCGCGTCACCGGCAGCCTGTAGGCCGCCAGCCGCCACAGGTGGATCGCCAGGTTCGGCAGGTTGACATGCACCGCCCCGTCATCGGCGCGCTTGACGTCGGGGGTGTAGGCATAAGGGTCGAAGGGCGTGCCCAACAGCGACAGCATCGCCGGGTCGCGCAGCGCGATGGTGCCGCCCAGCCGCGGTGTCGAGGGCCCGACATCGGGCAGCCCATAGGGCGGGCGGCCGCCGCGGTCAGGGCGCTGGTGGTTCAGGTGCTGCGTCCAGGCCAGGTTCGGCCTGAGTTCGACCGCGCGGGCGGGCCAGCCGGTCAGGTTGCGCGCCAGCCGCTCGATCGCGCCCAGCGTGCCCTTGCGGCGGCGCAGCGCGATGGTGTCGGCGACATCGGCGCGCAGCGTCCAGGGGTCGCCCGACAGGTGCGAGGTGCCCAGGAGGTCGGCGATGTAGGGCACCACCCAGTCGTCGCAGGTCTCGATGAAGAGGTCGTCGTACAGCGCCTCGATGTTTTCGTGCAGCGCCGACAGGGCGGCCTCGGGCGCGCGCAGATAGGCCGCCAGCATGCCCGGCGGCGTCTCTTCGGCATCGCGGATGCGGTAGATCTCGGGCAGCCGGTCATACAGCGGAACGCGGGGCGCGTCGGTCATGCGCAGGTTCCTCCGGGCGGGGGCGGCGCCGAGACCAGCGTCAGGTGCGCGCCGTGCAGTTGCAAAAGCTCGCCCGCCAGCGGCTTGGCCTGGGCGGCGCGCGGGCGGGGGGCGGGCGGCAGGTCCAGGCTGTCGGGCGGGTCACCGGCGGGGGTGGCGGGCAGCTTGCCAAAGGCGTCGACCCGCGCCCACAGCACGCCCGGCACCGCCTGCACCCGGCCCTCGATCCGGCTGGCGTATTCGGGTTCACCGATGCCGCGGGCGGCCAGCGCAAAGACGCCGCCGGGGTCGGCATCGGCCAGGTCCATCGGGGCCAGGCGGCGGCTGATGGCGGCGGCGACATCGGCCTGTAGCAGGCCCGGGTCAAAGGCATAGCGCAGGTCCAGGAAGACCTGGCGCAGCCGGGCGGGCCGCACCTCAAGCCCGAAGCGGTTCGAGCCGCGGCAGCGCTGGAACGACAGGATGGCGGCGCGCACGGCCTCGAATTCGGTCTCGCGGCCGCTTTGCAGCAGCACCCGCAGCACCACGCCGGGGGCGCCGTCCAGCACATCCCAGGCGGCGCGCACGCGCGAGACGCCGGGGATCGCCAGCAATTCGGTCTCGTAATCGGCCAGGCTGACGATGCGGCCCAGGCCCTGCACCCGGCCGGGCGCGGCGGCGCGGGCGGTGGCTTCGGTTTCGGGGTCGGCGCCGCCGGTCACCTCGCCGGGCAGGTGCAGCTTGGCCACCCCCTCGATCCGGGTGCCGGCGCCGGGCTGCGCGCCCGGCTTCAGCACGCCGCGGGCGCCCGATCCGGTGCGGAAGCTGGCCGTCACGTTGCCCCGCCCCGAGGGCAGGCGCGCGCCGGTGAGGCCATCGCCGAACTGGACATGGAAGCTGCCGTCGTCGTCCTGGCGCAGCACATGCACCAGCCGGTCGGGAGGCTGGCCGTAGAGGCTGGCCACCCGCTCGACCGTGCGGCCGTTCACCCGCACGGTCAGCTCGGGCACCTCGGCCGGGTCGGCGCCGGGGCGCAACAGATGGGTGACGGGTTTCGGCAGCGGGAAGGTCTGGAACACGGCGCGGGCATCGCCGTTGCCCAGCACCACCTCGGCCACCGCCTTGCCCTGGCTGGCCGTCGCCAGGTTGCCAAAGACGCTGACGCGCGGCGCCTCTTCGTCGAAGTCGCCGCGCAGGAAGGGCGCGGGCGGCGCGTCGAAGGACAGAAGCCACATCTTCGGATCAGGGCCGGCCCAGGGGAAATCTGTGGCCTCGTTGACGCAGGTCAGTTCCTGCCAGCGGCCATCGTCGTGCTTCAGCATCAGCGGGCGGTCGACCAGGGCCCGCGCTTGCGCCCTGGTGCCGTAGAAGGCCAGCGCCTCGGCGCCCGAGGCAAAGGCCCCGCCCGCAGCCGTCGCCACCGGGCGCAGGCGGATCGCGGGGCTGGTGATCTCGTGGATGCGATAGTCGCGGAGGTCGGATTCCTCGGCCGCCACCTGGCCATGGGTGACAAGCCCCGCCCCCATCGTCAGCACCGTCGAGGGGCCGGTCTGCGGCCCGAAGGTCATCGCCGTGCCGCGCAAGGCCACCACCGTGCGGACAAAGACGCACCGCAGCGCCAGCCCCTCGCGCCGCACCAGGGATTCCACCGCGATCCGGCGGCCGGGCACCAGATCCGAGACCTCCTGGTCCAGCGGGATCTGGGCGCCGGGAATGTCGATCGCCATCGAGGTATTGGCGCAATCGTGGTTGGTCGAGAGGTGGCGAAGGTATTGCGTCGTCAGCGTCGTGGCCCCGGTGACCGTGCCGGTCGCAGGCGAAACCACCGTATGCGTCGGCGGCGCGGCGTGGCCAAAGTGGCGCCAGGTCCGCCCCAGCCGCCACGCGGTCAGGGGCAGGCTCCAGCCCCGGGCCAGCGGGGTGTCGAAGGTCACGATGGTGCGGTCATGGACCTGTTGCACCTCCTTGACCGTCAGCACCTGAAAGCTGTCCTGCTCGGCAAAGGCGGCGTCCGGGTCACTGACCCAGGCCGGGGCATCGGGCTGCAACAGCAGCCGGTCGCCCTTTTTCAGCCCCAGGGCGGCGATGGCGGCCAGGGCGGCGTTGCCGCCGGCGCGGGCGACCTCAAGCCGGGTGGTCAGGGCCGCGACGGAGGGCGCATAGCTGCGCGGGCGGAACAGGTTGAAGCGCGACAGATGGGCATGGGCGACCAGCTCGGCATCGGTCTGGAATTCGGCCGGCAGGTCCTGGCCGTCGAGGTCGGCCTTGAAGGGGAACCCGGCCGGCACCACCACGCGGCCCGCCGCGGGCTTCAGCTCGACCGCCAGCCGGGCGGTGCCGCCCAGGCCCGGCGACAGCCGATAGCCCAGAAGGCGCACCAGCCCCGCCACGCTTTCGCGCCAGGTGGCGGTGCGCAGGAAGGCCTCGTTGGCGTAGCGCTCCTGGTAGAAGGTCAGGATGTCGCCCAGGGTCGCCACCCCTTCCAGCAGGGCGATGCCCGGATCGTCGGCGCCGCGGTGCGTCCAGGCGGCCAGCGCCACTTCGCCGTCGATGCCGCGCAGCATCGCCTCGACGAAATCGGGGTATTCGCCGATGCGATAGCCGATGCGCGGCAGCGCGGGGCGGTTGGCGGGGCGGCGCGGGAACAGGAAGGGATCGTCGATCAGGGGATCGCAGTCGGTCATTGCCGGCCCCCTTTCAGGATCAGCGTCAGGCTGCCCCGCTCCAGATGGTCGGGGTCGTTCTGGACCAGGAAGATTTCGTCGAAAGCGGCCTCCAGCACCGGCGCGGCGGGGGCGCCGCCCGTCGGGGCATCCCAGCGGCGCATGGTGACCGACAGCACATGTTCCACCCCCGGCAGCGCCTGCAGCCGGCCGGTGATCAGGCTTTCGTGCAGGCTTTGGCCGAAGGTCCAGTTGTCGGGGTGAAACAGGCCGCGGCGGCCGTCGGGGGTGTAGCCATCCGACAGCTCCTGCTCGATCACGTCGCGCAGGTCGTCCACCCAGGCGTCGGGCGACAGGCAGACCGCGACCTCGATCGCCAGCGGCGCCAGGCGGGGCGGGCGCAACTCAAGGTCCTCGCCGATCAGGCGCACGGCTTCCAGATGCGCGGCCACGGCGTCCAGCAGCGCGGGGTCGGGCACGGTGCTGCCCACCGGGTCCAGCACGATCCGCACCGTCCGCCAGCTGCCCGTCCAGGCGTAGGAGGCGACGGCGCGGGCAACGCCCGGAACCTCTTCGGCCCGGGCGATGTAGTCGGCCAGGGTGACGGCGCGCAACTGGCGGGCGCGGTAGGCCTCGGGCACCGCGCGCAGGGCCTGGGCGACGGGTTCGGGGTCGCGCCCATCGGTCACGTCGAAGGGGTTCGACAGCGCGACGAGCGCCCCCGCCAGCGCCCCTGGCAGGGGCACAAATCCGCGGATCGCATCGGCGCCCACGTTGCCCGCCGCGCCGCCGCCGATCTGCCAGGCGGCGGCGATCGTGGCGCCTTGGGGCACCAGCCGGCCGTTCACCCCGTTGCCCAGCCGGATGCGGCTGCGCAGCCGCTCGTCGGTCTCGACGGCGAAATGGTCGCCCTCTTCGGCGCTGCCGTCGCTGAAGACGAGGCTCGGCCGTTCGTCCCAGGGGTCGGCGGCGCCGCCCGGCTCCTGCACCGTCACCGAAAGGGTTGACCGCGGCGGCACGATGCCGCCCGGCGGCGTGGCGCGATAGGCCAGACGGCCCGGCGGCAGGTCGCACGTGACGGCGCGGGTCTGGCCATAGAGCTGCCGGCGGCGGAAGTGGCGGTGATAGGTGCCGGGGGTTTCGGGCGGCAGCGGCGTGCCGGGTTCGTGGAACTGCGCCGTCACCGGCAGGCCCTGGTGCATCAGCACCAAGTTGCCGCGAAAGCCCGAGATGCCGCGGACCGGCCCGCCGGGGCACTGGGTGACAAAGCTGTAATCGGCCCGCAGCGCATCCGCCGCGGCCCAGGCGATGCGCACCAGGTCGCGCGCGGCGACCGGGTCGTGGATCACCCGCGCTTCGGGCAGCAGGGTCAGCAACTGGCGCTTGCGCGGGTCGCGGCCGGGCGGGCGGCCGGTCAGCGGGTTCAGCCGTTCCTCGATCACCAGCCGGGACAGCCGGCCATCGTTGATCGCGGCGGCCAGGTCGGCGGCGGTGATCAGCCCGGCCGGGGCGCCCGGCGCGGGGGCTGCCACGATGTCGGCCCCGGTGGCGCCGCGCGCCAGCGCGGGCCAGGCACCCGACCAGTCGTGCAGGTCGAAGGCGTTGTAGCCAGGCGCCAGTTCCACCCGGTCCGCCGGGGCCAGCGCGGCCTCGCGGCTGGCGAAAGGAACGGTGCCGGTTTCCGCCTCGGGGCCGCCGGCCCAGGCGATCAGGTCAGCGTCCAGGGTGAAGGCGGGCGTTCCGGCGGCGATCTCGACCCAGACCCAGGCGGTGGATTGCTGGCCCTGGTGCAGGTGGTAGTCCATCAGCCGGGCATGGCGCGCGACCGAGACGCGCTTGCGCGCCGTTCCCAGCCAGGCCTCGGCCATCACCCGGTCCTGGTAATCCGACAGCTCGTCGGCCGCGGCGGCGAACAGGCCGATCAGCACCTGGTCCAGGTCGGCCTCGCTGGAGGGTTGCCAGCCCGGCACCCGGTCGGCCATCGCCGCCATCAGCACATGGCGGAAGCTGTCGTAATCCTTGGCCATGGTGTCGATGGGCGGCGCCGCGACGCGCGGGCGGGCGGCCTCCCAGGCCGGGGCGCAGGCGTGGTTGAAGCAGCCGGGGCGGAACTTGAAGTCCAGCGCGGCAAAGAACGGGTCGATCCGGGCCGGGTCGAACACCAGCTCCAGCCGGTAGGTGGAATAGTCGCCGACCGGCGCGACGGTCAGCGCCAGGCTTTCGGCGGTGTCGCCGGCGGCAACGCCGGTCACCTGCACCTCGCCGGTGCCGGGGCCGGCGCGCAGCCTATGGCCGCCCTGCAGCACAAAGACCTCGGCCGCGGGGGTGCCGCCGGCCACCTCGGCCAGGATGTCGGCGACGTGGCGGTCGTTCAGGAAATGCAGGTCCAGCCGGGCCGTGCCGGGCGCCACCGGCGGGTCCAGCGAGACCAGCACCGCCTGCAAGCCGTTCAGCCCGGCCGCGTCCAGGTCGCGCGCGCGATCGGCGGCGGCGATGGCGTCACGGATCGGGGCGACGGTGTCGGTCCACATGGCTATTGCCCCTGCCGCTGGAACCGCAGCACGCGGCTGTCGGGGCTGCCGGCCGGGCGGAAGCGCACCAGCACGTCGACGGTTTCGCCGGCGAAGGTCACCTCCAGCGCCTCGACCGTCAGGCGGTGGCCCAGCCAGCGCGCCAGCGCGTCGGTGATGCGCGCCTTGGTCACGCCGCGCAGCACGTCGGACGCCGGTTCGAACACCAGCCGCCGCAGCCCGCCGCCGAACGAGGGCTGATAGAGCCGCTCTCCGGGGTTGGTCAGCAAGAGTTGCAACAGCTCGTCGCGGATGTGGTCGCTGTCGCTGGCGGGCGTGGCGGTGCGGCCATCGGCGCCGATGCGGAACGGAAAGGCCAGGTGGCGTCCGGCGGATAGCGTCATGTCCCTGCCCCCTTCATGTCGCAAACGTCCGGGCCGCGGCAACCGCGATGGTCGCCGGGCCTTGCGGAATGTCGCCCGCGGCCAGGCACAGCCCGACCGAGGACTGGGTGACGACGGCGGTGCCGTTCACCGTGGCCCTGGCCGCGCCGACCTGCCATTTGACCTTGATGCAGGGCTGCGGCGTGCCCGAGGGCAGCGTGAAGGCGCAGCCGGCGATCGACGGCTCGTCGCTGACCAGGATCAGCTTGCCGCCCTCGGCCTCGGCCTTGTCCTGGGCCGCCGACAGCACGGCCTGGCCGCCGTGGGGGCAGATCACCGTGCCAAGCGTGGTCAGGACCGGAGAGGCCATCGCCTAGCCTCCCACCTTGAAGGCATCGTCGACCAGGCTGGCGCCGGCGGCGGTGAACTTGGCCACGGTGCCGTTGATCTTGACCTCGCCCGAGGCCATCTCGATCTTGGCCTCGCCGATCGACAGGGTGACGCTGTCCTTGCCCAGGACCAGCGTCGCCCCGCCCGGATGCACCAACGAGATCTCGTCGGCCTCTTCGTCGATCAGCACCTGATGCCCGGCCGAGGTGGCGATCAGCCGCTGCTGCGGCCCCGAAGGTTCGGGGCGCTGGTCGTCGGCCCACCAGCAGCCCGACCAGATCGGGCTGTGCAGGCTGCCGGCCTCGAACTCGATCCAGACGCCGTCGCCCACTTCGGGCAGATACAGCATGCCGTGGCCGGGGCCGGCAAAGGGCAGGCAGGGCGTCGCCCATTGCGACACCGCCTCACCCAGCACCGAAGGCACCTCGGCGCGGATGCGGCCCAGGCCGTCGGGGTCTTCGACATCGCGCACGATGCCGCGGTACTTGCCGTAAAAGGTGGTGCGCTGCCGTTCCGCCACCCGCGCCAGGATTTGCTCGACCGTTGTGTCCATGTCAGAAAAGCCCCGATGCTGCGCCAAGGTCCAGCCCGCCGCCGCCGGTGTCCGACCGCGCGTTCCGCTTGGCTTCGATGTCCTGCGAATAGACCGAAGGCGTGATCCGGTGCGTCACCCGGTGCACCAGCCAGTCGCCCGATTGCGGCAGGTCGCCCGCCCGCACCGTCACCACGTCATAGGCGGCCAGCACCGCGTCATAGCAGCCCGGCACCAGCGAGGCCGTCATCCGCAGCCCGTAAGAGGTCCGCCGGGTCTGCGCCGTGGTCGCGGCCTCGGCATCCTCGCGCACGGTTTCTTCGGGCGGCAGTTCGCGCAGGGCGCCGGGGTCGTCGCCGACCTGCGGCAGGTCGCCCATCATCGCCTCGTCCTGAAAGCTGCGCTGCGAGGTGGCGATGGTCTGGTCGTGGATCGACAGCACCCTGCCGACGCTGCGTTCGGGGCCTTCCGCCTCTTCGCGGAAGGTGGCCGATTGCAGGTTGCGCCCTGCCCCCAGAAGAACCAGCGCCGGGTGTCCGCTGGCCTGGGTGGGCGGCGCGTCAAAGATGCCGCGGCTTTGGCCGGGGCTGTCGCCGGGCAGCACATAGGCCAGGAAGCCGTTCGCCGCCGCCAGCTGGCGCAGGAACTGGATCGGGGTGCCGCGCCGCACGGTGGCGGGGTGGACGGTGGCCGCCGTGCCGATGCGGTCCGGCGCGATGGTGGTGAAGCGGCCAAAGACCTCGCGCGCGATCTCGGCGTCGGACCTGTTCTCGAACACCTCGGTGCCCTCTTCGCGGTTCATCAGCACGCTGTCGTCGCGCACCACCACGGTGGCGGTGCTGAGCCCCGGCTGCGACGACAGCGCGGTGTCGAAGGCCGCCACCGGCCCGTCGATCAGCGGGCGAAACTCGCCCTCGCCCAGACGCAGCTCGACCCGGATGCGGCTGAAGGGGCGCAGGGTGGTGTTCGGCGGCGCCTTCCAGCGGCCGCGCTCGTCCAGGCACAGCGACAGCCGGATGCGGGCCTCCCAGGCCATTTCCATCTCCTGCTCGACGGTGATGTCCTCGACCTGGCGCAATTGCTCGACCGTGGCGGCCGTGCCGTCGAAGAACATCCGGAAGGCAGCGCCGGGCATCGCAGGCCCCCTTTCCTATCGGCGCGGCAGCACGAGGCTGTCGGCCACAACGGCCACCAGTTCGCGCGCCTCAAGGGCGGTGTTGGCATCGGCGATGGCCCAGGTGCGGGTGGCATCACCCAGGGCACGTTCGGCGATCACGTCCAGCCGGTCGCCCTCGATCACCTCGCGCAAGGTTCCCGCAGGCTGGGGCAATCGGCGCAGGCGGATCGCCGTCGCCTCGCGCCCGTCGGCGGTCACCACGGTATCGGTGGCGACCTTGGCGTATCTTGATCCGTCCAGGAACATCGTGGCGCCTCCTTCACAGCGGGATCAGTTCGACGATCTGTTCGGCGGTGTTGGCCAGGTTCGCCACCGCCTGCACGTCCTTGGCCAGCTGGGTGTATTGCGCCGCCCCGCTGGCCAGCATGTCGTCCGAGCAGGGATCGACCGGCAGCACATGGATCTCCATCTCGACCTCGGCGCGGATCGGGTTCAGCAGGTTGTCGTATTCGACCTCGGCGATGGAGAGAGAGGCGATGCGCACCGGCTGCACCCGGGTCAGGCCCCAGATGAACAGCGTGCGCGGGAACTGCTGGCGCGGGATCGGCATCACCGGCGCATCGTCGCCGCCCCCGCCCAGACCCAGGGCATCGCCGATGGCATCCAGCGCCTTGCCCAGCAGGCCCCCGCCTTCGGGCGGCGGCATCACCATCTTTTCCAGCGCCGCCAGTTGCGGGCCGATGCCGAAGGCCTTGGCCAGGGCCTTGTCTTCCCCCAGCATGTCGAGCGCGCTGAAATGCGCGGTCAGGGCGATCTTTTCGGCCACGCTGTCGCTGGCCTGGCTTTGTTCGCGGTCGTTGGCGCCGGTGGGGCGCTGTGGCAGCATGAAGCTGCGGTTCAGCGTCTCGGGGTTGAACTGAAAGATCACCACGTTGGGGATGGGGCCGATCAGGTCCATCCCGTATTCGATCAGCGCGCCCTTCAGCAGGATCGCCATGGCCTACCCCTCCCCTTGCCCGGCGCGCAGACGCGCGGCGATCTCGCGCGCCAGGGCGCCGGTCACTTCGGCCGCGCCGCCCTGCGCCAGAACCAGGTCGCCCTGCCCCGCGGCGTCGGAGCCGCCGGCCATCTCGGCCGCGATGGCGGCGGGCAGCGCGGCGGCGACCTGACGCGCCACCTCGGGCGACACCCCGTCCAGGCGCAGGTCCAGCGCCTCGATCCGGAACCGGCGGATGCGGCGGTCATGCTCCATCGTGCAACTCCCCGGCATGGGCGCCGAACTGGTCCAGGCTGACCGTGCGCCCCAGCTTGTCGAATTCATCCTTCACCGCCCGCACCACCGCGGCCATCTCAAGCCGGGGCGGCTCTCCGGGCCGGGCGCTTTGCAGGCAGGCGTTGAACACGGCCGAGCGGATGTGCCCGCCGGCGAGCGGCAACCGGTCGGCCAGGAAGGCCAGATCCAGCCCCGAACAATCGACGCCCTGCGGCAGCACCGCGCGCCAGATGCGCAGCCGTTCGGCCGCCTCGGGCAGGGGAAAGGCGACGATGGCGCGCAGCCGGCGCAGGAAGGCCTCGTCCAGGTCCTTGCGCCGGTTCGAGGCCAGGATCGCCATGCCGCGGAACCGCTCCATCCGCTCCAGCAGGTAGCTGACTTCAAGGTTGGCGTAGCGGTCGTGGGCGTCCTTGACCTCGGTCCGCTTGCCGAACAGCGCGTCGGCCTCGTCGAAGAACAGGATCGCATCGCCGCTGTCGGCGGCATCGAACAGCCGCGACAGGTTCTTTTCGGTCTCGCCGATGTACTTGTTCACCACCTGGCTCAGGTCGATGCGGTAGATCGGCATGCCGACTTCGGCGGCGATCGCCTCGGCCGCCATGGTCTTGCCGGTGCCGGGGGGGCCGGCGAACAGCACCGACAGGCCGCCGTCGTTCCAGGCCCGGCCCAGGCCCCAGTCCATGTGCACCCGGCCAAGCGCGCCAAGCGCGCGGATCAGGGCGCGGATCTGGCCGGACGGGCGCGGCGGCAGCATCAGCTCGTCCAGCCGGAAGCGGGGCCGCAACGGCTGTGCCAGGTCGCCCAGGTCCAGGTCGGCGCGGCAGGCGGCAAACAGCGTATCGCGGTCGATGGGGCGGTCCAGCGCCGCCAGCGCCGCGGCGATGCGGCGGATCGCCCGGTCCTCCAGCGCAAAGCGGTGCGCGGCCTCGGCCAGAAGGGCCTGGCCCGCCTCTCCGGCCCAAAGCTCGGGCAGGGCGCGGCGCCAGACCTGCAAGCGCGCCGCCTGATCCAGCGCGGGCAGGACCACGCGGGCCAGGGTCTGGTCGCGGGGCAGCCGGGCCATGCGGTCGGCGGGCGTCAGCGCGACAAAGACCGCCACCGGCAGGCCGGTCACCGGCAGGGCCACGCCTTCGGGGCCGGTCAGGCGCGCCAGCGGCAAAAGCAGAGCCGCGCCGCGCAGCCAGGCCAGGGTCATGAGCGGCGCGACCTCGCCGCCACCGCGGGCGACCAGCAACGGCAGCCCGGCCCGCGCCGCGATGCTGGCCGCGGTGTCGGCATGCGGCCCGTCCTCGGGGCCGACCAGCGGCACCAGCACGGGCTGCATCCGGCTGCGGCTTTTCAGCCGCGCCGCGGCCAGGGCAATGTCGTCGCCGTCCAGGGCGGGCACCGGCGGCGCCACCGGCACCAGCGCGGCGGGCGGCGGCGCCTCGGGGAAGAGCAGCTGGCGGGCCACCGCGGGCGGCACCTGCAAGGGCGCGTCCCAGTCGGCGACCGGGGCCAGGATGCCCGCCTCGCCCAGCGGATGCGCCGGGTCCAGAAGCGCCAGCACCGCGTCGGGGCGATCGCACAGCCGCTGCGCCAGGGCCAGGGTG
>ERZ1645187.3600-NODE-3600-length-12943-cov-6.518622_pt1 | contig 12943 bp, 9 predicted proteins | sample MGYA00575352_ERZ1645187 | MGnify/ENA primary metagenome ERZ1645187 (study PRJEB40837, sample SAMN11349314) | freshwater sediment metagenome | isolation source: river sediment | host: Sediment | place: India: Wazaribad , New Delhi | collected 2017-02-21 ... | reverse complement strand
GAGGAGGTCGGCTGCTTTGCGGATTGACATCCTCACGCTCTTTCCGGAGATGTTTGAGTGCGTGCTCTCCGCGAGCATGCTTGGCCGCGCGCAGGCAAACGGGCTGATCGACATCCGCGTGCACAACATCCGCGACTACACGGACAACAAACACCGCAAGGCGGACGACTACCCCTTCGGCGGCGGCGCGGGACTGGTCATGATGGCGCAACCCATCTATGACTGCATGGACGCGGTGCTGGAAGGGAAAACGGCGCATCGCATTTTGATGACGCCGCGCGGGCGCACGCTGAATCAGAAGATCGCGCGGGAACTCTCCGAGCAAGACCATCTTGTGCTGCTCTGTGGGCACTATGAAGGCGTAGACGAGCGCGTGATGAACATCATCGACGACGAAGTCTCCGTTGGCGACTATGTCCTTACCGGCGGGGAATTGCCCGCGATGGTGCTGGTGGACTGCGTGAGCCGCCTGATTCCGGGCGTGCTCGGCAGCGAAGCGAGCGCGGCGGACGAGTCGTTCTCCGAAGATTTGCTGGAATATCCGCAATACACGCGCCCGGCGAGCTTTCGCGGAATGGACGTGCCGGAGGTGCTGCTAAACGGGCACCACGCGAAGATTCAAGCCTGGCGACAGGAACAAGCACGCCTCAAGACCGCGCTGAACCGCCCGGATCTCTTGAAAGAGACAACCAAGAAGGGCGAAATAATCGAAGCGCCGGACGATGCCTGGCTGTAAGTTCGGCTCGAAAGAAACGTGAAATCATCGGCAGTCCTGCTGACGGATTGCCTTGTTTTTTGGAAGAAGGAGACCCGCCGGATAGGCGGTGACTGGTATGAAAGAGACCACAAAAGGCACACTTGCCATGATCGCAACCGCGCTGCTCTGGAGCATTGGCGGTATTTTTATTAAGCTTGTCCCATGGAATCCGCTCGCCATCGCCGGACTTCGCGGCTTGATCGGCGGGCTGGTGATGTACATCTATCTGCGCATCCGCGGAATAAAGCCCGTGTTCAACAAGGATACGGTGAAGATCGCAATCGCGCTTGCGGGTGTGTGCTCCACATTTGTTGCGGCAAACAAGCTCACAACTGCCTCAAACGCAATTGTGATTCAATATTGCGCGCCGGTCTATGTGCTGCTCTACATCGCGTTTGTACAGAAAAAGAAGCTGCGCCCACTCGACATCGCCGTGGTGCCGATCACGATCCTTGGCGTTTCGCTCTGCTTCTTCGGGCAGATTGGCAAAGGGCATCTATTAGGGGATAGTATCGCGGTGGTCTCCGGCTGGTTTTTCGCCGCGATGTTCATCTTCAGCGAGGGCGTTTCCGACCAAACGCGCGCAAGCGGCATCATGCAGGGACAGTTTTTGACCGCGATCATCGGCCTGCCTGTGCTTTTTGCCACGCGCCCCGCGTTTACGCCGCAGGCAATCATCGGCATTCTGGTGCTCGGTATCTTCCAGATCGGCATCGCGTATGTGCTCTATAGCATCGCGCTCAGGCGAGCGTCGCTCTTGACGTGTTCCCTGCTTGCGGTACTGGAGCCTTTGCTCAACCCTCTTTGGGTGTTTCTCTTTGCGGGAGAGAACCCCGGCGTTTGGTCGCTGGTTGGCGGCGTGATCGTCGTTTTTATCATCACGCTGTGGTACGTCTACGATGCGCGGCATCCGCAGACGCAATCCGCACCGCTGATTGAGTCGAAAACCGCGTAAAATCGGCAAAAACGGCTTGCAATCCAACGTAAAACTATGCTATAATCGCGTTTGTGACATCGGGCGGTCCTCTGTTCTACTTTTGAAGTATGAACGCCTGGCAAAATGAAAGGAGAATATTTCAAAATGTCGAACATCATTTCCGAACTGGAAAAAGAGCAAATCCGCACGGATCTGCCCGAGATCGAGGTTGGCGACACCGTCCGCGTCTTCGTGAAGGTTATCGAAGGCAACCGCGAGCGTTTGCAGAACTTCGAAGGCGTTATCATCAAGATTCAGGGTGGCGGCGTGCGCAAGAGCTTCACCGTCCGCCGCATCTCTTACGGCGTTGGCGTGGAAAGAACCTTCCCGTTCAACAGCCCGCGCATCGGCCGCATTGAGCTTGTTCGCCACGGCGTCGTGCGCCGCGCCAAGCTCTTCTACCTGCGTGAGCGTTCCGGCAAATCGGCGAAGATCCGCGAACGCATCGAAGACAAAAACAACTAATCAATCAAAACGGGATCAAACCCCTCTGCCAAATTGGCACCGGGGTTTTTCCATATTTGGAGGAAACAATCATGCCTGCTATCAACTGGTACCCGGGGCATATGACGAAAACCCGCCGTATGTTGCAGGAGAACTTGAAGATGATCGACGTTGTGGTCGAGGTTTTGGATGCGCGCGCACCGCTTGCTTCGCGCAACCCGGACTTTGACGACCTCTTTGCCGGAAAGTCCCGCGTGGTGCTGCTCAACAAGAGCGATCTTGCCGACTCCAACGCCACCAAGCGCTGGATTACGTACTATAATCGCAAAGGAATTGAGGCCGCGGGCATCTCTGCCACCGGCGGCAGCGCAAAGAAGATTGCCGTTGCGCTCATCGAAAAGGCGGCAAAACCGCGTGTGGACGCGATGAAGCTCAAGGGGATAAACAAAGTTGTGCGTTGCATGATCGTCGGCATCCCAAACGTTGGCAAAAGCACGCTAATCAACCGCATCGCGGGACAAAACCGCGCGGAGGTTGGGGATCGCCCCGGCGTGACGCGCGGCAAGCAATGGGTGAAGATCACGCCGTATCTGGAACTGATGGACACGCCCGGCATGCTCTGGCCCAAGCTGGAGGATCAGGAGCTGGCAAAGCATCTTGCGTATCTGGGCTCGATCAAAGACGAAGTGATGGACAGCGAGGAACTCGCACTCGATCTTTTGGCGCAGTTGCAGGCGATGTCCCCGTCTCAAGTCGCGGAACGCTACAGTAAGCTCACCGCGGAAACGCCGAAGGAAGACCTGCTCAAGGCGGTTTGCTTGAGCCGCGGGTTCCTGCTGCGCGGCGGAGAATTGGATACCGAACGCGCGGCGCATGTCTCGCTCGACGAGTTTCGCGCGGGTAAGGTTGCGCGCGTGACACTTGAACAGCCGGAGGCGGCGCAATGACGCGTCTGCCGGAGGTGGAACGACTGGAGCAACTCGCCCTGCCGGATCGCGCGTTTTGGGAGCGGGAAGGCGTAGTCCTCGCGGGAATGGACGAGGTTGGGCGCGGGCCTTTGGCTGGGCCCGTCGTCGTCTGCTGCGCCGCGATGCCGCCGGAACCGCTGATTTCGTATGTGAACGATTCCAAAAAAGTCAGCGAAGGGCGCAGAGAGAAACTCTACCCGGTTTTGACGCAAACCGCGCTGGGCTACGCAACAGGCTGGGTGTACCCGGATGTGATCGACGAGATCAACATTCTGGAAGCGACCAAGCGCGCGTTTGCAATGGCGTATGAAACCATGCCGATCGCGGTGACGGATGTGTTAATCGACGCGCTAACGGGGCTAAAGATCGCCGCACGGCAGCACCCGATCATCCACGGCGACGCGCTGAGCTACAGCATCGCGTGCGCTTCGATTATCGCAAAGGTGCAGCGGGATCGCTACATGCAAGAGCAGGACGCGCTCTATCCGGAATATGGCTTTGCAAAGAACAAGGGATACGGCACGGCGGAGCACATTGCCGCGATTCGGGCATATGGGCCTTGCCCGATCCATCGCAGAAGTTTTTTGCGGAGCTATCTATGAGTACGACTACGGTTGGCAGAGGCGCGGAAGCGCGCGCAGAGGCATATCTGGAAGAACAAGGATACAAGCTGCTGCGCAAGAACTATCGCGACGGGCCAAGAGAGATCGATCTGATCATGCAGACCGGTTGCACGGTTGTGTTTGTGGAGGTCAAGGCGCGCTCCACAACCGACTATGGCACGCCGGCGGAGTTCGTAACCCCCGCCAAGCGGAGGCTGCTGATTCAAGCGGCGCGGGCGTATCTACTTGAGATGGCGTTAATGGATGTGCCCGCGCGATTTGACGTGATCGAGGTCTATCTCGGCACCGATCGAGTGCACCACATCGAAAACGCGTTTGACGCCAGCGGATGGTGACAAAAGCCGGACAAACTGTCTGCGACAGAATTTTATAAAAGAGAATTCCGACACAAAAAAGACAAGCTCAAGCCGCATCCACGCGGTTGAGCTTTTTTTTGATTGTGGTATACTGTTTGGGAATTCATCGACCCTTTGATAGGATGTGGAAAGGATACGTTTGTGCGTAAACTGCTGTCAATCCTGCTTTTCGTGTGCCTTTTGAGCATACCCGCGCTGGCGCTTGCCGACAACGGGGATCAACTCGCGGGCGAAGAGCTGTTGTATAACGGAGATTTTTCGGTTCAGGTCGAAAGCGAGGAACTGCCCGCCGGCTGGGAGCTGCGCGCGTATCAAAACGACGCGGATAGCGTCAGCGCAACGGTCGCAACCGAGGACAATACGACACAGATCGTTTTGACCAACAAGGTGGCAAACGATGCGCGCGTGGCACAGGATGTGACCGTACAACCGAATACGGTCTATCGCCTGTGCGCCGAGATTCGTACCAGCGACGTGGAAAACGGCACGGGCGCAAATCTTTCGATCGACAACTATCCAATCGACAAAACCTATTGCTATTCGGAAAACCTGTTTGGTTCCGATTCCTGGCGCGAGGTGATGCTCTATTTCCGCACGGCGTCAGAGCAGACGAAGGTAAGCGTTGCGCTGCGCCTCGGGGGTTACGGCACGACTGCAACCGGCACGGCGGAGTTTCGCAATGTTTCGCTCTATGAATGCACCGCGACGGAGAACGCAATTGTAAACCTCGCAACCGAAAACGGAACGGTCTCCAATCACACGGGTGCAAGCACAACCGCTACGACGACAGCGACCGCAAACGACCCGCTGTATCTTGCGGTTGCGTTTACGCTGGTGCTCGGCGTCGCGTTTTTCTGGTATTATCGCAACAAATTGCGCTACTCTTCTGTCGCGGAAGAGACGCTTGGCAAGCCGCAGCATGCGCTGATGATCATCCTGATTGGGATGTTCATCTTCCGCATGGTGCTTTCGCTGGTCTTCCACGGGCACCCGACGGACATCGGCTGCTTTATGAGCTGGGGCAATATGGTGCTGGACGTTGGGCCAGACAAATTTTACACCAGCGGCGCGTTTACGGATTATCCGCCGGGATATATGTATATCTGCGGCGGGCTGGCGGGACTTTGCAGACTGCTTGGCATTCCGTATAACTCGGATGCGATGGCGCTGCTATTCAAGCTGCCTTCCACCTTTGCCGATATGGCGACGGTCTATTTGCTCTACCGCCTCGCAAAGAAGAATACGATTGGCGAAAAGGGCGCGCTGACGATTGCCGGGATCTATGCCTTTACGCCGACGTTGATGTTCGTTTCCGGCGCGTGGGGACAGATTGACTCCGTTCTCTCGCTCCTGATCGTTGGTACGATCCTACTGCTGCAAAGCGATCGGCGCATCCTTGCGGGCGCTGTTTACGGCTTCGCGATTCTGCTAAAGCCGCAGGCGCTGATGTTTGGGCCGATTCTCGCCGTTGCGTTTATCCTAGACATCTTCGACCACCGGGAACAATGGAAAAAGAAGCTGCTTGAAACCGTGCTGGCCGTTGTCGCCGCGCTTGCGGTGATTTTCATTCTGGCGCTACCGTTCCAGGGCAAGCAGGACGTGTTGTGGTTACTCTCGAAATACAAAGACACGGCAACGTCTTATCACTATGCATCGATCGAGGCGTTCAACCTTGGCTCGATGCTTGGTTGGAACTGGAAGACGGCGGACACGCGGATTTTGTGGATGCCGTATTATCAGTTTGGCACGTGGATGATCATACTCTCCGTGCTGTTCTCCTCCGCGTTGTATTTCCTCGGCAGAAAGCGAAACCGCGGCGCGTTGTCCCTTGCGGCGGGGCTTGGGGCGCTGCTGATCTTCACCTTCGGGCACTATATGCACGAACGGTACATGATTCCCGCGCTGCTGCTGATTTTGCTCGCGTATCTTTACTATGGTGACCGGCGGCTGTTGGCGGCGTTCGGCGGGATTTCCACAACGTCCTTGCTCAATGTGCTTTGCGCGTTTTATGTGGTCAACCATCCGGATTCGCGCGGACATGTTTATGATGTCATCACATTCATCGGTTCGCTCGGCACGGTTGTTATGGCGGTGTACCTGAGCGTGATTAGCGTGCAGATTCTCGCGCTGGATCGGATTTCGCAACCGCTCAGGTTGGAGGAACAGCCCAAGAAGCGGTTGCCCCGCCGTGTGTCCATTTTGCCGACGATGCCGACGGACAATAAGCTGCACTATACGAAGAAAGACATTCTCTTCGTGTTGGCTATCACGCTGGTCTATGGCGTTGTCGCGTTGACCAATCTCGGTTCGACGAGTGCACCGCAGACCTATTGGTACAGCGAAAAGGCGGGCGAGTCAATCACAGTCCGCTTCCCGAAGGTGGAGCGCGTGACCGCGTACAGCGTCTACGGCAACATCGACACCGACGGGACGCTGCTGCTCGCCACGCCGGACGGGCATCAGGAAACGTTTGACCAGAAATATGACGATATGTTCCGCTGGAAGAAGACCACGATGGACTTTGTGAGTGATTCGGTCACGATTTCGCTCTACTCCGGCACGCTCAAGCTCAACGAACTTGCGTTCTTCGACGCCAACGGGGAACAAATTCCCGTCACTGTGACCGGCGCGGAGGGCACGCAGGCAAATCTTTTTGACGAGCAGGACACCGTTGCCGCTGTGCCGAGTTATTACAACGGTATGTATTTTGACGAGCTGTATCATGGGCGCACGGCCTACGAAAACCTGCACAATCTTACGCCTTACGAAAACTCTCACCCGCCGCTGGGCAAGCTCCTGATCATGCTGGGCGTTTGGGTGTTTGGCATGGTGCCGTTTGGTTGGCGCGTGGTCGGCGCGCTGTTTGGCATCGGTATGCTTCCGGTTCTCTATGCCTTTGGCAAGCGGCTGTTCAAAAACTCCGACTATGCGATGGTGTTAACGACGCTGTTTGCGTTTGATTTCATGCACTTTACGCAAACGCGCATCGCAACCATCGATGTCTACTCGGTATTCTTCATCTTGCTGATGTACTATTATATGTATCAGTACATCACGATGAATTTCTATGTGGACGGGCTGAAAAAGACGCTCAAACCGCTTGCGCTGTCCGGCTTGTTCTTCGGAATTGGAGCCGCGTGCAAATGGACGAGCATCTACGCGGGCGCGGGGCTTGCCGTGCTGCTTGCCAGTTCGCTGATTTCGCGCTATCTGGACTATGTGCAGGTCAACGCGCGGGACAACGACGCGGATAAAGCGCGCGTGCGGGACTTCTGGCCGATGACGATACGCACGCTGCTCTGGTGCGTGTTGTTCTTCATCGTCATTCCATTTACGATCTATTTCGCCTCGTACACGCCGTATTTCATCTATGAATCCGAGCAGGCGACAAGCTATGGCCTCGGCGATATGTTCAAGACGTTTGGACACTATCAGCAGTTTATGTATAACTATCACTCCACGCTGAATGCCACGCACCCGTATCAGTCGAGCTGGTATAGCTGGCCGTTTACGATCAAGCCGATGTGGTATTTCTTCAATAGCTACATAGCTCCCGAGCAGGTTTCCACTCTCAGCGCTTCCGGCAACCCCGCCGTTTGGTGGGTGTCCGCAATCGGTTCTGTCGCGCTGCTTTGGGCGCGGCTAAGCAAGCGGGTTGCGCCGGACAAGGCGATGCAGATCTTCTGCGTTGGCATTCTGGCAAACTTTTTGCCCTGGGTGCTGGTGACGCGGTGCACCTTCATCTATCACTTCTTTGCGACGGTGCCGTTTATCCTGATGGCGACGGTCTACGCGCTGCAAAAACTTGAACAACGCTATCCGGAGGCGCATTTCCTCAAGTGGTTCTGGGTCGGGTTCGCGGTGCTGTTCTTTGTGTTGCTCTATCCCGGTATCTCCGGCCTCGCGGTTCCGGCAGACTGGGCGGCGTTTATCTCCAAACTACCCGGAGGAAAGTTGATGTATGGCGCATAAAGAAGAAGCGAAAAAGACGATCTGGCAGATGGTGAAATTTGCCATCGTGGGCGTGCTCAATACATTGGTGGATTTTGCGGTGTTTCAAACGCTCAACCTCACGTTGGGATGGGTCTATGCGGCACAGGTGCTGGGCTATACGTTCGGCGTGATCAACAGCTACCTTTGGAACAGCAACTGGACATTTCGGGAACAGCGCACGCGTTCGCTGAAAGAGATGGGTCTCTTTTTACTGGTCAACATCGCGTCGCTTGGCGTTTCGCTTGGCATGATGTGGCTGCTGCGCGAGGTGTTCGGCGTGACCAACGAATGGGTTGCGCAATGGATGCCGGCGGCGCTTGCCGGCTTTATCAAAGGCGACACGATCGCAAAGCTGATTGCAACCGTGTTTGCCATCGCGGTTAACTTTCTTGGCAACCGCCTGTTTGTGTTCAAGAAGACGCCTGCTGCAACCGAACAAGCTCCCGAACTGCCGCAAGCATAAAAGCAAGCTTGACGATTCAGTAGAGAAAAATTAGCACATATTTTGTCGAAAAAGCGCCGCATCTGCGGCGCTTTTCGTGTATACTAAGCATAACCGTGAAAAAACGGGAATAGGCGAGAGGAAACACACAACGAGCATGCTATCGCGCATCAAGAGCCACGGACTCAACGGAATCGGCGGCTTTGCCGTACAGGTGGAGACGGATATTGCAAACGGACTGCCCGGATTTGAAATTGTCGGTCTGCCGGACGCCGCCGTCAAGGAATCACGCGAGCGCGTGCGCGCCGCGATCAAGAACGCGGGCTATGTTTTTCCCGCCGCACGCATCACCGTCAACCTTGCGCCCGCAGACATGCGCAAAGAGGGCGCGGTGTATGATCTGCCCGTTGCGCTGTCGATTCTTGCCGCATCCGGACAGCTTGGCGCACACGTCAATCCCTCGTTTGTAACATTTGGCGAGCTGGGGCTGGATGGTGGGGTGCGCGCGATTGCGGGGACGCTGCCGATGGTGATCGACGCGTTTTCCAAAGGCGAGACGGTATTCGCCGTGCCGGAAGGAAACGCGGAGGAAGCGGCATATGTGGAGGGCGTGACCATTCTGCCCGTCTCTACGCTTGCGCAGCTTTGCGAACATGTGCGTGGGGACGTCTTGATTTCGGAACATCCGACCGAACGCTGGCAAGGCTATGATCAGCGATTTGCAACCGATTTTTCCGAGATCAAGGGACAGCAGGGCGCAAAGCGTGCGGCGGAAATCGCCATCGCGGGCGGACACAATATCCTGCTCATCGGCACGCCCGGCGCGGGCAAAACCATGCTGGCGCGCGCGATCCCTTCGATCTTGCCGCAACTGACCTATGAAGAATCGCTTGAAATCACGAAGATACACTCCATCACAGGCGCGACCAAAGGGCGCGGCATGATTCGGGAACGCCCGTTTCGCGCGCCGCACCACGGCGCATCGTCCGCCGCGCTGGTTGGCGGCGGCAACCGCGCCATGCCGGGGGAGATCAGCCTCGCGCACTACGGCGTGCTCTTTCTCGACGAGTTGCCCGAGTTTCAACACAATGTGTTGGAGGCGCTGCGTCAGCCGCTGGAGGATGGGTTCATCACCGTCAGCCGCGCGGCGGCAACGGCGACCTATCCGGCGGAGTTTGTGCTTGTGGCCGCGATGAACCCGTGCCCTTGCGGCAACCACGGCTCCAAGATTCACCCGTGCCGCTGCGCAAAGAGCCAGATTGAACGCTATCGCGGGCGCATCAGCGGGCCGCTGCTGGATCGAATCGACATTCAAATCGAAATGCCCGAAGTTGGGTTTTTGGAGCTTTCCGAAAAGGCGGCGGGCGAACCATCTGCCGCTGTCCGCGCGCGCGTGGAAGCCGCGCGGGACGCGCAGCGGAAACGCTTTGCCGAGGATGGCATCCTCCTCAACGCACAGATGAACGCAAAGCTCATCAAACGCTACTGCGCGCCGGATGCGGCCAGTGAGGCGTTGCTTGCGCGTGCCTATGCGGAACTCAAGCTTTCCGCGCGCGCCTATCAGCGCATCCTCAAAGTCGCGCGGACGATTGCGGACGTGGAGGGCGCGGAGACGATCGCACTGGCGCACTATGCCGAGGCGATTCAATACCGCAGCCTCGACCAGAGCGGAAGGGAAGCATAAAAAGATGGCGCGAGAGAGTTTGGAAGAGACCCAAGCGCGGCTCTGGTTGAATTACGCCACAGAATACAACACAAGAGTATTTCAAAAGATTGCATCCCGTTATGCTTCTCTCACCGAAGCAAAGATCGCGTTTGAAGACGGCGCGAAATGGGGCGACGCCCTGCCGGAATATTTTCGCACACGGTTGCAGGAGGCAGCACGCCCGGGCTTTCTGGAACGCTTTGTCGAACAGATGGACAAGAAGAACATCCGTTTTACGTACCCCGGAGAGGAACGCTACCCGAAGCTTTTAGCGGAGATTCCCGATCCGCCGAGCGTGCTTTACTACATCGGCAAAATCGAACCCGATCCAGAGCTATCCATCGCGATCATCGGCTCCCGCCATCCTAGTAAATACGGAGTCGAGGTCGCAAAACGCTTTGGTTACGAGTTAGCTTGTGCTGGTGCGCTCGTGGTTTCGGGCATGGCGGAGGGGATTGACGCCTGCGCGGCGCGTGGCGCGCTGGACGCGGCGCACGCAGTCTGCCCGACGCTGGCCGTGCTCGGCTGCGGCGTGGACGTGGTCTATCCGCCATCCAATCGCAACGTATACGACGAGATCATCGAACGCGGCGCGGTGGTTTCGGAGTTTTTACCCGGAAGCGAGCCGCTAAGAGTGCATTTCCCGATTCGAAACCGCGTGATGAGCGGGCTGGCGCACGGCACGCTTGTCGTGGAGGCGGCCGAGCGCAGCGGAACCTCCATCACCGCAGGATATGCGCACGATCAAGGGCGCGATGTTTTCGCGGTGCCCGGACGCATTGGCGACGAGATGAGCGCAGGCCCGAACGGAATGATTGCGCGCGGCGAGGCAAAGCCCGTGTTCTCGCCGGAGGAAATCCTCTCCGAGTTCTCCTGCCTGCATGTGCCCGCCGAAACGCGGCCACCGGCAAACGTCGTGCTGCTCTCCTCGCTCGGCGAAGAACAACGCGCCATCTGCCGCCTGCTCAAGAGCGGGGAAATGAGCTTTGATGAGCTTTGCGACTCTCTCGCTCTGCCGATTGGCAGCATGAACGCGAGCCTGACGGAACTGCAATTCTCCGGCATCATTCAGGCGCTGCCGGGCAGGCGGTATTGCATCGACACGGAACGAGTCAGGCTAAAGGACATATAGCTGCATCAACAGTATTCTATAAAGTCACAGATGGTTTATCTGGCTTGACCAGGAGTAACGCGCGCGTTTGATTGCCGAAGGGTTGTTCCCCGGCAAAAACGTGCGCTTTGTTCTTCTGGGACGGCTTGGACAAGGGAGTATATAATAGAAGAAAATTCCTTTTGAAAAGTGAACATGATGAAGAGAAAGTTTATTATTCTTCGAAAAACGTCTGAAAAATCACTCGTTTTTTCGGAAATCCGAATCATTTCGTCAGAATGCACTTGACAGAATTGCATTATTTCGGAATAATGTAGCAGTTGCCGGACAATTTCTACGCCTATTGTGCGTAGAGCCCTGAAACAGGGTCCATCCGGCGGGAGGAATGCTATGTCTGAAACGCTCGTCATCGTTGAGTCGCCTGCAAAGGCGAAGACGATCGGTAAATTTTTAGGGAACAAATACAAGGTGGTCGCGTCCAACGGACACGTGCGCGATTTGCCCAAGAGTCAGCTCGGCGTCAAGATTGAAAACAACTTTGAGCCGAAGTATATCACCCTGCGCGGCAGAGGCGATGTGCTCGAACGCATCCGCAAAGAGGCGAAGTCCGCCGAGAAAGTGTTTCTCGCGACCGACCCTGACCGCGAGGGGGAAGCCATCAGCTGGCATCTGGCGCAGGTGCTCAATCTCGACGAGAACAGCAAGTGCCGCATCGTGTTCAACGAGATTACATCTACCGCCGTGAAAAACTCGATCAAAGGCGCGCGTCCCATCGACATGCGCCTTGTCAACGCGCAGCAGGCACGGCGCATTCTCGACCGCCTGGTCGGCTACGAGATCAGCCCGATTCTCTGGCGAAAGGTGCGCAAAGGCTTGTCCGCCGGACGCGTGCAGAGCGTTGCCACGCGCATCATTTGCGACCGCGAGAGCGAGATTCGCGATTTTGTGCCGGAAGAATACTGGAACATCTCCGCAAAACTGCGCGAGCTTGCCAACAAAAAAACGTTTGACGCGAAGTATTACGGCGAGAACGGCACGAAGCGCGATCTATGCAACGAGGCGGACACCAAAGCGGTGCTCGAGCGCATTCAGGATCAGCTCTTCTCCATCACCGATGTGAAGGAGGGCGTGAAGACGCGCCATCCTGCGCCGCCGTTTACGACGAGTAGCCTCCAACAGGAGGCGTCTCGCAAGCTTGGCTTTACGACCAAGCGCACGATGATGATTGCCCAGCAGCTTTATGAAGGCATCGACATCGGCGGCAAAGGCGCAGTCGGCTTGATCTCCTATATCCGCACCGACTCTGTGCGCATCGCTTCCGAAGCGCAGCAGGCGGCGCGCGCATTCATCGATGACCGATTCGGTAAGGTCTATGTGCCGGAGAAGCCGAATTTCTACAAAGGACGCGACGGCGCGCAGGACGCGCATGAAGCCATCCGCCCGACGGGCGTGGAGAATGAACCCGCCGCAATCAAAGATCACCTGACGGGCGAACAATTCCGCCTCTATAAGCTCATCTACGAGCGATTCCTCGCAAGCCAGATGAGCGACGCAACCTTCGCCACCAC
>ERZ1645187.3598-NODE-3598-length-12952-cov-4.969838_pt1 | contig 12952 bp, 10 predicted proteins | sample MGYA00575352_ERZ1645187 | MGnify/ENA primary metagenome ERZ1645187 (study PRJEB40837, sample SAMN11349314) | freshwater sediment metagenome | isolation source: river sediment | host: Sediment | place: India: Wazaribad , New Delhi | collected 2017-02-21 ... | reverse complement strand
GCCGCAGCTTTGGCCGGCGTCGCCGCGGTGGTCAACTGGCAGGCGCGGGCGGCGGAGCGTCTCCATCCGCCGATCGGCGACTTCGTCACCGTCAACGGGGTGCGGCTGCATTACCTCGACGTGGGCGAGGGGCCGGCGGTGGTGGAGGACTGCCAGATCGGACCGGGGGTGGAGCTCAAGGGCGGGTACTTCCGCAGGTCCGTGTTCCTCGAGGGGGCGAACCTGGGGGCGGGCGCCCACGTGCGGGAGGCCTGCATCCTCGAGGAGGAGGCGGGCGGCGCCCACAGCGTGGGCATGAAGCACACCGTCCTGTTCCCCTTCGTGACCCTGGGCTCGCTCGTCAACTTCTGCGATTGCCTCATGGCCGGGGGCACGAGCCGGAAGAACCACAGCGAGGTGGGGTCCTCCTACATCCACTTCAACTACACCCCGCACCAGGACAAGGCCACGCCGTCGCTCATCGGAGACGTGCCCCGGGGGGTGATGCTGGGCGAGAAGCCCATCTTCCTGGGCGGACAGGGCGGCATCGTCGGCCCCGCTATCGTGGCCTACGGGACGGTGGCCGGCGCGGGCACCGTCATCCGGGACGACGTCCCCGAGCCAGGCAGGCTCGTGCTCGACCAGGCCGCCGGCCCGGCGACGAGGGACTTCCACCCGGGGGTCTACGGGGACATGAGGCGCCGGGTGAGGAACAACGTGGCCTACATCGCAAACCTCGTCGCGCTCAAGGCCTGGTACCGCCTCGTGCGCGTCCGGTTCTTCGGGGGCGGCCCGCTCGATCAGGCCCTGTACCGGGGCGCGCTGGACAAGCTCGACCTGGCGATCCTCGAGCGCGTAAACCGGCTCGGCGCCGTGGCCATGAAGATGCCCGAATCCATCCGCCGCTCCTCGGAGCTCCTGCAGGGGGCGGCTCTCCCGGAGGACCTGGTCCGGAAGCAGGAGCTGTTCGACCGCTGGGGCGCCGTCGAAGCCGCGTTTGCCTCCCTGGGCTCCTCGACGGGAAGCGAGCCTGCGAGGGACGGCTTCCTCGCCGGGCTCGCCGCGGGACAGGCGGCAGGCGAAGGGTATGTCCACACAGTCCAGTCCCTGGACCCGCAGGTGAAGGCGCAGGGCACGAGCTGGCTGAAGGGCATCGTGGACGGCGTGGCCGAAGCGGTCTACGCGGAGATTCCCTCATTCCGCTGAAGCGGCCCTTCCTTCACGGCTTCCGGGCCCTCTCCTGCTTCGCCATCCTGTGACTCATGAGGTCGCCTTTGAAGCGGCCCGTTCTTCACGGCCTTTGGGCCGAGGCGCAGATCTTCCGGCACAGAGCGGTGAAGTCTATTCCCACGGCCCCCGCGGACTGGGGCAGGAGGCTCGTGGCCGTCATCCCGGGCAGGGTGTTCGCCTCCAGGCACCAGAAGCGCCCGTCCCCGTCCAGCATGAAGTCGACCCGGCTGTACCCTTTCAGTTTCAGGGCCCGGTGTGCGGCGAGCGCCAGCTCCTTGAGCTCGAGGGTCTTCGCCTCGCTCAGCCCGGCGGGAAAGATTTCTTTCGCGCCGCCCGGCTGGTACTTGCTTTCGTAATTGAAGATCTCGCCCAGCTGCGGGACGATCTCGCCCACGGACAGGGGCGCGTCGTCCAGGATGCCCACGGTGAACTCGCGCCCGGGGACGAAGCCCTCCACGATCACCTCGTTGTCGTACCGGAAGGCTTCGGCCACGGCGCCTGCGAACAGGGCAGGGTCCCTGACCACCGTGAGGCCGAGGGTCGAGCCCTGGTTGTTGGGCTTCACCACCACGGGGCAGGGCAGGGGGCACGCGCCCGCCGTGGGCGAAGAAAGGAGGCTCCAGTCCGGGGTCGGGATGCCCGCGAGCCTGAACAGGCGCTTGCTCAGGTCCTTGTCCATGGCCACCGCGCTGCCCTTCATCCCGCTCCCGGTGTACCTCAGGCCCGCGAGATCCAGGACCGCCTGGATGCTGCCGTCCTCGCCCGGCACGCCGTGGAGCGCCAGGAAGTACAGGTCGACGTCCGGGAGCTCCGCGATGACGCGGGACAGGGTGGCAAGCACGGAGGCACCTTTCCCGCAGGGCGGCGGGGTGCCGGAGAGCGTGGCCTTAAACAGCCGGTCTTCCTCCTCGCGGCCCAGCACGCCCGAAGAGATGTCCACGGCGAGAGCCTCGTGCCCGTCCGCGCGCAGCGATCTGACCACCTGGGCCCCGCTCGCGATGGAAACGTCGCGCTCGGGGCTCGGGCCCCCGAACAGTACCGCAATTTTCATGATCCCCCTCCCCAGGACAATTTCATTGATCCCAGACATTAGTGAAAGATGGCGGGGCAAATCAAATCAAAAAAAATTAATTTTATAACTGTCCGTAATCCCGGGTCAAACAATCTCCCGACAGGGAGTGGAAAATTATTTGTGAAAAATAGCTTGACAGGGGACAGGGACGAAGTTAATTTATAACCACAGTGCGCATAAGACATGCACATAGCGCATGAGGTGGTTGATGCAAAGCATCAAGTCCGTGGAAAAGGCCATTGACGTCCTGTCGTGCTTCAGGGTCGAATCGCCCTGCCTCACCGTCACCGAGATCACTGCCATGACCGGCTACACCCAGAGCACCGTGTCCCGCATCCTGGCCACCCTGGAAAAGAAGCGCTGCACGGAGCGGGACCCCCTGAGCGGAAAGTACCGGCTCGGGATGAGGTTCCACCAGTGGAAGGGCGTGCTCTCCCAGGAGAAGGGCATTGTCGACCTGGCCCGCCCGTTCATGGAGAAGCTCAGGGACGAGTGCGGCGAGGAGGTCTCCCTCTACGTGCCCGGCGAGGGCAACAGGATCTGCGTCGAGGCGGTCAGGAGCCGCTACGGCGTCGCCAAGATCACCGAGGTGGGCAAGGTCCTCCCCCTCCACTGCGGCGCGTCCGGCAAGGTGCTCCTGGCCCACCTGCCCGAAAAGGAGCGCAGGGCGTTCTACCGCCGCGGCCCCCTGGAAAAGTACACCCCGAACACCATCACCGACCCCGCCCAGCTCGAGGCCGACCTGGAGAAGATCAGGGCGGACGGCTACGCCGTGTCCGTGGGAGAGCGGGAGGACGGCACCTATTCCGTGGTGGCCCCGGTCATGGGGGGCACGGGCGGGATCGAGGCGAGCCTGTGCGTGAGCGGCCCCATCTTCCGCTTCTCGGAAGAAGAGAAGGCCCGGATCGTCCAGGACACCGTGCAGGCCGCCAGGGACATATCCACGACGTTGGGGAGTACCCGGAGGTTCGAGGGGGCCGGCACCCCATGACAGGCGAGGAAGAAAGAACCCAGCACCCAAGGAGGTATAGCCCATGTCCATTGCCCTGACAGCTTTGATTGTCTGTTTCGTCATCCTGCTGATCACCGGCTTTCCCATCGCGTTCAACCTGATCCTGAGCACCCTGGTCTACCTCGTGGTGGGGGACTACCCCCTCACCCTGATCCCCCAGCGGATGTTCCAGGGCATGAACGGGTTTGCCCTCCTGGCCGTGCCTTTCTTCGTCCTCACCGGTCAGCTCATGGTGAAGGGGAACATCCTCAAGTCGCTCACGGACTTCGTGAACGCCTTCGTGGGCCACGTCAGGGGCGCCCTGGCCCTGGTCACGGTGGGCTCCTGCCTGTTCATGGGGGCCATTGTGGGCCTGGCCGTGGCCGAGACCGCCTCCCTGGGTTCCTTCCTCATCCCCATGATGAAGGAGGAGGGCTACAAGCCCAAGTTCGCCTCGGGCGTCATGGCGAGCGCCTCGCTGCTCGGCCCCATCATGCCCCCCAGCGTGCTCATGATCCGCTACTGCATCTCCGTGGGCAAGACCTCTATCGCGGGGATCTTCCTGGCCTCCATCATCCCGGCCGTCCTCATCGCGGTTTCCCAGATGGTGGTGATCTACTTCATCGCCAAGAAGGACAAGCTGCCGCGGCATGACAAGCAGGACTGGCCGGAAAAGTGGAAGGAGTTCAAGGCCGCCATCCCCGCCCTGCTCCTGCCCGTCATCATCCTGGGCGGCATCTTCGGCGGCATCTTCACGGTCACCGAGGCCTCCGCGGCCGCGGCGGCCTACGCCTTCGGGCTGACCATGTTCGTCACCCGGCAGGTCAAGTGGAGCGACCTTCCCGCCATCTTCATGGAGACGGCCGTGACCTCGGGCATGGTCATCCTCCTCGCCGGGGCGGCCACGGTCACCGCCTGGGCCATCGCCAACGAGATGATCGTGGAAACCCTGGCAGCCCCGCTCTCGAACATCCCCCTGTGGGCTTTCCTGCTCTTCCTGAACATCGGCCTCGTCCTCAACGGCATGTTCATGGACGACTACGCCTCGGTCATCGTGCTCGGCCCCATCCTGGCCCCCATCGCCTGGGCCCTGGGCGTGGACCCGCTGCAGATCGGCGTCATCATCTGCGTGAACCTGGTCATCGGGCTGGCGACCCCGCCCTTCGGGATCGTGCTCTTCGTCACGAGCCCCATGGCCGGGGTGTCCGTGTAGGACACCTTCCGGGGCGGCTGGCCCATGCTCCTGGCAAGCGTGGTCGTGCTGTTCCTGCTGACCTACTGGCCGCCGCTCACCCTGTGGCTGCCGCGGATGTTCGGCTACTAAGAGCTGTACCCCGGCCGCGAAGGACGCGGCAGGGAAGGGATAGAACGAAAATACAACAAGCACAAACACTATGGAGGTAAGCGTATGAAGAAGAATCGGTGGCTCACAATGGCAGCTTTGGTAACGGCAATCACCTTCCTTCTTGCGGGAATGGCGTTCGCCGCGCCCATCAAGGCCAGGGTTTCCCTGTGCAACTCCCCGACGCACCCGCAGTCCATCGGCATGCAGGCCTTCAAGAAGTATGTCGAGACCAAGTCCAAGGGCGCCATCAAGGTCGGCCTGTACTACAACTCCCAGCTCGGCGGCGAGAGAGAGTCCATCGAGCAGGTCAAGGGCGGCTCCCTGGAGATGGCGACCGCATCGGCGGGTCCCCTCACCACCTTCAACCGGAACTTCATGGTCCTGGACATCCCCTTCGCGTTCGACTCCTACGAGATCGCCTGGGGCGTGCTCGACGGCCCCATGGGGCAGGCGCTGCTGAACAACAGCGAGGGCATGGGCCTGAAGGGCCTTGCCTACCTGGAAAACGGCTTCCGCCACGTGACGAACAACGTCAGGCCCATCAACGGCCCCGATGACCTCAAGGGCATCAAGATCCGCACCATGGAAGCCCCCATGCACATGGAGAACTTCAAGACCCTCGGCGCCAACCCGACCCCGGTGCCTTGGACCGAGCTCTACCTGACCATGCAGCAGAAGATCGTGGACGGCCAGGAAAACCCTCTGGCCAACATTTGGGAAGTGAAGATGTTCGAAGTGCAGAAGTACTGCTCGCTCACCGGGCACATCTACGACCCCATGCCCCTCATGGCGAACCTGAAGTGGTTCAACAAGCTCACCAAGGAGCAGCAGGCCATCGTCAAGGAAGGCGCCGTCCTGGCCCAGAACTACAGCCGGTACGTGAACAAGGCCCGCGAAGACGCCATCATCGCCAAGCTGACCGCCAAGGGAATGAAGGTCAACGACGTTTCCGAGGCCAACAAGGCGAAGCTCAGGGCGAAGTCCCAGGGCGCCGTCGTGGCGAAGATCAAGGCGAGCGTGGACAGGAAGTTTGTCGACAGCTGGCTCGCGGCCATCGTCACCATGAAGAAGGACGTGAACGCAGGCTTCTAGTCTCGACAACCCGGAAGGGGCGGGCCGTCTCATCGCGGTCCGCCCCCTCCACCGAACCGCCACAGGCCGGGCGTGGCACGTGAGAAATGCCTGCGGCGGCGCAAAGGAGAAGGACCCATGGAAAAGCCGAAGATACAGCGGTTCTGTGAAGTGATCGAAAAGTGGACGCTCAACGTGACCATGGTCATCTGCGCGTTCATGCTCGTGGTCGCCTGGATGCACGTGATCAGGCGGTACGCCTTCAACAGCGCCCTGACCTGGTCCGAGGAGTTCCTCCGGTTCTCCATCGTCTGGTACGCCCTGCTCAGCGCGAGCATCCTGCACAAGAGGAACGCGCACCTGGGCATCACCATCTTCCGGGAGATGATGCCCAAGCCGGTGCAGACCTTCCTCCGGCGGATCCTCATCTACCTGGCCACGGCGGTGGCGGGGGTCGTGACGTATGCGGGGGCCATCCTCGTGCAGGACACCTGGACCCAGATCACCCCGGCCCTGGGCGTCTCCACGGCCATCCCCTACGCGGCCATCCCGGTGAGCTTCTTCCTCATGACGGTCTACGGGCTCATGCACATCGTCCGGGACATCAAGGGCCTGCCGCCCATAGCCCCGGATGAAGCAGTGATAGAGCGATTGGAGTAGCCATGTACTCGGTCAGCGATCAGGGGGATTCGGCGGTATACCGCGACAGGATCGAGGGCGTGGAGATATCTCTCGCCCGCGGGCGCTGCCTCGGCATGGTGAGCTTCGAAGAGCCGCCCGCCTTGAGCAGGCACGAGGACTTCCGCGCCGCCTTCGCGTCCCCCCTGGGCACCCCCCGCCTGAGCGAGCTGGCCCGGGGCAGGAAGCGCGCGGCCATCGTCGTGTCCGACTCCACCCGGGGCGTTCCCACGTCCCACGTCATGCCCATGATCCTCGAGGAGCTTGCCAGGGCGGGCATGAAGAGGGAGGCCGTCACGGTGGTCATCGCCACGGGCGTCCACCGCGGTGCCACGGAGGACGAGATCAGGGAGATCGTGGGGGAAAGGAACCTCCCGGGGCTGACGGTCATCAACCACAACCCCTATGACCCGCACCTGCTCGTGCCCCTCGGGACGACCGCCCACGGCACGCCCGTGGAGGTCTCGAAGGCCGTTTACGAGGCGGACCTTCGGATCGCCGTGGGAAAGGTCGAGCCGCACGAGTTCGCCGGGTTCTCCGGCGGGAGGAAGTCGGTGCTCCCGGGGATCGCCAGCGAGCGGACCATCGAGATCAACCACAGCCCCGAGATGCTCATGTCGCCTTCGGCCCGGCCGGGGCAGCTCGAGGGCAACCCCATCCACCTCGACATGGTGGAGGCGGCCCGGATGCTCGAAATCCACTTCACCGTCAACCTCGTGCTGAACCAGGCCGGCAAAACGGTGGGGATCTTCACCGGCGGCCTGGACGAGGCGCACGGGGGGGCGGTGGCCTTCATGCGGTCCTTCTGCCAGATATCCCTCGAGACCCGGCCGGACATCATCGTGACCACGCCGGGCAAGCCCCTGAACATCAACTTCTACCAGTCCGTCAAGCCCCTCATCGCCCTGGCGCCGGTCATGGCCCCCGGGGGCGTGCTCGTCCTCTACTGCTCGTGCAAAGACGGCCTCGGCAGCGATGACATGCTCATCCCCTACGAGGGCGCGCGCGACGCCGAAGAGGTCATCCGCCGCCTGAAGAGCGGCTACCGCATCCAGATGGACCACGCCCTCCTGCTGGGCAAGATCCTCCTGAAGGGCGTCCGGATCGTCGTGGCCACCCCGAGCGTGGACGAGGGGGTGCTGAAGAAGATGTTCCTGGACACCGCGGCAAGTCCCCAGCAGGCCCTGGAAAAGGCTTTGACCATGGTCCCGGACCCCGACCCGAAGGTGCTGTTCTTCCCGCAGCCCCAGCGGGCGCTGTCCGTTCTCGGCCAGGGAGCGGCTCGATAAAAAAACCATCATCTCGAAAGGAGAGGGAGTGTCATGAAAAAATTCACGATAACAGGAGTCTTTGCCAGGGAGATCCTCGACTGCCGGTGGAACCCGACGGTCCAGGTGGACATCTGGGTGAACAACGAGACCCTCGGGCGGGCCGATGTTCCTGCTGGCCGTTCCACGGGTTCGAACGAGGCCAGGGAGCTTCGCGACAAGGAAAAGCGCTATGCCGGCCAGGGCGTGCGCAAGGCGGTGAAGAACGTCAACGAGATCCTCGGCCCGGCCATTATCGGCATGGATGTCACCGACCAGCGCAAGGTGGACGAGAAGCTCCGCTCCCTGGACGGGACCAAAAACAAGTCGAAGCTGGGCGCCAACGCCATCGTGGGCGTCTCGGTGGCCGTGGCCCGCGCCGCGTCCAACGCCGTGGGGCTCCCGCTGTACCGCTACGTCAACTGCAACGCGCACGTGCTGCCCGTCCCGCTCCTCAACCTGCTCAACGGCGGCAAGCTCACCTCCAACGACCTGGACTTCCAGGAGTTCTGCATCTTCCCCATCGGCGCGGAGACCTTCTCCGAGGCCATGTTCATCGGCAACGCGGTGAACAACGAGCTCCGGGAGATCGTCATAAAGAAGTACGGCAAGATCGCCGCCAACGTGGGCGACGAGGGCGGCTTCGCCACGCCCATCAAGAAGGTGCGCGAGGCCATGGAATGCCTGGTGCAGGCGGTGGAGCGTTCGGGCCACGCCAGGAAGATCGGCTACGGCTTCGACTGCGCCGCCACGCACTGGTACAACCCCAAGACCAAGAAGTACACCCTCGAGGGCGTCGAGTACACCACGGACGGGCTCTTCGACTACTACAAGGCCCTCTGCAGGGACTACCCCATCGTCTCCATCGAGGACCCCTTCGCGGAAGACGACACGAAGGGCTTCATCAGGGCCACCAAGGAGCTGGGCATCCAGATCGTGGGCGACGACTTCTACTGCACGAACCCCGCCCGCATCCGGGAGAGGGCGCCCAAGGGCGCGGCCAACGCCCTGCTGTGGAAGTTCAACCAGATCGGGACGCTCTCCGAGGCCCTCGACGCCGCCGAGCTCGCCTATCGCCAGGGCTTCGGGATCATGGTATCCGAGCGCTCGGGCGAGACCGAAGACCCCATCATCGCGGACTTCGTGGTGGGCATCAACGCGGGCCAGATCAAGACCGGCGCGGGTGTCCGCAGCGAGCGGACCGCAAAGTACAACCGCCTCCTGCTCATCGAGGAGGAGCTCGGCTCGCAGGCCCGCTACGCGGGGACGGATTTCCGCTGCGCGCTGTAAGGGAAAACAAAACGGGGGAGAGAAGCACACCACGAGAGGTCAGACAACATCCCCCGGTCCATGACAGGGCCGCGGCATCATCACGAAACCAGCGGCACGAAAGCCGCGGCCCTGTCGGTTATTTCGCACGGCCCTGAGGAGGTGACCCCATGAGCTACATCAGGAATCTTGACGCGCTGCTTTCCCACGGAAACCAGAAGCTGCGCGCAACCGTCTTCGACATCATCGACCACGCCCTGGCCCAGGCCGACCCGTACAAGGCCACGAGGAAGCTTGTTTCCCTCGAGGGCGATGTCCTGCACGTCGGCGAGATGAGCATCGACCTGACGAAGCAGGGAAAGATCTGGCTCCTGGGGACGGGCAAGGCCACGTTTCCCATTGCAAAGGCGCTGGAGGACATCCTGGGCGACCGGATAGCCGACGGCGTGATCATCTGCAAGTACGGCCAGGAGGGGACCCTCTCCCGGGCGCGGCTTTATTTCTCGAGCCACCCCATCCCGGACGAGAACGGGTTCAGCGCTGCCAAGCAGGCCCTGGCGCTCGCCCGGAAGACCCAACCCGGCGACCTCGTCTTCGCCTGCGTCACGGGCGGGAGCTCGGCGCTCATGCCGTACCCCGTGGAAGGGGTGACGCTCGACGAGAAGAAGCTCGTGAACAAGCTGCTCCTCACCTGCGGGGCGAACATCGTGGAGATCAACAACGTCCGCAAGCACTTGAGCCAGGTCAAGGGCGGGTGGCTCGCCAAGGCCGTGCACCCCGGGGCGCACCTGATCAACCTCACCGTCTCCGACGTCATCGGCGACCCGCTGGACTACATCACCTGCCCCACGGTGCCCGACACGGCAACCTTCGACGACGCCCGCCGGACGCTCACCAAGTACGACCTGTGGGACAAGGTGCCCCCCTCGGTGAGCGCGTACCTCAAGGCGGGAGGCCCCGCAAGGGAAACGCCCAAGGACCTCTCCGACCACCACATCGACAACTTCATCATCGTGCCCGGGACCGCCGCCTGCGAAGGGGCCGCGGACAGGGCGCGGGAGCTGGGGTTCGAGACCATGATCCTCTCCACCATGCTCGAGGGCGAGAGCCGTGAGCTCGGCGGGACCTTCGCCGCCATCGCCAGGGAGATCCTCATGAGCAGCAGGCCCTTAAAGCCGCCCTGCGTGGTCATCGGCGGCGGGGAGACCACGGTGCGGATCACGTCCGAACCGGGGCAGGGCGGGCCGAACCAGGAGTTCGCCCTGGGCGCCGCGCTCTGGATCGACCGCATCGGCGACGTGGTGATCGTGGGCCAGGACTCGGACGGTACGGACGGGCCCACGACCTTTGCCGGCGGCGTGGTGGACAACCTCACCGCGGAGCGGGCGAAGCAGTTCGAGGTGGACATCTTCGGGGCGCTCAAGAGCCACGACGTGACGCCAGCGCTCGTCAAGCTCAAGGACGCCATCCTCACCGGCGCCACGGGCACGAACGTGAACGACCTGAAGGTCATGCTGGTGATGCCCGCGTGACCGGGAGCGCCACCCTGAACGCCCCCGTGGTCTGCGCCGACCGGTTCTACCTGTCGGGGGAGGCCGTGGGCGTGCTCGAACGCCTGGGCGGGTTTGCCTGGGCGGACGCCGCCGACGCCGGGGACCTCGCCCGGAAGATAGGTGGTTCGCCGGCCGTGCGGGTGATCGTCACGGAGTACGTGCCCGTGAACGACGGGGTGCTGGACAGGGCCCCGGGTTTGCAGGGGGTCATCGCCTACGGCGCGGGCTACAACCACGTCGATGCGGAGGCGCTTCTGCGCCGGGGGGTGCAGGTGTGCAACTGTCCGGGGGAGAACTCCCAGGCCGTTGCCGAGCTCGTCTTCGGCCTGCTCCTGTGCCTGCTGAGGAGGATAGGCAAGGCCGACCCCTGGGTGCGGTCGGGCGGATGGGCGCGGGAGGGCCTGGCCCTGCCCGCCTGGGCGACCGGCGGGGAGCTGTGCGGCAAGACCCTCGGGATAGTCGGGCTGGGGAACATCGGTGCCCGGGTGGCTGGGATTGCCCACGGCTTCGGCATGAAGGTCATGGGCTTCGACACCTGCCTGGACCGGGAGGGGATACAAGGGCTGGGCGTGGAGCCTTCGACGCTGGACGGGGTCATGACCCGGGCGGACATCGTCACCCTTCACGTGCCCCTCGTTCCGGCCACGCGCGGCCTGATCGGCGAGGCCGAGCTCGCCGGGGCCCGTCCGGGCATTATCCTGGTGAACACCTCCCGGGGGGGGGTGATCCGGGAGGAGGCGCTCGTCCACGCCCTCGAATCGGGGCTTATCGGGGGTGCCGCCCTGGACGTCTTTGCGGACGAACCGCTCCTTTCCTCCCATCCCCTGGCCAGGATGGACCAGGTGATCCTCACGCCCCACCTGGGCGCCCTGACCCGCGAGGCGGGCGACCGCCTCTCCCGCTCGGTGGCCCGCCAGGCCGGGGACATCCTGGCAGGGAGGAAGCCCGAAGGCCTCGTCCGGTAAGGCTGCGTCCGGCCGGAAAGGCTACATCCAGGAGCTGCCGTCCCAGCAGTGGGTGCAGAGCTTTTCCTTGGGCAGACCGATGGCGGTGACGAGGTCGTCCATGGTCTGGAACTGGAGAGAGGTCAGCCCCAGGCGCTTCCGGATGCACTCCACCATCGCCCGGTTCCTGTCCGAGCCGGCCCGTGCGTACTCGCCCAAGGGGACGTTGTCCGTGCCCTCGAGTTCGAAGATCGCCTTGCGGCCCGCCAGGGCCAGCGACGAGCGGGAGGTGGAGAAGTTGAGGAACTCGCAGGGGTACACGAGGGTGGGGCAGGCCACCCGCATGTGGACCTCCCGGGCGCCGTACTCGAAGAGGATCTCCACGTTGTCCTTGAGCTGGGTGCCCCTCACGATGGAGTCGTCGCAGAACACGAGGCTTCTGCCCCGGATGATGGCCCGGTTGGGGATGAGCTTCATCCTCGCCACGAGGTCGCGCGTCGCCTGGTTCTGGGGCATGAAGCTCCGGGGCCAGGTGGGGGTGTACTTCACGTAGGGGCGCATGTAGGGCGTGCCCTTCTCGTTGGCGTACCCGATGGCGTGGCCGATGCCCGAGTCAGGGATTCCCGCCACGAGGTCCGCGGACACGGGGTCCTTCTTCGCCAGGAACCTGCCGCAGTTGTAGCGCACCGCCTCCACGTTGATGCCCTCGTAATCGGACGAGGGGTAGCCGTAGTAGACCCAGAGGAACGAGCACACCTGCATCCTGTCCTCCGGGCCCTTGAGCTGCTCGATCCCGTCCGGGGTGATGCGCACGATCTCCCCGGGCCCCAGGTAGCGGTCGATCTCGTACCCGATGTTGGGAAAGGCGCAGGTCTCGGACGAGGCGGCGTAGGCCCCGTCCTTTCTGCCGATGATGACGGGCGTCCTCCCCAGCTTGTCCCGGGCCGCGATGAGGCCCTTCTTGGTGAGGATGAGCAGGGAGCACGAGCCTTTTACGTTGTCGAAGACGTTCTGGATGCCCTCCTCGAAGGATCCCTTCTCGCAGATGAGCATGGCCACGAGCTCCGTGGGGTTGATGGAAGGCCCGGACGTCTCGGAGAAGTGCGTCTTCCGGGCAAAGGCCCTCTTGCCCAGGGCCTCGAGGTTCACGACCTTCGCCACGGTCACGATGCCGAAGGTGCCCAGGTGCGAGTTGATGATGAGCGGCTGCGCCTCGTTGTCGCTGATGATCCCGATGCCCATGCCCCCGCGGAAGTCCTTGAGCTCCGGCTCGAACTTCGACCTGAAGTAGGCGTTCTCGATGTTGTGGATCGACCGGGTGAACCCCTTCTTGTTCACCACCGCGAGCCCGCCCCGCTTGGTGCCCAGGTGGGAGTGGTAGTCGGTGCCGTAAAAGAGGTCTGCCACGCAATCCTGATGTGATGCGATCCCGAAGAGTCCGCCCATGCTGTCACCTCGCCTCGTCTTTTATGGCGCCTGAGCGCCTTGCCGCCGTAAGAAAAATTGAACCTGT
>ERZ1645187.3597-NODE-3597-length-12953-cov-26.723445_pt1 | contig 12953 bp, 13 predicted proteins | sample MGYA00575352_ERZ1645187 | MGnify/ENA primary metagenome ERZ1645187 (study PRJEB40837, sample SAMN11349314) | freshwater sediment metagenome | isolation source: river sediment | host: Sediment | place: India: Wazaribad , New Delhi | collected 2017-02-21 ... | reverse complement strand
CGGCGGCAACGTCCGCGCCGCCTTCACCAAGTTCGGCGGCGCGCTGGGCGAGACCAATTCGGTCTCCTTCTCCTTCGACCGGGTCGGCGAGATCGTCTATCCGGTCTCCGCCGGCTCGACCGACGCGGTGCTCGAGGCCGCGATCGAGGCGGGTGCCGAGGACGTGATCTCCGACGACGAGACCCACACCATCCTGACCACCTTCGAGGGGATGCAGGAAGTGTCCAAGGCACTCGAGGCGTCGCTGGGTCAGGCCTCGTCGATCAAGCCGAACTGGCGGCCGCAGAACACCGTTCCGGTCGACGAAGAGAAGGCCACCACGCTGATGAAGCTGATCGGCATGCTCGAAGACGACGACGACGTGCAGAATGTCTATACCAACTTCGACATCTCCGACGAGGTGATGGCCAAGCTCGCCGCGATGTGAGCGCCGGGGAATAGGGTTTATGCAATTGGGCGGGCGTCGGAGCGAGGGCTTCGGCGCCCGTTTTCGTTTCCTAGCGGGCAAAGACGGCAGCCCCTCTTCCGAAACGAACCGAGAACATGCTAGCCTCGCGCGCATGAGCTCGACCGTACGAATCATCGGCATCGATCCCGGCCTCCAGCGCACCGGCTGGGGGGTCGTCGACGTCACCGGCAACCGGTTGTCGTTCGTCGCCTGCGGCACCATCACCTCGACCGCCGAGGACGATCTGGCCAGCCGGCTGGTCGAACTGCACGACGGGCTGACCGCGGTGATCGAGGCCCATGGCCCCGACGAGGCGGCGGTGGAACACACCTTCGTCAACACCAATCCGACCGCGACCCTGAAGCTCGGGCAGGCGCGCGGCGTGGCGCTCCTGGTGCCGGCCAAACACGGGCTGGCGGTCGCCGAATATGCGCCCAACGCGGTCAAGAAGGCGATCGTCGGCGCCGGCCACGCCGAGAAGGAGCAGATCCAGCACATGGTGAGGATCCTGCTGCCCAAGGCGGTGTGGAAGGGCGCGGATGCCGCCGACGCGCTCGCCATCGCCATCTGCCATGCCCACAATCGCCAGACGCTCGCTCAAGCGATGCGCATGGCCGGCGCCTGAGGAGACCCGCGGATGATCGGCAAGTTGAAGGGTGTGATCGACGAATACGGCGACGATCACGTCGTGCTCGACGTCCACGGCGTCGGCTACGTCTGCTACTGCTCGAGCCGCACCCTGCAGAACCTGCCGCGACCGGGCGAGGCGGCGGTGCTCGCCATCGAGACCATCGTGCGCGAGGACATGATCCGCCTCTACGGCTTCGCCGATGCCGACGAGCGCGAATGGTTCCGCCTGCTCACCACCGTGCAGGGGGTCGGCACCAAGGTGGCGCTCGGGCTCCTGTCGGCGCTGCGCCCGGCCGAACTCGGCACCGCGATCGCGCTGAAGGACATCACCGCACTCAGCCGCGCCCCGGGCGTCGGCAAGAAGCTCGCCGAGCGCATCGCCCAGGAACTGAAGGACAAGACGCCGAGCTTCACGGCGGTCGATCCGGCGGTGATCTCGCTCGCCGGCGGCATCGCCGAGAAGACGGCGCCCAAGCCCCTCGCCGATGCCGTCTCGGCGCTGGTCAATCTCGGCTATCCCCAGGTGCAGGCGAGTGCCGCGGTGGCCGCCGCCGCCCGCACCGCCGGCGAGGACGCGCCGACCGAGAAGCTCATCCGCCTCGGCCTGAAGGAACTCGCGCTGGGGTGAGGCCGCAGCGAACGCGTCGGCGCGGCCGATGCGACGTCTTTCGCGGCGCGCATCCAAGATTTCTCAATTCTTTTCGGAGAAGATCGCCGAGTTGCACCGATCGTCGGGCAGGTTGGAACAGAAGTAACCATATCGCATGAGCCAGACGACCGCCCGCCGACCCGAACTCGATGTGCTGCGCTTCGTGGCGTTCTTTGCGGTGTTTCTCCATCACGTCGGCGAGCGCGAGGTCGATGCCTCGGCCGGGCTGCTCGCGCGGATCGGCGCGACCGTGACCCAGGCCTTCGGCTTCGGACTGACGCTGTTCTTCGTGCTGTCGGCGTTTCTCATCACCCGCCTGCTGCTCGCCGAGGCGCGCGCCGCCGGGCGGATCGATCTCCTGCGCTTCTGGCTGCGGCGGGGCTTGCGGATCTGGCCGCTCTACGTGGTCGGATTGGCGATCGGCTGGCTGTTCGTCGCCTCGCCGGTCGAGGCGAGCATGCTGCGCTGGTTCTCGGTCTTCGGCGGCAATCTGTTCTTCTTCCAGAGCCCCTGGAACCACAATCCGATGACGCCGTTGTGGAGCCTGTCGGCCGAAGAACAGTTCTACGTCCTCCTGCCCCTGCTCCTGGTCGCCCTCGGCGCCGCGCGGGCCGGCCTGATCGGCTTGGCCGGCATCGGGCTCGGCATCGCCGGGCTGTGGGTTCTCGGCTCGGCGCATGCATGGATCGACACCACGATCTGGTCGTCGCCGGCCGCCTCGCTGCTCGCCTTCGGCGCCGGGGTGATGCTGGCGGCAGAGACCGCCGAGCGCCGGCTCGCCCTCCCGACCGGCGTACGGATCGGCCTGATCGTGGCCGCACTCCTCGGCTTCGCGCTCGCCGTCGGCGTGTTCGATGCCAAGGCCTGCGCCTCGGCCCGCTCGGGCGAATTGGTGGTGGCCGGCCATCTCTCGGCGGTCGCCGCCTGCGTCGCCCTGGTGGTGGCGGCTGCGAGTGGCCCCCTGCGGGCGCCGAGGTTCGTCGCCGAACTGGGCCGCATCTCCTATGGCCTCTACGTCTTCCATCTGCTCGGCCTGCACTTCGCCGAAGCGCTGGTCGCCCCCTCCCCGGTCGCCCGGCCGCTCCTCGGGCTGGCGATCACCATCGTCCTGGCGGCGCTCTCCGATCGCGTCCTCGAACAGCCGTTCCTGCGCCTGCGCGATCGTCTGAGCGCCTCGGCGCCGCGGGCGGCTCGCGTCGCGTGAGTGCCGACCGAGACCTTGGCGCGAAGGAAGATCGAGCCGTGTCCGAGGCGGGCGAAATCGATCGCAGCAAGGCCGCGTGGACGTCGATGCGGATCGCACCGCTGTTCACCGGTACGGCGATTTGGCTCGCGCTGTTCGTCGCGACGGTGCGCAGCTCTCCGGCGCACGGCGAAGCGCTCCTGACGGCGGTGACGTCGATGGTCGCGATCTGGCTGCCGTCGATGGCGGTCGTCTACATGGTCGGCGCCCTGCCGGCGTGGATCGGCGGATACCTTCTGCCCCGCGCCGTCTCGGCCGATCGCTTCTCTTGGCGCGATCTCGCAGCGACGGCGACGCTCGGTGCCGCAGTCGCCTTCCTCTCGCCGTTGATCGCCCCGGCGTGGTATCTGGCCGAGGGGCTCCACGATCTCGTGACGACGGGAAGCCCGACGTCGGCGCTGGCGCTGGCCGCACTGTGGGCCGGGGCCGGAGCCGTCGGTGGAGCCGGCGTCGTGTTGGTGAAGCTGGCGAACCGCCGCCGCACGCCCCCGCCGAGTGACGGTCGGGATCGTGGTGAAGCCGAGACGCCGGGGCCTCCTTCGCAGTGATCGATCCACGCTTCGCGATGTTCCCTCTTCGTGCTCGCGATCCCGCCGTGCTAGGGATGATCCCGACCCATCACGGTGAGAGCGCGATTCGATGACCACCCCCAGACGTCTCGTCTCCGGCGAGAAGCGCGAAGAGGATTTCGACGCCTCGCTCCGGCCGCAGTCGCTCGGCGACTTCGTCGGCCAGCAGGCGGCGCGCGAAAACCTGTCGGTGTTCATCGAGGCGGCCAAGCAGCGGCGCGAGGCGCTCGACCACGTCCTGTTCGTCGGCCCGCCCGGCCTGGGCAAGACGACGCTCGCCCAGATCGTCAGCCGCGAACTCGGGGTCAACTTCCGTTCGACCTCCGGCCCGGTCATCGCCAAGGCCGGCGACCTCGCCGCGCTGCTCACCAATCTCGAGGACCGCGACGTCCTCTTCATCGACGAGATCCACCGCCTCAATCCGGCGGTGGAAGAAATCCTCTATCCGGCGATGGAGGACTACCAGCTCGATCTCATCATCGGCGAGGGCCCGGCGGCACGGTCGGTGAAGATCGATCTCGCCAAGTTCACCCTGGTGGCCGCCACCACCCGCCTCGGCCTGCTCACCACCCCCTTGCGCGATCGTTTCGGCATCCCGGTGCGGCTGAATTTCTACACGGTCGGCGAACTCGAGTTCATCGTGAAGCGCGGCGCCCGGCTGATGGGCCTCGCCATGACCGACGAGGGCGCCAACGAGATCGCCCGGCGCTCGCGCGGCACGCCCCGCATCGCCGGCCGCCTGCTGCGCCGGGTGCGCGACTTCGCCATCGTCGCCGGCAAGGAGGCGATCGATCGCGACATCGCCGACAAGGCGCTGTTGCGCCTGGAGGTCGATCGGGCCGGACTCGATCAGCTCGACAAGCGCTATCTCGACGTCATCGCCCTGTCGTTCGGCGGTGGTCCGGTCGGCATCGAGACCATCGCCGCGGCACTCTCCGAGCCGCGCGACGCGATCGAGGAGATCGTCGAGCCCTATCTCATTCAACAGGGGTTCGTGCAGCGCACCCCGCGCGGCCGCCTGCTGACCCAGGCGGCGTTCAAACATCTCGGCTTGGCGATGCCGGCCGGACGACCGGAGCAGCTCGGACTGCTCCTGGGCGACGAGGAGTGATCGATGAGTGACGTCTGCGGTTCCGCCCCCTTCGAGGATACCATCACGCTCCGCGTCTACTGGGAGGACACCGACGCCGGCGGCATCGTCTATCACGCCAGCCACGTCCGCTTCTTCGAGCGTGGCCGCACCGAGTTCCTGCGCGCGCTGGGTCTGAACCAGACCGAGCTGGCGGCCGAGGGGCCGGGCCTGCTGTTCGCGGTACGGCGCATGGAGATCGACTATCTCAAGGCCTCGAAGCTCGACGATCTGCTCTCCGTCACCACCCGCGTCTGCGACATCGGCGGCGCGCGCATGACCCTGAAGCAGACGCTCGCCCGCGACGAGGACGTCGTCGCCACGGCGGTGGTCACGATCGTCGGCATCACCCGCGAGGGCCGGGCGCGGCGCATCCCCGACGACCTGCGCCACCTGTTCGGCCACCCGCCGGCGGCGTGAGCCAACTTCGCCGCAGCGCACAAGCGTAACGCTTTCTTAACCCTACCAATGGCTTGCTGAGCTCGACGCGGGCTCGGCAGAGCCCTCGTTTGGTCATATTCGCCGGGCAGAAGTGCACGGGTGGATCGATGACGGGGACGATCGGGCGCGACGACCTTCGACGAAGGGGGCGCGGCCGCCTCCGCCACCGACACGTCCCTCTCGACCTCAGCCCCCGCTCCCGCCGCCATCGTCCGGGGTTCGCCCCGCCGTCGCGGCTCGACAAGGAACCGTCTCGTATGGAACCGGCAGTCACTCAGGCCGCGCTCGCCGCGCCGCACGCCGACATCACGCTGCTCTCGATGTTCTGGAGCGCGCACATCGTCGTCAAGCTGGTGATGCTCGGCCTGTTCTCGGCCTCGGTGTGGTGCTGGGCGATCATCGTCGACAAGATCTTCCTCTACATGAAGACCCGTCGTCAGATGGACACCTTCGAGCAGGTGTTCTGGTCCGGCCAGAGCCTCGAGGACCTCTATCGCTCGCTGTCCAGCCGCGCCAATCACGGCATGCCGGCCCTGTTCGTGGCCGCCATGCGCGAATGGAAGCGCTCCCACGAGGGCGGGCGGCCGGCCATCGGCAGCCTGCAGCAGCGCATCGACAAGGTGATGGACGTCTCCATCAACCGCGAGGTCGAGCGTTATCAGTCCAATCTCCTGGTGCTGGCGACCATCGGTTCGTCGAGCCCGTTCATCGGCCTGTTCGGCACGGTGTGGGGCATCATGACCGCGTTCCAGGGCATCGCGGCTTCGAAGAACACCTCGCTCGCGGTGGTGGCGCCGGGCATCGCCGAGGCGCTGTTCGCCACCGCCATCGGTCTGGTCGCCGCCATCCCGGCGGTCATCGCCTACAACAAGCTGTCGTCGGACGCCGGTGCGCTCGGCGGCCGCCTCGAGACCTTCGCCGACGAGTTCTCCGCCATCCTGTCGCGTCAGATCGACGAGCGGCAGGCGGCCTGAGCCGAACCGAGGAGCGATCCCATGGGCATGGCGACGGCGGGTGGCACACAGGCGGGCGGGCGACGGGGACGTCGCCGCGGTCGCGCCGCGCCGATGAGCGAAATGAACATGACGCCGTTCATCGACGTCATGCTGGTGCTGCTGATCATCTTCATGGTGGCGGCGCCGATGATGACGGTCGGCGTGCCGGTCGATCTGCCCGAGAGCCGCGCCAAGGCGATGGAGGGCCAGGTCAAGCCGCTCACCGTCTCCATCGACGGCAAGGGCAAGATCTACATCCAGGACAGCGAGGTGACGATCGAGGATCTGATCCCCAAGCTGCAGGCGATCGCCAAGAACGGCGTCGACGAGCGCATCCTGGTGCGCGCCGACAAGGCGACCGACTACGGCGCCTTCATCGCGGTGATGGGCCGCCTCAACGAAGGCGGCTTCAAGAAGATCGGTCTTCCGTCTCTTCCCGAGGCGAGGTGAGTGCGAGTGATGCGTCCGGGGCTTCCCAGTTCGGCTCTCTTACACGGCGCGCTGCTGGCGTGGATCCTGATCGGATTCCCGCACGCCAAGCCGATCGAGGAGGCCGCGCCGGTCGACGCCATGCCGGTGGAGTTCGTCCCCATCGAGGCCCAGAGCGCCATCCGTCAGGGCCAGAAGACCGCCCAGCCGAAGGAAGAGGTGGTTCAGAAGGACACCGCCAAGGCCGCCAAGGAGAGCGACGGTCAGCGCGCCGGCATGGACGCGCACGAGGAGCCGCCGCCGCCGATGCCTGAGGCGCGCCCCACCCCGCCGCAGCCGCAGCCGCAGCCGCAGCCGCAGAAGATGGCCGAGATCCCCAAGACGGAGCCGGTCAAGCTGCCCGAGCCCAAGCCGCCCGAGCCCAGGCCCGAGCCGGTCAAGGCGCCGGAGCCCAAGCCGCAGCCCAAGCCCGAGCCGGTCAAGATGCCCGAGCCCAAACCCGACCTGCCCAAGGAGGCGGAGAAGGCCAAGGACGTCGGCGAAGGCAAGCCGCCGATCCCGAAGGAACCGCCGAAGGACGCCAAGGCGCTCGACAAGATCTTCGAGGAACAGAAGAAGCTCGACGAGAAGAAGGCGGCCGAGGACAGGGCCAAGGCCGACAAGGCGAAGGCCGACAAGGCCGCTGCCGACGCCAAGGCCGCCGCCGACGCCAAGGCCAAGGCCGACAAGGCCGCCGCCGACGCCAAGGCGGCGGCAGACGCCAAGGCCAAGGCCCTCGCCGACGCCAAGGCAGCGGCGGATGCCAAGGCGAAGGCGGACGCCAAGGCCGCGGCCGACGCCAAGGCGGCGCAGGCGGCCAATTCCAAGGCCTTCGCCAACCAGATGAGCGACGTCATCAACAAGAACGCCACCGGTTCGTCCGCGTCGGCGGCCCAGCGCACGGCCTCGCTCGGCTCGGCCAACGGCCGGCCCAACGTGGCCAAGATGACCCAGGCCGAGACCGACGGGCTGATCGGCCAGATCAAGCGCTGCTGGAACCCGCCGATCGGCGCGGCCGAGGCCGGGCTGAAGGTGACGCTGCGCTTCTCGCTCAACCAGGACGGCTCGCTCAACGGCGCGCCGACCGTGGTCGAGGGGCCGGCACACGGGCTCGGACCGCAGCTCGGCGCCTCGGCGCGGCGGGCCCTGATGCAGTGTGGACCCTACAAGATGCCGACCGACAAGTTCTCCGCTTGGCAGTTGGTGGAAGCGACTTTCGATCCCAAGGATCTGTGACGAACGCACGGCCGGGGCGCGGGGCGCGCCACCGACCGATACGACGACGAGGACGACGATGACTGCGATGGACGGCGATGCGGCGATGGAAACCGTGACTTGGTCCCGGGGACGGCGGCGGGCGATCGCCGTCGCGACGCTCGGATTGGCGATCGGCCTCGCCGGCGCGATCGCCCCGGCGGCGGCCCAGTCGCCGCTGCGCATCACGGTGACGCCCGGCGCGGCCTTCCAGCCGATGCCGATCGCCGTGCCGGCCTGCTCGGGCGATACCGGGCTCGGGCCGCAGGTGGCGCAGATCGTCGCCACCGACCTCACCGCCTCGGGCTACTTCCGCGTGCTCGATCCGAGTTCCTACCTCGATCGCACCGTCGGCGCCGACGTGACCCCGAACTTCAACAACTGGAAGGGCATCGGCGCCCAGGCCGTGGTCGCCTGTACGGTGGCGCGCGGCGGTGCCGGCATCACCGCCCAGGTGCGGGTGTGGGACGCGGTCGCCGGCCAGCAGATGACCGGTAGCCAGTTCTCCACCGCCCCGGACAACATGCGCCGCCTCGCCCACATCGTGGCCGACGCCGCCTATTCGTCGCTGACCGGCTTCAAGGGCTTCTTCGACACCCGCATCGTCTACGTCGACGAGACCGGCCCCAAGACCCAGCGCGTCAAGCGCCTCGCCATCATGGATTGGGACGGCGCCAACGTGCGCTTCCTCACCCGCGGCCAGGAACTGGTGCTGACCCCGCGCTTCTCGCCGTCGAGCCAGCAGATCGCCTACATGGCCTACGGCGGCGGCAATCCCGAGGTGTTCATCCTCAACGTCGCGTCGGGCGCGCGCCAGCTCCTCGGCGACTTCCCCAACATGACCTTCTCGCCGCGCTTCTCGCCGGACGGCAACCGCCTCGTCTTCTCCATGCAGAAGGAGGCCAACGCCAACATCTTCGCCATGGATCTGCAGGGCCGGGCCACCACCCAGCTCACCAACGGCGCGGCGATCGACACCTCGCCGTCCTATTCGCCGGACGGTTCGCAGATCGTGTTCGAGAGCGATCGCGGCGGCTCGCAGCAGCTCTACGTGATGGATCGCTCCGGCGGCGGCGCCAAGCGCATCTCCTTCGGCTCCGGCCGCTACGCCACCCCGGTGTGGTCGCCCGACCCCGAGAACCCCTACATCGCCTTCACCAAGCAGGAGGGCGGGTCGTTCAAGATCGGCGTGATGAAGCCGGACGGTTCGGGCGAACGCATCCTCTCCGACGGCTTCCACAACGAGGGCCCGACCTGGGCGCCCAACGGCCGCTACGTGATGTTCTTCCGCGAAGAGGGCGGCGAGGCGCGTCTGTGGTTCGCCGACGTCACCGGCCACGTCCTGCAGCAGGTCAAGACCCCGGCCGGCGCCTCCGACCCGGCGTGGTCGCCGCTCAACCGCTGAGGTCGGTGCGAGACGAACCGGAGATCTCGGTCTCCGGTCACCCCAGACGGGCCACCACCCCCCGGCCGGCCGCGCGGCCGGTGGAGAAACACGCCTGCAGCAGGTAGCCGCCCGTCGGCGCCTCCCAGTCGAGCATCTCACCGGCGACGAACACCCCGGGCTTCTTCTTCAGCATGAAGTGGCCGTCGACCTCGTCGAAGCGGATGCCGCCGGCAGACGAGATCGCCCGCTCGAGCGGCCGTGCCGCCGTGACCCGCACCGGCAGAGCCTTGATGAGCCGCGCCAGTTCGCCGTGATCGGCCGGCAGCGGTCCACCGGTCGCCTCGCGCATCAGCCCGACCCCCTGCGGCGGCAGTCCCGCCGCCTTGCGCAGGAGATTGGCCAGACTGTCGCCCTTGCGACCTCGGTTCATCGCCGCCTCGATCTCCTCCGCCGAGATGCCGGGTTTGAGATCGATCAGGATCTCCACCGGTCCCCGTGCCTCGATCGCTTCGCGCAGCGCCCCCGAGAGGGCATAGATCGCCCCACCCTCGAGCCCGTCGTTGGTGATCATCGCCTCGCCCGCCGAGACGAGTTCGCCGAAACGGATCGCCACCCGCTTCAGAGGATGCCCCTCGAACCGCGTGCGGAACACCTCCGTCCAGCCGACGGTGAAACCGCAGTTGGTCGGCCTGAGCGGCGCGATGTCGATGCCCTCGCCGGCGAGGATCGCGGTCCACTGCCCGTCCGAGCCGAGCCGCGGCCAGCTCGCCCCGCCGAGCGCCAACACCACCGCGTCGGCGGCGATCACCTCGCGTTCGCCGGTCGCATCGACGAAGGCGAGACCGCCGGGCGCGAACCCGGTCCAGGTCAGCCGCGTCCGCCGCACCACCCCGAGCCCGTCGAGCCGGGCGAGCCAGCCGCGCAGCAGCGGCGATGCCTTGAACGAGCACGGAAAGATCCGTCCCGAGGTGCCGGTGAAGGTCTCCTCGCCGAGATCGCGCGCCCACGCCCGCAGCGCCTTGGGCGGAAAGGCGTCGATGGCCGGCGTCAACCGCCCCTCGGCCGCGCCGTAGCGCGGCAGGAATCGCTCTCGCCCCTCCGAATGGGTGAGATTGAGGCCGCCGCGTCCCGCCATCATCAGCTTGCGCCCGAAGGTCGGCATGCGATCGACCACGGTGACGCGATGCCCGGCGGCGGCGATCACCTCCGCCGCCATCAACCCCGCCGGACCGCTGCCGACCACCACCACTTCGCGCGCCTGCGCCACACCCGCGACCTCCGAATTCGAGTCGAAACGACCTTGCGTCGAGAGATCGACGATCGCTCGCCGGAGAGCAACAGAAATAACAGAAAGTTCCGCAGGGGAGCCGCCACGGATTGGTGCGTCACGTGCTTTTTCGCACCTGGAGAGCCGTTTCCGCCTCCCTGCGACATGACGTAGCGCAACCTTCGTCGTTCCTCGTTTCCCACCGCCGAAGGGCCGCGATCGTTCGAGATTGCCGAACGATCCATTCGCCGCTTCGGGGATCGTCGCCGCCGTCGCATCGCGCCATGTATGGGCTCACCCGCCGCCGAGAGCGGCCCACATTGGAGACGACGACATGACCCGGGTTCTGGTGCTCTATTATTCGACCTACGGCCACATCGAGGCCATGGCCCACGCGGTGGCCGAGGGCGCCCGCGCCGCCGGCGCCGAGGCCGTGGTCAAGCGCGTGCCCGAGACCGTTCCGACCGAGATCGCCGAGAAGGCCCACTTCAAGCTCGACCAGTCCGCCCCCGTCGCCACCGTCGAGGAGCTTCCCGAATACGACGCCATCGTCTTCGGCGCGCCGACCCGCTTCGGCACCGTCGCCTCGCAGATGCGCTCCTTCATCGATCAGACCGGCGGTCTGTGGTTCCAGGGCAAGCTGATCGGCAAGGTCGGCTCCGCCTTCACCTCCTCCGCGACCCAGCACGGCGGCCAGGAATCGACCCTGCTCGGCTTCCTGCCGACCCTGCTCCACCACGGCATGGTCGTGGTCGGCCTGCCCTATTCCTACGCCGGCCAGATGACCCTCGACGAGATCGCCGGCGGCTCGCCCTACGGCGCCACCACCATCGCCGCCGGTGACGGCTCGCGCCAGCCCTCGCAGAACGAACTCGACGCCGCCCGCTTCCAGGGCCGCCACGTCGCCGAGATCGCCGCCAAGCTGGCGAAGTGAACCACTCGCAGCCCGTATTCTGCGCGGTTCGTGTTCCTCGCGGTTCGGAGCCCTCGGTCGTTCGCGCGACCGAGGGCACGCGCAGTGAGAGCAGAAACGTGAATTACACCCATCTTGCCCACCTCAGCCACGACGCGCATATTCTCTCATGTCGAGCATCGATCCGGGCGTGACGACCGGAAATTGCCGTAAGGAGAGAGCATCATGGACAAGACCAGGGAAGCGCTGCGCTGGTTCGAGAAGACCTTCGGCCCGGCGGTCTCCGCCGCCTGTGAGGGAACCCCGTTCACCGTCGACTTCTTCGCCGCGCTCGCCTTCCAGGAGAGCTACGACGTCTGGGGCGGCCTGTTCCAGAACCCGAAGCTGTCGACCGACCGCATCCTCGAGCTGTGCTGCGGCGACACCCTCGACGCGCCCAAGCGCTCCACCACCGCCTTCCCCACCAACAGGGCCGACCTGTTGAAGGACCCCAACGGCGCCGCGCTGTTCGCCGTCGCCCGCGCCGCGCTCGAGGACGTCGGCACCGTCAACGCCACCTTCCACCGCATCGCCGTCGCCAATCCCAACAAGTTCTTCCACGCCTTCGGCATCTTCCAGTACGACATCCAGTTCGCCAAGGACGACCCGGACTTCTTCCTGAAGCGCAAATGGCTCTCCTTCGACGAATGTCTGAAGAAGGCGATGGGCGAGATGAAGGACGCGCTGCGCCGCACCTACGGCAAGGGAAAGACCAGCCTGACCGACACCGAGATGGCCTATGTCGCCATCGCCTACAACAAGGGGTCGGCCAATCTGAAGGGCAGCCTGAAGCAGGGCTACAAGGACGACGCCGGCCTCTACTACGGCGAAGCCTTCTTCAAGTACCTCGCCATCGCCCACACGCTGTGACGCTCGCGATCGCACCGGCGCGCGCGAGGTGAGCGCGGCGCCGGTGCGAGAAGCTCGCCTCACGCACCGGCGAGTGGGCCGCGCCGATCACCACCCGCCTCGTTCAGCCCCGAACCGCCGCCGCCGCCGTACCGTCGGCCGTTTCGCGCACCATCTTGGTCAGCGTGACGTTGTCGATCTTGCCGGTGCCGAGCAGCGGCAGCTTCTCCCACACCAGCACCTCGGCCGGGTTCATCAGCTCCGACGCGCCCGCCTCCTTGGCCTTGGCGACGAAGTCAGACTTCGTGACCCCCGGCTCGGTGGTGACCAGGATCACCCGCTCGCCCTTCTTGGCATCCGGCACCGCGGTCGCCGCGGTCTGGGCGTCCGGCCAGATCTGCGCCGCGAGCTTTTCGATCGCCGCCAGCGACACCATCTCGCCGCCGATCTTGGCGAAGCGCTTGGCGCGCCCGAGGATGGTGACGAAGCCCTCTGCGTCGATCTTCACGATGTCGCCGGTGTCGTGCCAGCCGTCGGTCGGCGGCTCCAGCACGCCCGGCGCCTCGGCCCGCAGATAGCCCATCATCACGTTGGGCCCCTTGAGGTGCAGCCGTCCACCGACGTCGATGCCCGGCACCGGCTCGAGCCGCGGCTCCAGCCCCGGCAGGATGC
>ERZ1645187.3596-NODE-3596-length-12956-cov-9.672273_pt1 | contig 12956 bp, 7 predicted proteins | sample MGYA00575352_ERZ1645187 | MGnify/ENA primary metagenome ERZ1645187 (study PRJEB40837, sample SAMN11349314) | freshwater sediment metagenome | isolation source: river sediment | host: Sediment | place: India: Wazaribad , New Delhi | collected 2017-02-21 ... | reverse complement strand
CGCTGCGGCTGTCGATCGTCACCACCCCCCGGCAATCGCCGCAGCCGCCCAGATGTGGCCCATAATTCTCATCCAGCGCAAGGTTCCACAGCAGCGTCCCGCGCGATCCGGCGCGGCTGGGGGCAATGATCAGGTTGTCGATCATCCAGCCCAGCGTCTCGCCCCAGTTCGGCGCCCATTGCCCGCCCGAACACTCGGTAAAGAACACCTCCTTGTCGGGGTACGCGCGGCGCACGGTTTCCATCGCGGCGGGGTCACCGGCATAGCAATGCCAGGCCACGCCCGCGACATGGGCGCTCGCCGCCGGATCGGCCAGCACGGCCAGCGGTTGCTGCGGCTGATCCCAGTTGTGATCCCAGTCGAGCACGCGCACCGGCTGCTTGCGGGCGCTGAGCAGCGGCCCCAGATGCTGGCCGATGAACGCCGCGCGCGCCGCCGGGGGCACGCGCATGCCGGGATAGTTGGCGGGCTCAAAGTCCGGCTCGTTCTGAACCGAGACATAGCGCACCGGCAGCCCCGCCGCGTCCATCGCATCAAGATAGCGCCCGAAATAGCGGGCGTAAGCGCCGTAGTGTTCGGGCCTCAGCTGCCCTTTGATCAGGCTGCCGCTGTCCTTCATCCACGCGGGCGCGCTCCACGGCGAGGCCATCAGGACCAGATCGGGGTTCACTGCCCGCGCGGCCTGCGCCATCGGGATCTGCGCGGCCTCGGCCTCCGCCATCGAAAAGCGGGTCAGCTGCGGGTCCGTCTCGCCGGCGGGAATGTCGTTCAGGCTGTAGTGCTTGACCGAGAAGTCCGACGCGCCAATCGGCAGGCGCATGAAATTGAGCGCGAGGCCCTCCGCCCCGAACAACTCGCGCAGCAGAGCCTCACGCGCGGCCGGGGTCAGCTTGTCCCGCAGCAGCAGGGCAGACGAATCGGTCATCGCCGCACCGAAACCGACGATCTCCTGATCCGGCTGACCGGGATCGATCACCAGTTCGTCTGGCACCGGCGCGGCGGCGGGCAGCGCCGGAATATCTGCCTGCCGCTCCAGCTTGCGCGATGCGTCCGCGCTGCTGGCCCAGACGGCCATCATGGGGGCAGGGTCAGGTAGGGTCTGGCAGGCCGCCAGCGCCAATCCGGCCAGCGCAGCCGCCACGCGCCGCAGGGTCATGCTGCCGCCGGGCAGGTCTTGGCGACGTAGTCGGCGTGGGTCGGCATCACCGCCACGCACTTGCCGACCACTGCCGCGATATTGCCGAGGTACTGCGCGATCTGCGCGTCGCTCTTGATGTCGACCAGCGGATCGTAACCGCGCGGGATCATGCCCTGCCCCAGCAGGACCTGAATCCAGCTTTCCTCGGCAAACAGCTCCTCGTCCTCGCGGAAGATGCGGCCATTGGCCATCCACAGGTCGAGCTTGCGCTGCAAGGTTTCGGGCACGTCCATTGTCCGGCAATAGTCCCAGAACGGCGTGTCGCTGCGTTCGGTCGCCTTGTAGTGCAGGATGATGAAATCGCGGATGCGCTCGTATTCGAAGTCGGTCTGGCGGTTGAATTCGGCAATCGTCGCACTGTCGAACCCGGCATCGGGCAGCAGGCGGACCATGCGGATGATCCCGGATTGCACCAGATGCAGGCTGGTTGATTCCAGCGGTTCCAGAAAACCCCCGGCCAGCCCGATGGCAACGCAGTTCTTGTGCCACAGTTGCTTGCGCTTGCCCGCCTTGAATTCCACCCGGAACGGATCGGCGCGCGGCGCACCGTCCAGGTTGGCGAGCAGCACGCGTTCGGCCTCGGCATCGTCGATAAACTTGCTGGCATAGACGTGGCCGTTGCCGGTGCGGTGCTGCAGCGGAATGCGCCACTGCCACCCTGCGCCGTGGGCGGTGGAGCGGGTGTAGGGGGTGAAATTGGCGGACCGTTCGCACGGCACCGCCACTGCCCGGTCGCACGGCAGCCAGTGCGACCAGTCCTCGAACCCCACGCCCAGCGCCTGGTTGATGAACAGCCCGCGAAAGCCGGAGCAATCGACGAACAGGTCCGCGCCGATCACTTCGCCGTCGTCCATCGTCACGCTGTCGATGAAGCCATCGTCGGGGCGCAGCGTCACGTCCACGATCTTGCCCTCGCGCCGCCGCACGCCGCGTTCCTGCGCATAGGCCGACAGAAACCGCGCAAACAGCGAGGCGTCGAAGTGGAACGCGTGGGCGATCTGGCTGAGCGGGCTGTCGCCCATCTGGGTCTGCGCGCGCACGAACTTGTTTTCCAGCGCGGCGGCGGTGTTGATCGAATAGGCGGCGAAATCATCCGCGCGGCCCTGTGCGTGGGCCTTCAGCCAGTAATGGTGCATCCGCAGCCATTCCCAGTCCTGCCCGATCACGCCGAAGCCGTGAATGTAGCTTTGGCCCTGCTTCCACCAGTCGACGAACTGGATGCCCAGCTTGAAGCTGCCCTGGGTGCGCGCCATGAACTCGTTTTCGTCCAGCCCCAGCAGCGCGTTGTATTTCTTGATCGCGGGGATCGTCGCCTCGCCCACGCCGATCGTGCCGATCTCGTCGGATTCGACCAGCACGATCTCGTAGAGGCCCTGAAACAGCCGCGCGAGCAGCGCTGCCGTCATCCACCCGGATGAGCCGCCCCCGGCGATAAGAATGCGCTTGATCGGCGTCATGTGCGGCCCTCTCCTCTGGCGCGGTTCTAGGCGCGGCTTGCGATCAGGGGCAAGCCGCCGGGATCGGCGTTTCCACCAGCTTGCCCAGCTTGCGCGGGGCGCGGTAGGTCAGCCCGTGGCCGCGCGCGAACAGCGCCTCGCCCGCCGGTTCGCCAGTGGTCAGGCAGGGGGTGTTCGGCCAATTGAACGACAGCCGCCCGCTGAAATCGAGTGCGCCCCGGCCCGCCAGCAAATCCGCCAGCGCGCCTGCCTCGGTCCCCGGCAGGAACGCGGCGACAAAGGCATCGCTGCGGTTGATCAGGTCGGTCGCATAGACCGTGCGGCCCGAATAGAGCACCGACACCACCGGCACCCCGCGCCCGCTGACCTTGCCCAGCAGCGCGGCCTGCGCCGGATATTGCAGGGCATGGGCCAAAGGCGTCGGCCAGCGCACATCGCCCTTCATTTCGGCGTGCGGGGTTTCGCCCAGCACCGCGATCACAGCATCGAACTTGCCCGGCGCGAACGCGCTGCCATCGGCGGAGAACGTGACGTTTTCCGCGCCATAGACCCGGCGCAGCCCGTCCAGCAGGGTTTCGCCGACCGGATAGTCGCGGTTGTCGGTTTCATCGCCCTGCCAGGTGATCGACCAGCCACCCGCCTGATCGGGGAAGCTGTTTGCCGATTTACCCACCACCAGCAGCCGCTTGCCCGGCTTCAGCGGCAGCGCGGCGGCATCGTTCTTGAGCAGGACGGCGGATTTGCGCACCGCTTCCTGTGCCAGCGGGCGATCGACCAGCGCGACGGCATCGCCGGTAAAGCGGCTGGCCGCTACCGGCCGGTCGAACAGCCCGGTGCGGAATTTGACGCGCAGGATGCGGGTCACCGCATCGTCGATTCGCGCCATCGCCACACGCCCTTCGCGTACATCGGCGACGGTGCGTTCGATGAAAGTCTTCCAGTTGTCGGGAACCATGAACAAGTCGATCCCGGCGTTGATTGCCTGCGGGCAATGGTCGCGCTCACACCCGGCGACCTGCTCGATTGCGTTCCAGTCGGACACGACCAAACCGTCGAAATTGAGCTTTTGCTTGAGCACCCCGGTCACCAGCGCGCGGTTGCCGTGCAGCTTGCCCAGCGGTTCGGTCCCGCCCGGTGCCCACGAATTGTAGCTGATCATCACGGTCGCCGATCCGGCATCGAGCGCGGCGTAATAGCCCGCGCCGTGAACCGCCGCCAGCTTCGCCGGATCGCTGCGGTTCTCGCCCTGATCGACGCCCTGAAACGTCCCGCCATCGCCGATGAAGTGCTTGACGCTGGCGGCGACATCGCCGTCACCGGTCAGCTGGCCCTGCAGCCCGCGCACCAGCGCCCCGCCCAGCTTGGCAACCATGGCCGGATCGCTGGAATAGCCTTCATAGGCCCGGCCCCAGCGCTGATCCTCTACCACGGAGACGGCGGGCGCAAAGGCCCAGCTGATCCCGGTGGCGCGCACCTGCTTGGCGGTCGCCCGCCCGATCCGCTGGACCAGATCGGCATCCCCCGCCGCGCCCAGCCCGATATTGTGCGGGAACATGGTCGCCCCCACCACGTTGTTATGGCCGTGGACCGCGTCGGTGCCCCAGATCAGCGGCACTTTCACCGCCATGTCGGTGGCCAGCGCCGCCTTGGCGTAGGCATCAGCCAGATTGGTCCAGTCGGCCAGGCTGGCGTGCTTCTTCATCCCCGGCCAGGCCCCGCCCCCGTTCAGGATCGACCCGATATAGTATTGGCGCACCTGATCGGGGGTGATCGAGCGGATTTCAGCCTGGGTCATCTGCCCGACCTTCTGTTCCAGCGTCATCCCCGCGACGATCTGCGCGATCCGTGCTTCCACCGCCGGGTCAAGCGCGTGGGTCCCCTTGCGCTCCGGAAACGCGGCGATGATCTCCGCCTCGCGCGCGGTCCATTCGCTGGCCACAGCCGGAACCTCTGCCGGAACCTCTGCCGGGACAGGCGCCGCAGCGGGGGCGACTGGCCGGGGGGTACCCGCACAACCGGCCAGCAACGCGATCAGCGGCAGGGAAAGCAGGACATGCGCGCGCGGGGAGTATGCCAAGGGAGAGCCTCTTCAATTCGGCGGCATCAAGGGCCGCGTGGCACAGCGACAGACCGGAGTCCTCAAGTCCGTTCCGGCACCCGGCTGATTGTGGGTGCCGGAACGCCTCCGGGCTGTCGGTGCGACCCGATCAGTTCACCTGATCCGGGCAGTGGTGGGTCAGAACCGGTAGCCGAAGCCCACCAGGAACTGCCGCCCATACTTTTCATAGGTTTCAGGCAGGAAGCTGCCATCAGCCGTCTTGGCCCCGCCATCGTCCACGCCCAGACGGGTGCGATAGGGGGAATCGGTCAGGTTGTTGGCCTGAAGCATGATCGACAGCCCGCTGAGCGAGGATTCCTCGCCAAAGGTATAGCCAATCTGCGCGTCCAGCTGCTTGTCTGCAAGGATTTCGGTCGCCCCGCGCGCGGCGAACAACTGGACGACTTCGCCCTTGAACGCCGAGCGATAGCGATAGCTGGCGCGCGCCTGGAATCCGCCCTTTTCGAAGTAGCCGGTCAGGTTCCACACCGTGCCCGACAGGCCCGGAATGCGGGTGGCCTGCACGGTCGTGGCATTGGTCGACGCGGTCGGGCGCAGGTTCGACTTGGTATAGGCATAGCTGCCAATGATCCCGAACCCGTCCAGCACCGAAGCCAGCTTACCGAGTCCCAGCGCACCCGACAGTTCGATGCCCTGAATGTAACCACCCTTGCCGTTGGCCGGCTGGTTGATCTGGCCAATCGTGCTGACCGTCACGCCCGCCGGGATGATCGCCGTGGTCGGCATCTGCAGCCCGGTGAAGTCGAACACCTGGCTTTGCGTGTAGATGTAGTTGTCCAGATGCTTGTGGAAGCCCGCGATCGAGACATAGCTCGACTTGTCGATGTACCATTCGTACGCGACGTCGATGGCCTTGGCCCGCCACGGTTCGAGCAGGGCGTTACCGCCGTTGCCGTTCCACGGATTGATCGTCCCGCCCGGCTGGCAGTTGACCGACGAACCGCCAGCACCCGCACAGGGATTGCTGAACGAGGGGATGAACGACGCGCGCATTTCATCCATGCGCGGGCGGGCCAGCACCTTCGACGCGGCGAAGCGCAGGCGGTGCCCGCCGCCCAGATCCAGGATCAGGTTCAGGCTGGGCAGCCAGTCGGTATAGCTGGCCGACTTCGACACCGGCGTCACCACGCGCGGGGTCACCACGGTGTTGATCGCGAAGCCCTCCGACTGCTGCTTCTGGTGGACCATCTGCAACCCGATGTTGCCGCGCAGCGGCCCGGCTTCCAGCTGCACCTTGGCGCGGGCGGTAAAGATGTCTTCCTCGATTCCCCAGGCCTTGTCGAAAGTGTTGGGGTCCACATAGACGGTCTTGTCGTAATAGGTCGGCAGCGCCTGCTTCAGGTCGATCGCCAGCACGTTGCCCATGCCGGCAAAGCCCAGCGAAGTCGGGTCGACCAGATACTGCGAACCCACCAGCGTCTGCGCGCGGTCGTTCTTCAGGAACAGGTCATATTCCGCAACCGCCTTGGTCTTGGTCCGGCGGGTATAGTTGCCGCCCAGTTCGACGCTGCGGAAGAAGCCTTCGCCCAGATCGCGCTTGATCCCCAGGTCGATGGCCCAGACCTTTTCGATGACCTGCGGTTCCTTGGTCGCGCCATCATGGCCCCAGCCGCCCCACGGGGCGCGGTCGCCCAGCGAGACCTGGTTGGCATCAGCGTAGTTCAGCCCTTCGTCAAAGCGCGGGAAGCCGCCGCTGGCGGACAACGCATCGGTGAAGTCCCACGCGATGGAGTCAAACGTGCGGTTGGCGTTCTGGGTCGCGGCAGTCGCGCCAGTGCCATAGCCCTGATAGGTTTCGGTGATGCTCTCGTCCCGCTTGTTGCGGGAATAGGACAAGTCGGCGACCAGCGTGGTCGATTCGCCCAGCGCCAGCTCGTTGTTCCAGCCCACCGAGAACAGCTTGTCGTCGCGGGTGTTGTAATCGTTGCGCAGCTGCGGGGCGACGCCGTTGGTGGTCCCCGTCACGCCGACGCTGGTGCCGCCGACCATGGTGGTGCCGACATTGGTGAAAGTCTGGCTATCGGCCCAGACGTTGGAAAACCACTGCGCGCCGCGCATCACTTCGCGCTGCTTGAAGCGCGAGTAATAGAGGTCGAGCGTGGAGTGGATCGCATCGCTGGGCTGGAATTCCAGAATGCCGATCATCGCATCGCGCTTGTTCTCGCGCGAGGTGGCGAAGACTTCCTGGCCGGTGACGAACGAGGACGTCCGTGCATCCGCCGGGCTAATGTTGCCATCGATCCCGCAGCAGAACGTTTCGTAGTTGTAGAGCTTGGTGTGGCGGGTCTGGGTCGGGCTGTCGAGGTGGGCATAGCCCAGCGCCCAGCCGAGCGTGCCGTCCTCGTTCTGGCCGATCCAACTCGCGCTGCCGCGCCAACCCCAGTTGCGCACGTCGTCGTTGAGCTTGCCGCCGGTGTTGAGTTCACCGCGCAGGTTGAGCGCGATTGCCGTCTTGCCATATTCCAGCGGGCGCACGGTGCGCAGGTCCGCCGAACCGGCCAGCCCCATGCCGGCAATGCTGGCATCCGGCGTCTTGTAGATCACGACGCTGTTGAGCAGTTCCGACGGATACTGGTCGAATTCAACCGAGCGGTTGTCGCCAGAGCTGGCCTGCTGGCGGCCGTTGAGCAGCGTGGTGGTGAAATCGGGCGAAAGACCGCGCAGCGAGATCACCTGAGCGCGGCCATTGACGCGCTGGGCGGCGAGGCCGGGCAGGCGGGCAATCGATTCCGCGATCGACTGGTCGGGCAATTTGCCGATGTCTTCGGCCGAGACGGCTTCGACAATGCTGTCGGCGTTGCGCTTGGTGTTGACCGAATTGGCGATGGAGAAGCGGATGCCGGTAACCAGGATGCCGCCATCCTCGTCCGTCACTTCAGCCGCATCTGTACCGGGCGCATCCTGTGCCAGTGCCTGCGGCGCGAAGGCCACCAAGGCCAGCGCCGAAGCGGCGGTCAGCCCGAAACGATACGTGCGCGGCAGCCGTGCGCCAGCGTCACGCGAATCAACCCTCAATGCCATTCGATCCCCTCCATGAAGCGCGGATTTCCGGGATGTTCGCCTGTACTGCCCGTGGTTGGGGCAGCTGGAACAATTGGAAGCGCTTCCAATTTATTGCCGCAAACAGCGCCCGCCGTCAATAGGAAGCGCTTCCAATGCGATTATTGCAGGGCCAGCCCGCTGGAATCGCGCGGCACCAGATGGTGCGGGACGATCTCGTGCAGCGGCAGCGCGGCGGGATCGGGCGGGGTGCCCCCGGCCAGCTGAGCCAGCCGTTCGACCGCGCGCTCGCCCATCTTGCGCAGCGGCTGGTGGATCGTGGTCAGCGGCGGCCAGACGATTTCGGACACGGGGGTATCGTCGAACCCGGTGATCGCGATGTCCTGCGGAATGCGCAGCGCCGCCTTGTGCGCGGCCAGCAGCGCGCCCGCCGCCATGTCGTCGTTGGCGCAGACCAGCGCGGTGATGGTGCGGTCCGGCCCCAGCAGCCGCTGCGCGCAATCCAGGCCGGAGCGGAAGGTGAAGTTCCCGCGCTCTGCCTGCACCGCGCTGGCCGGAATGCCCGCTTCGGCCAGCGCCGCCAGAAACCCGTCATAGCGCCCTTCGGCGGAGCGGTGCTGGGCCGGTCCCTTGATGAAGCCGAACGTGCGGTGGCCTTGCGCCAGCAAGTGCGCGGCCATGTCATACCCGGCGCGCACTTCGTCGATGCCGATGGTTTCGACCAGCGCCTGGCTTTCCGGCCCGGCGGCGATCCCCACGACCCGGCAATCCTGCGCCGCCAGCGCGCGCAGCAGCGCGGGATCATCCGCGAACGGCGGGGTCAGGATCACGCCGTTGCACTGGTCGTCCGCGGCCTGCGCCAGAATCTGCTGGGCGGCGTGGGGATCGTTCTGGTTGACCACGTGGGTAATCAGCTGCGCCCCCAGCCGCGCGGCCGCACGGGTCGCGCCCAGTTCGAGCGCGGAGCTGAAGTAGGAGTTCGGCTCGCTGTCAAAGTCAGACGCGTGGACCAGCACGAAGCGCAGCGCCTTTTTGCCCGCCAGCTGGCGCGCCTGCAGATTGACGCGGTAGCCCAGTTGTTCGACCGCGCCGAGCACCTTTTCCCGCACTTCGGCGCGGACATTGGGCTGGTTGTTGAGCACGCGCGACACCGTGGTCCGGGCCACACCGGCCAGGGCGGCGACATCGTCGATGGTCGATTTGCTCACTGCCCGGAAAGTCTCTGTCCAATGCCCCTGCGGCGCAATGTCGCAATCAATCGCCGCCTTGGCAAGCCGCGCGCGCGGAATTGGAAGCGTTTCCGCGCCGCATCAGGGCGAGGTCCGCGATCACCGGAAAATGATCCGACGCGACCCGCCCGTCAAAGTGCTCCGCCAGCGCGTGCCAGCGCCGCACGACCACGCCGGGGCCGACCAGCACGTGATCGATCAACCCGCCCTTCGCGGGTACCGCCTGAAACGCGTTGAATGTGATCGTCGTCCCTTGCGCATTCCGCCCCGCCGCCGCGCGGGCATCGGTCAGCTGGCCCTCGGACAGCAGCGCTTGCAGCGACGGTTCGGCCAGCGCCGCGTTGAAATCGCCAAGCACCACCAGCGCCTCGCCGCGCTGGCGGTTGGCGGCGATCCAGCGGGCGATCTGGCGCGCGCTTTCCAGCCGCGCCTGGGTGCCGATGTGGTCCCAGTGCGTGTTCAGCACCAGCACCCGCCCCCCATCGCCCCGCCGCCGCAGGTGCGCGAACGTGGCGATCCGGGGATAGGCCGCATCCCACCCCAGCGAGGTCTTGTCCGGCGTGGGCGAGAGCCAGAACTGGCCGCGCGCGCGCACTGCAAACGCCGCGCGCGATACGAACAGCGGCGAGGCTTCCCCCGCCGCGCCATCGCCGTCGCGCCCACCGCCGATCCGGATATGGCCGGGCAGGGCCGCTGCCAGGTCGGCCAGCTGCCCCGGCACGACTTCCTGAAAGCCGGCGATCTCCGGCTTCAGCAGGTGGACTTGGGCCACCAGCAGATCGCGCCGCAGTTCCCAGCGATTGGGACCATCGGCGGGCGTATCGAGCCGGATGTTGTACGTCATCACCCGCGTTTCGGCCTCGCAACGCGGCGCGGCGCAGGCCGGAGCGGCAAACAGGGCCAGCGCGGCCAGCAGGGCCAGCCGGATCATACTTTGCCTTCTTCCCGCGCGCGGCGGCCATAGACGGCCTCAAACAGGGGAGAGGCCATCAGCGTGGTGACGATCGCCATGACCACCAGAATCGCGAACAGCCCCGGTTCGATGATCCCGCGTTGCAACCCGATGTTGATGATGATCAGTTCCATCAGCCCCCGCGCGTTCATCAGCGCGCCGATCCCCATCGCGGTGGCATGGTCATGCCCGGTCATCCGCGCGGCGAGATAGCACGCGCCGCCCTTGGCCAGCACCGACGCGGCCAGAATCGCCAGCGCCGCGCCCGCCAGCACCAGATTGTCGACCACCTGCAACTGCGTGTTGAGGCCCGAAAAGGTGAAGAACATCGGCAGCAGGAACACCGTGGTGAACGGCTCCAGCTTGGCGCGCAGTTCCTCGGCAAAGCGCCCGCGCGGCATCGCCGTGCCCAGCAGGAACCCGCCAAACACCGCGTGAATGCCGACCGCGTCCATCGCAAAGGCGGACAGCAGGAACAGCACCAGCACCGTGCCAAGCAAGCCGCCGCTCACTTCGCCGTGGCGCGCATGAACCGCGCCCAGCCGCCGCAGGAACCGGGGCGCGATCCAGATCATCACCGCCGCAAAGGCCAGCCCGCCGCCCACCGCTTTCCACGCCAGCGCCGCGCCTTCGCCCAGGCTGGCCAACACCAGCGCGACCACGATCCACGCCCCCGCATCGCCAATCGCACCGGACGACAGCGACAGCGTGCCCAGCTTGGTATGCGCGATCCCGCGTTCATGGATGATCCGCGCCAGCATCGGAAACGCGGTAATCGCAATTGCCGCGCCCAGGAACAGCGCCGCCTGCGCCTCACCCACGCGCGGGGTGAACAGCCCGTCGATCCCCATCAGCCACGGCACCATCAGCGCCGCCACTGCAAACGGCGCGGCCATGCTGCCGAACGCGACCGCCGCCGCCGATTTCGCGCTGGAACGGAACTCATCCTTGTCGAACGTCAGCCCGACGATGAACATGTACAGCCCGACGCCCAGCTGCGCGCCGACGTAGAGGATCTTCTTCGATTCTTCCGGAAACAGCGCCGCTTCGATCTGCGGGGCGAGCAGCCCCAGCACCGACGGCCCCAGCAGGACCCCGGCGATCATCTCGCCCACCACTTGCGGCTGGCCCAGCCAGCGCTGTGCCGCCAGCCCGACCAGCCGGCACGCGGCAATGATCGCGGCGAGTTGCAGGAAGAACATGATGCTGAGCTGGGCGGCCGTCATGGGCGGGGTGTCTATGCCCGGTCGGGCGGCTTGGAAAGGCGACACTTGGTGCAGACGTATTCAGCCCGTCCTGCGGCCATGCATAAGAATGCAGCGATCTGGCCACGCCCCCACCCCGCTGCTACCCCACGGGGCATGATGAAACCCTTCCCGAAGGCGCCGCGATGAGCTTTACCGCAGACCGCCTGCTGCTGTTCGGCGCGACCGGAGATCTGGCGCAGCGGATGCTGCTGCCCTCGCTCTGCGCCCTGCACGCCGACCGGCTGGTCGCCGACGACCTCCAGATCATCGGCACGGCCCGGCAGGACTTCGACGACGCAGGCTTTCGCAACTTCGCCCGCGCCGCGCTGGAAAAGTTCCTGCCCGCCGACCGGCGCGGCAGCATGGCAACGTTCCTGAACCGGCTGCGCTACCAGCCGCTGGACGCCACCAACAGCGCCGGATACGAGGCGCTGGCAGGCAAGGTCGGCCCGATCCAGCGCGGCCTGGCGATCTTCCTGTCGACCGCGCCCAGCCTGTTCGAGCCGACCATTGCCGGGCTGACCGCCAGCGGGCTGACCGGCGACAAAGTGCGGATCGGGCTGGAAAAGCCGCTGGGCACCTGCCTGGCATCCAGCCGCGAGATCAACGACGCGGTCGCCCGCGCCTTTCCGGAAGAACGCACGTTCCGGATCGACCACTACCTGGGCAAGGAAACCGTCCAGAACCTGCTGGCGCTGCGCTTTGCCAATATCCTGTTCGAACCGCTGTGGAACGGGGCCCACATCGACCACGTCCAGATCACGGTCGCGGAAACCGTCGGGCTGGAAGGGCGCGTCGGCTTTTACGACGGGGCCGGAGCGCTGCGCGACATGGTGCAGAACCACATGCTGCAACTGCTGGCGCTGGTGGCGATGGAGCCGCCCGCCAATTACAACGCCACCGCAATCCGCGACGAAAAGGTCAAGGTGCTGCGCGCGCTGCGGCTGATCGACCCGTCCGAAACGGTCACCGGCCAGTACCGCGCCGGGGCGATCGGCGGCCAGGGCGTGCCCGGCTATGATGAGGAACTGGGCAAGCCGTCGGGCACCGAAACCTTCGTGGCGATCAAGGCACATCTGGACAACTGGCGGTGGAAGGGCGTGCCGTTCTACTTGCGCACCGGCAAGCGCCTGCCCGAACGCAAGACCGAGATCGTCGTGCAGTTCCGCCATGTTCCGCATTCGATCTTCGCCGGGCGCGGCGCACGCTCGGTGCCGAACCGACTGGTGATCGGCATCCAGCCGGAAGAAAACATCACCCTGTCGCTGATGGCCAAAGTGCCGGGGCTGGACCGGGACGGGTTCCGCCTGCGCGAAGTGCCGCTGGACATTGCGATGGCCGATGCCTTTGCCGGGCCGACCAAGCGGATCGCCTATGAACGCCTGCTGCTCGACCTGATCGAGGGCGACCAGACGCTGTTCGTGCGCCGCGACGAAGTGGAAGCGCAGTGGGACTGGATCGACGGCATCCGCGCCAGCTGGACCGCGCACGAGCTGACCCCCAAACCTTACGCCGCCGGGACCTGGGGCCCCAGCGCGGCGATTGCGCTGACCGAGCGCGATGGAGTTCACTGGCATGAGTAAGCTGCACCCCGTGGTCGAGCGCGTGACCGCGCGGATCATCGACCGCTCAAAAGATGGCCGTCAGCGCTATCTGGACCTGATGGACCGCGAGGCGGAGCGCTTTCCCAACCGAAACGCGCTGTCCTGCTCCAACCTCGCCCACGGCTTCGCCGCCGCGCTGGAAGACAAGGG
>ERZ1645187.3595-NODE-3595-length-12960-cov-4.351182_pt1 | contig 12960 bp, 12 predicted proteins | sample MGYA00575352_ERZ1645187 | MGnify/ENA primary metagenome ERZ1645187 (study PRJEB40837, sample SAMN11349314) | freshwater sediment metagenome | isolation source: river sediment | host: Sediment | place: India: Wazaribad , New Delhi | collected 2017-02-21 ... | reverse complement strand
CTTCCAAAAGAACTGGCCGAAGAATTTGTTGCGCTGAAAAACCGTTTGAAATAAATAGTTTAATATGTTGATAGAAAGGCCGTTCGCTAATTGCGAATGGCCTTTTTTCTTTACTTGTCTTTTATTATATCTTTCAAAGCTTTTTCTATTTCAGGATATTGAAACTCAAACCCTTCCTCCAATAATTTTGATGGAATTGCACCCGGAATATCAGTCAACAAAACAGCGGCTTCTCCTAAAACCAGTTTGATAGCAAATTCAGGAATTACAAAAAAGGCATTTCTGTTAACCCGTTTTGCAAGCGATCGGGTAAATTGTTTATTGGTAATTAAAACAGGAGCGGTTAAATTGAAGGTGCCATTTTTCGAATATTGATCAACTGCCCAGCAAAATGCATTTGCCACATCGGTCTCGTAAATAAACGGGAAATATTGTTTCCCGCTTCCGATGGTTGCACCCAAACCCAGTTTAAAAGGAAGTAACAGATTGGTGATTGTTTTTGCTTTCTTCCCGATTACCAGCCCGATTCTGAATACTATTCTGTTTATATCTTCAGGCAATGTTGTTGAGGCTTTTTCCCAGTCAGTTGCAACCTGGCCAATGAAACCTGTTTCAAAATCAGCACTGTCTTCGTTGTGTATTTTTCCAGGTTTATAAATTCCGATTGCCGATGCCTGGATAAATTTGCGGGGTTTTTTCCCCTGTTCAAGCATTTTAATTGCTTCAACAAGGTTTTTTGTTGATTGAATACGGCTGTCGTAAATTTCTCGGCGATTTTTTTTTGACCAACGAGTTAAAATTGGCGATCCGGAAAGATGGATAATAATATCTGCACCTTCGATTTGGTTTTTCAATTTGGATATTTCGCCGAAAAGCAAATTTCGGGGAATAGATTCTGCCTGGTGTCCCCGGGTTTTGAGTTCATTCGAAATCAATGATCCGAGATAGCCTGACATTCCAGAGATTCTTATTTTCATGATTCAGCTAATTTTCGATAAATAACATGTTTATAACAAAACTTACAGAATTGAGTTGATAAATTTGGTGACAACATCAATCATTTGTTACTTTACTTTTCATTTCAAATTTGGCGAGAAATATTGTTTTTGTTTGAAATTCAATGTATAAGAATTGATAATGTTACGAAAAACAAGGCTAATCTGGAAGCACAATTCCAAAAAGAATTTAAACAAGCTGGTTGCCTGGCGTATCTCTGTTATTTCAGACAAGAAATTTCTTTATGTGTTAAGCCTTTTAGTCGGATTGTTTAGTGGTCTGGCTGCAGTTACCCTGAAAAAACTGGTGCATTTTGTGGCTGAAAGTCTGACAGAATGGTTTGCAATCGATGGAATCAGCTACTGGTATCTTGTTTATCCGCTGATCGGGATAACTTTAACTGTTCTCTTTGTAAAATATGTGGTAAAAGATAACATTGCACACGGGGTGTCAAAAATATTGTATTCAATTTCGAGCCAAAGCAGCCGGATAAAACCACATAATAACTGGTCGTCGATGGTGGCCAGTTCGCTTACAATCGGTTTTGGCGGATCTGTCGGAGCCGAAGCGCCGATCGTATTAACAGGTGCATCCATCGGATCGAATCTTGCGCGTACTTTCAAACTGAACTATAAATATATCACCCTGATGATAGGATGCGGTGCAGCCGGTGCAATATCCGGTATTTTTAATGCACCCATAGCCGGTATCATTTTTACATTGGAAGTGCTGATGCTCGATTTGTCAATGGCTTACCTGATACCACTGCTTATTTCGGCCATTTCTTCCAATTTGGTTTCATTCTTATTAATGGGTGAATCCGAAGCAATCAGGTTTATGCATGTTCACCCGTTTCAGATTGAAAATGTGGGATATTATATTTTATTGGGGATTTTTACAGGATTGATGGGGCTCTATTTTACCCGTTCATCCATGTGGCTTGAAAAGTTGTTCAGCAGCATAAAACTGGCTGGAGTGAAGTTAATTACCGGTGGAATTATTCTGGGAACGCTGATTCTTGTTTTTCCTCCGTTATGGGGCGAAGGTTATACAAGTATTTCTTCAATCTTTAACGGGCATGGTACCGATTTAATGAATAATTCAATCTTTTTCAAGGTGAAAAATGATGATTATGCATTGCTTGTTGTATTGGGTGGAATACTGATTTTTAAGGTACTTGCAATGGCTTCTACCACCGGATCGGGCGGAATTGGCGGAGTTTTTGCCCCCACTTTGTTTATGGGTGCAATTGCCGGTTTTTTTCTTGCAACACTTTTCAATACATTTTTTAAAACCGGTTTACCCGACGATAATTTTACGCTGGCAGGCATGGCCGGAATGATGGCTGCTGTAATGCATGCCCCGTTAACAGCCATCTTTCTGACTGCTGAAATAACAGGTGGTTACGGATTAATTATTCCGCTTTTAATAACTTCAACTGTAGCATATTTAACCATCATGCAGTTTGAGCCCCATTCTATTTATACAAAGCGCCTGGCGCAAAGGGGAGAATTGATTACACATCACAAAGACAAGGCTGTTTTGCACTTTATGCAAGCCCGCAAACTGATAGAAACTGATTTCGAGATACTTTCACCCAATGCAAAGCTGGCTGATCTTGTGCAGGCAATTTCGCACTCAAACCGCAACCTTTTTCCGGTGGTTGACAAAAATGGCATTCTGAAAGGAATGGTCAAACTCTCGGATGTACGCGGGATTATTTTTGAACCCGATTTATACGATAAAGTATTTGTGAAAGATCTGATGTACATGCCTGAGTATTTTATTTCGCCTGCTGACAATATGGAAGATGTTGCCGAGAAATTTGAAACATCAGGCAGGTATAATCTGGCTGTAATTGACGATGGAAAGTACATTGGATTTATTTCACGAGCCAGTGTATTTTCTAAATACAGAAACATTATCCAGGATTTTTCCAACGATTAAAATCGAATTTCATGCAAACCCGTCGTTCGTTTATCAAAAAAAGTACGGCTGTACTTCCGGTAATCTGTTTTTCGAATCAGATTCTGGCGGGCACTGTCAGTGATGCCGGAAGTTTACCGGTGGTGGTTTCAACCTGGAATCATGGAATACCTGCGAATCAGGCGGCCTGGGAAATACTTGGAAGCGGCGGGAGTTCGCTCGATGCCGTTGAAGCTGGTGTCAGGATTCCGGAAGCCGATCCTGAAGTGATAACTGTTGGATATGGCGGAATCCCGGATGCAGATGGTAAAGTTACGCTTGATGCTTGTATTATGGATGAAAAGGGCAGGGCGGGCAGTGTCACTTTTCTTGAACACATCAAACACCCCATTTCGGTTGCCCGGCTCGTGATGGAAAAAACGCCGCACGTGATGTTAAGTGGCGATGGAGCTTTGAAATTTGCACTCGAAAATGGCTTTAAAAAAGAGAACCTGTTGACACCAAAAATGAAAGCTGCGTGGAAAAAATGGAAAAAAGAAAAACGGACTTTCAGCACAAAAATAAATATCGAGAACCAGCTTTTGGAAAATCACGACACAATCGGGATGCTGGCAATTGACAAGGAAGGCAGACTCTCGGGGGCCTGCACTACCAGCGGAATGGGATATAAATTACATGGCAGGGTGGGAGATTCACCCATTATCGGGGCCGGACTGTTTGTTGACGGTGAAGTGGGTGGAGCAGTTGCCACCGGTTCTGGCGAGCTGGTAATGAAAACGCTGGGCTCATTTCTGGTGGTTGAGATGATGCGTAACGGAAAATCACCCACCGAAGCATGTGAAGAAGCTGTGAAAAGAATTGCAAAGAAAATTCCGGATTATAAAAATCACCAGGTAGGATTTTTAGCATTAAACCTGAAAGGGGAATATGGTTCATTTTGTATTCAACCCGGATTTAATTATGCTGTAAAAAGCAATTTAACCGATGAACTGGTAGATGCTGAAGCATGGTTTAAAACCTTATAAAAAAAGCTGACTAATTTTGTCAGCTTTCTTTTCATTCTTTTTAAGTTAGATTTTACCAGCGGTTACCGCCATCATTGTCGCGGTTTCCGAAATTTCTTGAGCCACCGCCACGGTTGTCGTCTCTGCGTTGAAATCCGCCACCGCCACCGCGGTTGTCGTCTCTTCGCTGATATCCACCGCCGCCGCCACGGCTGTCAGTCCTCCGTTGGAATCCACCTCCGGAATTACTTCTACCCTGGAATCCACCTCTGAAACCACCTCTGTTTCCAGCATCTCTTTTGGGCCGATCTTCGGGTGCATTTGCTTCTTTAACAACAATCGTGTTCCCATCCTGATCAGAACCGTTTAACGCAGCAACGGCTGCTTTAGCTTCTTCTTCATTTTCCATTTCAACAAAACCATAACCTTTGGAGTTCCCGGTTTCCTTGTCGAAAATAATTTTGGCTGAAGTTACTTCTCCGTAAGCGGAAAAAATTTTTTGTAAGTCATCACTTGTGGTCGATGAACTTAATTTTGCAACAAATAAATTCATAAAAAATAAACAATAATAAATAGTAAATAATTAAAACAATGGAAGTGTAATTTGTTTCAGATGTTTTGATTCTCCTTTGTTAAGTTTTTGATTAAAAAATTGCCATGATAAATCACTAACAGTAAAACTTTTATACTTCTTAATACAAATTAAAACACTATTTATCAGATAAAATATAGGTATCGGGTATTTTTTTTGAATTTTTCTGAAAAAATGTATGCTCAGATTTACCTGTTTTATCAGGCTATATATAGAGACATATTTAAAATCAGAATCTTATGCAACTAATATTTATAAAACAGGAATAAAAAAAGCCTCCCAAATGGAAGGCATGTAAGGTGAGATTATGGTTTTGAAAACAAAAATTTCTGTTGTAAATATAAATTTTAATTTTTATTATCAATATCCAGAGAAAGGAGAAACTATTTGTTTATTTCTCAGAATATTAACAACCGCATCCACAATTTCGTCATCTTCGAGTGTTGCGTAGTTAAATATTACATCGAAATCATTGTTTTCGGCTTTTCTGCCGATTATTCTTTCAATAAACGAATCGCGTCTGGCATCCATTCTCTGTATGTATTCCTCTGCTTTGGCTTTGCTAAAATCGTTAATCTGCATGATACGGTTTATTCTCCATTCCGTGGGAGCTTCCAGCCTGATGTTCAGTTTACTGGGTACGTTTTTAAGAATAACTCCGGCTGATCTTCCAACTATTATTTTTCTTCCCTCGTATGCCAGTCTGCAAATAATTCCTTTCAGAATCCGGATAAGTTTATCATCTGAAATATCGTAAATTGTTTCATCGGAAAATGCACGCGAAACCTCTTTCATCATGATTATAGCTTCATCTTTATCATCAAATTGCCCGCGCTGAATCTCATCAATCATCTGATTGACCATTTTTGTAAAAACGTTTTTGTCAACCCATTCCCATTCAGCATCAGTCTTTGTTTCAGACATGTAACTGTAACCTGTCAGGATTTTTGAAAGTTTGATGGCTAATCGCTGAGCAGAACAACCAGCCTGCCGCGAGATGGTAACAACCGGACCTGGAAAATCTCCTGTTTCAAGATTGTAACACGAAAAGGTGCTCAGATAATTGTTGACAAGTCTTTCCATTGGAATATTTTTTACGTACGTTTTTTCAAAAACGAATTTACATCAATTATCATTTGATGAAATGTCTCTTGTACACCAATTTCATATATTTTTGATGTTCTTCAACATTATTCTGCAATTTTAAAATGAAACCATCGATAAAAACAGCAATAACCTCGTTCGGAATGTCAGGTTTAGTTTTTCACGGACCTTTTCTGAAAACAAATCCAGGTTTCGAAGTAGTCGGTATTCTGGAACGAACAAAAAATATTTCGAAGTCAATGTTTCCACATGCAAAAATTGTCAGGAATTATGATGAGATACTTAATGATCAGGAAATTGAGCTGGTTATTGTGAACACGCCCGATGAATTTCATTACGAAATGGCAACGGCGGCATTAACTGCCGGAAAACACATAATTGTTGAAAAACCTGTGACTTTGCGGAGTGAGGAAGCTTTGGAATTACTGAAACTTTCAAAAGAAAAACAAAAAGTTTTTACAGTTTTCCAGAACCGGCGCTGGGATAACGATTTTTTAACAGTAAGAAAAATAATTGATGGAGGCAAATTGGGGCGACTGATTGAATTTGAATCACACTACGCCCGATACCGGACAACTATTACTCCCGATACCTGGAAAGAGGAGGCCGGAGAATTCGCCGGTGTTCTCTACAATTTAGGCTCACACATGGTTGACCAGGCTTTTGTTTTGTTTGGTAAGCCACAGGCAGTAACTGCCCACTTGAAAACAGTCAGAAATGGAGGAGTTGTGAGCGATTATTATGATATCAGGCTTGAATACGAGGGATTTTCTGCCATTCTGAAGTGCAGTTACCTGGTTCATACTCCCGGGCCCCGTTATATCATTCATGGTGAAAATGGTTCGTTCTTTAAATTTGGAATCGATCCACAGGAAGAACTGCTGAAAGCCGGCAATTTGCCGGTTGGAGAGGAGTGGGGCAAAGAACCGCCACATTTTTGGGGAACACTTTATTTTACCGAAAACGGGAAATCATCAATAGAAAAAATTGAAACGGTTGCTGGTAATTATCATAGCTTTTACAACAATGTTTTTGAAACCATCAGAAACGGAGCGAAGTTGCTCGTTAAACCCGAAGAAGCCATTGAGGTACTGAAAATTCTGGAAGCCTGCGTAATCAGTAATAAAGAAAAAAGAACGGTGTTTCTCTGATTCAAAAGCAACCACTTTCACTGAATATGCATCTTCTTCAAAACTAACCGATGAAAACCATTAAAATCGTTTCTTTTCTCTTCCTGATTATCTTTCCCCGCTTTTTAAGTGCGCAAAAAGAGGCATCAGTATGGCTGGTTAGTCCTGGTAGACAAATCAATTTTCAATCCGGCAGTTTTGAGTTATCTGAATTTTCTGCAAAACAAAATGTAAAAGCAAGTATTTGCGATGAAAATGGAAACCTGGTTTTTTATACAGATGGACGTACAGTTTGGAACAAATTTCATGAGATTGTGAAAAATGGAGAAAGATTGATTCCTGATGAAAAATTTCAACAGAATAAACCGGTTTTTGTCCCTTTCCCTCAGAAAAAAGGATGGTACATTTTGTTTTATGAAGAAGACGATTATAAAATTATTGCCGGCAAATACAATAATTCACTCTATTATGCCGAGCTAAATTCGAATGCAAACGGAGGCAAAGGGGAAGTTGTAAATCAAAAAATCAAAATTCACGATAATTTTCATTCGGGGCCAATTGTTGCGGGGTTTTGCGACAACAGCTATTACTGGCTCATAAATGACAGAAACGACAATACCCAAATTGCAGAGGATATAGATCGCATTTATTCCTATAAAATAGATGAAAATGGGGTAAATAAAGTCCCTGTTATCTCCCAGGATATTGATATTGGCAGTTCCGGTAATTACTTGTTTTCTCCCAATGGCGATAAAATCTATTTTTTGAAGGGAAGTTCGAATATGTCAGGACCCGATGTAATTGCTGATTTTAATTTTAAAACAGGCAGGCTTTATAATTACCGGCAGTTAAGTCTCAATCTGGATTGGGTTCGTGAATTTTCATCAGACAGCAGGCTTTTTTATTATACTTCAGGCAGATATTTATTGCAGGCTGATGTGAGTTTTTTTTCGGGTAGCAGGATTTACAGTTCTATAGATACAATTCTGACTTTGCCTGTAAGTCAGAATCACGAATTTCCGTGGCAGGGAATGAAACTGGCTCCCGACGGGAAAATATACCTGTATTACTTTGACGCTATCACAAATAAATACAAACTTGGCAGGATAAATAACCCGAATCTGAAGGGTTTAGCTTGTAACACGGAAACTGATGTTTTGGACATTGGCTTTGCAGATTTCAGTTTTCCTCCTTTTGTATCGAGTTTCTTCAGAGAAAAAAGTCCTGTCGTTATAGATGAAGTATTTCCTGATGCCGGGCCCTATGCTGTAATTTGCTCAAACAGCAAAATATTTTTGGGCACAAACAATGATAATTCTGATGTTTATCAATGGTTTCCAGAGATTTATATCGCCGATCCTTTTAAATCAAAAACACTTTTATCTCCAGAAAAATTTGTCGGACTTCCCAAAACATATAATTACACTTTAAAAGCTACCGATGGAAACTGTTGGTTAAATTTTGATTCAACACGTGTTACAATAAATCCTGTTCCTTCAGATTTGCTAATTGATGGAAGTTGGTCAGTGTGTCCGTTTGTTGAGCGGGTTGATTATTGGACGGAAGCCAATAACGATCCTTTAAAATGGTTGGTTGATGGAGGAGAGATTGTAACTGACAGTACTGCCAAAAGTGTAAAAATCAATTGGTTTGAAACAAATTCGAAAGCCTCGGTCAGTGTTTTTTCACAGAATCAATACAAGTGTTTTTCCGATACATCGGTTTTCCCTGTCAGAATTAATGTAGAGTTGATAACAGAAACGCCCAAAGGTCCGGAGAAAATCTGTGTGGCTGATAGCCGGAATGTGGAATACCAGATCAGAAAAACGAATGGTTCTGTTTATGAATGGATTGCCGACGGGGGCAAAATAATAAAAGGGAACGGAACCAACTCGGTTTCTGTTGAGTGGTTTGGAGAAGGTTTGCACACCATATCAGTGGAGGAAACAAGCACCACAATCGATACGGTTTGTTTCGGAGAATCGATGCCTTTACAAGTGGAAGTGTTTAATGACAGCCTGGAAATTGAATTGACCAATGTTTCGTACACCCCTGATGAGATTCTCAGGTTCAGTTACTCCTCCCAAAGGTTTGACTGGAACCGTCACGATCTTTATCTGGTAGTGGACGATGAATCCGGTGACTTCGAATCGACAATCAATCTTACCGGAAACGATGACACGTTTTTTTACATGCCCATATCAGTTTTAAAAAAACCTGAAATTTTCAGACTGAAAGTTGTCAATTCCTGTGGCGAAGCATTCGTTTCAAATCCTCAGCAAATCATCATTGTTGAAGGCAAAGAAAATTTGTCGGAAAATACCATCGACCTGAACTGGAACATCAATAAATATTGGGAAGGTAATGATTTGGAGCATGAAATCTGGTGTTTGGATGAAGAAAACGGAGACTGGAAGTTAGCAGGCAAAACAGGGAATGATAATCGTTTTAGTTTCCCTTTGGAGGGGTTATCGCATATTTTTCATTTCCGGATTTATGAGTTTAACAAGACAAAGAATTCTGGTTCATGGTCTAACAAAATAAAAGTTGAAGTTGAAGGTCAGTTAATAATTCCTGACGTATTCACACCCAACGGCGATGGAATTAACGATACCTGGGAAATCGCGAATATCAGGTTTCACCAGATTACAAAATTGGTTGTGTTTGACAGATATGGAAAAAAAGTATTCGAATGCACCGACAATTATATTCCGTGGGAAGGCAGGATAAATGGCGAAGTCAGGCAAGGTACGTATTTGTACCAGGCCTGGTTTATTGATGGAACAAAATTAAACGGGCAGATAACTGTTTTACAATGAAAATAAAACAGATAATATGGTTTTCGCTGCTGATGGTATTGGGATTTGCATCTTTTGCCCAGGATTATCCATACCACTATTTTACACATATAAACCAGGTAGTTTATAATCCATCATTAGTTTCGGCTGAAGATAAAATCAGTGCCGATGTAATGACCTATCAATTGTGGGCCGGGGGATTTAAACCGCTCAGTGATTATTCCCTGAGCTTTTCTTTCTCTCCGGAATTGATGAAAAAGTCGAGGACTAATTACTACCAGACGCATTACGGTTTGGGTGCAACGGTTCTTCGCGATAAAATTGGACCATTTAATCACAATATTTTGCAATTAATTTATGCCTATCATCTTCCGGTGGCTGACAGAGTTTTACTTTCATTCGGAATTAATTTACTAACAGAGAATTTAGCAATTGATGTTAATTCATTGAATCCATTAGAAAATGAAGACCCCAGGCTTTTAACCGGTAAAAACCAATCAATGTTATTCGATGGTGGATTTGGTACAAGTTTGCGTGGCGATAAATTCAGGGTATCATTTTCAGTGCAAAATCTGGCCCCGGGGACTTTTTATTTTAGCGAATCGACTGCCAAAGAATTTAAATCGAACAGGAAGTTTTACCTAACTGGTTTATATCGTTTCGATTTGAATAACGGGATTTACATTCAGCCCAATTTAACGCTTCGAAATAATATTTACAAAGAGCCTGCATTTGATTCGTTTATTGACTGCAGTCTGAGATTGTGCTCATTTGGAGCAGGTTACAGGAGTGAGCAGACAGTATTCCTGTTTGCTTCCTTTCCTATTAATGATTTTACATTTACCTACACTTCTGAAAATCCAATCATTTCAAATCATATGATTGGAAGCGGTCACACATTTTCTTTGGGGTGGAAGATTAAATAAAGAATTATTTTTTCGGTTTTAAGTCTTTCATTTTCATATTAAATCCCAGCGGCGTGTAGGGCGGAATTTCCATATAACCCGACTCACCGTATGCAAGTTTCGACGGAATAATAAAATCGGCCTGAGCTCCCTTGTTTAACAATGAAATTGCTTCGTTAAAACCTGTAATCATGGCATCTTTCATGAAAATTACTTTAAAAAGACTGTCGGTATAATGGTAATAAGAAGCATCGAAAATTGTACCGTCGAGGAAAAAGCCGGTGTAAATAACATAACAAGTGTCGCCTGTTTTCGGGAATTCGCCGGCTCCGGTTTTATTCATTACATAATATGATCCGAGTGCAGTTGTATCAACATCATACCCGCTTTTTACCAATCTCGAAATTACAGTGTCAATTTCTTCCTGTTCATCAGCCGCTGTTCTGTCTGTTCCTTCATCAGTGTTTAAACATGAATACATAAAAAGCGGGGTTATAATACACAACATAAAAATCAGTTTTCCAAAAATCTTTTTCATTATTCTTTTATTATAAAATGCAAAAATACATAAAGCTTCTCAGGTTGAAAAATTCAAATAATATGAATCATTTTTTACAGCCCTTATTCACTAATACAGTTATTGATGAAAATTCCCTGAAAATAGTTGCCTGTATTTTTTTTTTTAATTGAAATAATTTTCAGAAAGTCGGGTAAATAAACTAAATTTAATCAACTAAAATTTAAAGCTATGAATTCAGGGAAAGTAGTATTAGGCGTTTTGGCTGGTTTGGCAGCCGGGGCAATTCTGGGTATTCTTTTTGCTCCGGATTCAGGAGCCAATACCCGCAAGAAAATTGCAAGCAAGGGAGAAGAATACATGGATGATCTGAAAGAAAAGTTCGATGAATTAATCGATCATCTTTCTGAAAAGGTTGGTAAATCCAAGGAAGAAGTCAAGGAAGAAACAGCCTGAAAATTTTGTGAATGGTAGGTACAGGTAGTTTTAAACAGAGCGTTTAAAATTACCTGTACTTGTATTTTATTCAGCGATTAAATGATTATGTTTGATACTACAGTTCCAAAAAAATCAAAAATTATTTCAAATGGAAGAAAAATACAAAGTTCTTGATGACTTGATTACCAGTGCCGAAACCTTTGGTAAGACCAATGTTGAGTTAATAAAACTGAAAACAGTGGATAAAGTGGCCGACGGCGTTTCGTCGATGGTAGCTTGGGCAACAGTTGTGATAGCTTTAATCCTTTTTTTTATTACCCTGAATTTTGGAATTGCTTTGCTGGTTGGCGAATTGGTTGGTAAAACATACCTTGGTTTTTTGATTGTTGCGGCATTTTACGGACTGGCCGGACTGATACTTTATTTTTTCAAAGATAAATGGATAAAGAAACCTCTCAATAATTCGTTGATTAATAATATGTTGAATTAATGAATCGGGTATGGAAAAGCAATATACAATCGAAAGCCTGCGTGAAAAAATCAGGGAACTTGAAATAAAACAGGAAGCCGAAGGAAAGGTATTGAAAGCGCAGCTAAAAGTTTCCTACGAATATTTTAAACCTTCCAATATTCTGAAATCAATTATAAAAGATGTTGTATCATCCGAATCACTGAAGGATGATTTTATTAATACTGCTGCCAGTTACACATCAGGATTATTGACTAAAAAACTGATTATAGGGAAATCGCAAAACCCGCTTCTTAAAATAATAGGGCTTGGCATTCAATTCGGAATTACCGCCATTATTAATAAAAACTTTAGTTCAATCAAAGATGTTTTTACGCAGTATGTTAATGCATTTATATCCAATCTTCAAGATTCGGCCAACAATAAATTTTCAGATAATGAAAATAGTCGATAAGCACTTTGGATTGAAAATTACCTGATGAATACTTTTTTTGAAGCAATTTGATTTTCTGCGCAAAGTTTCAGAATATAAATTCCCGGGCGTTCAGGTTTGCGTAAAACAAATGAATTTAATCCGGCATTAGCAATTCTGTTGGCCAATGTTTCAACCATTCTTCCGTTTAAATCATACAACGAAAGCTTTATCTGCGCATTTTTATCCAGTGAAAACTGAATTTTGTAGTGGTTATTAGCCGGCAAAACCTGTAAATCGAAATTGCCGGTTTTGTTTAAATTATGAATTCCGGTCGTAACCGAAGTAAATGGCGGTGGATTATTCCTGATTGTATCAGCCGGAACTGAGTACATGCTAAACGATTTCCAATCATTGGTAATAAATCTGAAACGGCCGATGCCCATATCAGCATTTGTTTTAAAATTGTCCCATTGAGCTGTCAGCGATTGCCACCAGTCGCCACCAACACTCATCAGGAATTTTGCTTTGTCGCGATCGTCGGGTTTTGTTTTGTCGCCAACAACAAGGCGGGCTTTTACAGTTACAAAACATCCGGCAACCTCGTTAACCGGAAATTTTGAACGGCCTGCTGATGGCCAGAAATGAAAGTTAAATCCACCACCGCAT
>ERZ1645187.3593-NODE-3593-length-12961-cov-26.857663_pt1 | contig 12961 bp, 11 predicted proteins | sample MGYA00575352_ERZ1645187 | MGnify/ENA primary metagenome ERZ1645187 (study PRJEB40837, sample SAMN11349314) | freshwater sediment metagenome | isolation source: river sediment | host: Sediment | place: India: Wazaribad , New Delhi | collected 2017-02-21 ... | reverse complement strand
CGCATCTGATGTCCGAAGACCGAGCGCGTCCCGGTCCCCGTCCGGTCGGTCTTGGTGACGCCCTCGTCGCGGATGCGACGCATCAGATCGAGATACTGCTTCAAGACGCGGACCCTCTCGCGGCCGAATCGCCGCCCGTAGCCCCGCAAGGTCCGACGCCACCGCCGCCGCGACAAGCGCGCCCGCCGCATGGCGCCTCACTTTCCACGACATATGGTGGGCGAGAACACGCCACCCACCACCGATCGTGGCAACGACCTCACTCCGCCGCCAACCTCTCGCCGACCGTCTCGGCGCGGAAGCTCTGCACGATGTGATCGGCGAGCGCGTCGACCGCCGCGCCGCTGGCCCGCGACGCCCGCATCATCTGGATCTCGTAGTGTCCGATCACCGGCAGGACGCGTTCGTCGATGGCGGTGAGATCGCCGGCGATCACCGAGGCCGGCAGCGGCGCCACGGCGAGATCGGCGAGCACCGCCGCCATCTGCCCGACGTAGTGCTGGCTCGAATAGGCGACGCGATAGGCGACCCCGGCGCGATCGAGCGATTCGAGCGCCCTGAGCCGCCACGAACACGAGGTGCCCGAGACCGCCAACGGCACCGGCCGCCGCGTGTGCGCCTCGCCCCACTCGACCCCGGCCCACACCAGCCGTTCGCGGTGGACGATCGTGCCGGTGGTCGGCACCGAGCATCCGAGCCCGCTGCTCACCAGCGCGATGTCGACCTGACCCGCCTCCAGCCGCCCCACCAGTTCCGAACTCGGCCGGCAGTCGACGTCGACCTGGACCAGCGGATGCGTGGCGGCGAACCGCGCCAGGATCTTCGGCAGAAAGCGGGTGGCGTAGTCGTCCGGCGTGCCGAGCCGCACCACGCCGGTGGTGTCGGTCGAGCGGAACCGCGCCAGCGCCTCCTCGTTGAGGCGGAGAATGCGCCGCGCATAGCCGAGCAGATCGTCGCCCGCCTCGGTGAAGACGACGCCGCGCCCGTCCTTGGCGAAGATCGGCCGCCCGACGATCTCCTCGAGCCGCTTCATCTGCATCGAGACCGCCGAGGGCGTGCGGAACACCGCCTGCGCCGCCCGCGTGAACGAGCCCGTCGCCTGCACCGCCACCAGCGTGCGCAGGAGATCGATTTCCAGCGTCGCCCCGCCGCCGAGCGGCGCATCGAGATCGCCGTCGCAGACCGCCATACCCGTGACGTCTCGCCGTTCGCCCATGCCGTTGTCCTCTCAGCACGCGCCGGCGCACCGGCACCACGATCAGAAAATCTGATCAAATACCCTACTTCATTTTAATTAGTTGAACAATTCGTATTCTCGACAAGGCGCACGACGGCACCGAGAGAATGGAGGATCAACAAAGAGTTGCTCACCTCCTCGTGTCTCGTGAGACGTTCACTTCGAGGTTCACGCAGAGGATCGTCGAAATGCACGAGGTGTTGCACGGGGAAGTTCGCGCCACTTGACTGGCGCTCCGCTGCACCCGGTCGGCAGCCCGCAGACTCGCCGCCGCCGCCCGCGTTCGTCGGCTGCTCCGAGTTCGTGCCGACTACGATCCGACCCAACCTCGCGACGAACAAGGACGTTGGGCGGACATCGATCGATCGATCGATCACGACGGAGATCGTCGATCCAGAGCACGTCGGCAAGACCGAAGATTACATGCTCGCACACGTACACGGAGAAACGTATAACATACTTGGCATACTTGTCGTTGGATTGAGTAGATCAGGTTCATTTACATCGATCCAAACGGCAAACAAATTGGTAAACTCAACTTTGGCTCAAAATTACGGCATCGTTGAATCTGTGGCCAGCGGTATAATTTCAGAAGCTTTCGTGACATCCGAATTCGGCTCGGTCACGGGTAGCGAGGCCTATCGGTCGAGTCCGACGAGTGAACCATACATTCGTACGACGACGAGCGTCGGCGTCAAAATCCGCCATGATGCTCGGCAACCCAGGGGATTCCGCGTTCATACGGCCTACCCATACAACAATTGAGGCTCAAAAATGGATACCCCTTCCTGTTTCAAAAAGATGGCACGCGCCTTTCATCAGGACTGCCCCTCTGAGATCGAGACCATGGAGGATGCGATCGACCTGGCACTGAACTCAATTCTCGAATCAGATCGAGAAGAACTATCAAATTACATGAAAATACTCATAGATAGCGGCCCAGAAGCCTGCCGAGACGCATGGAATCAATCGGGTTCCAGCATATTCATACTCAATGTAGACGGGGCCATTACACTCCTGCGCGCCATCGCGGCACGGCTATGAACGTCGATGCCGATCGACAGCCTCCTCGCCCCCTCCCCGCCTTGACACCCGCGCGCCGCTCGTGATCGATCGCCCCTCCCGCCCCCGAGAGCGACGCCATGCCCGCCCCCTCCACGATCGCCGGCCGTGCCGCCCGTTGGGCCACTCTCGTGGCGGTGTCGGCGGTGGTGGCGCTCGGGTTCACGGCTCTGCGTCTGCCCGGCGCCTTCCTGATCGGCCCGCTGGTCGCGGCGATCGTCGTGCGCCTCGCCGGGGTCGAGCTGCGCGTGCCGCGGCCCGCCTTCCTCGGCGCCCAGGCCTTCGTCGGCGGCATGATCGGCGCGATCCTGACGCCCTCGATCGTCCACACCTTCGTCGCCGACTGGCCGGTCATCGCCGTGACCGTGCTCGCCATCGTCGTGGTCGCCTCCACCTCCGGCTGGGCCCTGTCGCGCTTCGGCGTCGTGCCCGGTACGACCGGCGTGTGGGGCTCCTCGCCCGGCGCCGCCTCGGCCATGGTGGTGCTGTCGGAGGCCCACGGGGGCGACGTCCGCCTCGTCGCCTTCATGCAGTATCTGCGCGTGCTCTTCGTCGCCTCCACCGCCTCGATCGTCGCCCGGGTGTGGATCGGCCGCGACGCGGCCGCCGCGGCGGTTCCGGCCGATCTCTTCCCGCCGGTCGACGCCCGCGGCCTCGCCCTCACCGTCGCCATCGTCGCGGTCGCCGCCCTGCTCGGGCTCCTGTCGCGCCTGCCGTCCGGGGCGATGCTGGGGCCGCTCTTCGCCGCGGCGATCCTGCACGGCTCCGGCACCGTCGACTTCGTCTTCCCGCCCTGGCTGATGACCATCGCCTATGCCGGCCTCGGCTGGACCTTCGGCCTGCAGTTCACCCGCGCCGCGCTCGATCATGCCGCCCGCGCCCTGCCGTGGATCGTGCTGTCGATCCTGGTTTTGATGGGCGCCTCCGCCGGCATGGCGGTGCTCCTGGTGAAGACCCTCGGCGTCGATCCGTTGACCGCCTATCTCGCCACCTCGCCCGGCGGCATGGACACCGTGGCGATCGTCGCCGCCGCCTCGCCGGTCGACCTCTCCTTCGTCATGGCGCTGCAGGCGATGCGCTTCTTCGTGCTGATCCTGATCGGCCCGACCCTGTCGAAGTGGGTGGCGCGCCGGCTCGTCGGCACGGGAGCCATGCCGCATCCGCACGGACGCTGACCTCGCGGCGGCGAAATCCCTCTGCTAGGCTCGCGCCAGCGAAAAGACCAACGAGAAGACATCGGGGACCCCACCCATGGCCGACACCGCGCCGCCCGTCCGCAACGAGGCCGGCATCGCCGCCACCGTCGCCGCGCTTTCCGCCCGCTTCGGCGATCGCCTGTCGACCGCCCCCTCGCTGCGCGAGCAGCACGGCCACACCCTGACCTGGATCGCCAATCAGCCGCCGGACGCCGTGGTCTTCGCCCGTTCGGAAGCGGAGGTGCAGGAGATCGTCCGCATCGCCGCGGCGAACCGCTGCCCGGTGATCCCCTTCGGCGCCGGCACCTCGCTCGAGGGCCATCTCAACGCCCCCTTCGGCGGCATCTCCATCGACGTCTCGGCCATGGATCGGATCGTCGCCGTACACCCCGAAGACCTCGACGTGGTGATCGAGCCCGGCATCCGCCGCAAGGCGCTGAACGAGCAGCTGCGCGACACCGGCCTGTTCTTCCCCATCGACCCCGGCGCCGATGCGACGCTCGGCGGCATGGCCGCCACCCGCGCCTCCGGCACCAACGCCGTGCGCTACGGCACCATGCGCGACAACGTCGTGGCGCTGCGCGCCGTCACGGCGACCGGCGAGGTGGTGGTCACCTCCCGCCGCGCCAAGAAGTCGTCGACCGGCTACGACCTCACCCGCCTGTTCGTCGGCTCGGAAGGCACGCTCGGCATCGTCACCGAGCTGACCCTGCGCCTCTCCGGCATCCCCGAGGCGATCGCCGGCGGCATCTGCCCCTTCCCGTCGGTCGCGGCGGCCGCCGACGCGGTCATCATGACCATCCAGTCCGGCATCCCGGTCGCCCGCATCGAGATCCTCGACGAGGTGCAGGTGCGTGCCTGCAATCTCTATTCGAAGCTCACCCTGCCCGAGACGCCGCTGCTGCTCCTGGAGTTCCACGGCACCGAGGCCTGGGTCGGCGAGCAGTCGACCCGCTTCGGCGAGATCGCCGCCGAGCTCGGCGGCGGCCCCTTCACCTGGACCACCCTGGCCGAGGAGCGCACGAAGCTCTGGGCCGCCCGCCACGACGCCTATTGGGCCGGTCTCGCCCTGCGCCCCGGCTGTCAGACCTTCTCCACCGACGTCTGCGTGCCGATCTCGCGGCTGGCCGAATGCATCGCCGCCACCAAGGAGGACATCGCCGCTTCGGGGCTCGTCGCCCCGATCGTCGGCCACGTCGGCGACGGCAACTTCCACGTCCTGCCGCTGTTCGCCCCCGACGACGCCGCCGAGATCGAGAAGGTGAAGGGCTTCGTCTCCCGCCTGGTGGAGCGCGCCCTGGCGATGGAGGGCACCGCCTCGGGCGAACACGGCGTCGGCCAGGGCAAGATGAAGTATCTGGAAGCCGAGCACGGCCGCCCCGCCCTCGACCTGATGGCCGCCATCAAACACGCCCTCGACCCGCACGGGATCATGAATCCCGGCAAGATCGTCGCGCTCTGACGCGGTGATCGGAAGCGAAGGAGATCGAAGATCGTCGCCGGCCGAGGCGACGATCGGGAGCGGGGAAGACGGAAGATCGCTGTCCCCGAACGACGGACGCGAAGCCATCCGTCGTCGTACCCCACCGCGAGTCACTGCCGTCCGGTCTTCTCTCGGAGGGGTCCACGCCCCCCAGCGCGGGACGCGCGCTCCCCTTCTCCCCTTGCGGGAGAAGGTGGCCCGAAGGGCCGGATGAGGGGTACGAGGCTTCCTCGAATCATTGATTTCGTCGTCGAATCCGAATGCGCCTGTCGGCGCGCCCCCTCATCCGCCCTTCGGGCACCTTCTCCCACGAGGGGAGAAGGGGGGACCACGTGGCACGCTTTGCGCACCGAACCGGACGGCAGCGGGGCGAGCCCGGGCATCCACGAACCATCGCACATATGCCCCCCGCTCGCAGGGGACGACGCGGCGTGTGGGGGGAGCCCCCCTCGGCAGTCCTCCCCCACTTCCCCGTCGATTCCGCGTGATCGCCATCGCCACTCGTGACATCGTCACCCTGCGGACACGATCGCGAGGTCCCATGCCGGCGGGAGAGGGAGACGCGCGGTGAATTCGCTCTACATCGGCATCGGGTCGGCGCTGATCGCGGCCCTCCTCGCCGCGCTGATCGGCCCCTTCTTCGTCGACTGGAATGCCCATCGCCCGTGGTTTCAGGCCCAGGCGACCCGCATGATCGGCCTGCCGGTCACCGTCCTCGGCGACGTCGATGCCCGCCTCCTGCCCTCTCCGCGCATCCGCCTCGGCGACGTGGTGGTCGGCGATCTCGCCCACCCCCTCGCCCGCATCGGCCGATTCGATCTCGACCTCGATCCCATCCCCCTGCTCCAGGGCGAGATCCGCCTGACCGAGATCGGCCTCGATCGGCCCGCCCTCGATCTCGCCGTCGGCCCCGACGGCCGCATCGCCGGCTTCGCCCGCGCCGACGTGCCCCAGGCCGCCATCGAGCGCATCGAGATCACCGACGGCCGCGCCACCCTGACCGACACCGCTTCCGGCGCGGTCCTGAGCCTCGATCGCCTCGCCGGCCGCGGCTCCGCCGCCGGCCTCGCCGGCCCGTGGAAACTCGACGGCCGCGCCTCCCACGCCGGCCGCCCCTGGACCTATCGCCTCGCCGCCTCCTTCGGCAGCGACGACCAGCGCCTGCGCCTCGCGCTGGCCGGCGAGGACGAACCGGTCACCGCCACCCTCGATCTGCGCCGCGCCGCGAGCGACACCCGCCTCACCGGCGGCTTCACCCTCGAGCGCCGCCTCCTCGGCACCGCCGCCCCGCGCGCCTTCCGTTTCGCCGGTGCCCTCGAAGGCGACGGCCGCGGCCTCGACCTCCACGACGTCACCCTGAGCCTCGGCCCGGAGGAGCGCGAGGCGCGCCTGACCGGCTCCGCCCGCCTCGTCCTCGGCCCCACCCCGCGCCTCGACGCCACCCTCGCCACCCGCCAGATCGACCTCGATCACCTCACCGCCCCCGTCGCCGCACCGCCCCCGCGTGCCGACGCCCCGGCGGTCTCCCCGCCGACCCTGCCGCCCGCGACGCCGGCCGACCTCCTCGCCGATCTCGCCCGGACCCTGACGCCCTGGCTCGATCGCCTGCCCGCCGGCCGGCTCGACCTCGAGGCCCAGACCCTCACCCTCGGTGGCGCGCCGTTGCAGGAGGTGGCGCTGACGATCGCCCCGCGTCCCGGCGGCCTCGCCGTCGAGCGCTTCGCGTTGCGCGCCCCCGGCCGTACCACCGTGACCGCCTCCGGCCGCCTCGACGTCGGCGAGCGCCCCGGCTTCGCCGGCACCGTCGACGTCGCCGCCGACGAGCCCGATGCGCTCGCCGCCTGGTGGTCCGCCCGCCCCGCCGAGGCCGATCCGCTCGATCCCGTCCGCTTCGCCGGCGCGCTGACGCTCTTCCCCGACGACTGGCGCGGCGAGAATCTGCGCCTCGCCCTCGGCCGCACCGAAGCGCGCGGCTGGTTCGACTGGTCGGCGACGAAGGGTCCGCGCCTCGGCCTGAAGACCGATCGCCTCGACCTCGGCCGCCTCGTCGCCCTCGCCCGCCGCTTCGGCGCCCGCACCCCCGCCGGCCTCGGCGCCGTCCCCTCGCTCGACCTCGATCTCGACGTCGCCGCCCTCGCGCTGCCCGGCACCACCGCCACCGACGTCGGCCTCACCGCCCACGTCGCCCGCGACCGCCTCGCCGTGTCGCGCCTGCGGGTCGGCGACGTCGCCGGCGCCCGTCTCTCCGGCTCCGGCGAGATCACCGATCCGCTCGGCCGCGCCGACGGCAGCGTCGATCTCGCCCTGAAGGCCGCCGACCCCGCCCCGGCGGTGCGCGCCCTCGCCACCCTCTTCGCGCCCCCCGAGAAGGTCGAGACCGCCGCCCGCCTCGCCACGCTCGCCGCCCCGCTCGATCTGCGCCTGCGCCTCACCGGCCGCGGCGGCGAGACGGTCGATCCGCTGACCGGCGTGACCGGCGGCGACGTCGCCCTGAGCGTCGCCGGCCAGACCGCCGGTCTGCCGCTGGCCCTCGACCTGCGTCTGGTCGGTCGCCTCGACGACTGGCGCGCCGCGACCTGGAGCGGCAGCGGCCGCCTCGGCGACGACCCCGGCCACAGCGGTACCCGCCCGACCCTGCGCCTGAGCCTCGACGGCCGCCCGGCGAAGAACCTCGACCTCACCGCCCGCCTCCAGGCCCCCGGCGGCAACTTCGACCTCGCCGGTCGGGCCGCCCTACCCGCCGACGCCGAACCGTCGGTCGACCTCCGCGTCGATCTCGCCAGCGCCGATGCCGGCACCCTCGCCGCCTTGGCCGGCCGACCGCTCACCGCCGTCGTCCGCCGCCTGCCGCTGGCCCTTCATGCCAGGGTGAGCGGCACACCCGGCCGCCTCGCCGTCGAGGATCTCGTCGCCGACCTCGCCAATGTCCGCTCCACCGGCCGCCTCGCCCTCGATCTCGCCGCCACACCGCCCCGGATCGGCGGCAAACTCGACGTCGACCGCCTATCCCTCGCCGCCCTCTCCGATCTGCTGCTCGGCGGCGGCGACGTCGGCCTCGAGCCCGCCGACGGCCGCTGGTCGAGCGCGCCCCTCGGCACCCCGCCCTTCGCCGATCGCCTCTCCGCCGACCTCGACTTGGTGATCGCCCATCTCGACCTCGGCGACGACGTCGCACTGGCCCGCGTCGCCGGACACCTCGTCCACGGTGTCGCCGAGACCCGGCTCGACCACGTCACCGCCGTCGCCGCCGACGGCCGCCTCACCCTCGACGCCCGCATCACCCGCTCGCCCGACGCCGTCACCACGCTCTCCACCCGCCTCGCGGCCGAAGCGCTCGACCTCGCCGCCCTGGCGCCGAAGGGCTTTGCCGGCCGCCTCTCCGGCGAGGCGGCGATCGACGCCCGCGGCCGCAGCCTCGCCGCTCTGGTCGCCGGCAGCCACGGTCAGGGCCGGATCGTCACCGAGGCGCTGCGCCTGCCCGGCCTCGCCGTCTCCGCCTTCGCCGCGGTCTCGGCACCCGACGCCTCGCTCGACGAGACCGCCCTCGCCGTCCGTTTCGCCTCCGCCGTCGCCGAGGGCGAGGCGGCCGTCGGCCGGCTCGAACTGCCGCTGGTGCTCGATGCCGGGGTCGTGTCCTTCGCCCGCACCGCGATCGCCCCGCCGGACGCGAAACTCACCCTGCGCGGCAGCCTCGACCTCGCCGGCGCCACTCTCGAGGCGACCGGCGCCTTCGAGCCCGACGGCGCCGCCGCGGCCGCGCTCGAGAGCGCCCTCACCCACGCCCGTCCCTCGGTCGGCCTGCGCCTCGCCGGCCCGCTCGACCGCCCGACATTGGCCTGGGACACCCGCACCCTCGCCACCCAGATCCTGCTCGCCCGCACCGAGGCCGACATCCGCCGTGCCGAACAGCTGCAGCAGGAGATCGACGCCCGCCGCGCCCGCGCCGTCGCGCCCGCCCCCGATCCCGCTTCCGATCCGTCCGCCCCCCCCCCGAAGCCGGAGGAGTCGAAACCGGATACGGCCGCATCGGCGCCCGCACCCCCCGCCGCACCCGCGGCCGCCCCGGCCGCGAACCGCCCGGAATCGGCCGCACCGACGCGCGCCAACCCGCCGCCGGCCAAGCCGGAAGCGGCGAAATCCCTCGGAATGAAACCGGAAATTCAGAAGCCGGACGCCGCCCGACCCGAGCCGGCGAAACCCGAGGCCTCCAGACCGAAGCCCGCCGAGCCCGACGCACCGCGCGGCGAACCGCGCGCCTCGGTGACGATCCCCGCCACCACCGGCTCGACGATCGCGACACCGGCTGCGCCGATACCCGCGCCGACGACACCCGCCTCGATGGCGCCGTCCCTGGCGCCCATGCGCCTCGACCCTACCGCCGCACCGCGTTGAGGACATGGAGACGGATCGCCGAGGCGAGATTGCCGCTTGCCCCGCGTGCCCCGTCGATTTCCGCGACGAGCGCGGCCAACGACGACCCGCGCGCGGCGGCGAGCGCATCCAGTTCGGCCCAGAATTCGGGTTCGAGCGCCACCGACGTGCGATGGCCGGCGATGGTCATCGAGCGCTTTTCCATCTCGCGCCTCCGCGTACCCGCCCGGCCCCGCGACCGGACCTCACGCCTCGTCGTCGCCCTCGGCACCCTCGCGCCGATGCGCCTCGAGCCTGCGGTCGGTGAGATCGGCGGTCTTCTCGCGCGTCTCCCGTTCGGCACGGGTGCGGCCGAAGCGGACACGGTTTTCCTCCGCCGTCTGCTTGGCCTCCGCGCGCGCCCGTGATTTGCGGGCCTTGGAGAGCGACAGGATCTCCGCCATGGCGGCCGTCACTTCTTGCGGAAGCGATCGAGCGACACCACCGTCGCGCCCCCTTCGCCGTCGGTCTTCGGCGGCTCGGGCGGCGGCGCGGTCTCGGCCGCCTTCTCGGTCTCTTCCGCGTTGGCGACCGGCGCCTTCGGGGCCGGCGGCGTCGGGATCACCGACGGCTCGACCGGCACCAGCTTCGGCGCATCGGCATCGACGGTCGCCTCCGCCTCGCCCTCCGAAATCACCTCGAACTGCAGCCCGAACTCCACCGACGGATCGACGAAGCCCTTCACCGCATTGAACGGTACGTGCAGCTTCTCCGGGATGCCGGAGAACGACAGCCCGACCTCGAACCACGTCTCGGTGACCTGCAGGTCCCAGAACTGGTGCTGCAGCACGATGGTCATCTCGGTCGGGTAGCGCTGGCGCAGCCGGCCCGACAGACGCACGCCGGGATGACGGGTGTCGAAGGAGACGTAGAAGTGGTGATCGCCCGGCAGGCCGGTCTTGGCCACCTCGCCGATGACCTTGCGCACTACGCCGCGCAGGGCGTCCTGCACCAGAACGTCGTAGCGAATGAGATCTTGGGCCATGGCGTATCGCTCGTTTCTCGCGACGGAATCTCCGATGAAACTAGGCCCCTTCGCCGCGGAAGGAAAGAACCCAGCAGAAGCCTCCACCGATCCCCGCACCGCCGGCTCGCCCCGATCACGCGACGAAACCGCCGGCCGCCGCCCTCGCGAGCCCGCGTTCTCCGATCCCGGTCGGCGAAGAATCCGGCGCCGACACCCGCGCGGGACGCCCCGGCGAGGCCACGGAGGAAGGTTCACGAGGGGGGAAGAGAGCGGTGGAAGTGAGGGCTTCTGTTGCCAGGTGCCCCCGAACCCCGCCTAGACGCTGCTACACGTCAGGACTTGTAACCGGAGTCCGAAACCGCTCACGCGGCCACGGCAACCGGAGCATAGTTGTCGTTGGCAACTATAATTTTGACCCGATGACGGCGGTATCATGCCGAGCGAAAGACCAGCTTTTAGACCCTCGTCGATCCTGGTTCGCCCCCGCCGCAGCCCACCCGGTCCTCGCGATGCCGCGCGGCCGGATGGGCTGGGGTGGAGGCGCCGGGTACTGCCCCCGGGTCCGATAGGCTTATTGCACCGTTCGTTTATCGCCATAGCCGGCCTTGCGACCGGCACGGCCAATATGGGGGGTCCGCGCCGCCGCGACAAGAGGCCTTCGACACCGTCCCACGAGGGAAGCCGTGCGCGCGCCCTCGACCCGCCCCACGGAAGACGCAGGACCATCGCCGACGTCCCAACACGACGACGCGCCTCGCGCGGGCCGACGGGGCTTGCCGAAACGCCGGGCGGATGATGCAATCTCGAGCAGTCGCCTCACGCCCGTCGCCTTCCGCCCTCCGGAGCCCGCTCTTGCCGCGTCGTCTCTTTCATCGCCATCAGGCCCCCGGCGCCCCCGGACGCTGGTTCAAGGCCGGCCTCGGCACGACGCTCGCGTTCGTGGTGATCTGGTGGCTCGGCGACGTCACCGGCGCCACCCTGGTGGTCGCCCCCATGGGGGCTTCGGCGATGCTGGTCTTCGGCCTGCCCGAGAGCCCGCTGTCGCAGCCGGCCAACGTCATCGGCGGCCATGCGCTCGCCGCCTTCCTGGCGCTCGCCGTCGATCACCTCGCCCCCGCCGGGCCGATCGTCCTCGCCGTCACCGTCGGCGCCGTCATCGCCCTGCTCGGCCTCGTCCGCCTGACCACCCGCCGGCCGGCGCCACCGCCCTGGTGGTGTTGCTGACCCATCCGAGTTGGACCTTCCTGGTCGCCCCGGTGATCGCCGGCACCACCGCGCTGGTGCTGATCGCCATCGCCGTCCACCGCCTCCCGCCGCGCTCGGTCTACCCGCTGCCGCTGCCCGAACCGCCGCCGTCGGCCGATGTCGGCACCGATCCCGTCCCCGCCTGGCCCCCCTTCGAGCACGACCGATGACCGCTGCCACCCCCTGGTTCGAAACCCCGCCCCTCGCCCTCGAACCCGCCTGGATCGATTGGAACGGCCACCTCAACATGGCCTATTACAACGTGCTGTTCGATCGCGCCGCCGACCTGTTCCTCGCCGACGTCGGCATCTCGCCCGCCTACGTCACCGAGCGCGCCGGCTCGATCATGACCGCCGAGATCCACGTGCGCTATGTGCGTGAGATCTTCCTCGAGGCACCGGTGCGGGTGCGCATCCGCGTCGTCGGCCTCGACGACAAGCGGCTGCATCTCTTCTCCGAGTTGATCCACGCCGACGAAGGCTGGGTCTCGGCCACCTCCGAGCAGATGAACCTGCACGTCGACATGACCGCCCGCCGCGTCGCCCCCTGGCCCGCCGACATCCGCGAGCGCCTGGAGGTCTGGGCCGCGGTGAGCCGTGCGGCGCCCGCCCCCGACGGCCTCGGCCGGGCCATCGCCATGCCCGCCCGCACCTCCGTCTGACGACTTGGCAGACCGCCACGGCGCCATCGGGTGATAAATCGGCGGGAAAGCCCCCGGTTCGCACGACACCGGACTCGCCTTCGTCATCAAATCGTCATACTCCATCGCCCGTCGCAACAGCCGCCGGGTGATCCCATGCTGTCCTGGTTCCGGGCACTCATGCCCAAGGAAGACGGTTTCTTCGATCTCTTCGAGAGCCACTCCCGCGTCCTGCTCGCCGGCGCCGAGGCGCTCGCCACGCTCCTCGCCGCCGACGGCGACGTCGTCCGCGGCGCGGCCGAGGTGAAGAAGCAGGAGAAGGAGGCCGACCGCATCTGCGCCGAGGTGCTGAACGCGGTGCGTCGCTCCTTCATCACCCCGTTCGACCGGGTCGACATCAAGGACCTGATCGAGCGCATGGACGATGCCATCGACCAGATGCATCAGACCACCAAGGTCATCACTCTCTACGAGGTGACGAGCTTCGAGGAGCCGATGCGCGGCATGGCGGCGCTCGGCGTCGAGGCGGCGCGGCTGACCGTCGAGGCGATGCCGCTCCTGCGCAAGGTCGGCTCGAATGCCGGCGCGCTCAACGCCTTCGCCGAGAAGATCACCGAGATCGAGAGCCGGGCCGACAAGCTGCACGACCAGGGCCTGAAGGAACTCTTCCTCGCCCATCGCCATTCCGACCCGATGGCCTTCACCATCGGCGCCGAGATCT
>ERZ1645187.3591-NODE-3591-length-12964-cov-18.730266_pt1 | contig 12964 bp, 14 predicted proteins | sample MGYA00575352_ERZ1645187 | MGnify/ENA primary metagenome ERZ1645187 (study PRJEB40837, sample SAMN11349314) | freshwater sediment metagenome | isolation source: river sediment | host: Sediment | place: India: Wazaribad , New Delhi | collected 2017-02-21 ... | reverse complement strand
GCGGCACCAAGGGTGGCGTGATCGAAACCAACTTCCGCGAAGAAACCGAAACCGACCTGTTCGGTGAGCAGGCTGTTCTCTGCGGCGGCGCGGTCGAGCTGGTCAAGATGGGCTTCGAGACCCTGGTTGAAGCCGGCTACGCTCCAGAAATGGCCTACTTCGAGTGCCTGCATGAACTCAAGCTGATCGTCGACCTGATGTACGAAGGCGGCATCGCCAACATGAACTACTCGATCTCGAACAACGCCGAGTACGGCGAGTACGTGACCGGCCCGGAAGTCATCAACGCCCAGTCCCGCGAAGCCATGCGCAACGCCCTGAAGCGTATCCAGACCGGCGAATATGCCAAGATGTTCATCCTCGAAGGCCGTACCAACTACCCGAGCATGACGGCTCGTCGTCGTCTGAACGCAGTGCATCCGATCGAAACGGTCGGCGGCCAGCTGCGCGACATGATGCCGTGGATCAAGAAGAACAAGCTGGTCGACCAGTCCAAGAACTGATTGATTGGTCGCAGTTCGACGAGGCACCCTTGCTTGCGCTTGCGCTTGCAGTGCTGAAGTGCTTCCAGCACGCTTGCGTCTAGCTTAGCCTTCGCTTCGGGCGGTGTAGGGGTCTGCACCGCCCAAGTTGTTTCTGGGCTTTGCCTTTCCGGGTGTATCCTTCTGCCGTTCCGGCTTTTTCTAGTTGCTCATGACCGAACTCAAGCCCCGTAAGACCCTGTTCAATCCTGAACTCAAGCGGCGCGGCATTTATGTCTTGCCCAATTTGTTTACTACGGCAGCCCTGTTTGCCGGGTTTTTTGCCATTGTTCAGGCAATGCAGGGGGATTTCGAACGGGCCGCGATGGCGATTTTTATTGCCATGGTGCTCGATGGTCTCGATGGTCGTGTTGCCCGAATGACCAATACCCAATCTGCTTTCGGTGCAGAGTACGACTCACTGTCCGACATGGTCAGTTTCGGTGCTGCCCCGGCGCTGGTCATGTATGAGTGGGCACTGCGTGACCTTGGGCGTCTCGGCTGGATTGCGGCATTCATTTACTGTGCAGGTGCGGCTCTGCGCTTGGCACGCTTCAATACGACGCTTGAAGTAGTGGACAAGCGTTATTTTCAGGGGCTGCCTTCGCCGGCGGCGGCTGCCCTGGTTGCTGGACTGGTCTGGGTGATGATTGTTTCCGGTATCCCCGGCAGCGATGTCCGGGCGTTCGCCTGCGGGCTGACGATTTTCGCCGGCATCACCATGGTGTCCAATATTCGGTTTTACAGTTTCAAGGACGTCAATTTGAAGAAGAGCGTGCCGTTCTTCGTTATTGCGGCAATTGCCCTTGGTTTCGCACTGGTTGCCTATAGTCCGGAGATTGCGCTTTTCGGCTTCTTTGTTGTCTACGGTTTGTCAGGTTACATCATGGCAGCCATCGGGTTGCTCAAACGCAAGCCGTGAGTGTTTTTCGGAGTTTTGCATGAAGGACCATCTCTTTATTTTTGACACCACATTGCGCGACGGTGAGCAAAGCCCGGGCGCTTCGATGACCAAGGAAGAAAAGATCCGCGTTGCGCGGCAGCTTGAAAAGATGCGCGTAGACGTCATCGAAGCGGGATTCGCCGCGGCTTCCCCGGGCGATTTTGATGCAATTCGGGCGATTGCCCAGACGATCCGTGAATCGACCGTGTGCTCGCTTGCGCGAGCCAACGAGAACGACATTCGTCAGGCTGGAGAGGCTATCCGTCCGGCCAATTCCGGACGGATTCACACCTTCATCGCAACCTCGCCGATCCATATGGAAAAGAAGTTGCGCATGAGCCCGGACGAGGTGGTGACGCAGGCTGTCAAGGCGATTGGTTGGGCCCGTGAATATACCGATGATATTGAATTTTCCGCAGAGGATGCGGGCCGCTCGGACATTGATTTCCTCTGTCGTATTTTCGAGGCGGTCATCAAGGCCGGTGCCAGGACGATCAATGTGCCGGATACGGTCGGCTATGCCATCCCTTACCAGTACGCCGAGACCATGCGTCAGTTGATCGAGCGGGTACCGAATTCGGACAAGGTGGTTTGGTCTGTGCATTGTCATAACGATCTCGGTCTGGCTGTCTCCAATTCGCTGGCGGCCGTGCTTGCCGGGGCCCGCCAGGTCGAGTGCACGATTAATGGTTTGGGTGAGCGGGCTGGCAATGCAGCGCTTGAGGAAATCGTCATGGCGGTTCGGACGCGCCCGGATATCTTCTCGGTCGAAACACGAATCGATACGACACAGATCGTGCCGGCATCAAAACTGATTTCGCAGATCACCGGTTACCCGGTGCAGCCGAACAAAGCGGTGGTCGGGGCCAATGCCTTTGCCCATGAGTCTGGCATCCATCAGGATGGCGTGCTCAAGCACCGCGAAACGTACGAGATCATGCGCGCCCAGGATGTTGGCTGGACTCAGAACAAGCTGGTCCTTGGCAAACACTCCGGGCGCAATGCATTCAAGACCCGCCTGCAGGAGCTTGGCATTGAACTGGGTAGCGATGAGGCGCTGAATGCGGCATTCGCCCGATTCAAGGAGCTGGCTGACAGGAAGCACGAGATTTTTGATGAGGACCTGCACGCGCTGGTTTCGGACGAGGTCGTGACCCCCGAGCAGGAACACTACAAGCTGGTGTATTCGCGGGTGACTTCGGAGACCGGTGAAATGCCACGGGCCTCAGTCATTCTCAATGTTGGCGGCAGCGAATGCAAGGCCGAGGCCGGCGGTGGTGGCCCGGTCGACGCCACCTTCAAGGCAATTGAGCAGATCGCCTGTAGTGGCGCCGAGTTGCTGTTGTATTCGGTCAATGCAATTACCACTGGAACCGATGCTCAGGGGGAGGTGACCACTCGCTTGTCCAAAGGCGGTCGCATCGTCAATGGCAATGGTGCCGATACCGACATTGTCATTGCCTCGGCGCGTTCCTATCTGAATGCTTTGAACAAGCTGCACTCCAGTGCCGATAAGGTGCGGGCGCAAGGCGACGTCTGATCTGGGCAGGCCTTGGCTCAGCGAGGGAATGCTGGGGCCGGCCGGTTATGCGGTGCCTGGATCTCCGGTTTTGATGCTGGTTCGTGTTGACCGTATGTAGAGCACGCAGCTGGCAAAAAGCAGCGTCGCCAACAGCGTTTCGCCCGTCGCCAGCCATTGCGACAGGCCGTGATCGCTGGTGGCACGCGTGAGTCCCTCGAGAAGATAGAACTGCACAAACAGCGACAGCCATTTGTAGGTGTAGCGCTTGCCGCGCAGTACGCCAAACATAGGCAGAAGCAGTAAGGCGCCTTTTAACGTCATCCAGGAACCGCCTGGGCGCAGCGGCGCCAACCAGCCCTCCCAGGCAATACACAGGGCAATCAACGCGATCAGGCTGGCGCTGGCGATCAATTGGTAATGTCTGGCTGTCACGGTCGACTCAGTTTTTTGGCCAAAATGGCCAATCGTTGTCCTTGAGCGAATGCGAGGCGGGCCTCGCTGTCGCTGAGAATGGGACTGCCATCACTACCAGCGACATGGCTGGCACCATAAGGCGTACCGCCACGGGTGGTCGACGACAGGGCTGATTCCGAATACGGTAGTCCAGCAATCACCATGCCATGGTGGAGGAGGGGAAGCATCATCGACAACAAGGTGCTTTCATTTCCGCCGTGCATGCTTCCGCTGGAAGTGAAGGCTGTCGCAGGTTTGCCGCTCAGCGTCCCGTTCACCCAGCTGGTAATGGTACTGTCCCAGAAATATTTCATTGGTGCCGCCATGTTGCCAAAACGGACCGGGCTGCCGAGCGCAAGACCGATGCATTCGTCGAGGTCGGACAATTCGACATACGGAGCGCCTTGTTCCGGCACGGCCGGTGCCGTGGTTTCGCAAACGGTAGATACTTTCGGAACGGTACGTAGCCGTGCTTGGCAACCGGGCACCGAATCGATGCCATGCGCAATGCGCTCAGCTAGCGCCCGCACTGAACCACGATGGCTGTAATAGAGAACGAGGATGTCTTCCATGGTCCGCTATTATACGGGGCTATGCCAACGCACTCCCGCAATCGATTCCACGCCCGGCGACCCGGACGATGGCTTGGTATCGTCCGACGCTTTCGCTCCGAGAACATGTTTCAGACCAGCGCAGCGCTGGCATTTACGACGCTGATGGCGCTGGTGCCGCTGGTAACTGTGGTCCTGGCGTTGGCGGAATCGTTGCCGTTTCTGGACGTCTTGCTCAGTCGGCTCGACTTTCTTTTTCGCGAGGCCTTGTTGCCGACGGGGGCCTCGAACACCATCCTCGGTGGCATCGATCGTTTCAGCAAGCGGGCGCAGAATCTGACGGCTGTCGGTATTGGCCTTTTGGGTTTGACGGCCTTCATGCTGATCAATACCATCGAGCGGACCTTCAATCACCTATGGCAGGTCAAGCCACGTCCCTGGCTGGGGCGTCTGCGTCTCTACTCCTTTCTGATGCTGGTCTGGCCGTTCGTTCTGGGGGCGGTGGTGGGCGTCATGTCGTATGCCGTTACCACCTCGCTCGGCTGGTTTGATGAGCCCCTCTGGTTTCGCCGGGCAACGCTGAAGGCACTGGCCCTGTTGCTTCTTGGGTTGTTTTTTTCCTTTTTGTATTTTGCCGTGCCCAACGCTTCCGTCAGCCGCCGGGCAGCGGCCTTTGGCGGTGTGTTTGCCATGCTCGGCTTCGCGGTGATGCAAAAAGTATTCGAGGTGTTCCTGGTAAGTTCGGCGACATTGAAAAGCATCTATGGCGCCTTTGCCGCGTTCCCGGTGTTTCTGGTCTGGCTCCACTTCTCCTGGGCGGTGGTCTTGCTTGGTGGTCTGGTGGCCGCTACGGCGAATCGTCCGGTAAAACGCTGAAGACCTCCACGGAACTGGTCTGTTCATTGAGATGGGTTGCCTGTACCTCACGAATTTCCAGGTTGTTCCGCTCGACGAGAACGACAATGCGCCGGGTGTTTTCCCGCAAAAGGCCGGTGGGCAGCACCAGTGCTTGATGTGGGCGCAGGGGCGGTGTTTCGGGCAGGAGCAGTGCGTTTACGCTACCGCCTTCGAGTTCGTCAGGGTGGGCAATCTCGGCGGCGATGGCGCGGGCAGCAAGCAATTGCAGTCCAATCTCGATATGTTCCGGATTCTCCGAAATGGCCCAGCGGATGATACAGACATGCCAAGTGTGATCTGCTTCGGCACGATCGCCCAGTGCTTGAATTGCGACGATGTCGCCAACGCGCAGCTCGTCGGTTTCCCCTGTCATGTGCATCAGCGAGTAGCCGTCGGGGCTTTCGTTGATCACCATCCATTCGCTGCTCCCAGGGGGCTGGTCCGGTGTCTTTGAGAGTTGCCAAAGGTGGTCGATGCCAGCGCAGAGCAGTGCCCGGTAGCTTTGTCGGCGACGGGGGAATTTTCGCTTGGTGGGCAGGCCCCACAAGTTCGCGAGACGGTTGAGTACGCCGAGGCCGGCGTGCGTGGCGGCGAATGCCGGCAGGCAGAGCTGTTCTGCCGTGCTGCCATGGATCAGTTTTTCGCGATGCTGGCGTGCAGTCAAAGCAATCTGGTGGCAGGAAAAATAGAGAATCTCCTTTTCCGATGCCGGGGTCCGACGTACCAGAGCGTGAGCCGGAAAGTCCTTGCTTGGGTCAATCCAGAAAATGGCGTCGCTTGCGGCTGGGAGGTTTTCATCCAGCTCCAGCCCGGGAATACAGCTCGCGATGTAGTCGGCGATAAACTGAAGTTCGGCAGAGGAAAACGAGGCCGGCTGGGCGATTGCAGCGAGCAGTGTCGCCGTATAGACATCCTGAATCGATGTCGCCGAGACGCCACTGGTTTGCCGGTGAACCCCAAGACGGCGGGCGGTACGAAAGGCAGTGTGGAGTTGTTGCCAGAGACCGGGTGCGGTAGGGGCGGCGATCAGGTGGTAAATGCGGATCTGCCAGGCGATGGCATCCATCGCTCGTCGCAATGAAAGATGCGGCATCTTGGGCGAGTTACTGCCCTGAGGATCGAACAGCTCGGCCAGCGTGTTGAAATAATCCTGGGCGATGGCCTCCAGAAGGTCGAGTAGGATGCGTACGCGCTGCCGTTGCCGGCGGGTGATCGGTAGCGCGATATCCTTCAGCCGGGGGAGTTCGCTGCGGACAATTTGTTCGCAGTGTCCATAGAGCAGGTCGAGCAGCTTGATTCGTTGCGGGCCGGGGGTTGGGGAGTCGCGCAGCAGCATCAGTTGGCGCAGCAAGGGGTCCGCATCATCGGCACCCTGAGCTCGGCCGTGAGTGACAGCCAGCCATTCAAGGATGCCCTTGATCCGGCTGTCCTGCTCGTCACTGGGGAGGGGGGCTGGGTGGGTCACCATGAAGGACGGAGGATAGCAAATTTTCGGGCTTTGCTCCTGCGCGTAGCGGCGGTCAGCCTCCCTGCGGCAGTGGTGATTCACCGGTATTGCCTAAGTGGCTTGTTTTTCCTTGATAAAGCGATATAATCTTGCGTCTTTTTCCCAGCTAACGAAAGTATTCCAATGGTTGTTATCCGTCTTGCCCGTGGTGGCGCCAAGAAGCGTCCGTTCTACAACATGGTTGTGACCGATTCCCGTAACCGTCGTGACGGCCGTTTTGTCGAGCGTATCGGCTTCTACAACCCGGTCGCATCCGGCAACGCCGAAGCACTGCGCATCTCTACCGATCGTCTGGCCTACTGGCTGGAAAACGGCGCCCAGCTGTCCCCGACCGCTGCTCGCCTGGTCAAGCAGAACGCCGCCAAGCAGGCTGCCTGAGCAAAGCAAGCGCATCTTGACCGGTAGTGAGATCGTTGTTCTGGGTCGCTTGGCCGACCCCTACGGCATCCGCGGCTGGCTGAGATTGCATCCTTTCGGGGACGACCCGCTGGCCTGGGCAGAAATGCCGGTCTGGTGGCTTGCCCGCGAAGGGGCGCCATGGCAGGAGTGTAAACTCAAGGCACTCAAGGTTCATGGCGATGGTGTGGTTGTCCTGCTTGATGGCGTGGATGACCGGACCGCAGCAGAAGCAATGAAAGGCGTGCTGGTAGGTGCCCCGCGTGAGGCACTGCCGGCCACCGATGACGACGAGTTCTACTGGGGCGACTTGGTTGGGCTGCGTGTTGTCAATGCGGTCGATGAGCAGCTCGGTAAGGTGGTCGGGTTGATCGAGACTGGCGCCAACGATGTGTTGCGCGTGCAGGATGAAGAAGGCGTCGAGCGTCTGTTGCCATTCGTGTCAGCGGTTGTCCTGTCGGTCGACAAGGCGGGCGGGCTGATTCGTGTGGAATGGGGTAGCGACTGGTGAGTCGCGACGGTGGCAGTCAGTGATCCGCTTTGACTGCATTACCCTGTTTCCGGAGATGTTCGCTGCGGTGACCGAGAGCGGCATTACCAGGCGGGCGCTGGAAGAAGGGCGTTGGGCATGGCAGGCGTGGAATCCGCGTGATTTCGCCGAGAATGCCTGGCGCCGGGTCGATGATCGTCCTTTTGGCGGTGGGCCGGGCATGGTGATGCAGCCGGGGCCGCTGGAGAAGGCGATTGCATCGGCCAAGGCGCAGCAGCGCGAGGCGGGGCAGGCGAAAAGCCGGGTCATCTACCTCTCGCCGCAGGGCGCACGCCTCACCCATGAGCGGGTGATGCAACTGGCGACAGGCGATGAAGGGCTGATCCTTCTTTGCGGTCGCTATGAAGGTGTTGACGAGCGTCTGATCGAGCGCTGCGTTGATGAAGAAATTTCGATCGGAGATTTTGTGCTTTCCGGTGGCGAGTTGCCGGCGATGGTGTTGATCGACGCCGTTGTCCGCCAGTTGCCGGGGGTGCTGGGTGATGCCGCTTCGGCGGTGGAAGATTCGTTTGTCGGTGGTTTGCTGGATTGTCCGCACTACACCCGCCCCGAGGTCTATGAGGGCGAGGGGGTGCCGGAAGTCTTGATGTCCGGTGACCACAAAAGAATTCGTCGCTGGCGGCTCAAGCAGTCGCTGGCGCGGACCCGGAAGCGCCGGCCGGATTTGCTGGCGCACCGCAGTCTGACTGCGGAGGAAGCGCAACTCCTCACGGAAATATCCGGAGAGGAGCAATGCGGTGAGTAAGCGTTTTTAAAATTAAGGATCTCACATGAACCTGATTCAACAGCTGGAACAAGAAGAAATCGCCCGCCTGGGCAAGACCATTCCCGAATTCGCTCCCGGCGACACCGTCGTTGTGCAAGTGAAGGTCAAGGAAGGTAACCGCGAGCGTCTGCAGGCTTACGAAGGCGTCGTCATCGCCAAGCGTAACCGTGGCCTCAACTCTGCTTTCATCGTCCGCAAGATCTCTTCCGGCGAAGGCGTCGAGCGTACGTTCCAGACCTATTCCCCGCTGGTGGCTTCGATTGAAGTCAAGCGCCGCGGTGATGTGCGTCGTGCCAAGCTGTACTACCTCCGCGATCGTTCCGGCAAGTCCGCACGTATCAAGGAAAAGCTGCCGGCGAAGAAGACCGCTGCCTGATTGGCAACGTTCTGCTGGCATTCAAGGGCGCTTCGGCGCCCTTTTTCATTGTTGCAGCGCCGGGTATGGGCGTGAAAAAGGGGCTTTCAAGCCCCTTTTAAGTCTGCTGCGGTGAACCCGGAAAACCGGTGAAAATCAGCCGTTTTTCTTGTCGCGTTCAATCAGCGCGTAGGCCGAGTGATTGTGAATGGATTCGAAGTTTTCGGATTCCACGACATAGGCTTCGATGCGCGATTCGGCATTGAGACGGGCGGCAACGTCACGAACCATGTCCTCGACGAATTTCGGATTGTCGTAGGCGCGTTCGGTGACGTATTTCTCGTCCGGACGCTTGAGCAGGCCGAACAGTTCGCAGGAGGCTTCGGATTCGACGAGCTGAACGATTTCCTCGATCCATACGCGCTCGGTGGTGCGGGCGGTGATGGTGACGTGCGAGCGCTGGTTGTGCGCGCCATAGTCGGAAATCTTCTTCGAACACGGGCAGAGGCTGGTCACCGGCACGACGACCTTCAGCGAAAAACTGATCTCATCACCGCTGATGTCACCGATGAAGGTGACGTCGTAGTCCATCAGGCTCTGTACGCCGGATACCGGAGCGGCCTTGTTGATGAAATACGGGAAATTCATCTCGATGTGGCCGGTCTCGGCTTCGAGTTTCTCCAGCATTTCACGCAGCATGGTCGGGAAGTTCTCGACCGAAATTTCGCGCTCGTGACCGTTCAGTATCTCGACAAAGCGCGACATGTGCGTGCCCTTGAAGTTATGCGGCAGGCCGACGTACATGTTGAAGACGGCGATGGTGTGCTGGATGCCGCCGGTCTTGTCCTGCACCTTGATCGGGTGGCGGATGGCCTTGATGCCGACCTTGTTGATGGCCAGCTGGCGGGTGTCGGCGGAGTTCTGAACGTCCGGAATTGGGGTGTTGGGGGTGGTCATGGGCTGTTCTGGTGATTATTGTCTGTTGAGGTGGGCGGTGACGGCGTGAATGATGCCGTCCTTGTCGAGGCCCAGTTCGGAGAGCAGTTGGCCCTGCTCGCCATGATCAATGAAGCGGTCCGGCAGACCGAGGCGGAGTACGGGAATGTTGATGCCGTGTTCGGCGAGTACGCGTTCGACTTCCGAGCCGGCACCGCCGATGATGGCGTTCTCTTCGATTGTGACCAGCAGGGAATGGTTCCCCGCCATTTGCAGGATCATCGCTTCGTCGATCGGCTTCACGTAGCGCATGTTGACCACCGTGGCCTCAAGCGCATCGCCGGCGGCGAGGGCAGCGCCCAGCAGTGTGCCAAAGGCGAGCAGGGCGACGTTACTGCCGTTGCGACGGATCTCGGCCTTGCCCAATGGCAGGGTGTCGAGTTCGGTCGATGGAATCGCCCCGGTGCCGCTGCCGCGCGGGTAGCGGACCAGACTCGGTCCTTCGTGGGCAAAGGCAGTGGACAGCATGCGACGGCATTCGGCTTCGTCGGATGGTGTCATCACCACCATGTTCGGGATGCAGTTGACGAAGGAAATGTCGAAGGTGCCGTGGTGGGTTGGGCCGTCGGCACCAACCAGGCCGCCCCGGTCTACCGCAAAGACCACCGGCAGGTTCTGCAGCGCGACGTCGTGGACCAGCTGGTCGTAGGCGCGCTGCAGGAAGGTCGAGTAGATGGCGACTACCGGTTTCAGACCTTCGCAGGCAAGGCCGGCGGCAAAGGTGACGGCGTGCTGCTCGGCGATGCCGACATCGAAATAGCGGTCAGGGTGTTCGCTGGCAAAACGCACCATGCCCGAGCCTTCGCGCATGGCCGGAGTGATGCCGACCAGTCGCGTATCGGTCTTGGCCATGTCGCACAGCCAGTCGCCAAACACCTGCGTGTAGGTCAGCTTGCCGCCGCCCTTGCTGCTGGCAATGCCTTCGGCAGCGGCAAACTTGCCGACGCCGTGGTAGAGAATGGGGTCGTTTTCGGCCAGCTTGTAGCCTTGGCCCTTCTTGGTGATGACGTGCAGGAACTTCGGGCCCTTCAGCTTCTTCAGGTTCTCCAGCGTCGGGATCAGGGCGTCTAGGTCGTGGCCGTCAATCGGGCCGTAATAGTGGAAGCCGAATTCCTCGAACAGCGTGCCAGGAGCAATCATGCCCTTGACGTGTTCTTCGGCGCGGCGCGCCAGTTCCAGCAGTGGCGGGGCGAAGCCAAGCATGTGGCGGCCGGCTTCACGGGCGGCATTGTAGGTCTTGCTGGAAGTCAGGCGGGTCAGGATGTTGTTCAGCGCGCCCACCGGCGGCGAAATCGACATCTCGTTGTCGTTGAGGATGACCAGCATGTCGCTGTCGGCCACGCCAGCGTTGTTCAGTGCTTCGAAAGCCTGGCCGGCGGACATCGAGCCATCACCAATAACGGCGATTGTCTTGCGGTCCTCGCCCTTGAGCCTTGCGGCCAGCGCCATGCCCAGTGCTGCCGAGATCGACGTGGAGGAATGGCCAACGCCGAAGGTGTCGTACTCGCTTTCGCAGCGCTTGGGGAAGCCGGCAATACCGCCGCGCATGCGCAGCTTGTTCATGCCCTCGCGGCGGCCGGTGAGTACCTTGTGCGGGTAGCACTGGTGGCCGACGTCCCAGACAATCCGGTCTTCCGGGGTGTTGAAGACTGCGTGCAGCGCAATGGTCAGTTCGACCGTGCCGAGGTTGGACGACAGGTGGCCGCCGGTTTGCGACACCGAGTCGATCAGGAAGGCGCGCAACTCGGTCGCCAGTTGCGGCAGTTGCTTGCGGTCAAGCCGGCGAAGATCTGCCGGCGAATTGATCGTATTGAGCAGGGAGGGGTGCTGGCTGTTGCCCATATTCAGAATTGCCGGTGGCAGATGAAGTCGGCCAGCTGGATCAGGCGGCTGGTGCGTGTGCCGAACATGGACAGCGCCGACAGGGCTTCGGTTCGCAATTCTTCGGCGTAGGTGCGGGCCGCATCGAGGCCGAGCAGGGCGACGTAAGTGGGCTTGTCGGCGGCCTCGTCCTTGCCGGCGGTCTTGCCCAGCGTGGCAGTGCTGGCGGTGCAGTCGAGGATGTCGTCCACCACCTGGAAGAGCAGGCCGGCGCGCTTGGCGAAGCGGTCGAGCGCGTTGCGCTCGTCGGCGCTGAGCGGGCGGCCGCAGAGGGCGCCCAACAATACGGCGGCGCGGATCAGGGCGCCGGTCTTCAGCGCGTGCATCAGTTCCAGTTCCGGCTGGCTGAGTGCGGTGCCGACCGAGGCGAGGTCGATGGCCTGACCGCCGGCCATGCCGCGCGAGCCGCTGGCGTGGGCGAGCAGGGCGATCATTTCCAGTTGCTGGCGGGCGTCGCCGAGTGGCTGGGCGGCAAGCAGCTCGAAGGCTTGCGTCTGCAGGCTGTCGCCGACCAGCAGGGCGGTCGGTTCGTCGTATTCGACATGGCAGGTCGGGCGGCCGCGGCGCAGCACGTCGTCATCCATACACGGCAGGTCGTCATGGACCAGCGAATAGGCGTGGATCATCTCGACGGCGCAGGCGACCACGTCGAGGTGTTCCGGCGCGGCGTCACTCAGTTCGCCGGCGGCAAACGCCAGCAGCGGACGCACCCGTTTGCCGCCGCCCAGGGTGGCGTAGCGCATCGCGTCGTGCAGGCGATGGGGCAGGGTGTCGCTGCCGGGCAGAAAGCGGCCGAGGGCGGCTTCAGTACGGGCCTGGGTAGCTGCCATCCAGTCGGTAAAGGCGGCGGTCATTGTTCGCCTGCCTTGCCGTTGGCGTCAAAGTCGCGCAATTCGCCGTTTTCAAGGACGCGGATCTGTGCGTCGGCCTCGTTCAAGTGGGCCTGACAGTGCTTCATCAGGGCCATGCCCCGCTTGTAGGCAGCGATCGAGGCGTCGAGTTCAAGCTGGCCCTCCTCCATACGGGAGACGATGTCCTCGAGTTCAGCCAGGGCCGTCTCGAATTTCATGTCGGCGATGGGGGATAGGTCCATTGTGTGCAAGTTCCGGAAAACACGCGAAAATACTCCATCAGGGGGCTTCAGGTCAAATGCGTGGCGGGGTAAAATCCCTCTTTTTTCAACCCGCTGGAGCGTGGAATGTCTGACGTGGCGACCCTGTCCCGTTTGGCCCCCGCAGTTTCGCAACTGCCGGTGGACTGGTATTTCGATGACAAGATCTATGAGCTGGAGAAAAAGCTCATCTTCGATGCCGGTCCGGGCTATGTCGGCCACCAGTTGATGGTGCCGGAGGCGGGTGACTGGCGTTCGCTGGAGTGGAAGGACCACGGCCAGATGCTGCTCAACGGCGGCAGTGACGGCCCCAATGCCGGTATCTGGCAGATGTCCAATGTCTGCCGTCACCGTCAGGCGATCATGCTGCAGGGGTCGGGCAAGCTCAATGGTCCCATCGTCTGCCCCATCCACCGCTGGACCTACAACCAGGGCGGCGATCTGATCGGTGCGCCGCATTTTCCGCAGAATCCCTGCCTGAACCTGAACAAGGCGCAGCTGGAGAACTGGAACGG
>ERZ1645187.3590-NODE-3590-length-12968-cov-45.830403_pt1 | contig 12968 bp, 8 predicted proteins | sample MGYA00575352_ERZ1645187 | MGnify/ENA primary metagenome ERZ1645187 (study PRJEB40837, sample SAMN11349314) | freshwater sediment metagenome | isolation source: river sediment | host: Sediment | place: India: Wazaribad , New Delhi | collected 2017-02-21 ... | reverse complement strand
GCCTCGCTCAGGCGCGCTCGAACCAGCGCCGCAGGCGTGCCCCGCGCAGCCCGGCACCGAGGCCGGCGATCAGGCGCACGCGTGCCTTCAGGGGATCGAGCGCGCCGGCGTCGAGCCAGTTGGCGGGCGCGTTCTCATGGTGCCGGCGCACGCCGCCGCCGCAGCGGCTGGCGAGCACGACCGGCACCGCGTTGGGCAACTCTTCCAGCGCGGGCCGCCAGGCCTCCGGCAGGCTGGCGTTACCGGGCAGGGCCAGCACCAGCCCGGCGGCGCCGTTGAGCAACTGGGCGCGCGCGAGCGCGCGCGCCACCGCCGAGGCGAGCGCGGGCGAGCTGCCCGCAGCCACGGTCAGCAGCTCTACCGGCGGCAGGTGCTGCAGCTCGTCCGGCAGCACGACCCGGCTGTAGCGCGAGGGCGCGAGCGCCTGCAGCGCGGCGTCGCTGGCGAGCGTGGTGAGCGCGCCCTCGAACGCGAACGCATCCACCGCCGAGGGGTGGCGTTTGGCGAGGGCGGATGCGGGCAGGATGCGGTCGCCGATCACCGCCAGCACCCCCGCGCGCGCGGCCGCCGGGCGGCAGGCGAGCTCGACCGCCTGGTAGAGGTTGAGCGGGCCGTCGGCCGACAGCGCGGTGGCCGGGCGCATCGCCGCGGTCATCACCACCGGCTTGGTGGTGGCGACGGTGATGTCGAGAAAACAGGCGGTCTCTTCCAGGGTGTCGGTGCCGTGGGTGATCACGATGCCGTCGACCGCGGGGTCGTCCATCAGCCGCTGCACCCGGCGCGACAGCACCAGCCAGTGCTGCGGCGTCATGTCCTTGCTGTCGACGCTGAAGACCTGCGTGGCGTCGATGCGGGCGAGCTCGGCCAGCTGCGGCACGGCGGCGAGCAGGGCCTCGGGGCCGAGCTGGCCGGCGGTGTAGTCGCGGGTGTCGGTGGCCGAGCCGGCCGTGCCGGCGATGGTGCCGCCGGTGGCGAGGAGCGCGATGCGCGGCTTGCGCAGGATCTGGAGGGCGTTGTGCTGCGGGATCATGTGGGGCGTGGATTCGTTCGAGGGGCGGTCAGGCGTTGCCGGTGTCGCGCAGGGCGATGATGCGCCGCTCGCGTTCCTGTTCGACCAGGCGGAGCGCCGCGTCGGGCGGGATGCCCAGGGTCTCCAGCACCCAGCCGGTGAGCTTGAGGCTGGACTCCAGGGTTTCGGGCACCACCACCGAGGCGCCGGCCTCGCGCAGCAGCAGCGCGTGCTTCTCGTCGCGTGCGCGGGCGATGATGCGCATCATCGGCACCATGCGGCGGATGCCATGCACCGCGTGGATCGCGGCGGCGGTGTGGTCCATGGTGAGCACCACCGCGCGCGCCTGGTCGATGCGCAGCTTGCGCAGCAGCTCCGGGCGGCTGGCGTCGCCGAACACCAGCGGCACGCCGGCCTTGCGCTGGTGGGCGATGAGCTGGGCGTTGTTCTCGATGGCGATGTAGCTCACCCCTTGCTCTTCCAGCATCTGCCCGACGAGCTGGCCGACGCGGCCATAGCCGGCGATGATCACGTGCCCGTCGAGCTCGCCGAGCTCGGTGTCCTCTTCTTCTGCCGGCGGCGCGATGCGGCGGTCGATGTGGTCGCCCAGGCTCTGCCCGAGGCGAGCGACCACGGGCGCGGCCAGCATCGACACGCCGACCACGATCAGCATGAACTGCCCCACCTGACGTTCGAGCAGGCCGAGCGCGAGCGCCATGCCGATCACGATGAAGGCGAATTCGCCGCCCTGGCCGAGCAGCAGGCCACCCTCGGCCGAGCGCCCCCACGACAGGCCGAAGACCCGCAGCAGCACGAACACGATCAGCGCCTTCATGGCCAGCAGGCCGACGACCGAGAGCGGGATCCACAGCGGCTCGGCGAGCAGCGCGCGCAGGTCGATGCCCATGCCCACCGACATGAAGAACAGGCCCATCAGCAGGCCCTTGAAGGGCTCGATGGTGATCTCGACCTCGTGGCGGAACTCGGTCTCGGCGATGATCAGGCCGGCGAGCAGGGCGCCGAGCGCCATCGACAGGCCGGCCACCCAGGTCAGCGCGGCCACGCCCAAGGTGGTGAGCAGGGTGAGGGCGGTGAAGGTGTCGGGCTGCTTGTCGACCGCGATCTGGTGGAAGAGCGGACGCACCACGCGACGGCCGACGAGGTAGATGCCCACCACGGTGAGCACGCCCTTGAGCATTGCGAGGCCGAGCAGGCCGGCGAAGCTGCCCTCGCCGGAGGAGGCGCCGAGGATGCTGATCAGCACCAGCAGCGGCACCACCGCGAGGTCCTGGAACAGCAGGATGGCGAACGAGGCCTGGCCGAGCGGCGTGCCGAGCTCGTGGCGCTGGATCAGCAGCTGCATGACGATCGCGGTGGACGAGAAGGCCAGCACCACGCCGAGGATGACCGCCGCCTCGATGTCGTTGCCGAACCACAGCGCCAGCCCACCGACCGCGGCCGCCGACAGCGCGACCTGCAGGCCGCCGAGCCCGAACACCAGCCGGCGCATCGACCACAGGCGCTCGACCGACATCTCCAGGCCGATCATGAACATCAGGAAGATCACCCCGAGCTCGGCGAGGAACTCCACCTGGTCCGGGCGCGCGAAGGTGAACCACGACAGCGGCGGCCAGGCCTGCGCGAGCGAGGCAAGGCCGTAAGGGCCGAGCAGCACCCCGACCGACAGGAAGCCGAGCACGGGATTGATCTTCAGCCGCGACAGCAGCGGCATCAGCACCCCGCTCAGCGCGAGGAAGAGGATGATTTCCTTGAGGAAGGGAAAGCTGTCGTGCGAATCCATGCGGGCCTTGTGCGAGGGCTATCCAAACAGTCTACGCCACACCGCCCGCGGGCGCGGCGAAAGACTTGGCATCCGCGCCGTCATCCCGGACGCCGGCCGCCGCGCTGTCGGCCGTCTCTTCCTGCTGCTGCAGCAGCCACATCTGCGCATAGGCGCCTCCCTGCGCCAGCAGCAGGGCGTGCCGCCCGCGTTCCACGATGCGCCCCTTGTCCAGCACGATGATCTCGTCGGCGTCCATGATGGTCGACAGCCGGTGCGCGATCACCAGCGCGGTGCGGCCTTCGGCGGCGCGCTCGATCTGCGCCTGGATGGCCTTCTCGGTCCTGGAGTCGAGTGCCGAGGTGGCCTCGTCGAAGATCAGGATGGCCGGGTTCTTGAGCAGCGCGCGCGCGATCGCGACGCGCTGCTTCTCGCCCCCCGACAGCTTCAGTCCGCGCTCGCCGACACGGGTCTCGTAGCCTTCGGGCAGCTGGCGGATGAAGTCCTCCAGCTGCGCCGCGCGCGCGGCGGCCTCGACCTCCTCGCGGCTGGCGTTCGGGCGGCCGTAGTGGATGTTGTAGTACAAGCTGTCGTTGAACAGCACGGTGTCCTGCGGGACGATGCCGATCGCCGCGCGCAGGCTGTCCTGGGTGAGGCTGCGCAGGTCGTGGCCGTTGATGCGCAGCGCACCGCCCTGCACGTCGTAGAAGCGGTACAGCAGGCGCGCGAGCGTGGACTTGCCCGAGCCGGAGTGGCCGACCACCGCCACCGTGCTGCCCGCCGGGATGTCGAAATCCACGTCGAACAGGATCGGCCGCTTGGCGTCGTAGGCGAAGCTCACGTTCTCGAAACGCACGCTCGCCGGCCCGGCGGGCAGTGCGCGGGCGTCGGGCGCGTCGGCGATCTCGCGGTGGGTGTGCATGAGGCCGAACATGCGCTCGATGTCGGTGAGCGACTGGCGGATCTCGCGGTAGAGCACGCCGAGGAAGTTGAGCGGGATGTAGAGCTGGATCATGAAGGCGTTGACCAGCACGATGTCGCCGATCGTCATCTCGCCGCTCGCCACCCGGCCCGCTGCCTGCCACATCATCGCCGTCACCGCGACCGCGATGATCGCCGCCTGGCCGACGTTGAGCGCCGACAGCGAGTACTGGTTGGTGACCTGCGCCCGGGTCCACTTCTGCAGCTGCTCGTCATAGCGCCGCGCCTCGAAGTCCTCGTTATTGAAATATTTGACGGTTTCGTAGTTGATCAGGCTGTCGATCGCGCGCGCGTTGGCGGCGGAGTCGAGCTCGTTGGCCTCGCGCCGCAGCGCGGTGCGCCAGTTCGTCACCTTGACGGTGAACACGATGTAGATCGTCAGCGCGCAGAGCGTGATGAGCGCGAAGACCGCGTCGTAGTTCGCGAGCAGGATGCCGATCACCATGCCGATCTCGATCAGCGTGGGCAGGATCGAATACAGCGTGTAGCTGATCAGCGAGCCGATCGAGCGCGTGCCGCGCTCGATGTCGCGGGTGAGCCCGCCGGTCTGGCGTTCGAGGTGGAAGCGCAGCGACAGCGCGTGCAGGTGGCGGAAAACGCGCAGCGAGATCTCACGCACGGCCTGCTGGGTCACGCGCGCGAACACCACCTCGCGCAGCTCGGTGAGCAGCGAGGTCGAGAAGCGCAGCGCGCCGTAGGCCAGCAGCAGCGCCGCCGGCACCACGATGAAGGCCTGCTCGGGCGTGATCGTGAGGCCGTCGATCAGGTGCTTGAAGATGATCGGCACCGACACGTTGGCGCCCTTGGCCGCCACCAGGCAGGCGAGCGCGAAGATCACCCGGCCCTTGTAGGCCCAGATGAAGGGGAACAGGCTCTTCAGCGTCTGCCAGTCGTGGCGATCGCCGGTGGCGGGAGCGGGCAGGGCGGAAGCGGGGGCGCGTCTCATGGGATTTCCGTCGATGGAGCAGTCAGGCTGGAGCGTCGGAGCGAAGATGCTGCGCGAGGCCGGGGCGGTTCGGGCGGGCTGTGCGCTTGTGTGGCGCGCTGGCGTGCAGTGGAAGGCTTGCCGGCGGCCGGGGCGGTCCGCGGCGCGTGCGTTCGCGAAGCCCGGATTCTGTTGGTGCTGCACGATGGCGTCAAATTGCACACGCCGCCGGCAAAAAACGCATGCAGGCGCTTGACTTCCGGCGCGGACTTTGTAGGATTCAAACAAACGTTCGAATTAGTTATTTCGATGCGTTCATTTGTCGGCCTCGGGCTCGCTTGAGCAGAGCAGACCGGACGGCGCTGGGGCGTAAGTGTTTTTCCGGACGAGACAGCTCGCACCCGGGACCGCATGCTTGACCCAGCGGCAGCCAGAACACGCTGCGCCCAAAGAAGGCGCGGCCCGCGGATTTTCCGCACCCATAAGAATGCCCGCGTTGCCCCGGCGGGCGCATCGCTCTCGAGGAGGAGTCAAATGAGTCGGAGTCACGCCGTAATTCGTTCGCAGCGCCGGGTCCTGGCGCTGAGCACCCTGGCCGCATCGGTCGCCCTCGCCCTGATGGCCGCGCCCAATGCGCAGGCCTTCGAATTCACCAGCGCCAGCGGCGAAGTCACGGGCAGTTTCGATACCACCCTGTCGATCGGCGGGTTGTGGCGGATGCAGGACCGCGAGTCCTCGCTGATCAGCATCGCCAACGACGGTACATCGCGCGACCCCAACTCGGACGACGGCAACCTCAAGTACGACAAGGGCGACATGGTCTCGCTGGCGTTCAAGGCCACGCACGACCTCGAATTGAACTACCGGAACTTCGGCGCCTTTTTCCGCGGTACCTATTTCTACGACCACGCCTTCATGCACAAGAGCGGCATGACCAATGCCGCGCGCGGCGAACTGGGGCGCGATGCCGAGCTGCTCGACGCCTATGTGCGTGGCCGCTTCGACGTCGGCGGCCGCGCGCTCAACGTGCGCGCCGGCCGCCAGGTGGTGAGCTGGGGCGAGAGCACCTTCATCCAGAACGGCATCAATATCCTCAACCCGGTGAATGTGAGCCGCCTGCGCGTGCCAGGCTCCGAACTCAAGGAAGGCCTCACGCCGATCGGCATGCTGTGGGCCTCGCAGGAACTCACCGACAACGTCTCCGCCGAGGTGGTGTGGATGGCGGAGTGGGAGAAGACCAAGATCGAGCCGGCGGGGACGTTCTTCAGCACGAATGATTTCGTGTCGGCAGGTGGCAACATCGCGTATACCGGCTTTGGCCGGCTGGATGACGGGAACAAGCCTCCTCTGGCGGTCGGCCCGCTCGGGCCCTTGAGAACTACGGCTCAGCTTTTCGCCCCGCGGGCCAAGGATCGAGAGCCGGGGAATGGCGGTGAGTATGGTCTCGCCCTGCGGATGCTGCTTCCGGAATGGAACTACACGGAGTTCGGCTTCTACCACGTGAACTATCACAGCCGGACGCCGTTTGTCTCTGGCTATCGGGGCGGGTACACCACCTATGGCACGCCGTTCCCGTCGGGGCACCCGGCCTTCGGTTGCACGGTGTTCGATCCCGTTGTCGCCGCAGGGACTGCGGGCTTGGCCGGTGGGTGCGCTTATGCCGCCGGCCGGGGTGGGGAGTACTTCGTCGATTATCCGAAGAACATCAAGCTCTTCGGCCTGAGTTTCAATACCGCGGGCCCCGCTGGCATTGCGCTACAAGGTGAATATTCGTATCGGAAGAATCAGCCGGTGCAACTGCCCTCGGCAGAGTTGCTCCTCGCCGCTCTGGGGGCGCCGAACCAAATCACCGGGACCGGCGTGACGCAGGTTGCGCCGGGTACATTTGTTCCCAATGCTTTCCTTGAGCAGCCCTACGGTAATGAAATCGCGGGCTACCGCAGAGTGAAGATGCATCAGGTCCAACTGACGGGTACCAAGGCGGTTCCTCAGGTGATGGGCGCAGAACAGATGGTTGTCGTTGGCGAGATCGGCTATACGCATCTGGATTTGCCCTCAAACCTGAACTTTGCGGCTTCCGGCTGCCATCTGCCTCAGATTGGGTCGTCGACGGCAACGTCGTTCGGGGCAACCAGTTCGGGCTGCTTCCTGACGGAGAATTCATGGGGTTACCGTCTGCTTGCCCGTTTCGAATATCCGAATGCCGTCGCGGGAATCAACCTCTCGCCGCGCATCGCGTTCTCGCATGATGTCAGTGGCCGTGGGCCTTCCTTCAACGAAGGCGCGAAAGCGGTCACGCTGGGTCTCGGTATGAACTATCGGCAGAACTGGCAGGCCGATATTGCCTACAGCACCTTCTTCGGCGGCAAGAAGGTCACAGGCGTCGACCCGAGCCCGAACCCCCTCGGTCAGCCCCAGACCTACGCCAGCCACACCAACCCCCTCTACGACCGCGACTTCCTGTCGGTCAGCGTCAGCTATTCGTTCTGAGCACCACACCGGATCCGGAGACAAACGACATGCGCAAGATACTCACGATTCTCGGCGCGGCGCTCGCGGTGGCGCTGTCCGCGCCGGCCATGGCCGATGCGTCGCGGCTGGGCAAGGACCTGACGCCGATGGGCGCGGAGCGCGCCGGCAATGCGGCGGGCACGATCCCCGCCTGGGACGGCGGCCTCAAGGCCGCGCCCGCCGGGCATGAGGCCGGCGGGCATTACGCCGATCCCTTCGCCGCCGACAAGCCGCTGTTCACCATCGACGCCGCCAACCACGCCCAGCACGCCGACAAGCTCACCCCGGGCCAGGTCGAGATGCTCAAGACCTACGCCACGTGGAAGATGAACGTCTACCCCACGCGGCGCAGTGCGGCCTTCCCGCAGGGGCACTACGACCAGACCATCGCCAACGCCAGCCGCGCCAAGCTGGTCGATGGCGGGCGCACGATCGAGGGCACGACCGGCGGCATCCCGTTCCCGATTCCGCAGAACGGTGCCGAGGCGATCTGGAACCACCTCGCGCGCTACCGCGGCGAGGCCTACGCGATGAACTGGAGCCAGGCCGCGGTGACGCGCCAGGGCACCTACACGCCGGTGCGCTTCGAGTACCAGTACGACTTCCACTACGGCAGCCTGAGCAAGTCGCCGGAGCAGATCGAGCAGGGCAAGCTGTTCAACTTCCTGCAGACGGTGACCGCGCCCGCGCGCCTGGCGGGGCAGATCCTGCTCGTGCATGAGTTCCTCGACCGCCGCCAGGCGTGGACCTACAACCCGGGCCAGCGCCGTGTGCGCCTGGCGCCCAACGTGGCCTACGACAACCCGGGCACGGCGGCCGACGGTCTGCGCACCAACGACGACTTCGACATGTACAACGGCGCCATCGACCGTTACGACTGGAAGCTGGTGGGCAAGAAGGAGATCTACGTCCCCTACAACGCCTACAAGCTGGTCGGCAACACCGTGAAGATGGCCGACGTGCTGCAGGCGGGCCACATGAATCCGGACCTTACGCGCTACGAGTTGCACCGCGTGTGGGTGGTCGATGCGACGTTGAAGGACGGCACCAGCCACAGCTACAAGCGCCGCACGTTCTATCTGGACGAGGACTCGTGGTCGATCCTGGTGATCGACAAGTACGACGCGCGCGACCAGCTGTGGCGCGTGTCGGAGCTGCATTCAATCAACTGGTACGACATCCCGATGCTGTATCCGAGCCTGGAGGTGCACCACGACCTGCAGTCGGGCCGCTACATCGCGATGGGCCTGCGCAACGACGAAGCGCGCGTCTATCAGGCCATCGAGGCGCGTCCGGCCGACTTCACGCCCGCGGGTCTGCGCGGCGTCGGCACGCGCTGAGGCACCCGGCCCGGCGCCATGGTGTCGGGCCTGAAACGAAGCGGGGCGGGGGCGCTGGCCCCCGCATCCGGAAAGATCTTCCGTCCCTCCTGCCCGGCCCTGCATTCCGGAGCCGCGCTGCATGCGAGCCTGTCCTCATGAATCGATCCATCGGCGTCCTGTTCGTCGCCTTCGTGCTGGCCGCGATGGCGTACTCGTCCTCCGAGCGCGGCCTGCCGCCCATGCCGCCGACGCGTACGCTCATTGGCCACCTGCAGATGCTCGATGTGGCCGAGAACGCCGCGGGCCGCCTGGTGGCGGTGGGCGAGCGCGGCGGCATCTTCGTCTCCGATGACCGTGGTACGAGCTGGCGTGGCGCGAGCACGCCGTCCACCGCCACCCTCACCGCGGTGCGCTTCATCGATGGTCAGCGCGCGCTCGCGGTCGGCCACGACGCGGTGATCCTGCGCAGCGAGGACGGCGGCGACAGCTGGCAGCTCGTGCAGTCGGCGCCCGAGGCGGAAGAGCCCCTGCTCGGCCTGTGGGTGGATGCGTCCGGCAAGGGCTTTGCGGTCGGTGCCTATGGGCGCTTCCTGGTCACCGCAGACGGGGGCTCGAACTGGGAGGCGCGCGAGCTGGAGGCGAACGAGGAGGCTCTGCACCTCAACGCGGTGCTGGGGCTCGGTGACGAGCGCTTCCTGATCGCGGGCGAGGCCGGCACCCTGCTGCGTTCGGACGACGGGGGCGAGACCTGGCAGGCGCTGGAGTCGCCGTATGCCGGTTCCTTCTTCAACGCACTCGCAATGTCCGACGGCAGCGCACTGGTGTTCGGCATGCGCGGCAACGTGTTCCGCAGTGAAGACGGCGGCGACAGCTGGATCGAGATCGATACCGGCGTGCAGTCCTCGTTGTTCGGCGGCCGCGTGCTGGCCGACGGCCGGCTGGTGCTGGTGGGGCAGAGCGGGGTGGTGTTGGTGAGCGCAGACCAGGGGCGCAGCTTCGCCCGCTTCGACGGCCCGGACCGGCTCGCGCGCGCGGCGGTGGCGGAGATCGGCGGCGGCGAGATCCTGCTGGTGGGCGAGGAGGGTGTCGAGCGCATGGCGCTGCCCTCGGTCACCGGGGAGAAATCCTGATGTTGAAGCGTTTCGGCGAATTCCTCGGGCTGCTGCTGTTCAAGCGGCGCACCTTCTTCCTCGGCCTGTTCGTGCTGGTTACCTTGCTGCTGGGCCTGTCGGCGAGTCGGCTGCAGGTCGATGCGGGTTTCGAGAAGATGATCCCGCTCGAACACGAGTACATGAAGACCTTCATGGCTTACCGCAACACCTTCGGCGGGGCCAACCGCGTGCTGGTGGCGCTGCGCCAGCACGAGGGCGACATTTACAACGCCGGCTTCATGGAGAAGCTGAAGGCTGCTACCGACGAGATCTTCTTCATTCCCGGGGTGGATCGCGCCACAGTCACCTCGCTGTTCACGCCCAACGTGCGCTTCATCGAGGTGGTGGAAGCCGGCTTCGCGGGGGGCAACGTGATCCCGGCCGACTTCGAGGGCAGCGCGGCGGACCTCGAGACCGTACGCCAGAACGTGCTCAAGTCTGGGCGCGTTGGCCGCCTGGTGTCGAACGACCACCGCGCGGCGATGATCAGCGCCGAACTGCTCGAGATCGACCCCAACACCGGTGCCCGCCTGGATTACCTGGTGGTGGCGAAGCAGCTCGAGGATCTGCGCGCGCGCTACGCCAGCGAAGGACTGGATGTGCACATCATCGGCTTCGCGAAGGCGGTCGGCGACATTACCGACGGCGCGCGCGGGGTGCTGGTGTTCTTCCTGGTGGCGTTCGCGATCACGGCAGTGCTGCTGTTCCTGTATTCCGGCTCGTTCAAGCTCGCCGCGCTCACCCTGGTGTGCGCGATGGTGCCGGTGGTGTGGCTGATGGGGCTGCTGCCGCTGATCGGCTTCGGCATCGACCCGATGTCGATCCTGGTGCCCTTCCTGATCTTCGCGATCGGCGTCAGCCATGCAGTGCAGATGACGCACGCCTGGCGGCTGGAGATTCTGCAGGGCGCCGGTCCGCTCACTGCCGCGCACGGCGCCTTCCTGCGCCTGATCCTGCCCGGGTCGATGGCGCTCACCACGACCGTGGTCGGCTTCCTGGTCATCATGCGCATCGAGATCGACATGGTGCGCGAGCTTGCCCTGACCGCCGGTCTCGGCGTCGGCCTGATCCTGATCACCAACATGCTGCTGTTGCCGGTGCTGCTGTCGTGGACCCGGCTGGATGCGGCCGCCATGCGGCGCACGATGGCGGCGGAGACCAAGGATCACTGGCTGTGGAGGCGGCTGCGCACGCTGGCCGAGCCGAAGCGGGCCATCGTGGTGCTGCTGATTACCGCCGTGTTGCTCGGGGCGGCCACCTGGAAGTCGCGCGACCTGCGCACCGGCGATCTCGGCCACGGCATCCCCGAGCTGCACGAGGACTCGCGCTACAACCAGGATGCGGCGGCGATCGTCGAGTCGTTCTCGATCGGGGTCGATGTGCTGTCGGTGATCGTGCAGACCACGGGTGTGGATGGCGCGTGCACGAACTTCGAGATCATGGACACCATCGACCGCTTCGAGGCCACGATGCGCGGCGTCCATGGCGTGCAGAGCGTGGTTGGCCTGCCCGGCGTGGCGAAGACGATCAACGCCGGCTGGAACGAGGGCAACCCCGCCTGGCGCGTGCTGTCGCGCAACCCGACCGTGCTCGCGCAATCGGTGACGCCGGTCGATACCAGCACCGGTCTGCTCAACACTGACTGCAGCGCGATGCAGGTGCTGATCTTCACCCGCGACCACGAGGGGCCGACGATCGCCCACATCATCGAGGAGGTGAAGGCCTTCCGAGCCGCGAACCGCAGCGAACAGGTCGATTTTCTGCTGGCTTCGGGCAACGTCGGTGTCATGGCGGCGACCAACGAGGCGGTCGATGAGGCCTCGACCGCCATCCTGGTGCTGGTCTTCGGTGCGATCAGCCTGCTGTTCTTCCTTGAGTTCCGGTCGTGGCGGGCGACGCTGTGCATCATCCTGCCGCTGATGGTCTCCGCGGTGTTCTGCAACGCCTTGATGGCGCTGCTAGGCATCGGCCTCAAGGTGTCGACCTTGCCGGTGGTGGCGATCGCGGTCGGCGTCGGTGTCGACTACGGCATCTACTTCTATGAACGCATGGCGTACCGCCTCGAGCGTGGCGACAGCCTGCCCGACGCCTTCTACCAGGCGCTGAGCCAGCGCGGCACCGCGGTGATGTTCACCGCGACCACGATGGCGGTCGGCGTGGGCACGTGGATCTTCTCGGCGCTCAAGTTCCAGGCCGATATGGGGCTGGTGATGGCGCTGATGTTCGTTATCAACATGCTTGGCGCGCTGCTCCTCCTGCCTGCGCTGGCCGCGCTGCTGCTGGGTGACCGACCCGCAGGGCCAAAGGCGGGCTGAGGCGAGTCTGCCGACTGGCCTGGATTTGCGAACGAAAGCGCGAATCCAGGCATAAAAAATATTGACGCAAGCGGCTTTTTCCTTAGAATTCAAACATACGTTTGAATGAACTCACTTTCATTCAGGTGATCGATCATGAGCAACCCAAGCGGTCGGGGCGGGCCCGAAACCCGAGGGCGCATCCTCGATGCGGCCGAGGCGCTGTTCATGGACCACGGGCTGGAAGCGACCTCGATGCGCATGATCACGGCGGCCGCAGGGGTCAACCTGGCGGCGGTGAACTACCACTTCGGCAGCAAGGAAAACCTGATCCAGGAGGTGTTCCGCCGCCGTCTGGGCGAACTCAACCAGCGCCGTCTCGCCGCGCTCGATCGTGTCGAGGGCGCTGCGGCTGCGGCTGGCGTTCGGATCAAGCCCTCTCAGGTGCTGGAAGCCTTCTTCGAGCCTTCGCTGCAGATGGCGACCGACGAGACCCACGGCGGGCGCATCTTCATGCAGCTCCTGGGGCGTACCTACACCGAGCCGAATGCCTTCGTGCGCAAATTCCTGGCCGCCGAGTACGCGGACACCCTCGGGCGCTTCCTCGACGCCCTGTATGCCTCGCTGCCGGGTGTCCCGCGCGAGGAAATCCTGTGGCGCTTCCATTTCATGATGGGCGCCACCTCGTATGCGATCGCCGGCACCGACGCGCTGCAACTCTTTGCCGGCAAGTTCGACGATGAGGACCCGGCGCGCCTGATCCCGCGCCTGATGTCCTTCCTGCTCGGTGGGCTGCGCGCGCCCCTGCCCGAGCTTGCGAGCGGGGCGGATGCACCGGCGCGCGCCGACGACTGAATTGGGGTCGCCCGTGATTGCGGCCCGCATGTGGTTCCTCACCGAATCCGGAGACGAAGAAAGATGATCTGGTTGCTACTGGTTTCCCTCCCTCCCTTGGCAGGTGCGCTCGCCTACGGGCGAGCGCCTCTTTTTGCCTG
>ERZ1645187.3589-NODE-3589-length-12971-cov-7.709817_pt1 | contig 12971 bp, 4 predicted proteins | sample MGYA00575352_ERZ1645187 | MGnify/ENA primary metagenome ERZ1645187 (study PRJEB40837, sample SAMN11349314) | freshwater sediment metagenome | isolation source: river sediment | host: Sediment | place: India: Wazaribad , New Delhi | collected 2017-02-21 ... | reverse complement strand
GGCGGCGACATCCTGCGCCTCAAGCGCCGAAAGGATCGCCGTGGTCAGGTTGCCGACCTGGGCCGAGGTCAGCGCCGCGGCCTGGTCTGTCGTCAGGGCCACCGCGGCATCCGTCGTCAGCCCCAGCAGGGCGGCGGTGGACAGGGCGGCGACCTGATCGGCGGTCAGCCCGGCCACCTGGTCGGTGGCCATGGCGCGCACCTGGGCGCTGGTCAGCGCCCCGACCTGCGCCGAGGTCAGCGCCGCCAGTTGCCCGGTCGTCAGCGCGGCGATACCGGCCGTGACGATCCGCGCCACCTGCGCCGTGGTCAGCGCCGCCACCTGATCGGCCGTCAGGGCCGCAGTCTGGTCGGTGGTCAGCGCGGCGATCTGCGCCGTGGTCAGCGCCGCCACCTGATCGGCGGACAGCGCGGCCACCCGGTCGGTAGCCAACGCCGCCACCTGCGCGGTCGACAGCAGCACCAGCTGCCCGGTCGACAGGCCGGTCAGCTGATCGACGCTCAGCGCTGCCGCATCCTCGGTCGACAGCGCGGCGATCTGCGCCGATCCCATGGCCTCCAGCTGGTCGCCCGTCAAGGCCGCCATCTGGTCCGAGGTCATCGCCACGATCTGCGCCGTGGTCAGCCGGGCAACCTGCGCCGTGCCCAGCCCCGCCACCTGGTCGGTGGTCAGCGCGGCGGCCTGCGCGGTGGTCAGCGCCACGACCTGCGCCGTGGTCAGCGCGGCCACCTGCTCGGCGCGCATCGCCGCCAGATCTTCGGTCTCGATCCGCACCAGTTGCGCGGTGGTCAGCGCCGCCAGTTGCGCGGTGGTCAGCGCCGCCGCCTGGTCGGTGGTCAGCGCCGCCACCTGCGCGCTGGTCAGGCCGCGCACCGCCGCCGTGGTCAGCGCCGCCAGATCGGCGGTCTCCATCGCCGCCAGCGCCGCCGTCGTCAGCGCCGCCACCTGGGCCGAGGCCAGAACGCCTGCCTGATCCTCGGTCAAGGCGGAGATGTCGGCCGCCTCAAGCCCGCGCAGCGCGGCCGCGGTCAGTGCTGCCGCCTGCGCCGTGGTCAGCGCGGCAATCTGGTCGCTGCCCATCGCCTCGACCTGGGTCGAGGACAGGGCCGCCACCTGCGCCGTGGTCAGCGCGGCGACCCGGTCGGTCGCAAGGGCGGCCACATCCTCGGCGGCCAGCCGCACGACCTGCGCCGTGGTCAGCGCCGCCACCTGCGCCGTGGTCAGCGCGGCGACCTGCTCGGACGCAAGGGCGACGATCTGCGCCGTGGTCAGCGTGGCCACCTGCGCGGTGGACAGGCCGGCGATCTGCGCGGTCGGGATCGCCGCCACCTGATCGGTGGTCAGCGCGGCCACCTGCGCCGTGGTCAGTGCCGCCAACTGGTCGGACGACAGCGCAACGATATCTTCGGTGCCCAGCCGGGCGACCTGCGCCGTGGTCAAGGCCGCCAGCTGCGCCGTGGTCAGGGCCGCCACCTGCGCCGTCTCCAGCGCGACAACCTGCGCCGTGGTCAGCGCCGCCACCTGCGCCGTGGTCAGCCCGGCCAGCGCCGCGGTATCCAGCGCGCCGATCTGCGCCGTGGTCAGCCGCGACAGCTGCGCCGTGGTCAGGGCCGCCAGTTGCGTACTGGTCAGCGCCGCGATGTCGGCGGTCTCGATCGCCACGACCTGGGCCGAAGTCAGGGCCGCCACCTGCGCCGTGGTCAGCGCCGCGATCTGGGCACTGTCCAGCGCCACGACCTGCGCCGTGGTCAGTTTGGCCAATTGTGCCGTGGTCAGCGCGGCGATGTCCGCCGTCTCCAGCGCGGCCACCTGCGTGGTGGTCAGCTTGGTCAGCTGGGCGGTGGTCAACGCCGCCACCTGCGCCGTGGTCAGCGCGGCGATATCCTCGGTGGCAAAGGTGGCCAGCTGGGCCGTGGTCAGGGCCGCCACCTGTGCGGTGGTCAGCGCGGCCACCTGGGCGGATGACAGCGCCTCGGCCTGGGCGGTGGTCAGCTTGGCCAGTTGCGCCGTGGTCAATGCGCCGATCCGGCCGGCGTCGATGGCGGCGATCTGGTCGGTCGAAAGCGCCGCGATCTGCGCCGTCGTCAAGGCCGCCAGTTGCGCCGTGGTCAGCGCCGTCACCGCTTCGCCCGTCAAGGCGGCCACCTGCGCGGTGGTCAGCGCCGCCAGTTGCGCGGTGGTCAGCGCCGCCACCTGCGCCAGCGCCAGCGCGGCCACCTGCGCCGTGGTCAGGCCACGCAGCGCCGCCGTGGTCAGCGCCGCCAGGTCGGCGGTTTCCAGCGCGGCCAGGGTGTCGGTCGTCAGGGCCTGCAACTGCGCCGACCCCAAGGCCGCCGCCTGCGCCGTGGTCAGCGCCGCGGCATCGGCCGATTCCAGCCCCGCCAGCGCCCCCGACGCCAGCGCAGCCACCTGCGCCGTCGACAGCGCGGCCACCTGCGCCGTGGTCAGCGCCGCCACCTGGTCAGAGCCAAGCGCCGCCACCTGCGCCGTGGTCAGCGCGGCAATCTGCGCCGTGGTCAGCGCCGACACATCCGCCGCCTCGACCGCCGCCACCTGAGCCGCGGACAGCGCGGCAATCTGCGCCGTGGTCAGGGCCGCGGCCTGGGCGGTGGTCAGTTCGGCCACCTGCGCCGTGGTCAGGCCGCGCAGCGCCGCCGTGGTCAGGGCAGCCAGGTCGGCCGTCTCCAGCGCGGCAACGGTGGCCGGCGCCAGCGCCGCAACCTGCGTGCTGGTCAGCACCGCCGCCTGCGCCGTGGTCAGCGCGGCCGCGTCCGCGGTCTCAAGCCCGGCCAGGGCGGTCGCGGTCAGCGCCGCCACCTGCGCCGTGGTCAGGGCGGCGGTCTGCGCCGTCGTAAACGCCTCGACCTGAGCGGCGGTCAGCGCGGCCACCTGTGCCGTGGTCAGCGCCACGGCCTGGGCTGTCGACAATGCGGCGATGTCGGCCGGGTCAAAGGCGGCGATCCGGTCGGCCGCAAGGGCCACCAGTTGCGCCGTGGTCAGCGCCGCCACCTGATCCGAAGACAGTGCCGCGGCCTGGTCAGTGGTCAGCCCGGCCAGGGACGGGGCCGTGATCGCCGCCAGATCGGCGGTCTGCAACCCGCCAACGGCATCCAGCGACAGCGCCGCGACCTGGGCGCTGGTCAGCGCGGCCGCCTGGGCCGTGGTCAGCGCCTCGGCCGCGGCCGAGCCGAGACCGGCGATCGCGGCTGCCGACAGTGCGGCCACCTGCGCCGTGGACAGCGCTGCGACCTGATCGGTCGACAGGGCTGCCAGCTGCGCGCTGTCCAGAACTGCCGCCTGCGCGGTGGTCAGCGCCGCCACCTGCGCGGTGGTCAGTGCCGCCACCTGAGCGGTGGCCAGGGCCGCCACCTGCGCGGTGGCCAGCGCGGCGGTCTGCGCCGTGGTCAGGACTTCGACCTGCGCCGTGGTCAGCGCCGCGATTTGCGCCGTGGTCAGGCCGCGCACCGCGGCCGTCGACAGCGCCGCGACATCCGCCGTCTCAAGTGCGGCCACCGCCGCGGTCGACAGGCCGGCCAATTGCGCGCCGGTCAGCGCCGCCGCCTGCGCCGTGGTCAGCGCCTCGGCATCCGCCGTCTCCAGCCCGGCAAGGGCCGCCGCGGTCAGGGCAGCCGCCTGCGCCGTGGTCAACGCCGCCACCTGTGCTGTGGTCAGCGCCGCCACCTGGGCGCTGCCCAGGGCCGCTGCCTGCGCGGTGGTCAGCGCCGCCACCTGATCGGTCGTCAGCGCCGCCACCACATCGGTCGACAGCACCGAGATCGCGCCGGAGGACAGCGCCGCCAGTTGCGCCGTGGTCATCGCGGCGGCCTGAGCGGTGGTCAGCGCCTCGGCCTGCGCGGTGCCCAGGCCGCGGATCGCCGCCGTGGTCACCGCCGCAAGATCGGCGGTCTCCATCGCGGCCAGTTGAGCGGTGCTCAGCGCGGCCATCTGCGCGCTGGTCAGAACCGCCGCCTGCGCCGTGGTCAAGGCCTCGATATCGGCAGTGTCCAGGCCAGCCAGCGCAGGGGCCGACAGGGCGGCCACCTGGGCCGTCGTCAGCCCCGCGACCTGGTCGGTATCCAGCGCGGCCAGCTGCGCGCTGGTCAAGACCGCCGCCTGCGCCGTGGTCAGCGCGGCCAGTTGCGTCGTCGTCAGCGCGGCCACGTCGCCCGCATCCAGCGCGGCAACGGCGCCCGTCGACAGCGCGGCCAGCTGTGCCGTGGTCAGCGCCGCCACCTGATCCGAGGACAGCGCCGCCGCCTGCGCCGTGGTCAGCGCGCGCACTGCCGCCGTCGACAGCGCGGCCAGATCGGCCGTCTCGATTGCGGCGATCCCCGCGGTGGTCAGCGCCGCCATCTGGGCACTGGTCAGCACCGCCGCCTGCGCCGTGGTCAGCGCCTCGATATCCCCGGTCTCCAGCGCGGCAATCGCCGCGGTCGACAGCCGCGCAACCTGCGCCGTGGTCAGCGCCGCCACCTGCGCGGTGGTCAGCGCGGTGATCTGCACCCCGGTCAGCGCCGCCACCTGCGCCGTGGTCAGCGCGGCGACCTGCGCCGTCGTCAGCCCTTCAACCGCAGCAGTGGACAGGGCCGCCACCTGCGCCGTGGTCAGGGCCGCCACCTGAGCCGTGGTCAGTGCCCCGGCCTGAGTGGTGGTCAGCGCCGCCACTTGCGCCGTGGTCAGGCCGCGGATCGTGGCGGTGGACAGCGCCGCCAGGTCGGCCGTCTCCATCGCGGCCAGCGCCGCGGTCGACAGCGAGGCCACCTGGGCACTGGTCAGCACCGCCGCCTGCGCCGTGGTCAGCGCCTCGATATCCGCCGTCTCAAGCCCCGCCAAAGCCGCAGTCGTCAGCCCGGCGACCTGCGCCGTGGTCAACGCCGCCACCTGCGCCGTGGTCAGTGCCGCGATCTGGGCGCTGGTCAGCGCCGCCATCTGCGCGGTCGTCAGCGCCGCCACCTGGGCCGTCGTCATGCCGCCGATGCCATCGGCGACCAGCCGGGCCACCTGCGCCGTGGTCAGCGCCCCGATCTGCGCCGTGGTCAGCGCCGCCACCTGCGCGCTGGTCAGCGCGGCGGCCTGCGCCGTGGTCAGGCCGCGGATCGCGGCGGTGGTCAGCGCCGCCAGATCGGCGGTCTCCAGCGCGGCGACGGCTGCCGTGGTCAGCGCGGCCACCTGCGTGCTGGACAGGACCGCCGCCTGCGCCGTGGTCAAGGCCTCGGCCTGGGCAGTGGCCAGGCCGGCCAGCGCGGACGAGGTCAGCGATGCAACCCTCTGCGGCACCAAGGCCGCGATCTGGCCGGTGGTCAGCGCCGCCAGCTGGGCCGAGGTCAAGGCCGCCACCTGCGCGCCGTTCAGCGCGGCCACCTGAGCCGTGGTCAGGGCGGCCACCGCCGCGGTTCCCAGCCCGCCGACCTGAGCCGCGGTCAGGGCGGCCACCTGGGCCGTGGTCAGCGCCGCGACCTGATCGCTGGTCAGGGCGGCCACCTGCGCCGTGGTCAGCGCCCGCAGCGCTGCGGTCGTCAGCGCGGCGATGTCCACCGCCTCGATCGCGGCGACGTCATTCGTTCCCAGGCCCGCCATCTGGGCCGCGGTCAGCACCGCCACCTGCCCCGAGGTCAGGGCAGCGAAATCCTCGGTCTGCAACACCGCCAGGTCCGCCGTGGTGATCGAGGCCACCTGCGCCGTGGTCAGCGCCCCGACCTGATCGCTGGTCAGCGCCTGCATCTGCAAGGTCGACAGCGCCGCGAACTGGGCGGTCGACAGACCCGCCACCTGCGCCGTGGTCAGCGCCGCCACCTCGGCCGAACTGAGCGTGCCGATCTGCGCCGAGGTCAGCGCGGCCACCTGCGCCGTGGTCAGCGCCCCGATCTGCGCCGAGGTCAGCGCGGTGAACTGCGTCACCCCCAGGGCCGCCAGTTGCGCCGTGGTCAGCGCCGCCACCGCCGCGGTGTCCAGCGCCGCGACCTGCGCGGTCGCCAGTCCCGCCAGCTGCGCCGTTGTCAGCGCCGCCACCTGGGCACTGGTCAGCGCCGCCACCGCCGCCGAGGACAGCCGCGACAATTGTGCCGTCGACAGGGCCAAGATCTGCGCCGTCGACAGGGCCGCCGCCTGCGTGCCGGTCAGCGCGGCCATCTGCGCCGTGGTCAGCCCCCGCATCGCGATGGCGCCAAGCGCGGCCAGATCCCCGGTCTCCATCGCCGCAAGGCTGGCGGTGGACAGCGCGCCGATCTGCGCGCTGGTCAGCGCCGCCACCTGTGCCGTGCTCATCGCCACAAGGTTCGCCGAGCCCAGGCCGGTCAGGCCAGCGGTCGACAGCCGCGCCACCTGCGCGGTGGACAGGGCCGCGATCTGCGCCGTCGTCAGGGCGCCGATCTGGGCACTGGTCAGCGCCGCCACCTGCGCGCTGGTCAGCGCCGCCACCTGGTCGGTCGACAACGAGGCGATCGCGGCCGTCGACAGGCCGGCGATCTGCGTGGCGGTGAACCCGCCCAGCTGCGAAGACCCCAGGGCGGCAATCTGCGCCGTGGTCAGCGCCGCAATCTGTGTGCTGGTCAGCACGGCCATCTGCGCCGTGGTCAGCGCGGCCAGCTGAGCGGTCGACATCGCGGCCAGGTCGGCCGCCTCGATCCCCAGGACCGCGGCGGTGGACAGGGACGCCACCTGCGCCGTGGTCAGTGCCGCGACCTGCGCGCTGCCCAACGCCCGCGCCTGGGCGCTGCCCAGGCCGCGCAGGGCCGCCGTGCCCAAAGCCGCCAGATCCGCCGTCTCCATCGCGCCGATCACCGCCGTCGACAGTGCCGCCACCTGCGCGCTGGTCAGCACCGCCGCCTGCGCCGTGGTCAGCGCCACCAGATCGGCGCTTTCCAGCCCGGCCAGCGCCGGGGCCGTCAACGCCGCCACCTGCGCCGTGGTCAGCGCCGCCACCTGTGCCGTGGTCAAGGCGCGCAGCTGCGCGCTGGTCAGCGCCGCCACCTGCCGTGAGGTCAGTGCCGCCACCTGCGCCGTCGACAGCGCGGCCAGGTCAGCCGCGTCGATCCCGGCGATGGCCGCGGGTTGCAGCGCCGCCAGCTGCGCCGTGGTCAACGCGGCGATCTGGGCGCTGGTCCAGGCCTTGGCCTGGGCGCTGCTCAGCCCCGCCAGCGCTGTCGAGGACAGCGCCGCGATATCCGCCGTCTCCATCGCCACGATGGCAGTGGTGCGCAGCGCGGCCAGTTGGGCGCTGCCCAGAGACGCCGCCTGCGCGGTCGTCAGCGCGGCCAGATCGGCGGCCTCGATCCCCAGGAAGGCGGTCGCCGTCAGCGCGGCCACCTGCGCCGTCGACAGTGCCGCCACCTGCGCCGTGGTCAGCGCTGCCACCTGCGCCGAACCCAGCAGCGTCACCTGCGCCGTGGTCAGTGCCGCCACCTGCGCCGTCGACAGCGCGGCCATCGCCGCCGTCGACAGCTTTGAGAATGTCGCCGGCGCCAGGGCCGCAATCTGCGCCGTGGTCAGCGCCACCGCCTGCGCGCTGGTCATCGCCGCCGCCTGCGCCGTGGTCAGCCCCTTGATCGCGGTCGAGCTGACCGCCGCCAGGTCGGCCGTCTCCATCCGCGCGAAGGTGGCCGCCCCGATCGCCGCCAGCTGCGCGCTGGACAGGACCGCCGCCTGCGCCGTGGTCAGCGCGGCGATGTCGTTGGTCGCCAGGCCCGCCAGCGCCGTCGCCTGGATCGCCGCCACCTGCGCCGTGGTCAGCGCCGCCACATGATCCGACGTCAGCGCGGTGATCTGCGCGCTTCCCATCGCCTTGACCTGCGCCGTGGTCAGTGCCGCCACCTGGTCCGTCGACATTGCGCCGATGGCCGCCGTTGTCAGCCGCGTGATCGCGCCCGAGGACAGAGCGGCGACCTGCGCCGCGCTCATCGCCGCCACTTGCGCCGTGGTCAGCTGCCCCGCCTGCGCCGTGGTCAGCCCGGCGATCGCCGTGCTGGACAGCGCGGCAAGATCAGCCGTTTCCAGCTTTGAAATCACGGCGGTGCTTAGCGCCGCCACCTGGCCGCTGGTCAGCGCCGCCGCCTGCGCCGTGGTCAGCGCCACCAGATCGGCCGATTCCATCCCCCGGATCGCCGCCGTGGCCAGGGCGCCAACCTGGGCCGTGGTCAGCGCCGCCACCTGCGCCGTGGTCAGCGCCTTGACCTGCGCGCTGGTCAGCACCGCCGCTTGCACCGTCGACAGCACGGCCAGTTGCGCCGTGCTGAGCGCCGGGATCTGCGCAGTGGTCAGCGAGACGATATCGGCCGTGGTCAGCGCCGCGATGGCGGCGGTCGACAGGGCGGCGATCTGGGCGGTGGTCAGGGTCGAGATCGTGGTCATCGCAGGCTCCGGGTCAATCGGCATGGGCGCCTGCAAGCCGCCAGGGCGGCAGGCGCAGAGAAGGCCTGTTCTGGCCAGTTCCGTCGCGGAAAGCCTTGCAGCCGAGCCTTAGCATTTGGTGAAGGATATCGGGCCGCGGCCCGGCCCAATCCGGCGATTGCGGGGAAATCCCGTTCAATTTGAATGAAACCGATCCGGTCCCTGGCCCGGGAAGCCGCCGCAAAGCTGTCAGGCGTTTACGCTTTGTTCAGCGTCTTCGGCTGATCTGTCGCCATGGCGGAATGGCCCGCCGCGGCCCCGGAGAATCCTGGATGAACATGCCCTTCACGCCCCCCCTGCCGCTGCCCGGCGATGCCGGCCGGATCGCCGCCGCACTGTCCGGGCCGGGCGGAATCCCCGCCGTGCCGCCGGCCGAGTTCCCGCATTTCCTGCGCGCCGTGCAGGCGCTGGACATCGCCGCGCTGGTCCGCCAGGCCGAAACCGCGCGCCCCGGCGATGCGGCGCTGCTTTATGACCTGTGGCTGGGCGCCAACGGGGCCGCGCCCGCCGCCTGTGCGGCCTGGTTCAACCTGGGCGTCCTGCGCATGGCGCTTGGCGATCCGGGTGCCGCCATCGCCGCCTATCGCGCCGCGTTGGCCGCCAAGCCCGACCTGGCCGAGGCGGCGATCAACCTGGGCACCGCGCTTGAGGCCGCGGGCGATACCGAAGGCGCGCTGGCGGCCTGGCGGGCCGCCTTGCCGCCGCCGGGCTTGCGCCAGATCCTGCACAACCAGCTGGGTCGCGTGGAAGAGGCGCAGGGCCGCCTTGGCCCCGCGGCAGCGGACCTGCGCGCCTCGCTGCTGATCTCGCCCGACCAGCCCGACGTGCAACAGCACCTGGTCCACGCCCGCCAAAGGATGACCGCCTGGCCGGCCGAGACGCTGGATGTGCCCGGCCTGCCCGATGCGGTCGCCGCGCGCAACTGCGGCCCGCTGGCGGCGCTGGCGCTTTACGACGATCCGCTGGACCAGGCTGCAGCCGGGGCGCTGTGGATCGCCCGCAAGGTGCCGCTGCCCGGCGGCCCGCTGGCCCCCGCCACCGGCTATCGCCACGACCGCATCCGCATCGGCTATCTCTCCACCGACTTCTGCCGCCACGCCATGAGCTTTCTGATCGCCGAGCTCTTGGAATGCCATGACCGCAGCCGGTTCCAGGTCTGGGGCTACGACGCCTCGCCCGAGGACGGGTCGGACATCCGCGCCCGGGTGCTGGCGGCGCTGGATCATCATGTGCCGATCCACGGCATGACCGATGCACAGGCCGCCGCCCGCATCCGCGCAGACGAGATCGACATCCTGATCGACCTGAACGGTCTGACCAAGGGCGCCCGGCTGGAGATCCTGCGCTGGAAACCGGCGCCGATGCAGGCGACCTACCTGGGCTATATCGGCCCGGTGCCGCTGCCGGAACTGGACTATCTGCTGTGCGACGCGGTGACCGTGCCGCCCGAGCAGGAAGATTGCTACCACCCCCGCCCGCTGCGGATCGAAGGCTGCTATCAGGCCAACGACAGCCGCCCCCCCGCCTTGCCGCCCGTCTCGCGGCGCAAAGAGGGATTGCCCGAGGATGCCTTCATCTTCACCTGCGTCTCGCATCACTACAAGCTGACGCCCCAGGTCTGGGCCAGCTGGTGCCGCATCGTTGCGGCCGTGCCCGGATCGGTGCTGTGGCTGATCGACGACAACCCCGAAAGCCGCGCCGCGCTGACCGACCGCTGGGCCGAAGCCGGGCTTGCGGCGGATCGCCTGATCTTTGCCCCCCGCGTCGACCCCGACCGCTACCGCGCCCGGCTGGCGCTGGCCGACCTGTTCCTGGACACCTCGCCCTACAACGCCGGCACCATCGCCTCGGACGCGCTGCGGATGGGGTTGCCGCTGGTCACCCTGCAGGGGCGGGCGTTCTCGGCCCGGATGGCGTCAAGCCTGCTGACCGCGGTGGGGATGCCCGAAGGCATCGCCACCAGCGCGGCCGAGTACGAGGCGCGCGCCATCGCCATCGCAACCGACCCCGCGCTGCACGCGCGGCTCAAGGCGCACCTGGCCGGCGGGGCCTGGGGGCGCACCCTGGGCGATGCCGCCGGCTTCGCCCGGCGGTTCGAGGCGGCGGTGCAGCGGGGCCTGGCGCGGCTGGTGGGCGACGGGGGCTGAGGCCCCGCCCCTACAGCCCGTTCACCGGCACCTTCAGCATCGGCCGGCCGGTCTTGTCGGTCGGGATCTCGCCCGCGCGCATGTTCACCTGCAACGACGGGATGATCAGCTTCGGCACCGCCAGGGTGGCGTCGCGGGCCTCGCGCATGGCGACGAACTCGGCCCGAGTCCGGCCGCCGCCGACATGGATGTTGTGCGCCTTCTCGTCGGCAACCGTCGTCTCCCACCGGATCTCGCGGCCGTTCGGGCCGTAGTCGTGGCACATGAACAGCCGCATCGCCGGCGGCAGAGCCAGCACCTTCTGGATGCTGTCGTACAGTTCTCCGGCATCGCCGCCGGGGAAATCCGCCCGGGCCGAGCCGCCGTCGGGCATGAACAGCGTGTCGCCGACAAAGGCCGCGTCGCCCATCACATGCGTCATGCAGGCCGGCGTGTGGCCCGGCGTGTGCAAGGCGTGGCAGGTCATCCCGCCGACCTGGTAGCTGTCGCCATCGCGGAACAGCGCGTCGAACTGGCTGCCGTCGCGCTGGAACTCGGTCCCCTCGTTGAAGATCTTGCCGAAGACGTCCTGAACCACGGTGATCTTTTCGCCGATCCCGATCCTGCCGCCCAGCTGCTGCTGGATATAGGGCGCGGCCGACAGGTGATCGGCGTGGACATGGGTCTCGATGATCCATTCCAGCGACAGGCCCTGCGCGCGGATGTGGTCGATGATGCGGTCGGCGCTGTCATGGGTGATGCGCCCGGCCGCGTAGTCGATGTCCATCACGCTGTCGACCACCGCGCAGGATGTGGAGGCGGGGTCCTTCACCACATAGCTGATGGTGTTGGTCGCCGGGTCGAAAAAGGCCGTCACCTCGGGGTGGCAGGTCATGTCGACGGGAAAGCCGGACATCTCGGTCTCCTTTTCAGGTCTTGAACGGAACGTCTGCCGCCCCGGGGCGCAGCGTCAGGCCCAGCAGCGCCTTGCCCACCGCCAGCCCGGCCAGCATCGCCGCAACGAACAGGAACACGTCGGCCAGGCCGGTGCCCAGCATGGGCAGCACACCGCCCGGGCAAAAGCCGGTCATGCCCCAGCCCATCCCGAACAGCGCCGAGCCGCCGACCAGCTTCTGGTCGATCACCCGGCTGGAGGGCAGGGCGAAGCCTTGCGCGAAGATCGGGCCGCGGCGGCCCAGAACCAGACGATAGCCGATGAAAGTGACCGACAGCGCGCCGCCCATCACCAGGATCAGGCTGGGGTCCCAGGACCCCGCGACGTCGAAGAAATTCAGTACCTTGGCCGGGTTCCCCATGCCCGAAAGAGCGATGCCCGCGCCGAAGATCACGCCGATCAGATAGGTGGTCAGCAGCTTCATCGTTCAGGCTCCGATCACGTGGCGGACGACGTAGACGGTGATCCCGGTCGTCAGCATGAAGGTCAGCGTCGCCACCAGCGACCGTGGCGACAGGCGCGCCAGCCCGCAGACCCCGTGCCCCGAAGTACAGCCGGCCCCGAAGGTGACGCCGATCCCCACCAGAACGCCGCCGATCACCAGCACCCAGCGGCTGGTCGGCACCTGCACTTCGGGCCAGTTTCCGGTCAAGGCCAGCACCGCCAGCGGCCCGGTCGCCATGCCCGCCAGCAGCGCCAGCCGCCAGGCCAGGTCGCTGCGGCCGGTGGGCGCCAGGACGCCGGCCAGGATGCCGGTGGCGCCCATGATGCGGCCCAGCGTCAGCATCAGCAGCACCGAGGCTATGCCGATCCAGGCCCCGCCGATCAGGCTGTGGACGGGGGTAAAGGCGGTTTCCATCCGGCGGCTCTCCTGCGGTTACCCGGTTCGGGTGGGGGTCGCCCGGAATATATATCTGGAAACGTGAATTTCATCCCTGAAAGTGCGCCCCGGGCCTGCGCCGACAGAAAAGGGGCGGAGGCTGCTCGGCCCTCCGCCCCTCAGGTTGGGCGCGGTGATCGTCGGGGCCCGCGCCCCCGGGCCGCGCCTGAAACCGCGCGGCCTGGCTGTTCAGTCGCGCCAGCGCTCTTCGCCCGGCAGAACGAAGCCCGCCTCGCGCAGGCAACGCTCGCCATAGATCCGGTCCCACTTGCCGAAGATGCGGGCCTCGTGGGCGCAATGGACCGGCAGGTTGCGGTCCAGGCCCTCGCGGCGCAGGCAGCGTTCGGGGTAGACGGTCACGTCACGATGCTCGCCATCGAATTCCAGCGCGCAGACGGCGGGCACGCGGCGGTCGTGGTCCTTCCAGTGCTTCTTGTGGGTCTTGCGGTGGACGGGCGCCGGCGCGGGGGGATCATCCTTCTTCGTCTCGTGGATGATCGCGCCGATCACCAAGGCGGCGATCAGCGCCTTGGCCAGGTCGTCGCGGTCGGCGGCGCGGGCGGGCAGCGCGGCGGCCATCACCAGCGCCAGCACCGCGGCGCCCGCGGTCACCAGCGTGGCCAGC
>ERZ1645187.3587-NODE-3587-length-12973-cov-6.736492_pt1 | contig 12973 bp, 15 predicted proteins | sample MGYA00575352_ERZ1645187 | MGnify/ENA primary metagenome ERZ1645187 (study PRJEB40837, sample SAMN11349314) | freshwater sediment metagenome | isolation source: river sediment | host: Sediment | place: India: Wazaribad , New Delhi | collected 2017-02-21 ... | reverse complement strand
GACTAATGCAGGAAACCCGAATGAGCGATGCGACCCAAATCCTGCCGGACATGACGCCCGCCACGGCGATGATCCGCACGCTCGGGCTGATCGCCGCGATCTGCGGGCTGATCATTGTCGCTGCCTATCAGGGAACGTACAGCGCGGTGCAGGAGAACAAGCGCATCGCCGTCGAGCGGGCGGTGTTCAAGGTGGTGCCGGCGGCGAAGTCGATCGTCGAATACTTTGCGCTGGCGGATGGCGAGCTGCGTAAAGTCGGCGCTGGCGAGATGGTGCCAGTCGGTGCGGTCAAGTTCTACGCGGGCTACGATGAGGCAGGCAAGCTTGCCGGCATCGCAGCCGAAGGCGCGGCGAAGGGTTATTCCGATTTTGTGCGCATCCTTTTCTCTTGGGATCCCGTCAAGAATCAGGTGACCGGCTTCAGTGTCGTGGCCTCGCGCGAAACGCCGGGCATTGGTGACAAGATCACCGTCGACAAGGACTTTCTCGCCAACTTTCCCCTCGAAGCGAAGCCGGATGGCAAGGCGCTCGCGCACGAGATCCGTACCGTCAAGCACGGCAGCAAGACGAATCCGTGGGAGATCGATGCCATCGCCGGCGCGACGATTACTTCGCGCGCGGTCGGCAAGGCAATCAACGACACGGCGCAGATGCTGTTGCCGCGCCTTGCACCGCATCTTGAAGAGTTGAAGGAAAAACCATGAGCCAGACGACTGTCTCGACCTGGGAAGAGTTCATGGAGGGCGTCTGGCGCCAGAACCCCGTGTTCGTCATGGTGCTGGGCATGTGTCCCGTCCTCGCGGTCACGGTGTCGGGCATCAACGCGCTGTCGATGGGCGTCGCTACCGCCTTCGTGCTGGTGTGCTCCTGCGGCCTGATTTCCCTGCTGCGCAAGATGATTCCTAAGGAAGTACGCATCGCAACCTACATCGTCATCATCGCGACCTTTGTCACTGTCGTCGACTATGTCATCCAGGCGGTCAGCCTTGCCCTCTACGATGCACTTGGCGCCTTCATCCAACTCATCGTCGTCAACTGCATCATTCTGGGACGGGCGGAGGCGCACGCTTCAAAAACACCGCCGCTGCCGGCGATGACCAACGCGTTGGGCATGGGCATCGGTTTCACCATCGGCCTGCTGGCGCTCGGTTGTGTGCGCGAGATTCTGGGCGCCGGTACCTTGTTCGGCGTGTCGCTCTTCGGCACGGGTTTCCAGCCCTGGGTCGTGATGGTGTTGCCGCCCGGCGGCTTCTTCGTGCTTGGCGCCTGGCTGCTGGTATTCGCGGCCTGGGAGCGGCGCAAGCAGCGCAAATTTGCTGCACAGGGAGGCGGGGTGCAACATGTCTGAATCCGTCGCCCAAATTTTCATCAACGCCTTGCTCGCCAACAACTTCGTGCTGGCGATGTTTCTCGGACTCTGCCCTTTCCTCGGTGTGTCGGGCAAGCTTGATACAGCATTCCCGATGGGGGTGGCGACCACTTTCGTCATGCTCGTCGCCTCGCTGTGCGCCTATGGCTTGAATGTGCTGCTGACCACATTCCAGCTGGAGTTTTTACGGCTGATTTCCTACATCGTCATCATCGCCTCCGCGGTGCAACTGGTCGAGATGGTGCTGAAGAAATACAGCCCGGCGCTGTTCCGCGCACTGGGCATCTACCTGCCGCTGATCACCACCAACTGTGCAGTACTCGGCGTCGCACTGTTCCAGACCGCGCGTGAATACGATTTTCTTCAGTCCCTCACCTTCGCCATCGGCGGCGGCGCGGGCTTCACGCTGGCGCTGGTGCTGATGGCCAGTGTGCGCGAGCGCCTGCAACTGTCCGCCGTGCCCTCGGTGGCGCAGGGCACGGCGCTGTCCCTGATGCTGGCCGGCATTCTTTCGCTGGCTTTCATGGGCTTTGCAGGCCTCGGTGGATGAGCATCTACCTCGTCACCATCGGCCTGATCTTCGCGTTGATGCTCGCCGGCATCACTGTCGATCGGCTTTATCGCCGTTTTGCAGCACGTCATCCCCAACTCGGGCCATTCCGCAAGAACGACGGCGGTTGCGGCTGTTGCGCCGGCAAGTGCAATGACGACAAGGGCTGCGCGGCCTGATTTCTGTTGCGTCGCAGCGCAATGCCCGGAAAGCACTGTGGCACAATGCAAGTCTTTGTTTCAACGGGCGCCATAACAATTCCATACACGCGCTCCTGCTGAGGGACTCGTTCCATGAAAAGCAAACACTGGCCGGGTGCACTGGCTGCTTGGTTATTTGCCCTGCCGGCACTGGCGCTCGACATCGTGCCCTATCAGGCCGAGCCTTTCGCTGCCGCGCGTGCGGCGGGCAAGGTCACCGCCATCCAGTTTCACAGCGGCTGGTGCCCGATCTGCGTGATGCAGGAGCGTGGCGTCAGGGCGCTGAAGGATGACAAGGCGTTCGATCAGGTGACCGTGTATCAGGCCGACTTCTTCAAGGAAGAAGCCTTGCGCAAGCAGTTCAATGCCACCAGTTTCTCGACACTGGTGATTTTCAGGGGCAACGAGGAGCGCGCTCGCACCACGGGTGATTCGCGTCCCGAACAACTCAAACCCTTGTTTGCCAAGGCCCTCTGAGTGCCGGATCCCGCAACTGTTCCCGATCTGTTCGTTCCGGCCAGCGTCGGCTTTACCTACGTCGCCGGGGTGCTGACGGCGCTGTCGCCCTGCGTGCTGCCGCTGCTGCCGATCGTTGTTGGTGGCGCCATGCAGCAGCATCGCGCCGCGCCGCTGCTGATGGGGCTGGGCATGACCACGGCCTTCGCTACCGGCGGGCTGATTCTGGGTGCCATCGGGCCGGCGCTGGGGATCGACCCGGTGTGGATGCACCGGATCGCGGCCTGGAGCCTGATCTTCTTCGGCCTCGCGCTGCTCTTCGAGCCGCTGACACGCCTGATCTCGCGCATGGTGCAGCCGCTGGCCATCACCGCCGACCTGATGGCGGAGGAAATCGGCCAGAAACGCTCGCCGGCCATGGCTTTCTTCTTCGGCGGTTTGCTGGGCCTGGCATGGAGTCCCTGCGCGGGACCGATGCTGGTTTCCTCGGCGGCATTGGTAGCGACCGGGCGCGATGCCCTGCTCGGCGCCTTCCTGCTGGGCTTGTTCGGCCTCGGCGCCGCGACGCCGATGGTGATGGCAGCTTATGCTTCGCGTGCCGGCTTCAAGCGCCTGCGCAACTGGGCGATGGGCAACAACCGACGCTTGCGCATCGACTTCGGCCTGCTGGCGATCGTGTCCGGCATCATCCTGGCGACCGGCCTCGACAAGATGATCGCCACGCAGGTGATGGCGATCCTGCCCGACGGCTGGCTGGAACTGATCACCCGTTACTGAGTCTCAGCGCAGCATCTCTGGATTCATCACTGCGCGCAGCACGGTCTGGTTGCGCCCCTCGCGGCTTCGTTTCGAGAGCCACCAGACCGCTCCCTTCTTGACGCTCCAGTCGAGTTCGCTGCCGGCGAGCAGCAGCGCGGCCAGCCGGCCGAGCGTGGGTTGATGGCCGACCAGCAACACGGCTCCCGAATGTTCCGGCCAATCCGTCGCGGCGATCAGGTCGGCGGCATCGGCACCGATGCCGATCTTCGGTTCGACCTCGAAGGGCAGCGCCAGCGCGTGGGCCGTCTGTTGCGTGCGCGTCGCCAGGCTGACGAGGATGCGAACCTTCTTCGGCAGGCGCGGTTTCAGCCATTTCGCCATCTCGTGCGCCTGTTTGTCGCCACGCGCGGTCAGGCGCCGCTTCGCGTCCGGCAGACTGGCGCCGCCTTCCTCCGCTTCGGCATGCCGCCACAGGATCAGGTCCATTTTCTCTCTCCGCTCTTGTCTTGTCGTGGGGCGCGCAGCATACCCCGGCAATATTACAGCGGCGTTTCAGTGCCGGAATTTCGGCAGCTTCAATTTGCCGAGGCGCTTGAGACCGTGCGGCACGGCAGTGAGAAGCTTCTGGTGACGCGGCCCGTGCCAGCCGCCGATCAGCGTCACCGCCTCGCGCAGGGGGGGCTCGTCATCGGCGCAATCCATCAGCACGGCGCCGGCATTGGCGAGATCGTTGATCTGGCCGAGCGTGTCCTGCAATGCAGCCAGATGGGACAGCAGTTTCTGCATCGGCTTGGCTGCGGCCAGCGGCGCAAAGAATTCCAGCGCGTAGCGCAGACGCTTGATGCCGATGCGCAGCGCGTGCAGCGATGCAGGATCGTCGACGCGGGCTTGCGCCGCCAGCGCGAGCGTCTTTTTTCGCAACCGGCGCAAATGCGTTGCCGAGAAGTCGAGCAGGGAAAGCGGCTCGACGGGCGCTTCCGCCGCCGTCCCGCCAGCGCCGACTTTTGCTTCCAGTCCATGCAGCGTGGCCAGCGTTTTCAACACCACCTTGCCGTAATGCGGCGAACGCAACATCTGCACGGCCTCGCGACGAACGGCGAAACCACGCTCGGTGATGATGCCGACCAGCGCGGCGAGGCGGGGTTCGTCGGGCAAGGCGCGCAGGACGGGCGCGGCGATTTCCGCAAGCAGCACGTCGTAATCGCGCGCGGCGCCGAGCATCGCCAACAACGCGCGGAGGGAGGAGAGCAACTGGTCCGCAAAACCCTCGGGCAGCAGGGGCCCGAACAGGCGCAAGGCGGCACGCAGGCGGCGCGTGGCGACACGCATCTGGTGGATGTATTCCGGGTCGTCGCTGATGATGGCACCGGCATGATTGCGCTGCAGGTGGTCGAGGCAGCCCAGCGCGATGCGGCGGAATGCCTCGACCGGCGTATCCGTGGCAGCGAGCGGGATCGCAACCGCACGGCATGGTGCGACCGGCTCCTGCCGGAACAGCCGGTAGCCGCGATCAGCCTTCGACAATGGCGCGGGCACGAGCGGCACGCGTTCGGCAAGGGCTTGCGCCAGGGCGAAGAGTTCGGCGGGATTACCCTCGAGCAGTTCGATCTCGATTTCGGAAATCGCCTCACGCTGGCCGCCGGCGGCGATCCAGCCGCGGTCGAGCGCGAGTTCGATGCGTGTGCCGCGTACCAGTTCAAAGGTCCAGGCGATGCGCTGGAAGTTGGTTTCGAAGATCGGTGCGATGCGGCTGGCGACCTTGGGACGTTCAAGCCAATCGCGTACCTCCGGATCGTCGATCGCGGCGAAGTCGAAATGGCCGCCGTAGGGCCCTTCCCATTCCGGGCGGGCGGACAAGCCGCCCGCGCGGCTGCCGGCGCACTTGACCGACTGCAGCCAGAACTTGCCCTGTGCGCGCAGGCGCAACGCGATGCCGCGACTGCGCAGATCCAGCGCCGGCGTGTCGTAATAGAGATTGGTCAGGCGATAGACCTGCTTGTGCGCCGCCTGCCGCAGCAGCGGGTGGCGCAGGAAAGTGCGATGAGCGTCTTCTGGCAGCGCGAGCTTGAGTTCGATCTCTTCAGCCATGGCGAAACCATTGTAGTCGCCGTGCAGAAAGAAAATATTACAGCAGGGTTATTCGTGACGGAGCGCTTCGATTGGTGACATGCGCGCGGCCTTGCGTGCCGGGTAGTAGCCGAAGAAGATGCCGATCGCCGCGGCAAAGCTGACGGCAAGCAGGATTGCGGAAGCGGAGAGCTGGATCGGCCAGCCGGCCAGTTGCCCGATCAGTTGTGCACCGCCCGTGCCGAGCGCCACGCCGATGAGTCCGCCGATCAGCGACAGGGTGATCGATTCGATCAGGAACTGCTGCAGGATGTCGCGCGACCGCGCGCCAACCGCGCGCCGCAGGCCGATCTCGCGGGTGCGTTCGGTGACCGAGACGAGCATGATGTTCATGATGCCGATGCCGCCGACCAGCAGCGAAACCGAGGCGACGGCGGCGAGCAGCAGCGCCATCACCCGCGACGATTCCTCGCGCGTCTGCAGGATTTCGGTCATGTTGCGCAGTGTGAAGTCGTCGTCCTGGCCGGGCTGCAGGCGGTGGCGCTGGCGCAGCAGCGCGCGCACCTTGTCCTCGGCTTCCTTGCTGTCTGCTCCGTCGCGCAGCTTGATCTGGATCGAGCCGACCGAGCGTGATTTCGCAAGTGCCGTGGCGCCGAGTACGCGGTTGCGCGCGGTGGTGATCGGCATCAGCAACACGTCGTCAAGGTCGCTGCCACCGGGGCTCTGGCCCTTCGCCGCCAGGACGCCGATGACCGTGAGCGGCACGGTGCGGATGCGCACCGTCTGGTCGAGCGGACTTGCGTCGCCGAACAGGTTGGTCGCCACTGTCTTGCCGATGATCGCCACCTTTGCCGCGCCATTGATTTCCGCTGGCTCGAAGAAGCGTCCGTCGGCGAGGCCCCATTCGCGCACGTCGAAATAGTCCGGCGTCACACCGTAGAACGAGGTCGACCAGTTGCTGTTGCCGGCGACGATCTGGCCGCTGCCGCGCAGGGCGGGCGCGGCGCCGGCGATGCTTTCCGGCAACTCGCGCGCGATGGCGTAGGCATCATCCTCGCTGATCGTGTGCGTGGCGCCGACGGCGCTGCGGGCGCCGGTGAAGGTCGGCGAGGCCGAGAACACCATCATCAGGTTGGCGCCGAGGCTCTTGATCTGGGCCTCGACCTGCGCACGCGCGCCACCGCCGACGGCGATCATGACGATTACCGCCGCCACGCCGATGATGATGCCGAGCATGGTCAGCGCCGAGCGCAGCTTGTTGACGCGCAGCGCCTTGAGGGCGATCAGCAGGGTCGCGTAAAAGTTCATGTCGTCGGCAGCGCGGCGAAATCTGCGGCGGCATCCCGGCGCGCGTTCGCCTGGTCATCGACGACGAGACCATCGCGGAACTGGATGATGCGATCGGCGTAAGCGGCAATGTCGCGCTCGTGGGTGACGACGACGACCGTAATGCCTTCGCGGTTGAGCTGCTGGAGCAAGGCCATGACCGCGCCGCCGGGGCGCGAGGCGAGCGCACCGGTCGGCTCGTCGGCGAGCACCAGCGCCGGGTCGCCGACCAGCGCGCGGGCGATCGCGACGCGCTGCTGCTGACCGCCCGACAGCTGGGCCGGATGATGGTCCATGCGTTCGGCCAGGCCGACCTGGCGCAGCCGCTGTGCTGCTTGATCATTTCGCTCGGCCGCCGTCAGGCCGCGATAGAGCAGCGGCAGGGCGACGTTGTCGAGCGCCGAAGTGCGCGGCAGCAGGTTGAAGTGCTGGAAGACAAAGCCGATGCGGCGGTTGCGCAATGCCGAGAGCGCATCGTCGGTCAGCTGGGATACTTCTTCGCCGTCGAGCCGGTAATGGCCGTCGCTTGGCAGGTCGAGGCAGCCGAGCAGGTTCATGAAAGTCGACTTGCCTGAACCCGACGGTCCCATCACCGCGACGAACGTTCCCCGGGCGATTTCCAGCGATACGCCGCGCAGGGCGGGAACGTCAGTGTCGCCGAGCTGGTAGTGTTTGGCGAGGTTCTCGACGCGAATGAGCGGTGCTTCCATGGCGCGCTCAGAACATGCGCGGCTGGGTCGGTTTCTTCTCGGCGGTCGTGTTCATGCCGACGATGACCTCGCGGCCTTCCTGCAGATCGGTTTCGAGCAGTTCGGTCTGGTTACCGTCGTTGATGCCGGTCTTGACCTCGGCGGCGGTCGGCTTGCCGTTACCGCCCAATATCCAGAGCTTGCCCGTGCCGGAACCCGCTCGGCCACGTCCCATGCCGCTGCCGCCCATTCCGGCACCATTGCCCGGCTGCCGTCCCGCCGGCGCCGACTTTTCGTCAGCGCTGGGCGGGCGGAAGCGCAGCGCGGCGTTCGCCACCTTGAGGACCTTGTCCTTTTGCGCGGTGACGATGCGCACGTTGGCGGTCATGCCCGGCAGCAGGATGAGGTCGGGATTGCTGGCCGAGACCACCACCGTGTAGCTGACGACGTTCGATACGACCTGCGCGGCCTTGCGCACCTGCTTCACCTCGCCCTTGAAACGCTTGCCGGGAAAGGCATCGACGGTGAAAGTGGCCTCCTGGCCGACCTGTAGCCGGCCGACGTCGGCTTCGTCGATCGCGGTCTCGACCTGCATGTCGGCGAGGTTGCGCGCGATGACGAACATCTCGGGCGCCTGCAGGCTTGCCGCGACAGTCTGGCCCGGCTCGACGCTCTTCTTGATGACGATGCCGTCGACCGGCGCGCGAATCTCGGTACGGCCGAGGTCGACGCGCGCCTGCCCGAGTTGCGCCTCGCGCTGGCGGACCAGTGCGGCGCTGTTGCTTGCCTGCGCCTCGACGACGCGCAACTGGGCTTTTGCCGCTTCGAACGTGGTCTGCGCCTTGTCGAGTTCGGCGGGTGATATGAAGTTCTTCGCGACGAGGGACTGCTTGCGCGCATGGTCGCGCTCGGCATCGGCCAGGTTGACTTTCGCCCGGTAGAGCTCGGCCTGCTGCACCGCCACCGTCGCACGCGCCGCCTCGAGGTCGGCCTCGGCTTGCCGCACGCGATGCTCGTAGGTTTCCGGGGCGATCTGGGCGATCAGCTGCCCGGCCTTCACGTTGCTGTTGAAGTCCACGAAGATCTCGCGGATCTGACCGGATATCTGCGAACTGACCTGCACGGTAACGACCGGGTTGAGCGTGCCGGTCGCTGCGACCGAGGCGGTGATCGGACCGCTCTCGATGGCGGCGAACTTGTAGCCGGGTTCCGCACCATTGCTGAATACGTAGCGATAAGTTGCGTAGCTTCCGCCCGCGGCGATGACGAGCAGGACAAGGGTTATCAGGCGGCGGGATTTCATGTGGAAATTCTAGCTGAACCCTCTGGGGATGCCGTCCCGCCAGCGCCGACTTTTACAGATTGTTACGGCAGAAACAAAACTGCCCGGACAATGCCGGGCCGCTGATTTTGAAAAGTGAAAGCTAACGATCAGGACGTCAGGGGGATCGGCACATTATCGACAGCAGGTTCGCCGGCATCGCAATCGCTGCCATTGTCCTTGTCTTTGCAAACCTTGCAGTAAGCCAAAGTATTGGCTACGAGAGCTGTTGTGCCTGCAGTGATGTAGTAGCCGGTGGGTAAACCTCCCTGCATGACTGCAGTAGCCGTGGCGGCCACGCACACGGCAGCATTGTTGGCGCCGGTGACTGCAGTGCCCTTTGTGCCATTCGATGCTTTATAGGCGCCATAATTAATTGATGCGCCTGAAGCTAATCCGCCGGCAACACCTTGTACAGCGGCAGTCTCGGCTTCCGAAGTCAGATCAATGAACTTCGGCAGTGCAGTCGCCGCGAGAATGCCGAGGATCACGATGACGACGATCAGTTCGATCAGGGTGAAACCAGAGTGGGTTTTTTTCATTTGTGTCTCCAGAAAGTTATCGAATACTAAACCATTTGTTCTATGAATTAGCAGCCTGTCGTGGTGATGGTGCTAATCGTGGATGCGGCACCGGCAGCGGCTGGCGAGGTGTAAGTGAAAGAGCAGGTGGCATTGACTTGTACGCCGGTTGCGCCCGTGGTCCCTGTGCCGCCAATTACAGAGAAAGTCGTGGTGTTCCCTGCAATGGCAGCCCCGAAGCCTTCGTTGTTCAGCTGGGCCAGTGTCGGGGAAAAGGTCGATACCAGACCGGCTGCGCCGACGATGCCGGGTATGGCAGCACCGAGCGCCGTATTGCTCGCAGGGTAACCGTTGGCCATTTGGACCAGACCGCTTTCAGTACAGAGCGTGCCGTTGATGGCATTGGTAGCGGTACCGCCTCCGCCAGGGCACGCGGCGGCATCGGCAACGCCACCACGCGAGAGGTAGCCCGAATGAACAATCGCTGCTGCAGCATTGACCGCGCCACGCGCGGCCTGTAGCTTGGCAATGCGTGCATCGCGCTGCAGCGAAACGAATTTCGGCAGGGCGATCGCGGCCAGCACACCGATGATCGTGATGACGATCACCAGTTCGATCAGGGTGAAGCCGGCGCCCAGTTTTTTTGTCGGAGCAGGCAGTTGCAATCGGTTGTTCCGCATGGGGATTCCTTTCATCGATTTTGATACGGTCAAAAATTTAAAAACTTGAGGTGGGCGTTCATTTCTTCATTGCCACGCTGCCCAGATCCCACAGCGGCAGGAAGATGCCGAGAGCCAATACCAGCACCATCGCGCCGAGCAGGACGATGAGGATCGGCTCGATCTGCTGGGCGAGGGTCTTGAGTTCGTACTCGACTTCGCTCTGGTACATGCCGGAGATTTCTTCCATCATCTCGTCGAGCGAGCCGGACTCCTCGCCGACGGCGATCATCTGCAGCACGACCGGCGTGAAGGCGCCCGAAGCGATGGCGGCACGCAGCACCGATTCGCCGCGTTCGACGCCATTCCTCATCTGATCGACCTTTTCGGCAATGAAGTCGTTGTCGACGGTCTGCGCGACCGTGGTGAGCGCCTGGATGACCGGCACGCCGGAGCGCATGGCGAGCGCGAAGCTGCGCGCGAAGCGCGCCAGCGTGGCCTTGCGCACGATCTTGCCGGCGATCGGCAGGCGCAATTTGAACTTGTCCCACAGGTAGCGGCCGCGCCGCGTGCCGAGCCAGGATTTGAAGCCGAAGCCGGCGACGGCGATGCCCGCGAGCAGGGCGGGCCACCAGCCCACCATGAACCTGGAAATACCGATCAGGATGCGCGTCATCAACGGCAATGCGGCGCCGAAGCCTTCGAAGACTTTGGCGAAGGCCGGAATGACCCAGATGTTGACAACGAACATGGCGACGGCCATGGCGAGAATGACGAACATCGGGTAGCGCAGCGCCGACTTGACCTGTTCGCGCATGAAGCGCTCGAACTCCATGTGGTCGAACAGGCGCAGGAAGACCTCTTCGAGCCGGCCGGTCATCTCGCCGACGCGTACCATTGCAAGATAAAAGGGTGTGAATACCTTCGGATGCCGCGCCAGCGACATCGACAGTTCGCGGCCTGAATCGAGGCTTTCGCGCACCTGGCCGAGCAGGGATTTCATGGCCGGATTGACGCTCGAGTCCTGCAGTCCGCCGAGTGCCCGCATGATCGGCACGCCGGCCTTCAGCAGCGTGTAGAGCTGCCGGGTAAACAACAGGATATCGACGTGCAGGATCTTGGGCGCGAACAGGTTGAAGCTGCTTTCCCCCGCGTCCTTTTTCTGCGCCGCGCCGGCGGGCGCGGGTTTGATTTCGGTCGGCGTGACACCGCTGCCGAACAGGACGTCGGCGACCGCTGCTGCGGTCGTGCCTTCGAGTACGCCGCTGACGATTTCGCCAGCGCCGTTGCGACCACGGTAGGTGAAGGCCGCCATCTCAGTCGCGCCTAGTCATCCAGCTGCGTCGCCACACGCATCGCTTCATCGATGGTGGTGCGGCCCTCGGTCACCAGCCGCACGGCGTCGCGTCGCAGGGTGTTGCCGGCCATCTGCTGGCGGCCAAGTTGGACGAAGGCGTTCGGGTCGCCGTGGTTGGCGGCTTCGACCAGCGCGTTGGTCATTTCGAGGAATTCGTACACCGCCTGCCGACCCTGGTAGCCGGTATTGGCACAGTGGGCGCAGCCGCGCCCCTTGGCATAGCTGAACTGGTCGATGCGGTCGTCCAGCTCGTACTTGAGCCATGCCCGCTCGTGCGGCTCGGGTGCATGCGGCGCGCTGCAGTTCGGACAGATGACGCGCACGAGGCGCTGGGCCAGCACCATCTGGATTGACATTGCCACCATGTAACGCGGCACGCCCATGTCGAGCAGGCGGATCGGCGAGGACAGCGCATCGTTGGTGTGCAGGGTTGAGAGCACGAGGTGGCCGGTCATCGCGGCGCGCATGCCGATTTCGGCGGTTTCCTGGTCGCGCATTTCGCCGACGAGGACGATGTCCGGGTCCTGGCGCAGGGCGGTGCGTAGCACGCGCGCGAAGCTGAGATCGATCTTCTCGTGAACCTGGACCTGGTTGATGCCCGGCAGACGGTATTCGACCGGATCCTCGACGGTGATGATCTTGACTTCGGAACTGTTCAGCTCGTTGAGCGCGGCGTACAGGGTGGTGGTCTTGCCCGAGCCGGTCGGGCCGGTCACCAGCACGATGCCGGAAGGCCGCGCGATCGCATGGCGGAAGCGCTCGAGCACATGCGGCGGCATGTGCAGCTTGTCGAGTTGCAAGAGGCCGGTGTTCTGGGCGAGCAGACGCATCACCACGGATTCGCCGTGCTGGGTCGGCATCGTGGAGATACGGACGTCGACGTTCGTGCCGCGCAGCTTGATGTTGAAGCGGCCATCCTGCGGCAGGCGTTTTTCCGAGATGTCGAGGCCGGACATCAGCTTGAGGCGCAGCACCAGCGCCGGGGCGATCTTGCTGTCGGCCTCGGTTTGCAGATGCAGCACACCGTCGATGCGGAAGCGGATGGTCAGCGACTTTTCCTGCGGCTCGACGTGGATGTCGGAGGCGCGTATCTTCTGGGCCTCCTCGAACACCGTCTGCAGCAGGCGTACGACCGGCGCATCCTCGGCGCCTGGCGTGATGGACAGCCCGCTGCCGAACTCGACCGGTATGTCGCCCATCTCCTGCGTGAGGTCTTTCGCGAGGTTCGAGATTTCCTCGGTGCGGCGATAAACGCGATCGAGCAGTGGGAGCAACTGACCTTCGGCGACGACGACGAGGTCGATGTCGCGCTTGACGACACGGGCGATTTCGTCGAAAGCGGTCAGGTCGGTGGGGTCGGACATGCCGACCCGCAACTGGCCGTTGCGTTCATCCAGCACCAGCGCCCGGAAGCGGCGCGCCTGCGCCTCGGGCAGCAGCTTCACCAACTCGGCCTTGGGCTGGAAGACCTTGAGATCGACGAAGTCGGCACCCAGTTGGCGCGCCAAGGCACGCGAGATGCCGTCCTCGGTGGCGTAGCCGGATTCGACGAGCACGCGACCCAGCTTGCGGCCGCTGCGCTTTTGTTCGTCGAGCGCGAGCCTGAGCTGCTCGTTGGTGATGACGTTCTGCTGCACGAGCAGATCGCCAAGTCGAATCTTTTCCGGTCTCGCCATGAGGGTTCACGCCATTGGATAAA
>ERZ1645187.3586-NODE-3586-length-12976-cov-11.519310_pt1 | contig 12976 bp, 7 predicted proteins | sample MGYA00575352_ERZ1645187 | MGnify/ENA primary metagenome ERZ1645187 (study PRJEB40837, sample SAMN11349314) | freshwater sediment metagenome | isolation source: river sediment | host: Sediment | place: India: Wazaribad , New Delhi | collected 2017-02-21 ... | reverse complement strand
AGAACAACAAGGTGCACCAGGTGCGCCTGCACATCGTCGAATTCCGCGGCTTCGAAAAATTCATCCAGGGCCGCCCGTACTGGGAAGTGCCGGTGATGGTGCAGCGGCTGTGCGGCATCTGCCCCGTTTCGCATCACCTCGCCGCCTCGAAGGCGCTCGACATGATCGTCGGCGCCACGCAACTGACGCCGACGGCGGAGAAGATCCGCCGCCTGATGCACTACGGCCAGATCCTGCAATCGCACGCGCTGCACTTCTTCCACCTTTCCTCGCCCGACCTGCTGTTCGGCTTCGACGCCGACGTGGCCAGGCGCAACGTGGTCGGCGTCATCGCCGCCTATCCCGAGACGGCGAAGAAGGGCGTGCTGCTGCGCAAATACGGGCAGGAAGTGATCCGCATGACGGCCGGCAAGCGCGTGCACGGCACCGGTTCCATTCCCGGCGGCGTGAACAAGTCGCTCGGCGCCGAGGAGCGTGCGGCGTTGCTGAAGGACGCCTACCAGATGGTGGCCTGGAGCCGCGAGGCGGTGGGCCTGGCAAGGCAGCTGTTCGAGCAGAACGCCCACTTCAACAACGCCTTCGGCCGCTTCGATGCCCATTGCATGAGCCTGGTGCGCGCCGACGGCGCCATGGACCTGTACCACGGCGGCCTGCGCGCACGCGACATGACCGGCGGGATTCTGTTCGACCACTTCGACTACAGCCGCTACTGGGACGTCATCGTCGAGGACGTCAAGCCGTGGTCATACATGAAGTTCCCCTTCCTGCGCTCCCTCGGGCCCGAAACAGGCTGGTATCGCGTCGGCCCGCTGGCACGCGTCGCCAATTGCGACCACATCCCGACGCCGCTCGCCGACAAGGAACGCGCGGCCTTCATGGCCTTCCCCGGCGCGGCGGGCGCGACGCTCGGCTATCACTGGGCGCGCATGATCGAGATGCTGCACGCCGCCGAGAGCATCAAGGATCTGCTGCACGACGACGACATCGAAGGCAGCGACCTCGTCGTCACGGGCGAGCGGGCGGAGCGCGGCGTCGGCGTCATCGAGGCGCCGCGCGGCACCCTGATCCACCACTACCGGGTCAACGAAAACGACGAGGTCATCCGCGCCAATCTGATCGTCTCGACCACGCACAACAACCAGGCGATGAACGAGGCGATCCGCCAGGTGGCGAGACAGTACTTCGACGGCAGGGAAGTCACCGAGGGCCTGCTCAACCATATCGAGGTCGCCATCCGCGCCTTCGACCCCTGCCTGTCGTGCGCCACGCACGCGCTCGGCCGCATGCCGCTCGAAGTCGCCATAGTCAGCCATGGCGGCACGCCAATCGACCGCATGTTCCGCGACGAACACGGCCGCTGCTCGCGCGAGTGACGGCGCCGATCCTCGTCTTCGGCTGGGGCAATCCGTCGCGCGGCGACGATGCGCTCGGGCCCTTGTTCGTCGAGCGCATCGAGGCGCTGGGCCTGCCCGGCGTCGAGTGCCTGACGGATTTCCAGTTGCAGGTCGAGCACGCGCTCGACCTTCGGGATCGACGAGCGGTGCTTTTTGTCGATGCCAGCGTCAGCGCGGCGGCTCCCTTCGAGGTCGGCGAGATTCAGGCATCGCCCGACGCCAGCTTCACCACCCATGCGCTGTCGCCGCAGGCGGTACTGCAAGTCTATGTCGAACTCAACGACGAGATGCCGCCGCCCTGCCGGCTGCTGGCGATTCGGGGGGAAACATTCGAGCTCGGCGCGCCGCCCGGCAGGGAAGCTTCGGCCAATCTCGACGCGGCCGTCCTGTGGGCGCGCGACTGGCTTCAGGCCGGCGCGCCGGATGGCGAGCCCGGCTAGCCCGCCGAGCCCTGGCGCCGGCGCGCCAGGTAGAGGCTCAATTCCTCGGCCGGCAACGGCCGGCTGAAGTGATAGCCCTGCGCCAGGTCGCAGCCGAGGCCACGCAGGTGCTCCAGCTGCGCCCCGGTTTCGACGCCTTCCGCGACCACTTTCAGCCCGAGGCTGTGCGCCATGGCGATCGCCGCCGCGCAGATGGCGGCGTCGTTGGCGTCGATTTCGATGTCGCCGATCAGGGAGCGGTCGAGCTTGAGGCCATGAATCGGCAGCAGCTTCAGCCGGGCAAGCGACGAATAGCCGATGCCGAAGTCATCGACCGACAACAGCACGCCCAATGCGCGCAATTGCCTGAGCACGCCGATGGTGGTTTCCGGCGCGTCCATGGTCACCGTCTCCGTCACTTCCAGTTCCAGTTGACCCGGCGCGATCCGGTTGTCCTGCAACACGCGCCGCACGACGGCGACGATGTCGCGCTTGCGCAATTGCCGCATCGACAGATTGACCGCGACGCGGATGCCCGGATAGCCGCCCGCCACCAGGCGTTCGCATTCGCGGCCGGCCTGCTCCAGCACCCAGCCGCCGATGGCCTCGATCAGGCCGACCTCCTCCGCCAGCGGAATGAACTTGTCCGGCGGCACCAGGCCCATGGTCGGGCTTTGCCAGCGGATCAGCGCCTCGACCGCGACCACCGCGCCCGTGGCGATATCGATCTGCGGCTGAAAATGCAGCCGGAACTCCTCCCGCGCCAGCGCCTGACGCAGCGCACTCTCCAGTTGCAGGCGCTCGGCGGCGGCCTTGTTCATCGCTTCCGTGAAGAACTGGTAATTGGCCCGCCCCTGCGACTTGGCGTGATACATGGCGGTATCGGCCGCCTTCATCAAGGCCCCGGCATCCTCGCCGTCGGACGGAAAGATGGCGATGCCGATGCTGGGCGTCGAGCGCAGCTCGTGGCCGTCGATCCGATGGGTCTGCGACAGTTGCCGGACGATCTTGCCGGCCATCAGCGGCACAGCGTGCGTGGCGCCGTCGGTCAGGTCGGTCATGACGACGACGAATTCATCGCCACCCGGGCGGGCGACGATGTCGCTGGCCCGCACGCAGGCGCGCAAACGCTCGGCGACATTCCGCAGCAACTGGTCGCCGACCGGATGGCCGAGCGTGTCGTTGATCGCCTTGAAGCGGTCGAGGTCGATGAACATCACCGCCAGTTGCTGGTTCTCGCGCCGCGCCGCGACGATGGCCTGGGCCAGGCGCTGGTCGAGGCTGAAGCGGTTCGCCAGGCCGGTCAGCGCGTCGTTGTGGGCCAGCTCGTGGATGCGCTGCTCGGCCAGCTTGCGATCCGATATGTCGGTGAAGCTGCCGATGTAGTGGGTGGGCGCCCCGTCGGCGTCGCGCAGCGTCGAAATGGCCAGCCACTTGGGGTAGCAACTGCCATCCTTGCGGCGGTCCCAGATCTCGCCCTGCCAGTCGCCACTCTCATTGATGGCGCGCCACATCTCGGCGTATTCCCCGGGCAAGGTGCGGCCCGCCGAGAGCAGGCTGGGATTCCTGCCCTGAACGTCGGCCAGCGCGTAGCCGGTCAGCGTGGTGAAGGCGCGGTTGATCGAGACGATGCGCTTGTCGGCGTCGGTGACCAGGATGGCCTCGCTGGTGTGCTCATACACGCTGGCCATCAGTTTCAACCGTTCCTCCGCCGACTGGGCCAGGGCGGTCGCGTGCGCCACGCTGCTCTTGCTTTCCTTGAGCAGGCCGCGCATCAGCCAGAGCAGCACCAGCAACAGCATGCCGGCCAGGACGAACACCAGCCGCTTGGTCCGCCACGGAGCCAGCACCTCCTCCTCCGCCAGGCCGGCCGTCACGTAGAACGGGGCGTCGGCCAGGACGCGCACGCCGAGGATGCGGGACTGGCCATCGACGTAGGCCAGCGTCCGGACCACGCCTTCGCGCAAGCCGCTGGCGATGACGCCGCGCATCGGGTGATCGGCGGGCAGGCGGCGCGCAAGTTCCGGCGGCAGGGGCGGCCGGCGCAGCACCAGGCTGAAGTCGTCGCTGCGCCAGATGGTCAGGAATCCCCGCGCGCCCACCTCGAGCGGAGCAAGCAGGCGTTCGAAATAGGCCAGGTCGACCTGGGCGCCCAAGGCGCCCAGGAACACGCCGTCGGCCGTCCGCAGCGGCAGCAGCACCATGAAGGATTCGACCTGGTCGGCACCGTGCTTCATCACCCTGGAATAGGCGATCTCCTGCCGGGGATCATCGCGCAGCTTGCGGAAACAGGGCGCCTCGATCATGTTCAAGCGCCAGGGATCATCCATCTTGGAGGTGTACATGAGGCCACCGCCCGCGCCGAAGATGTGGAAGGCCTTGATCTCCACGGATTCCTTGCGCTCGATGGTCAGATCGGTGTTCAGATACTGCTCGTACCGGTGCAGTTCCGCCTGCTGCATGGCTTCGGGACGAACCTTGGCGCGCAGTTTGTCGAGCGACGAGCGGGCGCGGCCGAGCGAGGCGCTCCAGTGGGCCTCCATGAGCCACGCCAGATTCCGCACATTGGTTTCCGCAGCCTGGATCGCCTGCTCACGGCTGAACCAGAGGGAATAGGCCAGCAACACCACCGCCGTGACGAACACGACCATCAACGGCAAGATGCGGTTGCGATGGAAGCCCTTGAATGCGTCGATATTCACCACTTCATCCCGACGAAATTTGCGGAAAATGCTGATTTTGACCAAGCCCGGCTCCCCCCGCAAGTTCCGGTGTCGATCAGCGACGCGAAGGGTGTAACATTCCCCCAATAATCCGAGCACTATCGTGGTGGCAAGGCAAGCGAAGTGAGAATTGCACTGTTGGAAGACGATGCCGCGCAGGCCGAGACGCTGGCCGAGTGGCTGCACGAGGCCGGACACGACGTTCATGTCTTCGGTCTCGCCCGCGATCTGGTGCGCCATGTCAGCCGCGAAAGCTTCGACACGTTCCTGATCGACAGGATGCTGCCCGACCAGAACGGGCGCGACGTGCTGCGCTGGCTGCGCCAGGACAAGGGCGAGACGGCGCCGGCGATCTTCGTCACCTCGCGCAATAGCGAGGAAGACATCGTCAGCGGACTCAGCGCCGGGGCCGACGACTACATGATCAAGCCGATACGGCGGCGCGAACTGCTCTCCCGGCTGGAGGCCATCTGGCGGCGCAACCGGCTGCACGAGGCCGGCCAGGAGATCATCGATGCCGCGCCCTACCGGCTCGACCTCAAGCATCGCACGGTCTCGCGCGACGGCAGGCCCCTGGAAAACCTGACCGACAAGGAGTTCAGCCTGGCGGTATTCCTGTTCCAGAACCCCGGCCGCCTGCTGTCGCGCGGCCACCTGCTGGAAGTGATCTGGGGGCTCAACGCCACCATCCCGACCCGCACGCTCGACACCCACATCAGCCGCCTGCGCAAGAAACTGGAACTCTATCCAGTCAACGGTTTCCGCCTGCTTCCCGCCTACAACTACGGTTATCGCCTCGACCGGTTGGAACGAACCGCGTAGGCCGTGGTGCCCGCCAACATCTGCCGACGAGGACGTCCCGATGCCACAGTCGCTTCCAATGCCCCCCTGGCGCCCGCGCCTGGCCCCGCTGTGTCTTGCCTGCCTGCTCGGCCTGGGCGTCGCCCACGCGGCCGACGATCGCGCCGACGATTATCGTTACCGGGTCCGGCCCGGCGACACCCTGATCGGCATCGGCAAGCGCGTGCTGGAAACTCCGCGCGACTGGCGCGCGGTCGGGCGGCACAACCGGATAGCGGAGCCGAATCGACTGATTCCCGGCTCCACCCTGCGCATTCCCGTGCCGCTGCTGCGCCGCGAAGCCGTCAATGCGCGCATCGTCGCCGTCACCGGCCACGTCACCGCCAATGACGCGAAGGTCGCGGCCGGCACCGATGTCGGCGGCGGCACGCACATCGCCACCGGCGCGGACAGCTTCGCCACCCTCGAACTGGTCGACGGCTCGCGCCTGGTCTTGCAGCCGGACAGCCGGGTCAAGCTCGACGAACTGAGCCGCCACCGCCACGCCGGAACCACGGAAACGCGCCTGCGCCTCGAACGCGGCCGCATGGAATCGGTGGTGGTCAAGACGCCGCGCGCGCGCTCCCGTTTCTCGGTGATCATGCCCACCGCCACGGTCGGCGTGCGCGGCACGCGCTTCCGCGTCGCCGCCGAGGAAACCGGTTCGGCAAGCCGCGCCGAGGTCACCGACGGCACCGTCGCCGTCGGCGGCGGCAAGGGCGGTAAGAGCACCGCCGTGCCGGCCGGCTATGGCGTCATCGCCGAGGCCGGCGGCAAGATATCGCCGCCCGTCGCCCTGTTGCCGGCGCCCGACCTGGGCGGCCTGCCGGCCGTGCAGGACCGCACCATCGCCCGCTTCGCCTTTCCGCCGCTGGCCGGCGCCCGGCAATACCGGATACAGGTCGGCGCCGACGCCGAGATGCGCACGGTTCTCGCCGAGGTCCGCTCGGCGAAGCCGGAGGCCAAATTCGCCGACCTGCCCGACGGCCAATACACCCTGCGCGTGCGCGGCATCGACGACCGCGGCCTCGAGGGCCGCGACGCCGACGCACCCTTCAAGTTGAAGGCGCGTCCCGAACCGCCCTTCGCGCTTTCCCCGGTGGGCGGCGCCAAGCTGCGGGGGGAATCGGTCGAGCTCGCCTGGTCGAGCAATCCCGATGCCAGCCACTACCAGGTCCAACTGGCCGACGCCGCGGGCTTCGACCGGCCGCTCCTGGAAATCGAACGCGTCGACGGCACGGCCGTTTCCCCGGCGCGCAAGCTGCCGCCCGGGGACTATCGCTGGCGCGCGCGCAGCGTCCGCGCCGACGGCGACCGCGGCCCGTGGGGCGATCCGCAGCACTTCGTCCTGAAACCGCTGCCGGCCGATCCGGAGTCGCCGAAGGTCGCCGAGGAGGAAATCGCCTTCGCCTGGTCGGGCGAACCCGGCCAGACCTTCCTGTTCCAGTTGGCCCGGGACGCCGGATTCACCGATCTGGTGGCCGAACAACAGTTGAGCCAGCCCTCGGTCGCCATCGCGCGGCCGGACGGCGGCGGCTATTTCATGCGGGTGCGCGCCACCGACGCCGACGGCTTCGTCGGCCCCTTCACCCGCCCGCAACGGATCGAGGTGCCGCCGCGGCCGTGGCCCTGGTGGCCGCTGATGTTGCTGCTGCCGGCGCTGATGTGACCCGGCGATGACGCTGCGCGGCCGCACGCTGACCGAGTGGTCGCTGCTTTGCCTCCTGCTGGTCGGGCTGGCGGGCCTGTCGGCCTGGCAGGGCTGGCTGTGGCGGGTCGACCACCTGCTGTATGACGCCGGGCTGCCGCTGCTGTCCCGGCAGGCGCCCGCCGACATCGTCATCGTCGCCATCGACGAAGCCAGCCTAGCGCGCATCGGCCGCTGGCCATGGCGGCGGGCGGTGCACGCCACCCTGCTGCACAAGCTGGTCCAGGCCGAGGTGGCGGTCATCGGCTTCGACATCATCCTCAACGAGCCCGACACCGACGATCCCGATGGCGAAGCCTTGCTGGCGGCGGCCATCGCCCGCCATGGCCGCGTCGCGCTGCCCGTGATCCCGGCGCCGACCGGCGCCGCCCAGATCGGCACGGGGCGGCCGCTGGCCACCTTTTCCCGGGCGGCGGCGGCGCTCGGGCACATCGAAATGCCCATCGACGCCGACGGCATCATTCGCGGCCTGTATCTGCGGGCGGGCGACGGCGCGACGATACATTCGCACCTGGCGCTGGCGATGCTGTCGCTCGCCGACCCGGCGCGCGCCGCCCCCTACCTGTCCGCCGCGGCCGCGGGCGACGTCCCGGGGCCGGCCGACTGGCGGCGCGACAGTTGGCGCTACCTGCGTTTTGCCGGGCCGCCGGGCAGCTATCGGACCGTTTCCTACGTGGATGTCCTCACCGGCGCGGTCGACGCCCAACAGTTGCGTGGCGCGCTGGTCATCGTCGGCGCCACCGCCGCCGGACTCGGCGATCTCCACGCCACCCCCATGTCGGCTTCCGGCCAGCCGATGGCCGGGGCCGAGATCATCGCCAACGCGCTGAATGCCCTGCGTGCCGGCGAAACCATCGTCTGGCTCGACCGCGCCACCACCACGGCGATCTCGGCATTCATGGTTCTGCTGTTGCTGATCGGCCTGCTCTACCTGTCGCCACGCACCGGCCTTGCCTGGTCGGCCGGCGTCGGCCTCGCCGCCGTCGCCGTCGGCGTGCTCCAGCTGCACTGGGGCCAGCCCTGGCTGCCACCCGGCGCCATCCTGCTCGGCGCCGCGCTGGCCTACCCGCTGTGGAGCTGGCGGCGGCTCGAGGCGACCCAGCGCTTCATGGACGAGGAACTGCGCCTGCTGCGCGACACCGACCCGGCCACCCCCGCCGCCGAGGTCATCGGGGTCACCGAGGCCGCCGAGGCCGGCCTCGATCCGATCGACCACCGCATCGCCATCATCCGCGCCGCCGCCGAGCGGCAACGCCTGACACAAAAGGCGCGCGAGGACATGGTGCGCTTCATCTCGCACGACATCCGGTCGGTGCTGGTGTCGATCATCACCCTCATCGAGGGCGCCGCCGGGCGCGACGGCAAGGACCGCGGCCTCGAGCGCATCGGCCGCTACGCCCAGTACGCGCTGGACCTGGCCGACGACTTTTCCCGGCTGAAAAAGGCCGAGACCGTCGATCCGCAGACGTTCCGCGAAGTCGATCTCGCCGCGCTGGCGCAGGAGGCGGCCGACGAAATGTGGCCGCAGGCCGATGCCAGGCGCATCACCATCGCCGTCGACGACGCCGGCGGCCAGGACGCGCTGGTGCTGGGCGACCCGTCGCTGCTGCGGCGGGTATTGACCAATCTGGTCGGCAATGCCATCAAGTACAGCCCGCCGGACACGACCGTGCGGCTGGTGCTTGCCGAGGACGGCAAGTGGCGCGAGATCGCCGTCGTCGACGAAGGCTACGGCATTCCGGCCAGCCAGATGGACAGGCTGTTCACCCGGCACGCGCGCATTTCCCGTCCCGGCCAGCCCGACCAGCCGGGCATCGGTCTCGGCCTGGTGATCGTCAAGACCATCGTCGATCGCCACGGCGGCGGCGTCTCGGTCGAAAGCACGCCCGGCGCGGGCTCCACGTTCCGCGTCCGCCTGCCGCGCGCGGCGTCCCGCCACGGCTGACTTTCGCGCCCCGATGGCGGCCACGAGGAAACGACCATGACGCAGGACACCGGCGGCATCGACATCATCGAGAACCGCGGCTATGACGAAATCGCCGTCGGCGACAGCGCCGTGCTGACGCGCACGCTGCGTCCCGAGGATATCCGCGCGTTCGCGACCATGGCCGGCGAGGTGAATCCGGCCCATGTCGATCCCGAATACGCGCGCTCGGCGCAGTTCCGCGACCTTGCCGCCCACGGCATGTGGGGCAGCGCCATGATCGCCAACCTGCTCGGCACGCAGTTTCCCGGCCCGGGCACGGTCCTGGTCGGCCAGAACCTGCGTTTCGCCGGCGAAGTACGCATCGGCGACACCATCACCGCCACCGTCACCTGCCGGAGCAAGTCCGCCCATGACCGGCACATCCTGTTCGATTGCGTCTGCGTCAACCAGGAAGGCACGCGCGTCATCGACGGCCAGGCCGAAGTGGCGGCGCCGGCGGTGAAGATCCGCCGCCCGCGCGCCGCCCTGCCGCCCCTGGCGCCCGACGCGATGCCCGGCGCGCGCCACCGGCATCTGCTGTCGATCACCCGCGGCCTGCCGCCGATCGCCATGGCCATGGTGCACCCCTGCGACACCGAATCGCTGCGCGGCGCGCTGATGGCCCGTGACGCCGGCCTGGCCCTGCCCATGCTGGTCGGCCCGGAGGCGCGCATCCGCGCCCTCGCCGAGCAGCTGACGCTCGACCTGGCCGGCTGCCGGCTGCTCGACGTGCCCCACAGCCACGCCGCCGCCGCCGCCGCCGTCGCCCTGGCGCGCGAAGGCGAAGTCGCCGCGCTGATGAAAGGCTCGCTGCATACCGACGAATTGATGGCGGAAGTGGTCGACAAGGCCACCGGCCTGCGCACGGCGCGGCGCATCAGCCATGTCTTCCTGATGGACGTGCCCACCTATCCGCGGCCGCTGCTGATCACCGACGCGGCGGTGAACGTCCAGCCGGCGCTGGAAGACAAGGTCGACATCGTGCAGAACGCCATCGACCTGGCGCGCGTGCTGCGCATCGCCGAGCCGAAAGTCGCCATCCTCGCCGCCGTCGAGACGGTGACGCCCAAGATGCCGGCCACCCTCGACGCCGCCGCGCTGTGCAAGATGGCCGAGCGCGGCCAGATCACCGGCGGCATCCTCGACGGGCCGCTCGCCTTCGACAACGCCGTTTCCGCCGTCGCCGCCGCGACCAAGGGCATACGCTCGGCCGTCGCCGGCCAGGCCGACATCCTGCTGGTGCCGGACATCGAATCCGGCAACATGCTGGCCAAGCAGCTGGAATACCTGGCCGACGCGCGGGCCGCCGGCATCGTGCTCGGCGCCCGCGTGCCCATCGTGCTCACTTCCCGCGCCGACCCGGCGGAAGCGCGCGTCGCCTCGGCCGCCATCGCGGCCGCCATGGTCCACGCCCGCGGCGGCAAGGCCTGACCATGGCCGACGCCATCCTGACCCTCAACGCCGGTTCCAGCTCGATCAAGTTCGCCTTGTTCGAGCGCGGCGCCGGCGAAATTCCCGAACAGCCCAGGCTGCTGGGCCAGATCGACGGACTGGGCACTCGTCCGCACCTTTCGGCGCGCGAAGCGTCGGGCCGGGCCGTGGCGGATGTCGACCCGCCGCTGGCCGGCGCCGCGCCGCATCGCGAGGCCCTGTCGTTCCTGGTCGACTGGCTCGACCGGCACGCCGGCGGACGGCGCATCGGCGGCGCCGGCCATCGCGTCGTGCACGGCGGCGAGCAGTATGCCCGGCCCATCCGGCTCGACCCCGTGTCGATCGACCTGCTGCGCGACCTGATACCGCTCGCGCCGCTGCACCAGCCGCACAACCTGGCCGGCATCGAGGCCATGGCCGCCGCCCTGCCGGGCGTGCCGCAGGTCGCCTGTTTCGACACGGCATTTCATCGCGGCCAGCCCGATCTGGCCCAGCGCTTCGCCCTGCCGCGCCGGATCACCGAGCAGGGCGTGCGGCGCTACGGCTTCCACGGCCTGTCCTACGAGTTCATCGCCGAGACCCTGCCGCGCCATCTCGCCGACAGCCGCGCCGAGGGCCGCGTCATCGTCGCCCATCTCGGCAACGGCGCCTCCATGTGCGCCATGCTCGGCCGCCGCAGCATGGCCACCACCATGGGCTTCACCGCCGTCGACGGCCTGATGATGGGCACGCGCAGCGGCGCCGTCGATCCGGGCGTCCTGCTCTACCTGATGGATTACCGGAACATGGACGCCCGGGCGCTCGAACGGCTGCTCTACAACGAATCGGGCCTGCTCGGCGTCTCCGGCATCAGCCAGGACATGCGCGAACTGCTGGCCTCCGGACAGCCGACGGCGCGCGAGGCCGTCGATCTGTTCTGTTATCGCATCGTCCGCGAGATCGGCTCGCTGGCCGCCGCCATCGGCGGCCTCGACGCGCTCGTGTTCACCGGCGGCATCGGCGAACACGCCGCGCCGGTGCGCCAGCGGGTCTGCGCCGCGCTCGGCTGGCTGGGCGTGACGCTCGACGAGGCCGCCAACGCCGCGCACGCCCGGCGTGTCGCCACGGCTGACTCTGGCGTCGACGTGCTGGTGCTGCCGACCAACGAGGAATGGATCATCGCCCGCCACGCGGCGGCCCTGATCGGCGCGGGCTGAAGCCGGCGCGGCGTTAGAATCGCGGCTCGACATCCCGCTGGCATTGCGTCGGCAACCATGGCCCACCCCGCGAAAACAGAGCTCGCTTCGCTGTACTTCCTCATCCTGTCCGCCGAACCGGCGGAGGCGGAAGCGATGGCCGCCAGCCTGGCCGAGGCCGAAGGCACGGCGCGGCCGCGCTTTCGCGCCGCCAGCGACGCCGCAGGCCTGCGCGCCGCCCTGCGCGACGGCCCGTGGGACATGCTGCTCTACCTCCACGGCCGGCCGGCGCTGACCGCGCTCGCCGCGATGAAAATCCTCGACGCCCGGGGACTGGACCTGCCCTTCATCATCGTCGCCGACCCGGCCGACGAAAAGGCCGCCCTGCGCACCATGCGCGCTGGCGCCCACGACGTGGTGTTCCGCGACCGGCTCGACCGCCTGCTGCCCGCCATCGACCGCGAGGTGCGGGAGGCGCGCCAGCGCGCCGACCACCGCGCCGCGCTGGCGATGGCCCACGATGGCGACGCCCGCTTTCGCGGCCTGGCCTCCAGCCTGCCCGGCATGGTCTTCCACCTGCAGCGGCTCGCCGCCGGCGACTACCGCTTCCTCTACGTCAGCGAAGGCAGCCAGCCCTTGTTCGGCCTCAAGCAGCATGAACTGCTGGCGTCGCCGCGCAAGTTCTTCGAAACCTTCGAGACGGAGGACCGCCGCGCCCTCGAGGCGGCGCTCGACGCCTCGGCCGCCACCGGCGCGCCGCTGGACTGGGCCGGCCGCCTGCGCGGCCGCGGCCGCGGCAAGTGGGTGGACCTGCGTTCGATGCCGCGCCGCGGCGACGACGGGGCCACCGGCATCGTCAGCTGGCAGGGCATCGCCACCAACATCACCGCGATCAAGGAAACCGAGGCGGCGCTGCGCGCCTCGCGCGAGCAGTTGTCGGAACTCTCCTTTCATCTCGAAGCCGCGCGCGAGCAGGAGCGCGAGCGCATCGCCCGCGACATCCACGACGAACTGGGCAGCCTGCTAGTGCGGCTGAAGATCGAGGCGACCCTGATGGCCGGCAAGCTACCGGCGGAAACACCGGCGCTGCGCGAGAAGGCCCGCTCCATCGAGGCGCTGCTCGACCAGGCGATGGGCGCCGCCAGCCGGGTGGCGCGCGAACTGCGGCCGGGCATCCTCAAGGAGTTCGGCCTGCCGGCGGCCATCGAATCGCTGGCCGAGGACTTCTCCCAACACTTCGGCATCGCCTGCCGTGTCCACTGCGCCGACGACCTGGAGCCGGACGCCGACACCTCGCTGGCGCTGTTCCGCATCGTCCAG
>ERZ1645187.3585-NODE-3585-length-12979-cov-6.532807_pt1 | contig 12979 bp, 5 predicted proteins | sample MGYA00575352_ERZ1645187 | MGnify/ENA primary metagenome ERZ1645187 (study PRJEB40837, sample SAMN11349314) | freshwater sediment metagenome | isolation source: river sediment | host: Sediment | place: India: Wazaribad , New Delhi | collected 2017-02-21 ... | reverse complement strand
AGGCCACCAAGGTGGTCGGGCACCTGAGTAAGCGAATCGGCCCGGGATCGGGCGGCGAGCATCGCGCTCCGCTGTATGTCATTGCCGGTGCCGCGCTGGCCTCCGCCTACCGTCTCGATAGCGGCAACAAGGACGGCTTGCGGCTGATGCTGATCGACGAGGCCTTCAACAAGATGGACCCGACGAACATTATTGCCACCATGCGATACCTTGAGGATCTTGGTTTGCAGGTATTCATGGCTAGTCCCGGCGAAAATCTCGGCATCCTGACGGCATTCCTGAACCGCTATTACGACATCCTGCGCGATGTCGACAACAACGCCATCATGATCGAGGGGCGTGAAGTTCTGCCCGAAACCCGCGCCTTGTTCCGTGAAGACCTGCCCGAGTTCAACCCGGGCTTGGTTGACGATGAACTCGCGGCCATGCGCAATAGCCAAGCGCATTCAGCAAGCGTGGCCGAGAGCGTCTGAGTCCATGGACACCCGTGCCCGACAGCTTCTCGAGAAGCTCCTGCGTGACGGCGACAAGCTCGATGCCGGCGTCCGTTCGCGCGCGGGGGCGCTCACCGCATCGAAGCTTGTGCCCTACCGGAGCGAGAGGTCCTTGCAGGCGAAGGAGGCGTTCGAGACAACAATGCAGGCCGCGCAAGCCGAGGGGGCGGTGAGACTGGCTTGGGACGATCCGCGTGACCGGAACGGATTCATCAGCCGCGTGGAGCTCATCAATCCGCCGGCCCTGGCCAGGTTCCTTGGGCAGAGGCCCCTGGCCAACATCCTGGCCGACGCACGAAGCCAGTTCGCCACCTGTGTCGAGTGCTTCCCGGTGCTCGACGATGTCATCCAGCGATGGGCCCAATTGCGTTCGGTCCGAACGCTCGCGCCTGGGTCGGTCCCGGACTGGCTGGATGCGGTGAAAGTGATCGACGCTGCTCGAGGCGCGCCCGCCGACGCTATTGCGGTGCCGATCCGCGAAGCGAGCTACCGCCTCTTCAAGGACAGCAAGCGCATCGAAAAGCTGGTCGCACCAATCGATACGCTCCTGACCGGAAGCGTTGAAGCGGCCCCGCGCGAGCCCGCCGCCGTATGGGAGGAGCTCGGCCTGTTCCGCGAGGAGCATCCAGCGCTGCTCGCCGGGAATGTCATCGTCCGGCGAAAACGCGTTACGGCCTGCCTGGATACGCCTTACGGGGGGCTACCAGCCGTTTCCGTGCGTGGCCTGGCCAGCCGGCCTCGGCAGGTGATGACCATCGAGAACCTCACGACCTTTCACAGCGAAGCCAAGCGCTCGGCCGAAGACGACGCGCTGCTGATTTATACCGCAGGCATGCCGTCGCCCGCATGGCGCGCCATGTATGTACGCATCCTAACTGATGTGCCCGCCGGCACCCCGATCTTACATTGGGGTGATGTGGACGAGGGCGGGTTCCGGATCGCCGCGGCGCTTGCCCGGGAGGCTGGTGTCGCCGGCCATGCACTGCGACCGTGGAAGATGCATCCTAGCGACGTACCCGAGGACATTCGGCGCAAGGCGACGCCATACGTTCTGGGGCGGATCCGCCATTTCGCCGAGGCGGCAGGGTGGTCGGCACTTGGTGCCGCGATTGTCGAAGCGGGCTTTACGCTCGAGCAGGAAGGGCTGGCGTAAGCACTGTGCGCACCCAATATTGCGTGATACGACCGGTCACTCGCCCGAAATGGCTTGGGGAACGGCAAAAGTCGAGGGCTTTTCCATTAGTCCATGCGTGGAGTGGCCGCTCGAATCTGAAGGCGTTACACGGCATTCTGGCTTCTACGCCTGGTGACAGAGTAAGAGTAGAGCAGCCGTTCAACGCGACCGCTCACCGGCAATTCGTCCGCCTTATGTGGAGCTCCACATAAGGCGGAACAGCCGCCATCGATTTCGACACAGACGCATAGGGAGGGGCTTATCAAGAACCGCCAACCAACTCATCACTCCCCATGCCTGAGAGAGCAGTGCTCAACATTCCAGCTTTCTCTGTTTGCCTTGCCACTTATTTTTTGAAAGCTTGATGAGGCGCGCTTGACGTAGGCTGTACTCCCTCTTTTGTCGAGGTCGAAAGAGGCTTTAACGGGACAGACCCTACACCCAAGGCCTTCTCAACGATGACATTAGAGCCCTGCGCCTTGAGCGCCACCTTAAGTGCTCCGAAGTCGTCACACCATCGCTGCTCGGCAGGGATGTCGCCCAATGAATCTCGGTTGATGTCGAAGGCCACCGTCCTCACCTGAAATCGCTCCATCCCAGCGCCGGCAGTAATCTCGACTCCGTAACCCATGCTGGCGGGATTGCGCACCACCAGCCGGCCTCCGGCGCTGGTCGCCGTCGACAACTCCTCATGCACCTCATAGCCCAGCTGTCGAAGACCATCGAGCACTGCTCTGCGGCGAGCATCAGCAACTTGCACTGCCTGCAACTCAGTCAATCTCTGCTCGCCCGCGGTGACTGCTGCCTGGAGTTCGGACATACCACCACGTGCGGCGGCTTGGAGCGTCTGTAGCACCTCCTCGCCCTCTCGGTGGCGAGCAAGTTCGGTTCCGAGAAAGGCTGCTTTTCCCCGCAGCTTTTCGAGCGCTATAGCGTCCTCTTTGGCCCTCCTTAGCGAGATGACAAACGAATCCAATCGCATCTCGCGAACAGCGTCTTCTGGAATGGCAACCGCTGCCAACATCTCCTGATGCAGTTCCGAAGCACGTCCTGCTTGGCCGAGCAGCTCCAACTCCGCGATGTGACCGAGGAGAGCTTCCAGCCTCGGTGACGCGACCACCAGCTTCCCGCGCCAGGCCTCAAAGTCTTCAGTCTTCTCACCGGCTGCCAGGCGAGCCGCGAGTGCTTGTTGGTCGGCGCCAAGTTGAGGTGCGGCAGGCTGAAACAATGTTCGCCGCGCCTGCGCGAGCACCGCATCCAGGTCCTTCAGTCCTAGCTCGCCTGCTGCTCCGCGCTGCAATTCGACCCGCTCTGCTGCATCGGGCGCAACCTGCCCCAGCAGCATCCTTGCTAGCTCCTTGCCACTGTGCAGGCGAGCGCGCTCCTGGGCACGAGCTTGGGCTGCCCTCTCTCGGCGACGATCTGCGTCAGCGTCTAAGAAGTCAATCTCCGCCACGGCGGCCTGCCCGAACTCCGCAAACCGGTCCGCTCGTAACATCTGCTCCAAGGCATTTCGCCTGTCTTTCGATGCCTTCTGGTCCGCAGGACTCACACCCACGTGGGCACACGTCCGCTCCCACTCCGTCAGCGCCCCATCCAGCCTTCGCAAGAGGGCTTTGCCAGCTGCGACCAATTCCTCGCGAGTGATGACTCTTACAACCTTGGGCCCACTCATGACGCTTCACCGACATCGAGGGCCGTTTTGATGGCATTGAGGAGTCGATTGCGCTCTTGCTCACCGTCGTGGTACCAACCGTGGCAGGACACCCGATGAAGGACTGGCAGCGAGCGCTCCAGCACCTGCGGGCGCCAGACTTCTCGTGCCCGCGCGTGTTGGAGCAATGGATGGCGAGGCGCATCGCACTCGATTCCAATCGCAAACAAACCTGTCTGCGGATGCTCGATGGCGTAGTCGAGCCCGAACGCGTCTGCGTCTTCCGCTGCCTTGACTTGGTGCCCGAGCGAGCGGAGGAAGTCGCCCACGGCTCGGTAGAACGCATCCTCGCTACCGCCAGCATGTGACGATGCCCTTGAGGCCTCCCGCCGGGGCGTAATACGCGACAAGAGCGACTTGGCTGCAATGAACTCGCCCGACGAGACCAAGCGCGCGTACTCCATGTAGCCCTGCAGGAAATCGCGAGGCGTCGCGGGTGCCCTTCTTGTGCTGAGTAGGTCACTGATTTCTGGAATCGGCATGGAAGTCACCATGTAAATCTTCTTCCGAGAACGGGTTACGGCAACGTTCAAGCGACGCTCACCACCCTTCTGCCCCAAAACACCGAAGAATCGGAGGAAGGAGCCCTGAGCATTGCGGCCAAATGTGGTTGAGAACACGATGATGTCCCGCTCGTCCCCCTGCACGTTCTCGACATTCTTGACGAAGACGCTCATGTCTTCGCCGTCTTCATAGCGTTCAGACTCTTGGCTAAATGCAGCCCTGAAGGCGGCGTCCGATTCGGCACGCTCCTCCAACAAATCCTCGATGAGGTCGGCTTGCTTACGGTTAAACGTCACGATGCCGACTGAGGGCCGCTGCCCCGCCGGCACGGTCCAGAGCTGCGCGAGGATATCGACTACTCGCTGCGCCTCTTCTGGATTCGTCTGCTGCCTGTAGACTCCGTCGACGCGCACCATTTCAATTGGCCTAGCGGCGCGGACAACGTCGTCCGGGTGCCGAACAGGAACGCTCAAGTCGTTGGCGTAGAAAGCAGCGTTCGAGTACCCGATGAGCTCGCGGTACGACGAGCGATAATGGATTTGCAGCCGCGAGTTCGGCAGGTTGGCTCGGGCGAGCTGTAGCAGGTCGGGGCAGTCCTTGATTTCCCGCCGATTCCATGTCTCGTCGAAGGCCTCTATCTCAGCGGGTGTCGCGTCCTCGTCCGGAAGCTCCCCGTCAAAGACGTGCCCCTCGTCGCTTTCCACTTTGCTGGCAAAGAAGGCCGTGGGCGGCATCTGCTTTTCATCGCCGCTGACCACGGAGACCTTGCCGCGAAACAACGTTGGTAGCGCAAACTCAACTGGCATCTGCGACGCTTCGTCGTAGATGACCGCATCGAACAACCCAGGCTTCAAAGGCAAAATACGGCTTGCAACGTCCGGGTTCATCATCCACACCGGACGCAACTTCATGAGGCCCAGACCGGCTCCGAGTTCGATGAACTCCCTCAGGCGTCGGGCACGCTGCCCAGTCAGCCGGGTTATGTCTTCCCACTCGCGCAAGGGTCGCACTGCCGTCATGTCGAAATTCACCTGAAGCAGTTGCCTGTTGAGAAGCCGCATCTCCTTATCAAGGCCCTCGAGAACGGCGACCTTGTTGGCGAGCTCTTGCCGCTCCATCGAGAGTTCCGGTGTACCCTGTTCCATCAACTGCTTCCAGGCGAGCCGGGCTTCGCGCCCGAGAATGCGCCTCGCAACATCATCGAGGTCACCCGCCGGGATAGCAAGCAACTGACTCTCTTTGCCTCTCAGCACCGCTAGGACTTGCATGGCCTGCTGTGACATCTGCGCAGCGCGTCCGCGGAACAACTGGTAAGCCGCTAAGGAAGGCATCGCCGACAAAATGGGCTTAACACGCTGACTGTTGCCATCGTTCTTGATGACAGCCTGCTGGCATTCCTGCGTCCAGGTGAGCTGCATCCAAGGTTGCAGCGCTGTAAGCGCAACGAGACTGTCGGCACGCACCTGATGACGAGCGAATGCTGCGTCGAACTCAGCATAGAGTTTCAGGAACGCTTCGCGAGTTCCTGTCAGTGCTGCCTTGTCCATGCGGTCCGGCCAAGGTGCGGCTTGGAGATGGGCTGCTTGCACGGCGACAGTCTTTAGCGCTGAGAGCGTCTTGGACACTGTCGGCAGCAAGGTTGGGCCAGCGTCGGCGTCCACGCCAGGGAGCGACAAGAGGGTGTGCATTGCCTCCAAGGTCTTACGCAACGGACGCCAACTCTGCTCCAGGTGCACGGCTGCAAGCAGTGTCACCATGCGGTCGGCACTAGCGATGTCCCCGACTGACTGCAGGAACTTGGCGACCCTACCTTTGCGCATCATCCGGAAGACGTTCAGTTGCGCAAAGAATCCAAGCGGCTCGATAGCTTCTGCCGCCAAGGCCCGCAGTTGCTCGAGCTTGTCCGCAGGCATACGACACAGAGTCGGCGACAGCTTCTTGTCGTAGTCCTGGCTCCTGCACGCCGACAGGCCCTCGCGCAACTTGCGAAGGTCTTCGATATGCTTCAAACCCGCTGGCTCGCCACCAGTAGCGCCTCGGAATAGCAGCAGCCACTTCGCCAGAAAGGTACCCTGCTCGTCCGGCATCTGGAGGAACTCGCTGCCATAAGACGTGAGCCAGGTCTGATGAGGTCTAGGGTCTTCCACCTCAAAGCTGGCAGACCGCGTGGTCAGAACCTGATGGCGCGCGTCCTCCGCCTGCGCGAACTTGTCGAACGCTTCGCGGAAATCATTCAGCGTCGCCAAGTCGGCGGCGAAGGGCTGCAGATGAGCGAGAGAACTGCCCTCGTATTTCGCAGGCAGCCAGTGCCGCACCGCGGGCGCCACTTCCTCCTCCAGAGTGGCGACCTGACCGATATTCAGGCGCTGAAGCATGGTTCGCAATGCGGGGACATCCAGCGTCGCACCCGCCTGCTCGAACTCAATGAGTTCGCCAAGGAGCACCCGATAGCTCAGGCCGACTGATTCATCCACCTGATGCAGAGCGGCATGGTGTTTGTCGAGCGTGGCTTCGTTCGATTCGATGCGCGCCGCAACTGCCTCCCGTTTCCGTCTGATTTGCGCTGCGTTATCGGCAGGGCGCCGCACCAGCTCCTCCAACTGCTCGCGGACGGCTCGAATGATGGGCTGTCGGTCTTTGTTTACGTCATTGACCATTACGATACGGTCGCCGAGGTCCTCCGCAACCAGGCGCTTGTGCACTACCTCTAGCGCGGCGTGCTTCTGGCATACGATGAGGACACTTCTGCCCTGGCCGATGGCGTCGCCGACCATGTTGACGATTGTCTGACTTTTTCCGGTGCCGGGAGGCCCTTCAACCAGCAAGCCAGGCGCAGCCCTGGCCTGAAGGACTGCGGCCTCTTGAGAGGGGTCAGAGAACACCGTGAAATAGCGGTCAATTTCCTTGGGCCTGACCGGTGTTGGAATAGCTGACGCTTCATCAGTCTTCAGGCGCAGGGCACTTTCCAAGCCCGTTCCCGCCGGCGGCAGCGACCGCAAGTTGCGGATTTCCTCACCGATAGCCTGGCCCATGAAGGTCATGTGGAACAACACGCCTGCGCACTCGAGCCCCATGCTCTGCGCAGGCACTTCCACCTTAGGCCCCGGCAATGCGGCCAATTCGCGCGAGCGCGGGGTAGCGAGCGTTCCGAATGCGTCGATGACGTCGGCGGCACGAAGCGCAGAACGTCCTAGGAGTTCCTCGGCCACCTTGGCCCACTTCTTGACCGTTTCCTGCCCAACCAGGGTCTCTAGCGCCGGGTTGAGGCGCACCTCCTCTCGGTCGCTGTCGAACGAAACCTGGACGTTGCGTCGTGCGCCGACCTCATGGTGCACGCGGACCGGCCACAGGAGTACAGGCGCAATGCGCGGCTTCGCGCCAGACTTGCCTTCCTTGGTCAGCAGGAATGGAAATCCAAGATACAGGCCGTCGATGCCCGTATCTCTTTTGTACAGCCCACTTTGACGGTCCAGTGCCTGCAGCCTGTACGCGGTAGTGCCGAGTGGGTCGAGTGCGGCCGGGTCGAGCACCAAAGCCGCGGGGGCGCGCTTGAGCAGGTGGTCGAGAAGGCCGCCTGCATCCATTCGCTTGGTGTGGAGCTCCGTCAAGTCCACCCGCGGGGTGCTCTTGCCGATGATCATTCGAACCAGCGGCCCACGCATGACAGTAGTCACCACCTTCTTCTCGAAGAACGACAGCAAGTGAGATACGTACTGCTGCCGGTGCGGCTCCTGCCATTGTTCCTGCGGCACTGAGAGAAGTACGAGAGCCTGCGCCAAGGGCATCCGCCGCTCGAGCCGGAATCGGTCTGCCCAGTCATTTACGGTCGCATAGCCGCATCGAGCGAAGCCTTCGACACGCTCCGTGGTCGCTCCGAGAATCTCTCCCCGCGGCCAAGTGACCATGTCGGCCGCGGCGCGAATGTCGAATGTGGCCACTCCCCCGGCGAAAGCAAGCTGCCGCGCTTCTTCTACGATAGCGTCGCAGGAGCGGAACTGACTGGGTGCTGCGCTGAGCACCACGATGAGGTCCTCTTCGCTCAGGCTGCGACGCTCAAGTAGATTCAGTAGCCCCAGATGCTCAGAATCCGGGAACACCCGACGGCGGCTGTCCCACTCGGCACTAAGTCGAGCCCTCGATGTGCTCAGGAGGTAGACACGCAACGTGCCTTCGTCCAGCTCGATGCCCAAGTGGTCTGCCCGCTCGCGTACGGCTGCTGCCCTCACCTTCAGTCGCAACAGCCAGTTGTCCTGGTCAAGCTCTTGGAGCAAGTCCGGCACGGGTCCGCAAATGAGGTCGTAGCCGTCGAGCGGGCTCTCCAGAAGCCACTTCGGGCTGACGATGGCGCCCTTCATCACGGGCGGCATGTCCGGGTTCAGCACCTTGAGAGCAACGAGCAGTCGCCAGTCGTCCGTGACGGACGTGTCCCTCACGATTCGCCTGAGCCCCGCAACTTGCTGCGCCGGCGCGCCCTTGGATTGCACCCAATCAGTGATAACCCCTCGCACAAGCTGCTCTCGAGCTTCTTCCCAGGCATCGGCGCCCGCTGCAGCCAAGGCGTAGGAGGACAACGTTCGAAAGTGCTTTCCGCCGAGGGCCAGCGCCGGCCCCTCTGCACCACCTGCGTTCTCAACGCTGGCTTCAGGCGCCTCGGGTGACTGCCCATCCAGCCAAGCCTGAACCTCATTCCATTTCCAACGCTTGTGGCGGTCCCGAGCGAGCAATCCACGAAGGAGCAGGGCCACGTCCTGCGGCACATCCGGAGGAATCGGTACGCCGTTGGCAAGCACGTGAATCAAGAACGCCTGCTGCTCGATGCCTTCGAAGCAACGGCCGTTGGTGACCTGTTCCAGCAGCACGATGCCGAGACTCCACCAGTCGGATGCCGCAGCTACCCCACCAGCAACAGCTTCAGGAGCTGTGTACCTCGTGACCTCAAGGGGCGAGACAATGTCCAAGTCGTACTCGGACAGGCGTGCGGAGCCGAAGCCTCCGATGACCAAGTCCACTGGGTCGCGATTTCGCACCAATAGCGTTCCTGGCCGGATGTCGCGGTGCCGCAGTCCGACTTCGGCAAGCGCATCGAGCGCCTTGCCAAGCTCATACGCGATACGTCGCACCCCGGAGGTGTCGGTGGCCACGACGCCCAAATCGGCCAAAGTTCCGCCAGTCAGCTCCTCCGCGACTTCATATGCACGGTCCTCCCAGCGCCCCGTTGCAAGAATCTGGGGCACATGCTCCAGGGATACACGGCGAAGAGCGTCGTACACCGTGGCATCCGGCTCCCAACCATGGTGATACAGGGTGAGCATGCCCCTTCGCTCTCCCGCATCATCTTCGACCAGATACCTGTCACGCCGCCCCGCGCTGGAACTGACTTGCCGAAGCACCCGCCACCCGCCGATGACGGTCTCTGAAGCGGAAGAAGTAACTAACCCCTCTCCTTCCGTCGCTTCACTGTCGGCGGCTGCTTCGGCCCCGCAGACTGAGCAGAGGAAGTCGCCTACCTCCAACGCGTGGCCGTTCGTGCAAACGAGCCCGACTGGCGAAGTACTGGCCGGCGTCGAATCCGCGGTAACGACCAGCGTCGGGCGCCACCCTGCGGGGGTGATTTGAACTTCCAGCAATGGCCAATTGCATTGGTGACCGTCGACGATACCTTCACACGAGACTTCATGGACGGCACGTTCCGTGTAGCAACTCGGGCAGTAGCGAACAAGGTCAGTCACGAACGCGCCTCCGTCGTCCTTAGGTACGTTCCTTGGTTTTCAAGAATCAACTGCAAGCGAGCCATATCTCCTCTACTTGGAATCCCAGCGAGCCACACCTCGCCGTCGCTGTCGAACATGACGTCGAGCCGGCGGTCAGAGTCCGTAGCATGTCGGTCCAATGAGCCGAACACCTCATGTCCAAGAGCTGTCAGGCACGTCATCCGCTGGTTGTCACTGCCTCGCAGGTACTTCGTCTGTCCCATGCTCACATCGAACGGGTCGGAGATGAGGCAGTCGACTAGTCCTTGCTTCACGACATCACAGCTCGCAAGCGCCTCTAGCGGCAGGCCGCTGTAAACCAGGACGCTCCCCCCCGACAACTGGCGGATTGCATGGAGAAGCTGCTCGAGTGCCTCCGGCTGCTCGAATGGCTCCCCACCAGAAATCGTGATGCCATCACACACCTGCAGCCACGGCCGGACGCGGTCGAGCAGCTCGGCGACTTCTACATCCGGTCCCCTCTTCGCCCATGTGTCCGAAGAGATGCATCCAGGACAGCGGATGGAACACCCCTGTACCCATATCCCGAGCCTCCGCCCAGGACCCAGCGTGGTTACCGGGAAGTGCACGCGTGAGAGAGCAAGCTTCATCGAGCTGCGCTTTCCAGTGAAAGCTGGCCAGCCTGCAGACCGCTGACCAAATACGAGCGGCCCGGCGCAGCATCGGCGTCGAAAAGCGCGCGGGCCAGAGGGTTCAGAAGGTGGGCCTCCACTTGGTTCCTGATGCCACGACCGCCGTTGGATAGGTCTGCCAGGCATAGCGCCCGGAGGCTGGTCATCGCTTCAGATGCAAGGGACACTTCTAGCTCTTGCGACTTCAGGTCCGCCAGGGTGTTGACCACCATCTGCTGGAAAATCTCGCCAGCGATGTCTTCGCGGATGAAGTCGAAGACGATGATGTTCTCGCCCATGCGGTTGAGAATCTCCGGGCGATTCAGCACGAATTTGAAGTGCCGCTCGATTTCGGATTCGACCTTCTGCTTGACTGCTTCGTAGGGCTCTTGCTGAGAGACATTGAGTTCGCGCTCACCCGACTCAGTCATCTTGTAGATGCCCAGGTTCGACGTAAACACGATGAGTGCCTCCGAGAAGTACACCCGGTCACCACGTCCAGAAGTCAGCACGCCGTCGTCCAGAATTTGGAGGAACTTGTCTAGGACTCGCGGATGCGCCTTCTCGATTTCGTCGAAGAGGACCACGCTGAACGGCTTCTCGCGAATCGCGTTCGTGAGCTCTCCTCCGGCGTCGTAGCCTATGTACCCAGGAGGCGCACCCAATAGCCTCTGGTCAGCGTGCTCAGCGCTGAACTCGGACATGTCGAAGCGGATGTAGGCGCTCTCATCCCCAAACAAAAGACTGGTAACGGTCTTCGCGAGTTCAGTCTTGCCGACACCTGTCGGCCCGGCAAGGAATGCGACCCCGCGTGGCCGTCCGCCGCGCCTGCCACCGCCCACGCCCATCACCGCTCTCTTGACGATGTCGAGCATGTGCACGACCGCGTCGGGTTGCCCTTTGACTCGTTGCCGGATGAAGGCTTCGGCGTTCTTAATCTTCTCCCGACCTATTTGCAGCCACGGGTCTTCCGTGACTCCGACCTTGTAGCGGCGAACTGCGTCGGCAATCTTGTCGAAAGGGACACCTTCAACGCGCGCCAGGACTGAAATCGCGTTCACGTCGACCAGGAGCATCCCCTCAGTGCCATCGACAAACTCGTCTTGAGCCTTCTTCAGGCTGTCCGGAGCGGCTTGGGCGGCACCACTAAGCGGCTTGAGAAGCGCCGGCGCGAGTGCGCGGCGTGCTCGGTTATCTGGTCTGGGCACTGGGATGTGGCGCAGGCGCGGATTTCCCACGATGAACCAGTCGGGAAGGTCACCCTCCTTCTCCACAATCCAGATGACCGTGTTGAAGAACGGCCGCCGGTCGGTGCCCGCGGGCCGGGGAGCAGCCTGCTGGGAAAGGACCAGAGCCTGCGTGAACAGGTGGTGCTCCGCCGCAGTCGGGTCCGTGGGCCGGGTAAGCAGGCGTGCTGCAAAATCGACGATAAGTGCGATCGGCTCTCCTTGCCGCCTGACGATTCTGTCCAGCGCACTTGCAAGCAACTCGGCCCCGGCCCTGCCTTGGCCCCCTTCAGCAGCAAGGCCAAGCTCCTGCAGCAAGCCAGCAGCTGCGCCCCCTGCTTCGCCAGGGGCAGACACTACGCTGAAGCCAGCGAGTGGCTGGAACAGAATGGTATTAGCGCAACCAGCGCGATTGAGCGCCGCGGCGACGCACTGATTCAGAGGTTGAGCGGTAACTACCCCTGGCTGCACTTCAACAACCTGAAGATCCCGTACATTGCCCGACAGAACGAACTGGCTCTTGAGCGGCAGGAACCGCTCGAAATCACGCTGCCACCGGGTGACCTGACTCTTAGGCTCCACGCTTACTCCTTGTGCACGCTAGACAACTCACTCAAACACATGACATGCCATCGGGACCAGTGCGGTTAGGAAGGACTTAAATCAGCGCTCTCGAGAGCCTAGTCAGCGGTCGAGAGCCAGAATCTAAGAATTATGCTATTGCAAAACGGCTTGGTCAGGCACTCGTCTAGCGCGTTCGAATCGCGCTGACGATCTGGGCGGCAGGTAACCGCCGAGTTTCGGTCGTTGCGCTGACTTACCCCGAACACCAGCCGAGGTAGATCGTCTGAGAGGTTTCAGAGTGGGCCTAACGCTCGAATGACCATGGTTTCTATAGGCTGAACGGCAGCAGCTGGCCGGGTTGAGCCAACGCGAGATCCGAGTTGGTCGCCGTAAACCGGTCATCCAGGACAATCCGACGAGAGAAATTCTGACGGGATCTCCAACGACAGGTGATGGCCGATAGTACCCCCTCGGCATCATCACCGTAAGCAGCCGCCCGCCGGCAAAAGGTGCTTGGCGGGCAGCCGCGCCGGGTTCAGATCTCAATCTGCTCGGAGATCTCCAAGGCATCATCGACCTCGATGCCCAAGTACCGCACTGTCGACTCCAGCTTGGAGTGACCCAGTAGGAGTTGAACGGCCCTCAGGTTCTTCGTGCGCTTGTAGATCAATGTCGCCTTCGTGCGTCGCATCGAGTGCGTACCGTAGGCGGACGGATCGAGGCCGGCGGCCACCACCCAGTGCTCGACGATCCTCGCGTACTGACGGGTAGAGACATGCGGTGAGTCGTGCAGGCGGCTCGGAAAGAGGAAGTCCTCCGCCCTCAGGCCGGCCTTCGCGATCCAGGCAGCCACAGCCGTACGCGTGGGCTCGGTCAGTTCGAACTGCACGGGCCGCTGCGTTTTCCGCTGCACGACCATGG
>ERZ1645187.3583-NODE-3583-length-12980-cov-7.951799_pt1 | contig 12980 bp, 13 predicted proteins | sample MGYA00575352_ERZ1645187 | MGnify/ENA primary metagenome ERZ1645187 (study PRJEB40837, sample SAMN11349314) | freshwater sediment metagenome | isolation source: river sediment | host: Sediment | place: India: Wazaribad , New Delhi | collected 2017-02-21 ... | reverse complement strand
GCGCCTGCGGCCTGATCTCAAGGTGGTGCAGTTCCGCGGCAATGTGGAAACGCGCCTGCGCAAGCTGACGGAGGGCGTTGCCGATGCGAGCTTCCTCGCCGTCGCCGGCCTGACCCGCCTTGGCCTCACGCAACACATCGCTGCCGTCATTCCCATGGAGCAGATGCTGCCCGCCATCGCGCAAGGTGCCATCGGCATTGAAGTCCGGGAAGCCGACACGCGCGTCATGGAATTGCTCGCCCCCATCAATCACGGCGAGTCGGCCACGGCCATCGCCTGCGAGCGCGCCTTCCTTGCCGCGCTCGATGGTTCCTGCCGCACCCCCATTGCCGGGCATGCCCATCTTGTGGATGGCAGGTTGCACTTCCGCGGTGAAACCCTGACGCTCGATGGCACCAAGGTCTTCACCGCAGAGCGCGTGGGCTCTCCCGCCGATGCCGCCGCCATGGGGGCCGATGCCGCTGCGGAGGTGAAGGCCAAGGGCGGCAGCCTCATCGTTGGCGCAACCTGAGCATGGGCAGGGTGGGGGCATGAAACTCATCCTCACGCGGCCGGAGAAAGATGCAAGGCCGCTCGCTGACAAGCTGCGGGACCTCGGCCATGATCCGTGCATCGTTCCGCTGCTGGAGATCGTGCCGCGCCAGGGCACCGCTGTCCCCCCGGAAAATTGGCAGGCCGTCTGCATCACCAGTGCCAATGGCCTGAGCAATGCACGCCTGCTCGCTGGGCTGCAGGACGTGCCGCTGCTCTGTGTCGGGCCCCAGTCTCTCGCGGCGGCGCGTACAGCAGGTTTCGCTCGGGCCAGCGCCCATGGCGGAGATGTGGAAGGGTTGACGGCCCACATTGCCGCACACCTCACGCCAAGGGATGGTCCGCTGCTCTATCTCTCGGGAGCCGCCACATCCGGCGATCTGGAAGGCCGCTTGCGTGCCTGCGGCTTCAACGTCACCCGCGTCATGGCCTATGATGCCGTGAGCACCACGCCGGATGATCTGCTGCATGCTGTAACCGGTGCTGATGCTGTTATGCTCTACTCACCGCGCACCGCGAAGCTGTGGCTGGAACAGGTGGAAAAAGCGCGCATCACGGCGCATGTGCGGAAACTCATCCATGTCTGCCTGTCGCCTGCCGTCGCCAACACCCTGCCACAGGATTGGCACAAGGTTGTCGCTGCGATGCCAGACGAAAAGGCAATGCTCGCCGTTCTTGAAACCCTTGAACGCGGGCGCAAACAGGAATAGCCCTTGCCCATGACGCATGATGCAGACTCCTCGGCCGTGAAGCCCACCGTGATCGATCTTGATCCCGATGACGTGACGGTGGATCGTGATGAGTCAACGCCGCCCAGGAGTGATGGCGCACCTCCCGCACCTCCCGCACCTCCGCCAAGGCGCACCACGTCCTATGGCAGCGTCGCCTTCATCGCGGCACTCGCACTCGGTGCCGTTGGCGGTGGCTGGCTCTACCGCGATGTGCTCTCCACCTATTTTCCCGATGATCATGTGAAGGCGCTGGCGGACCGTGTTGACGTTTTGGGCAAGGGCCACGAAGCCGTGGCCGGGCAGGTGCAGGCGCTGGACCGCCTGACCGCGCAACTCACCGAAGATGTGAACACGCTGGAATCGGCGGCAGGTACGGCGGCAACGGAAACAAAGGCACTTGCTGATGGCCTTGCCGCAACGAAATCTGGCGTCGCATCTCTCAAGGCTGCCCTTGATGAGACAAAGGCAGCCCTTGCCGGCATGGCCAATTCCCCACCGCCTGCCGCGACGGGCGGCACCGTGCCGGATGCTGTCATTCCCGCTGACGTGGCACAGCGCCTGGCCGCGCTGGAACAGGATGTGGCCGCCCTCAAGGCGCAGAAGTCCGGCGTTCCCGACACCGCCGCCCTCACCCAGACCATGGCGGACCTCAAGGCCAAGATCGAAGCGGGCACTGCATTCCCCGACGAAAGCGACAGGATCGCGCGTCTGCTCCCGGCTGCAGGTGGACTGGATGTGCTGGCCGCCCATGCCGCCAACGGCCTGCCCACTGCCAAGGGTCTTGCAACGGAATTGGCTGCACTCAAACCATCACTGCCCACGCCCGAGATCAAGATTGTGCCGGAAGAATCCGGCATCTGGGACAGGATCGGAGAGGCCCTGTCGTCCGTCATCACCATCCGCGATCTTGATGCGGTGAACTGGCAGGTGGTGGCTGAGAAGGCCATTGCCTTCGCCGAAGCGGGCGACCTGCCGCAAGCCATCGCGGCCATTGACGAGCCCGAAGGCGCGCTGCCTGCGGGCCTGCAGCAGTGGCGCGACCGTGCTGCCGCCCGCGTGGCGCTCGAGGCTGCACTGGCCAGCGTCAGCAGTGCCGCGGCCCGCGTCCAGTCAGCGGGGCAGTGACATGATCCGCATGCTCTGGCGCTTTGCCCTTCTCGTGCTGGCGGCAGCACTGTTTGCCTGGCTGGCGGACCGCCCCGGCACGGTTGCTGTGACGTGGCTGGGCCGGCAGTATGAAATGAAGCTCTTTGTCGCGGTGGCCATTGCCATCGTGCTGATGCTGGCGTTGTCGTTCCTGTGGTCGCTTCTGCGCCGCCTGTTGCGCAGTCCCGCCGCGGCGCGTGAATTCCTGCGCTTCCGCAAGCACCGCAAGGCCTATGAATCGCTGTCGAAAGGAATCGTCGCGGCGGGAGCCGGGGATGCACAGTCCGCCGCGCGCCACGCCGCCATCGCCGCCAATGTTCTCGCGGATGAACCGCTGGTCAATGTGCTCGCCGCCCAGGCCGCGCAGCTGAAGGGTGACCGCGACAGCGTGAAGCGCATCTTCGAAACCATGGCGAAGGACCCAGAGACGGAACTGATGGGTTTGCGTGGCCTCTTCTCGGAAGCCCGTCAGGCCGGCGATCTTGTGGCGGCGCTGCAGCACGCCGAAAAGGCGCTGGCCCGCAATCCCCGCCTGCCCTGGGCCTCCACCGCCGTCCTGCAGGTGCAGGCGGCGCGCAAGCTCTGGCTTCCCGCCGCCCATACCCTGGAACAGCAGGGCCGGTCCGGTCTTCTCCCGCGCGACGAGGCAGCGCGAAAGCGCGCGGCCCTCATCACCGCCGAAGCCTTGTCGGCTGAAGACGAAAGCCGCGACCGCGCGCTCGATCTCGCCCTCGATGCCTTGCGGCTTGATCCGGCCCTTGTGCCTGCGGCTTCGGTCGCCGCCCGCTGCCACATCGCCAACGGCGCGGCCCGCAAGGCGCAGAAGATCCTGCGTGCCACCTGGGCCCTGTCACCGCACCCGGACCTCGCTGAACTGATGGCGCGTTCCGTCACGGGCGACGGCCCGGAAGCCCGCTTCGAGCGGGTGCGCGATCTCACCGGGACATCATCAGAGTCTCTCGAAGGCGCCTGTGCGCTGGCCAAGGCGGCTCTTGCGGCCCGCAGGCTCGACGTGGCCCGCGCGGCGCTCGCACCCCACATTGCCGAGCGTCCGCAGGCCCGTGCCTGCGCCCTCATGGGCAACATCGAGGATGCCGAGGGTGACAAGGGCAAGGCCCGCGAATGGTTCGCCCGCGCCATCCACGCGCCGCGCGATCCCATGTGGGTGTCGGATGGCGTGGCAAGCCCGCGCTGGATGCCGCTCTCGCCCGTGACAGGCGAAATCGTGCCCGCTGAATGGAAAGTGCCTTTCGACATGCTGCCAGCCGATCCGGGCGAAGCGCCGGACCCAGGCGAAACGGCGGAGGCGGTGCCCGCCATCACCGTCAGGTCAGCCGAAAAGGACGCCGGCAAGGAACCCTCCAGGGCCCTGCCGTTCGACCGCCCGCCCGACGATCCGGGCATTGAGGGGCCGGAACGGATTGACGGTTGAAATCGGAAACAAAACCGTCTATCCCCCGCCCGTCCTGAACAGCGGCCATCGCGCCGCCGGGCCGCTTTAGCTCAGTTGGTAGAGCACATCATTCGTAATGATGGGGTCAGGTGTTCGAGTCACCTAAGCGGCACCACTCTTCCTGTCACGCCACCACGACATTTGTCGCGCACTGTTCCAGTTGCTGTGCCAGTGCGTGGCCGGGCGCGCGGTCCGTCACCAGTGTTACGTTTGCCGCCCATGCACCATAGACGGAGAGCGACGGCTTTTCGAACTTGCTGTGGTCTGCCAGCACCACGGTTTCGGCCGAGCGCCGCATCATCGCGCCATAGATCAGGCCTGGACCGACGCTGGCATCGCTCGGTCCTTCATCGGTGACACCACTCGCCCCGAGGAAGGCGCGCGTCGCCCGGTACTTCTGCAGGGCGTCGATGGTGTCCGGCCCGCTGATCAGGCCTTCGCGTCCGTCATACTGTCCCGGCAGCATTAGCACCTTGTGCAGGGGATTGCTGGCCAGTGCCGCGGCAATGGAGAAGGCATGCGTGATGATGGTGAGGTGGTTGCGTTCCGCCGCCAGCCTGCGTGCGAAATGCAACGTGGTTGCCCCGCCCCCGATCATCAGGATGTCGTTGTCCTCGACCAGTTGCACGGCGCGCGAGGCGATGCGCTCGCGCTCCGCCACCATCAGCTGTTCGCGCTCGGCCAGCGCCGGTTCCAGGCTCATGGGCCGCATGGCCCCGCCATAGGTGCGGTTGATGAGCCCGCGTTCCTCCAACTCGGTGAAGTCGCGGCGCACTGTTTCAGTGGAGACATCCAGCCGATCCGCCAGATCATTGACGCGCAAGGCCGGGGCAGCGCGCAATTCCGAAACAATCCGTGCCTGCCGTTCTGATTTCGATTGCCGCATGCCGCCCTCCCGGTTTCCGGCATGTTGCCGGAGTTTGTGGCCGCTGTGACCAGCTTCCATCAAGATTGTTGCAAAATAGTCATGTTCTGCCCGCTTGACAACGTTGATGTGTTGTGATTGCATCAGAAAATCTGTTAACCGGGCATTGAATGTTGGAATTGCAACATGTTTGACTATGGCCATTTCCGTTTCGAGTCGAAGCAAGAGCTGTTCGACAAGGCCATCAAGTTCTGGAATCCGGACAAGACCAGGTTCTGGCAGTCGGTGGGCGTGGATCTCGTCATCGACCGGCGCGAGGGCTATTTCCTCTACGACATGTCGGGCCGCCGCCTCATCGACCTGCACCTCAATGGCGGCACCTACAATTTCGGCCATCGCCATCCCGAACTCGTTGAAACGCTGAAGGGCGCGCTCGACTATTTCGACATCGGCAACCACTGGTTCCCTTCCGTGGCCCGCGCGGCCCTGTCGGAGCAGCTGGTCAAGGTGTCGCCCGGCATGGCCTATGCCGTGTTTGCGCCGGGTGGTGCGGAGGCCGTGGACATCGCGCTCAAGTCGGCACGCTACGCCACCAAGCGCCGCAAGATCGTCTCCATCATCAAGGGCTATCACGGCCACGCCGGCCTGTCGGTCGCCACCGGCGATGACCGCTTCACCAAAATATTCCTCGCTGACCGCCCGGATGAATTCATCCAGGTGCCGTTCAACGACATCGGCGCGATGGAGCAGGCGCTCAAGGGCAACGATATTGCCGCCCTCATTATGGAAACCATTCCCGCCACCTATGGCTTCCCCTTGCCGAAGGATGGCTATCTCAAGGCCTGCCGCGACCTCTGCACAAAGTATGGCGCCATGTACATCGCCGACGAGGTGCAGACTGGCCTGATGCGCACCGGTGAAATGTGGGGCTGGCAGGCCTATGGCATCCAGCCCGACATCATGGTGACGGCCAAGGGCCTCTCTGGTGGCATCTATCCGATCAGTGCTGCCCTCCTGAACGAGAAGGCCGGCGGCTGGCTGCATGAGGATGGCGCGGCCCACATCTCCACATCAGGTGGTGCCGAACTGGGCTGCGTCGTCGCCCACAAGGTGATCGAGATGCTGCTGCGCCCGGAAGTGAAATCCAACGTCGCAACCGTCACGGAATTCATGCGCGACGGCATGGTCGAGATGATGCAGCGCCACAGCGACATCTTCACCGGCGTGCGCCAGAAGGGCGTCATCCTCGGTCTTGAGTTTGGCCACAGCGGCGAGAATGCTGTCGCTGTCTCCCGCGCCCTTTACGAGCATGGCGTCTGGGCCATCTTCTCCTCGCTCGACAAGCGGGTGCTGCAATGGAAGCCGGGCGTGCTGCTCACCGCCGATCTCTGCCAGGAAATCATGGACCGCTTCGATGCCGCCATGCCGCGGGCCCGCGAACTGCTCCACGCCGCGAAGAAGATGAACTGACATGACCGACACCTCCGCACCCCGCCTCAAGATGCCGGACGCTGGCCTCGAACAATCCCGCATGATGCTGGACAAGGCCCGCTGGGCCGCAGCGCGCATGCAGAAGCTCGACCGCGCCAGCGTGCTGCGCATCGCCGATGCCGTTGCCAAGGCGGGTCACGCCAAGGCGCAAAGCTATGCAGAACAGGCGGTGCGCGAGACGGGCATGGGTGTTGTCGCCCACAAGAAGCTGAAGAACGAAGCCTGTTCCACAGGGCTCGTGGACCTCTACCGCCACGAGGATTTTGTGGCACCGCGCATTCACGCTGATCGCAAGATCGTGGAATTGCCGCGCCCCGCTGGCGTGATCTTCGCGCTGGTGCCCGTCACCAACCCCGTTGCCACGGTCTATTTCAAGACGCTGCTCGCCCTGATGACGCGCAACGCCATCGTGCTCTCGCCCCATCCGCAGGCGAAGGGCGTGTGTGCCGATGCTGCCCGCACGCTTGCCGAAGCGGCAAAGGCCGCAGGTGCTCCCGATGGCGTGATCCAGGTGATTGAAGCCCCCACCATTCCACTGATCGAGCAATTGATGGGCGATGACCGGGTGGACCTCATCGTCGCCACCGGCGGCCCCGCCGTGGTGAAGGCGGCCTATCGCTCCGGCAACCCGGCGATCGGCGTCGGCCCCGGCAATGCACCCGTGGTGGTGGACGACACCGCCGATATCAAGCTTGCGGCGAAGCGGATCGTTGCTTCCAAGAGCTTCGACAACTCCATCCTCTGCACCAATGAATCGACCGTGCTGGCCTTCACCACCATCGCCGACCGGCTGCTGGAGGCACTGAAGGCCGAACGCGCCCACATCTGCTCAGCCGATGAATGCGCCAAACTGCGGGCACTGCTCTTCACCGACACAGGCTTCAATGTCGGCATGATCGGCAGGGATGCCGAGGTGATTGCCCGCACCGCCGGCTTCAATGCGCCGGGTGCGAAGATCCTGGTGACGCCCGTCGCCCTTGTGCAGCCGGAGGAGAAACTGGTGCGCGAAAAGCTGGCACCCGTGCTGGCCTTCGCCCGCGTTCAGGGCATTGACCAGGCACTCGCCGCCGCCCGCTCCATGATGCGCAAGGCAGGGCAGGGCCATTCCGCTGCCATTCATTCAAAGAGCGAAGCCAATGTCATCGCCTTCGCCTCCGCCATTCCGGCCCTGCGCGTCGCGGTCAACGCCGGTTGCTCGCTCGGTGCGTCCGGCTTTGAAACCAATCTCGGTCCCTCCATGACCATCGGCACGGGCTTTGCCGGCGGTTCCTCGCTGGCGGAAAACCTGACGCCGCATCACTTCGTGCAGTTCACCCGCATCGCCTACAACAAGGAAGCAGGCGAGGTCTTCGGCAACTATGCAGGCCTTGACCCGCTCAACCTGCCGAAGCGCACCGCGTCGCCTGTGTCACTCGCCGTCGACAACAGCGAACAGGCCCTGCGCGCAGAACTGCGCAAGATCATCCTCGAAGAACTGAAGGCGGTGCTGGCGGCATAATGGCAACGCTCCGTTCCCATATCTTCATTGACCAGCTGCAGCCGCAGACCATGTGTTATCTCGGTGCCTGGATCAAAGGCTCGCTGCCGCGCACCAACATGGCGGCACAGATCATCGAAGTGGCGCCTGGCCTCGACATTGAGGCCTTGACCGACGTGGCGCTGAAATCGGCTGACGTGCAGGGCGGCATTCTCGTGGTCGAGCGCCAGTTCGGCTATCTCGAATTTCATTCCCGTGACATTGCTGCCGTGAAGGCCGCCGCCGAAGCCGTTCTGGATGCCATGAACCTGTCTCCGGACAAGGCCATGAAGCCGAAAATTCTCGCTTCGAAGATCATCACCAAAATTGACCCCGGCCATGCCTTCCTCATCAACCGCAACAAGGGCGGCTCCATGATCCTCGCAGGCGAAACGCTTTTCGTGCTGGAAACGGAACCCGCGGCCTATGCCATCCTCGCCGCCAACGCGGCGGAAAAGGCAGCGACCATCAAGATCGTCGACTATCGCATGATCGGTGCGACCGGGCGGCTTTATCTGTCAGGCACGGAATCGGAAGTGCGCGCTGCCGCCACGGCCGCCGAACAGGCGCTGGAGTTGTGACATGACCAACACCGATCTCCGCCAGATGGTCCGCGACATTCTCCGCGAAGTGGTGCCGAACAAGGCCGCCACCGCCGCAAGCGTTGAAGCTGTCCGCATCAGCAGCGATGCCGATCTCATGGCCTTCGCCCGCCGTGTCATCGAGATGCAGGCGGCCATCACCGCTGGCCAGCTCCGCTTCACGCTTTCCACAGCCGTGCCCCCAGCCGCAGTCACACCCGCCGCCGGAACCATCCTGCAAGGGGTTGTCAGCGAGCATATGGTGGACAAGCATGCCGCCGCCGGGGTTCTGCTGCTGGCACCGGGTGCCGTCGTCACGCCGCTGGCCCGCGACCGGGCCCGCAAGCTCGGGCTCAAAATCGAAAGGAGACGCTAGATGCTCAAGGCAACAGTGACGGGCCGCATCTGGTCCACCAAGAAGGTTTCGGAAATGCCCGCGGGCTCCATCCTCGAAGTTGTCGTGGATGAATCGAGTTCGAGGCTTTTGGCCTTTGATCCGCTGGGTTGCGGCGAAGGCGAGAAGGTGATCGTCGCCACGGGCTCCGTGGCGGCCTCATGGTTTCCCGGAAAATCTCCCCCCATCGACGCGTTGATCATCGGTTCCATCGATGACAGCGCCGCGAAGAAGTAACACCCAATCCTGAAGGAGGATCACATGTCCAGCAATGCAATCGGTATGATCGAAACCAAGGGCTATGTCGCCGCCATGGCCGCCGCAGACGCCATGGTGAAGGCTGCCAACGTCACCATCATCGGCCGCGAGCAGGTGGGTGACGGACTGGTCGCCGTCATCATCAATGGTGATGTCGGTGCCGTGAAGGCAGCAACCGAAGCGGGTTCCGAAGTGGCGGGCCAGGTCGGCACGCTCGTCTCGGTGCATGTCATTCCGCGCCCGCACGCCGACGTCTCCAAGCACTTCACGTCAGCCTCGAAGTAAGCGGCTCAGCCCCATGACCGCCGCACGTCCGGCGGCCAAAGGCGAGTTGCGCGTGTTCCTTGCCGTGGACACGCTGCAACCGCAGTTCGCCGCCTACATGGGAACGCCGACCCGCGCCCGGGGCTACCCGCCCTATGCCGGCCAGCACGCCCTGATCATCGAGGTCGCACCCGGCCTGATGATCGAGCGCGTGATGGATCTCGCCCTCAAGGCCGATCCGGGCCTGGAGCCTGGCATTCTCTTTGTCGAGCGGCAGTTCGGCATTCTGGAGATCCACGGCAACGACAAGGCCAAGCTTCTGGCGGCGGGCCGTGCCGTGCTGAAGGGCATGGGACTGACGGAAGGCGACCAACTGGCCCCGAAGCTGCTTTACACCGATGTGATCGAAAACATCGCCGACCAGCATGCGGTGATCATCAACCGCAACCGCCAGGCCTCCATGGTGATGCCCGGCGAGACGCTGCTGGTGGTGGAGATGGTGCCGGCCCTCTACGCCGCCATTGCCGCCAACGCGGCGGAGAAGGTCGCCCCCGCGCTCACCTTGGTGGATGTCCAGATGATCGGGGCGGCAGGCCGCCTCTACATGTCTGGCACCACGGCGGATGTCGAGAAGGGCCTTGCAGAGATCGAACGCGTTCTGGCAGGAATCGAAGGACGCAAAGCCTGACGGGAGGAACGACGTGGCCGGATTTGATGCCCTGACCCATGAGCAGCAACTGCCCATCCTGCTCGAACTGGCGCAGGCCGCCACGGAACTCTACGAACTGCCGCCGTCGCTGTCGGTGAAGCTGCTCAACCTCTCGGAAAACGCCACCTACAAGGTGGAAGCGCCGGATGGCCGCCGCTGGGCGCTGCGCATCCACCGCGACGGCTACCATTCGAAAACGGCCATCGCCTCTGAGCTTGCCTGGCTCATCGACCTGCGCAACACGGGCGTGGTGACGACGCCCGTGCCGGTAAAGGGCAGGGATGGCGAAATCATCCAGCAGCTTGCCCACAAGACCATGCCGCGCCCGCGCAACATCGTACTCTCGCAATGGGAGACGGGCGCCGAGCCCGGGATTGGCGAAGACCTCTCCGGCCCCTTCGAGGTGCTGGGCGAAGTGACGGCGCGCATGCATCTGCACACACAGAAATGGAAGCGCCCGCCCTGGTTCACCCGTCTCACCTGGGATTTTGAAACGAGCCTCGGTGACAGCAATCCGCACTGGGGCCGCTGGCGCGACGGCATGGGCGTCGATACCGCGCGGGCGAAACTCTTTGGCCGCACCGTCGATCTGATCGGCAGGCGCCTCGCCGCCTATGGCAAGGGCGCAGAACGCTTCGGCCTCATCCACTGCGATCTCCGCCTCGCCAATCTCCTCATCGATGACAGTGCCGTGAAGGTCATCGACTTCGATGACTGCGGTTTCGGCTGGTACATGTACGACGCCGCAACGCCTGTTTCGTTCTATGAGCACGAGCCGCAGGTGCCGGGCCTCATCGAGAGCTGGAAAAAGGGTTATCGCCGCGTCATCAACCTGTCGAAGGAGGATGAAGCGGAAATCCCCACCTTCGTCATGCTGCGCCGCCTGCTGCTGGTGGCCTGGATCGGCTCGCACCATGAAACCGATCTGGCGAAATCCATGGGGTACCCCTACACCGAAGGCACCATCGGCCTGTGCGAGAACTATCTCCGTCAATTTGCCTGACGGAAACCCATGCACCCCTGGTGTCCTGCGGCAATCTTCGTCAGGACTGTCCAGTGCCGCCAGTGTATTCCTGATCTGCCAGAACTGAGGAAAAACCACATCATGTCCCAACCATCCGCCCATCCGGACGATCCGCATTATCTCATGCGGAGCGGCTGGCTGCGTGCTGCCGTTCTGGGGGCCAATGACGGTGTGGTTTCCGTGTCGTCCCTCGTGGTGGGTGTGGCGGCGGCTGATCCGAGCCCGTCGGCAGTCCTGATTGCGGGCGTTGCAGGTCTTGCCGCTGGCGCGCTCTCGATGGCGGCCGGCGAATATGTGTCCGTGTCCTCACAGTCCGACATCGAAAAGGCCGACATCGCCCGCGAGACCCAGGCGCTCAAGGACACACCCGAACAGGAACTCGCCGAACTGGCCGAAATCTACCGGGAACGCGGTTTGAGCGAGAAGACCGCGATGCTTGTGGCGCGCGAGTTGTCTGAAAAGGATGCCCTTGCTGCCCACATCCGCGACGAGCTGGGCCTCTCGGAAGTGCATGTGGCTAATCCCATGCAGGCGGCACTCGCCTCCGGTCTCACCTTCTGCGTGGCCGCGGCCATTCCCGTTGTCGCCGCACTGCTCGCCCCGGCGGGTTACATCATCCACACGGTGCTGGTTGTCTCTGTCATTACATTGGCAGCGCTTGGTGCCCTGGGGGCCAAGGCCGGCGCGGCCCCGCTGGTGCCGGCCACCATGCGCGTCGTGCTCTGGGGCATTTTCGCCATGGCCATCACGGCAGGTGTCGGCAAGCTCTTCGGCATCGCTGCCTGAAGGCGGGGCGCATCACGCCGCAAGGAAGCGCTCCACCGCCTCGCGGAACTGCGGCCACGCCGCATCCCGTTCGAGAATCAGGTGGTTCTTGCCATCAAGGCTCACAAACGATGCACCGGGAATGCGCGCCGCAATGCGCCGTCCCTCCTCGTGCGGCTGGATGGCGTCGTCGCGGCAATGCAGCACCAGTGTTGGCACCTTCACCTGTTCGAGAAGGCCGGTCACATCCATCGTGTCTGACACGGCGCGAATGCGCACGGCATTTTCGGGCGACGTGGTGATGCGTTGCAGGTTGTTGAACCAGTCGATCTGTTCGGCGCTCCCGCCGGGCACGAAGCTGGAGGTGAAGAGCTGCCGGAACATGGGGTTCTCCTGTCCCCAGCCTGCGCGCATCAGGGTCCGCATCGCATCACTCAGTTCCACTTCCTCGGGCGAGCCGCGCAGCCGACGCCCGAGGGCAAAGCCGCCATAGAGCACAAGCTTCTTAACTCTCTCCGGATGTTTGACGGCATAGGCGATGCTCACCGCGCAGCCTTGCGAAGCACCGAACAGCGAGAACTGCTCCAGTCCCGCTGCATCAACAACGGATTCAAGATCACGCACAAAGGCATCGAAGGAGATTTCTTCCACGTCCCGGTCCGAGAGGCCGTTGCCGCGCGCATCATAGCGGGTGAGTTGCCAGCGGCTGGCAAACCATTTGAGGAGATGGCTCCACACCGGGCCGTCCCAGTCGTGTTCCAGGTGGTTCAGCCAATTGCCCGCCTTCACCAGCGCTTCGCCCGCGCCCACGGTGGAATAGGCAATGCGCACCTTGTCAGGCGTGACACAGAATCGGACCTCCTGCCGCGCAGGCGGAAGCGCGTTCTGCAGGTGTGTGGCTGCCGGTTCGGCAGGCATCTCTTGCGCAACGGCGTCACCCACGAAACGATAGCCTCGCCGTGCCACGGTTTTGATCATGCTCTGCGCATGGCCTGAGTCACCCAGCGCGCTGCGTGCCGCATTGATGCGGCTTGTCAGGGTGGAAAGCGAGACGATGCGGCCCTGCCAGACCGAATCGAAAATTTCATCGCGGCTCACCACGCGTGTCTGGTTGGCGACAAGAAACGCGATCAGGTCAAACACCTGCGGTTCAACCTGCACCACGGCACCGGAGCGCCGCAATTCCATCCGTTCCGGGTCAAGCTCGAAATCAGAAAACCTGAAGATCACCAGACGCCTCACTGCCCCGCCT
>ERZ1645187.3581-NODE-3581-length-12981-cov-12.870880_pt1 | contig 12981 bp, 10 predicted proteins | sample MGYA00575352_ERZ1645187 | MGnify/ENA primary metagenome ERZ1645187 (study PRJEB40837, sample SAMN11349314) | freshwater sediment metagenome | isolation source: river sediment | host: Sediment | place: India: Wazaribad , New Delhi | collected 2017-02-21 ... | reverse complement strand
GACCGCCTGCCCTCGCGCGGGCCGAAATGCCCGCGGCCTTCCGCGTAGGCGTACGCTTCCTCCGAGTTCGGCTGTGCCGTTGATCGTAGCGATTGCGACCGGGCCGGCGAGGTGCCTGCAATGGTCCTGGCGACGGGAGACGTGAAGGTCTGGTTGGCGACCGGACATATGGACATGCGGAAAGGCTTTCATGGTTTGACTCTGCAGTTTCAAGAGGTCCCGGTACGGGCAGCACTACATGCCCGAATTTTGGTGCCGCCTGGCGATTGTCTACGACTATATCTTCGACAATTATTCCGTCCTCTTTGTCATTGTCTGACCATGGATGGGAGTTTTCAAGCAATATATTTTAATTCTCTTCCTTTATCGCTTTGATAATCTTCTTTCTGGAGGCTGCAAAAATTGCGAGCTGACGTTCCATTCCAGATTGTCTGAGCCAATCAAAAAAGCGCTGAACATTGTATCGCGTGGTAGTTAAGTCTCTGCATTGCCTAAGAAGAACGAACTGAATCTTCTGAATGTTATCGACTACATGAATGCCGAAAGGGGCATCGATGATCGTCGCGTTTGGATTGCCCAGCAGCGCTGTGGCCTGGGTCTGTGTGACCCCTTGTAAACATCCGACCATATGAACTGGGCCCTCTGCTGTACTCAATCGACCCCAATGTTCGTGGTCACGAAGAAACGGCCGACCGATCATTTCGCGTGCAGCCGGCACGCTGAAAGCGGCAGGGACCGCATGCAGAATGAAGAGGATCGGCCTTCCTGCGACCTCTATGGTCACCGTGTCACCGTCGGGTCTTGCCGACGGCCGATCGGCCACGGCATCACGGAGTGCTCCGACTATTCTTCTGCTTCGCTCCGTGAAATCGAGATTGCTCCATTCCAGGGCTTCACCCAGATATCCGGCACGTCCCCTGCCGCGCATGACCCCGTTTTGAGTCAATGTGATCAGCGCATCGAAGACGGCTTCCTCCACGCGTACGAGAGCATCTGCGACAGAGGTCACGGTGCCACCGCGGAAATAGTTCTGGTCGCCGAGGTATTCCTGAAATCTCTTGTTGCGCCGACCCTGGTCGGTGCCGTCGAGGGAAATATTGCCGAGATCGACGAGACGCACCTTATGCGGTGCGGTGGCAACCGCGCGCATCAGTTCGGCATGACAGATTCCGATGTCGGCCGAAGTGGTCGCCCAGCCGGCGTTTCCGTTGCTCAACGAAATGACGATATCAGCCGCGTCGACTTCCTTCAGGCACTTGTCGACCGAATCGGTCGTCAGAGGCGCAGGCGGCGCATCTTCGTTTATCCATACTTCGAATAACGGCTTGCCGAAGAGACGAACACCTTCGAGCCGGCGCTTCAGTTCTCTGCGCAGAACACTGAGTTCGTCGCCACCCACGGGAAACGGATCCCGGCAACGACTTGAAATCATTATCTTGATGAGGGCCATATTCTACTCCGCCAGCAAACGTCTCGGTCGTCGTCACGCGATGGCCGATCGCACGGTGTTCGGTTCGTCGGATATGATCAGGCTGGTCCTGCGCGTCGCGGCGGATCGGGGGAGCGGTCTTCCTCACTGTCTTCGCCGTCGACCTCTCCCCGGACGACGGATCCGAAATGCGGGTCGTAGGCCCGCGTGATGTCGGGAGCCGGAAAGAGATGGAGACGCCGATTGGTCTCGAGGTAGGACCGATAGAGTTCGTACGCCGTCTTTATGGAACGTTCGTCTTCGATCTCGACGAAATGGGAGAACACCGCCAGCGCCTCTTCCTGGAGTTTCAGTCCCGCGACTCCGTCCCTGCGTCGCTCCAGAATGCCGGCCTTCACGAAGAGTGCGCGCGCCAACCATTCGGCGCCGATGCGCCGATGGCGGTAGCCGGCCGGTGGATCGACCTCGTCGAAACGCTCGATCACTTCGATGACGGTCGAAGCCAATGCCTCGGCCTCGGTATCGCCGGCGTCATCGACCAATGCCCTAGCGGCAACCAGTCGGGCCTCGCAGGCGATCATCAACGTTTCCCAGTCTCTGCGCTCGAACATCTTGTCGATGGTGCCGGCGCCGGTCTGGATATGGCGGAGAGTGCGCTCGGCGGCGGCGACCGCGTCCTGCGGTCGTCCGCCGAGCCGATCGAGGCGGGCGATCATGAGCTCGGCCTGGGCCGCGCGAAGCTCTCCATCGTTGGCGTCGTGACCTTCGAGCGCGCGATATGAGGCCACCGCCCGCTCGGCCGCGGCGCGGGCAGCCTCCGTATGGCCCTCGACCGCGAGGATGCGCGAGAGCGTGAGTTCGGTGTCGGCGAGATCCCCCCGCGCTGCGCCCAAGCCCTGCGCGACCAGGTCTCGCAACAGCCCGATCGCCTCCTCGAGAATCCTCGGAAACTCCTCGGGTGAATAGACCAGACCGAATTCGACGGCTCGCCGCATGCAACGCGCCAGCCCCCGTCGTGCCTCGGAGTCCTCGAAACGGTCGAAGGCGCGGCGATAGATCTTCATCGCGTCGCCGAGATAATATTCGAGATGCTCGCGCGTCGGCGGGCCGCCTTCGACCCTCCGTCCATAGGTGAAGGCGGCTTCGAAGCTCCGAGCCAAGCGATCGAGGGTCTGCGACGTGATGATCTCCTTCACGGCGGCCTGCCGGATCTGGAGCGCCTCGATCGCCTTCTCGTGAGCCCGCGCGAAGTCGCCCAACGTCGCGTCCTGAGCGGCGGAGGCTTCGAGGAGACTGGCGCGCAACTCGTCCCGGTCGAGCGGTCCGACATCGACACCGGCCTCGAGGTCGACCAGTGCCTCGTCGATGATGCCGCGTGATCGTTCGATGCCGTTGCGCAATCGCAGGGCGTTCCAACGGTTGATCGCCAATTCGACACGACGGCGGCGCAAGCGGGCGAAGGACGGGAAGACGGGGTCATGGCCGCCCCCGACATCTTTGAGCCGCGGCCGCACCGTGGTGCCGTCGACTTCGCGACAACCGATCTGCCGAAGATGGGCACTGAGCTCGTCGATCTTCCGGCGAACCAAGGCATAGGCCTGATCGGCGATGGCCCATTGTCCCAGATCCGCGAACGCCAGGCCGCGGCGGATTTCGATGCAGAGCAGAGCTTCGTCTCGGAAGAGCCGAAGTTCCGAGCCGTGATCGTCGCTCGATATGGAGCGCAGCTGCTCCGCGATGCGCGCCAAGTGGAACTCTCGCTCGTTTGGAGCCGCAATCAGCGTCAGATTGCCCGCGAGCCACTCGTCGAAACTTGGCCCGAGAAGCCCCAAGAGGTCGGGAAGGTCGACTTTTCGCAGATCTCGTTGGATCGGCAGGCGCGCGCCCGACAGATGAGCCTTGTCCAGGTCGGTGTCGTCGTCGACGAGAGCGGCCGACAGGTCGGCGTCTTCCAACCGACAGCGCGCGAGGCTCACGCCGCGAAGATCCTGCTCGCGAAAGTCGTGCCCCCGGAAATCGATACCCTGAAGCGCGACCCGCGGATCCTGATCGGTCGCGTGCAGCATGTCCTTCAGCGACGAACCGACCGGAAGCCCCATAAGCGCATCGAGCCTTTCGGTGATGATCCTCGGAAGCTCTGGCGCATCTTCTGTATCGATGTAGTTCGATGGAACGTCGACCATTTGCAGCCTCCGACGGCGTCAGTCCGGTTCCCCGTCGATCGGCATTTCGATCGCCAAGATCGCGGTGGGGACGCATCGGCGAACGACCAGCTCGGCAATGAACCGGCGTTCCCGCATTTCTTCGGGCGAGGCGGTCCCGAGATGGGATCCCTCATAGCGTCGAATTTCGACGTGGATGGCGTCGGCCTTCGCTCTCACTTCGGCACTCGTGGTGCTCGTCGAAGCGTTGGTCGCACCATCGAAGTCGACCAGAGGGCAAAGGGATCTCCCCACGCGGTCGTGCCTTCGCATCACGTCTCCCGTCAGGATGGCCATCCGATCGGGCGCGGCTTGCGCCTCCACGGCCCAAGTGATGCAGCCTTCTTCATCGGCGACCGTCCGTTCGATGCGGGAGCGATCGTCGGCCTCCATCGCGAAAGGACCCCTACCGACGCTCTCCCGAATGGTCTCAAGGAGCGGGCGCCCCGCAATCGGCTTCACGGTGATGGCGATGCGGGACAAGCCGAATACGAGACGAGCCGAATTGGCGTCATAGGTCCAACCCCGCGATGCCAGTAGGCCGACCGAGACCGAAAATTGATCGCGGCGCGCATCGGGAACCTCCGTCGCTTCGAAACGCGCCTCGATCTGAAAGAGATTTCCGCCGATGAGTTCGTAGTGTCCGTCATTCGCAGGAGGCGAAAAGCGGACGACCTGTGTATTTTGACGGCGAGAACGAATTGCTTCCAAGAAATCTCGATCTTCTCCGTCCATGTGCGGCCGAAGATCCAGTATTCTCGCCGCGAGAGCCTCGAATCTGTAGTGTTTTCTCGCGATATGAACCAAGTGGCTCATGGCCTCCAGGTTCGTGCCGAGGGTATACACCGGCATTCCGCCCTCAAATATCGATGTCGCAAGAAGAGGTGCCTCGTCCACGTCGAAACAACGGGAGAGAATGGCCGCCAGTTGCGTGACCTCTTCCTCGGTTGGAGATGACGTCATCGTGCGGCTCAGCCTCCGTCGCCGTGGTCGCACGTCAGTTGACGTTCCATGTCTCGGACGATCATCGCCATCGGTATGCCCTGCCCGAGTGTTCGTCCATCCCGTTTCACCCGTCCTCGGTGGAGCCCGATCGGGACGTTCCGCAAATCGAAGACCCCACCACCGGAGGAGCCCATCCTGGTGGTCAGCGAATAGTATAAGCGGGCCGCCACGCGGTCGCTACCGGTGATCGTACCGATCGAGAGAGACGTGGGTTCCCCCTCGGCGTGCTGGAAGATCTGGACGATCCGATCCGGCGGAGGCAGTTCTATGGTCGACGAAACGTCCACCGACCCGCGCAGACGCTTCGACGCCTCGTCGACGACATCCGATGCGGGGCTTCTGGCGAGCGACAGGAGTATGTAGTCGAGCGCCGGGCGTTCGCCGCCGTCGGCACGCGCCACCGGCGACCACGCCAATACCGGGGATTGCTCTCGAACGCGAACCGGGGTGCCGACCGTGTCGCTTTCTTCGTAACCGAAGCGGAAGACGAGCGTTTTCGGAATCCTCGGCGTCTCGGAGTCGCGCGTGAAGAGGTGCGCGCTGGTGAGAACACGGTCCGGTCCGATCAGAATGCCGGTTCCCAAGGGTGCTCCGTCGGCCTCAAGACAACAGATGCGCCCCAGCAGCTGGGTCAAGGCGACGATGTGCTCCTTGGCATTGCGAAGTTCGAGGCCCGGATCCACCGAACGGGTGGCGGGAACGGACGAGGCCAATTCCATCGAAGGCAACGTCACCGGCAGCCATGCCAGCGTCGAACGGCGCGGGCGGGCTTGAGCGGCTCGTCTCACGAGTTCGAAGAAGCTCCCCCGCTCGACCGCGCGTTCGATGATCGATCGGGTAAAATCTTCTGATCGGCGCGCCGTTGCGGGTTGGTCGCCCCGGTCGATCCCGATACTTCCGGCGATCCCTCGCATCTCGGCAATCGAAAATGCCGCAGCCATCTCGTCCGCGACGAACCCTTGGACTTGGGGTGATGGTTTCGACCAGACCGGGTCGACCATACTCTCCTCCTCACTCGAAATGCCCCTCATCGATCTCGCTTCGGAGGTCTAGCGACCGCCCTTGCCTGGCAGGAGATCGGGGATGGGGAGCGCACGATCCCAATCGATCTGAAAAGCCTCGGCATAATAGGCCGTGACCTCGGCGGATTGGAACAACAGCGAGGCATCGCGATTGCGCGAAACACCCTCGGCCGACCAATTGTGGCTACCGACGAGCACGCAGGCCTCGTCGATGATCATGCCCTTCGCATGGGTATCGTCCAGCCCACGCAGGCAGCGCTCGACGTCGAGCCCCTTCGATCGCAAGTGCCATGCGAGCCGCCGCGGAAGCGGGCCACCCCGCCGCACCAGCACTCGCCCGTCGCGGATCGAGGCGAGCCGGTCCGTCAATTCGTCCAGAAGGGCGTCGATGTTGCCGCGATGGTCACCGGGGGCCGGCGGCGTCGTGACATAGGGGACCTGTAGCCACAGGCGATCCCGCGCCGACGCCATGGCCGAGAGCACGGCCTCGAGAAAGATTCGTCCGCCGTGATCCGGGGTGAGCAGGACTTGAACCCGAGCCTCGGTGTCGATCCTTCGCGGCGGGAGAACTCGACCGGGAGCTCGACGCTCCTCGCGCTCCGGCCAGAGGTCTTCCGCCTCTTCATCCCCCTTTCCCTGTGCCGGGCCTGATCCCGTCAGGGATTGCGACTGCCTCAGATCCGCGAGGATATGGCGCCTCAAGATGTCGGCCAGACGCGCATTTTCCACCACCATGTGCCACTCCCGATTGCCGGGGATGTCGCGCACCGGGGCCTCGACGGGAGGTCTGGTGTTCGGTGGCGGTAGACTGGTGCCGTCCCGCCAGTTTCCAGAAGACAGCCAAGTGACCCCATCTCCGCGAACCGCCACCTTCAGATGGTAGGATGTCGCGACGAGCCCGCCGCGACCGATCGGCACTTCGGCGACGTTGAACCCGGATCGATTGCCCCACGCCGCAAGACGGGTGCGATCGACTCCCGCGGGCTGGTGCATGGCCGCGGCCCGAGCCCGCCCCGCGTCGATCGCCATGTCGATTTTCACGCCTTTTTCCAGGAGATCATCGACGATCGCCACCACCGTCTCGGATCGAATCTCGTACATCCCGATCACGAGGCGACGCCGGTCCGTGGGGGCTATCGTCGCGCTCCCATCGAGGAATGAGACCAGTTCCATTCGACCTGCTTCGGGGCCGACGTGAGCATCGATTCGAAATCGTTCCGTGAAGGGGTCGAACCCGCCTTGAGGACGCCCCGCCGTCTCGTCTCGATAGGCGATGGACGTCACCGCCTCTTCACCGATCGAGGCCTCGGCCGCATGGACGGGGTCGATCGGCTCGACCATGACCGACGAGCTCAATGCTCCGGCCGCGAGGTCGGCACGCACCTCCGCGATCCGCTCCGCCTCGGCGAACAGAACCACGCAGGGCTCCGCCACGCCGTCGTCACCCCAGCGCCATCCGACCTGTCCGCCCAGAACGCCGGGAGGAGCGTCGGAGAGAAGGCGCGAGAGGGTCTCGCGCACCTCGTCGGCGGTCCGGATACTCATCGGCGCTTCGCCGGGAAGGGGCGTCACCACCACCGGCACTCCGTCCCAGTTACGCCGATCCAGGTGAAAGCGTAGCCGTTCGACGTCGAGGGCGACGTTCGCGATCCGCTTCTGCCCCCTGTGGTGCAATCCCACCACCGCACCCTCGCGGTTCAACAGCACCGCCCCCGAACTGCCGGACAAGGTCGAACAGTCGTGCTCGAGACGCGGTCCCGACCTTGCGACGATCCGGCCGGGAGACAGGCGCTTGCAGCCGTAGGTGCCACGAAACACCTGGTCCATGACCGGGGGCGCGACACCTGCGGAATTCGGGTCACGTTCGGGGTGACCGACGGCCATCACGATGTCCCCCGGTCGCGCGGATGCGTCCGCCAGAACGAGCGGTGCCGAGGGAGCATCCGTCGCGGCTCGCGCCAGGCGAAGGATCGCGCAATCCTCCGTCTCGCCTCCCCGCGAGACGTGAAGGATTTCGACGATCTCGCTCGTCCGATCCGGAACATGCTCGTCGACGAGGTGCCCGTAGTCCCAGACGACATGTCCGAGCCGAGAGCCTCGATCCGAGATGGGCGAGGATCCGAGAACGGACATCGCCCTGAGGTGGGCGACGACGTGCCGATTGGTGACCAGCAGATCCTCACCCGCCAACCACCCGGTTCCGACCCCGGTGGTCGCTCCGTGCGACACGACATCTATCCTCCCGACCGCGTCGAAACGGAGACCCAGGGCGGGACATGCATCGTGGAGTACCTCCCGGATGGCACTGAGTTCGGCCGTTTCCAGTTCGGGCACCACGAGGTCCACGAAGGGGCGGTCGTTCTCGCGGCGAATGTCCAGGACCGGACGATGTAGAGAGACGATGCTTTCGAGAACGTCGTTCGGCAGCCGCGCGAGGAGGCGGGCCAAATCATCGTCGATCGCCGTCGTTTCCAGTTGATCATGTCGAGCGGCATCCCTGCTCGGAAAACCCGCATGTTCACGCAACCGGGCCAGAAGAGTTCGGTCGCCCTTTCCGATCCGCTCGAGAAAGGCTGTCAGGGAGTGGCGATCCTTTGACCTCATGGCTCCTCACAGCGGCTCGAACCGAACGTGGCGGCGCGAAAGGCGCGACCCATGTATTGCGTCTGAGCCGGAGTGCGCACATTGAAAGTTGCATCTACTGGTGTATATTCTCAATTGCACCAATGGATCGTTTCGCGGGATAACTGGGAATTATGTTGACCGAAGGCGGATTCGAATTCGTAAATCGAGAAAAGGAAATCCAATTCCTATCTCAGTGCCTAATCGAAAGCTCCCCGCTACAACCCCTTATCTTTTTGCGGGGACCTTCTGGAGTGGGTAAATCGACACTCACCGATCGTTTCCGTCATGTTCAGCAATCTCCAGAAAGGCCTTTCTGTACCGTCGAGCCAGAGATATCAGACTCGCCCGCTGCTCTGGAAATCTACCAGGGCTGCTTTCTTCAACGTTGCGCAGCAGCAATTGATAAAATTGCTGGAAAAGATGGATACCCATGGCCCAGATTTTCAGTCTTTCTAAAAGAAAGGCGATGGAAGACAGTGCGGGAAAAATCCACGCATGAGCTTATTGAAGAAATTCCATCCCCCAAATCGCTCTATAAAAACGCATTGGACTACGCATCGCGGTTTCTATCGCTTGGGCGTTTCGATCCAATTTTCTTATTGAAGAGCGACCAAAGGCATGCCGTATCTCTATGCTCCCTATATCTGAAGTATGTTCTTGATTATTTTTCATCGGTATTGATAGTACGAGATACACAACTATGTGATAATTATAGTCTTCGTACTTTGCTTGGCTGGCAGTTTGCCGGCACTCCGGTTGGCCTTATTTTCGAATACACATCCGTAAATGGGTTTTTGCCTCTTCATGAAAAGACAATATTACGCGTCGCGGAATTGCGCGGGAGCTTCTCTATTCTTGATGTTAGGAAGCTGAGCTTGGCGCATCTTGAACAACTATTACGAAGCGTGAGTTCGGAAATTTCTCTCGAAACGGAAGCGTATCTCGCTTGGAATGGGAATCTCAGGTCTGTCCTTGAGTTCAAATTTCGTATCGGGATCGGTAAGAAAACCGCTCTCAGCGCTGATGTACCTGGGCTTCTCACGAATTTGGAGCGCAACCTCTCCGAACACATCGATGGTCTCGCAAGGGATCAAAAAATGATCCTCGCCTTCATTTATGCCAACAGAGAAGCGCTTGCACAGTCTGTATTACAGCGTCAAGTGATGAAGATTGATCCCCTTCTTCAGGGCTCTCGTCTATCAGGACTTCTTGAAGGTTTAATCGGCACACATGGCTTTGTTCGCAATTCCTCTGATGCGCTTTGCTTGCACAATGAAACCGTCACACAAGTCATTTCCGACAATCAGTCAATGATTAGCCTTATAGCGCTCGCTGAGCGATCTCTCAGAGATCATTATCGCAACATAATTTCAACCCGTGATTTTACTACTATTGGTCTTTCTACGGCTGTCAGACAAATTTTTCGACTATCAATATCCACGAAAGACGTTACCAGTCTAGTGATGTCGTGTTCGGAATTAATTGACCAAGTGCGCCTATCACAAGATCAGTCAATCTATGTTGAAGCAGTTTGCGCTTCTGTAACTAGCGACCCTTCACTATATAGTAATGATCATGAGTACCTCATGCTTTGGGCCGCCACGCTGGCCTATGATACCTCAAGTTGGGAGCGAGCAGCTTGTATTGCGGAGCTTAGCGGGAGTTCGAAGCCTTTTGCTCTCGCGCTAAGGGCGTTTGCATTGCAGGAGATTGGCCGCCATGATGAAGCACTAAAATTGTCCGAAATAATCATGAAATCTGCGACGTCTGTTGACGAAGAAATAGTTGCTCATCTTATTGAGATATTAGTACGCGGCTGTCGAGGAGAAAGCGTTTTTGCGCGTGATGCTCTTCTCTCGATCATTAATGAAATTCGATATAAAGATAGTGTATTGTTAGGATACGCATTCCGGTTCTTCGATATTGTCGAAGGATTGGTGGCGTCGCTGCCGCGCCTAGAATCTAGTATTGATTGTTTCGATAAGGCCGGCCTAGCGAAGGCGCGCGCCTATTCCGAACTCCCGGCGGCGATGTTGCTCGCCCGTACGGGGCGCAGCACGGAGGCGCGTAAGCTGATTGCTAACGCGAGTCGCGTACTCGAAAATGAAGTTCGAGACCAACATATCATTCTGAATAATACTGCTTCTGTTGAACTATTAAGCGAGAATCCAGATGCGAATATTTGTGCAGAATATCTAGAAGAAGCCCTTCGGCATGCGAAAGACGATTTTTCTGAGCTTACAATCATAACAAATCTCGCCCAGGCGCGCTGGTTAAACGGTGAATTAGATGAGGCTGTTTTATGTGCAACCAGAATGATCGAGATCCTGAAAAGTCATCGGTTTGCTGATCGAAATATTTATTGGCCTGTGTGTTTCAACGCAGCCCAAATATTTAAAGCTGCGGCGCGACCGGACGATCATGATGCCGTTTTAAGAATATTAGACGAAAATATGACTATATCACCAATCCAAAATTTCTGGGATTATCGCTTTGGTCGGATAAGCGAACCCTCGCAGGAGTTTGCTTTTTTAGCGACTAAATCAGTATACCCTATATATATCAGTCACTGGACTGTTGAGACTGAAGGTCTGGCTGTGCTGAGGAAATAATCGCGGCAATTACGTCCTCGTAAGACCAACCTTTTTCAGTGTAACTCATCGCAAATTGCCCTTTGCGTCCGAGCCAGGCATCGGGAGTGAGCTCAATAAAGTGGAATCGGCCATCACAAAGCCGGCCATCGACTCGGCAATATCCGTATCGTCCGAACGTCCGTAGGAGCCGATCGATTGCGGCTTTGTCTTGGGAGGACAACTCAAAATCGATATTTCGTACCGTCCGCCTTGTATCCCGGATCGTTTTCTCTTTTGCATGAAACAATCTATAGGAAAAATACTCCGGGTCTCCCAAAATCACTACCTCAGATAGTCCCCACATGTCGTCATTTGAGCTTTCTATTTTTGTATATGAGACTTCGCGACCAGGGATAAACTGCTCAACAAGCACCGGTTGATTTAATTTTTTTAGTAACGTTAGTGCGACATCGATAGCACCATCAGTGCTGCGCTGCAGGCTTGCCTCGGATATGCCGATAGAACTTCCCTCGAGCAGTGGTTTGATGACGAGCGGCGGTTCTTGGTGCGCTATAATCGACGCGTCCTGTTCTGAGCGGATTACCCGCCATTTTGGCGTCAGAAGGCCACTATCAATCGCCAACCGTTTCGATATCTCCTTGTCCTGCGCAATAATGCGGCCATATGTATCTGGTCCAATATAACTTAATTTGAATGCTTCGCAGATCGCCGGCGTGATGGCCATTCTATTTCGCGATGACTCACCACCGTAAATTGATAGAACAAGGTCGTTTTTGTGAAAGGCTGAATGTTCTGCAAGTATAGAAGGATCTTGATAGTGATATACATGAATCCCAAGTGATCTGACAGCCTCGGATATTTCGCTCAGTATCGCATGATCGGTCTTTTCTAGGTCGCGGCAGTCGGCGAGCTCGGCGCCAAGCGGAAACTCGTCGCTTCGGATATCTGCTACGATGACCAACGCGTCGAAGCCGAATCTGCTCATAATTCCCAGTTATCCCACCCTCAGCCTTCCCAGGGTGTTGGCCTTCAGAACGGCTTGTTTCAGCCGTTCGTCGCTGACGTGGGTGTAGATTTCCGTCGTCGAAATCGACCGATGACCGAGAAGGCGCTGGACGAAGCGGATGTCGATGCCGGCTTCGAGCAGGCTCGTCGCAGCCGAGTGGCGCAACATGTGCGGGGTGATGCGGCGGGTGAGCCCGGCTCGCTCGGCGAGACGGCGCAGGCCTCGACGGATGCGGTCGGTGGACATCCTGCCGCCGACCTCGGTTTGCAAGAGCGGTGTCGTGGGGGATGCACGGTGGAGGCCGTGATCCCTGAGGAACGCGCGCAGCTCTCCGACCACTTCGCTCGAAGTCAGGAACACCTGCCGTTCGCGATTGCCCTTGCCGCGAACCCGCAGCGTCCGGCGCTCGAGATCGATGTCGCCGACCCGCAGGGCCGTGAGTTCGGCTACGCGCATGCCGGTGGTGAAGAGCAGCAGCACCGCGAGCGCGATCGGCGCCGACGCTTGGCGGCGGCCGGTGAAGAGACGGCGCAGTTCGACGGCGGTGAGGCAGCGCGGCAGGCGCTTGGGCAGACGGATCCGTACCTCGGCGGTGCGGAAGGGTGAGGCAGCGATGTCGCCGCGCCGCTCGGCCCAGGCGAAGAGCGCGCGCAGGCAGGCGAGGCGTCGCTTCACCGTGGCCGGAGCGAGCCCGCGTGGGCCGATCAGCCATTCGGCATAGGCGGTCAGACCCGAAGCGGTGGCAGGCGAGGCGTGAGCGCCATCGGCGAGGTAGCGCCGGAGATCGCCGAGATCCTGGGTGTAGGCCTTGATCGTGTTGGCCGAGAGGTCGCGACCGGTTCGGCAATGCCGCAGGAACGCGGTGGAGGCGGCGAGGAGGTCCATGGGTTCTGCTCCGGAGACGGGGAAGGCTGCCTCGGAGGCTTACCACGGCTGAAATTCCTCCTCATCCGCGTGCAGGGTGCGGGTCGTGCTGTGATGCAGCTCTGGACTGCTGTCGTTTCGATGAGGCCGTGAAGGCACTCGACGAGATGCGAGACCGACCCCCGCTCTGATCGACGGCATCCCGTCGAACCCCTGCCTTCCACGATCAACCCGC
>ERZ1645187.3580-NODE-3580-length-12983-cov-5.093905_pt1 | contig 12983 bp, 27 predicted proteins | sample MGYA00575352_ERZ1645187 | MGnify/ENA primary metagenome ERZ1645187 (study PRJEB40837, sample SAMN11349314) | freshwater sediment metagenome | isolation source: river sediment | host: Sediment | place: India: Wazaribad , New Delhi | collected 2017-02-21 ... | reverse complement strand
ATTGTTTTTGACTCTGAAGACAAAAACGGCAGGCTCGTTGATGTGCGCCACAGTATCAAGCTGTACCGCGAAGACGACGGCCTCGTCTGGCGCATAGATGGCGAGCTGGGCGACGAGTGCGAGACGCTGCCGCGTCCGAAGACGGTGGCAGGCGCGAAAAGAGACGCAGCAGCGAAGTACCCACCGGCCAGCGTGTGGAAGATGAGGGCGGCATGGGCCTGAACCGCGACCGCCTCATTGTGACGCCAGGCGGCCCCTGGCGCCTCTACACCCACCCGCTTGCCGGGTGGGAAATGCTTGGCACCGTCCAGCGCGGCATGGATATTGGCGCGCTGGCCCGCTCGCCAGCGGGCGTCCTGGCGCAAGTCAACGCAGGTGCCGTCCGTTCGCTGGATCAGCGCAAGGCCCGCGCCGCACTGGCACCAGCAGCATGACCCCCTCCGACCTCCGCGCCTGGCAGGCCCACATGGGCCTGACATACGACACCGCCGCCCAGGCCCTGGGCGTGAGCCGGTCGACCTATGCAGAGTGGGTTGCGGGCAAAAGCCGCACGACCGGCAAGCCCGTCACGCCCAGCCGCACTGTCGCGCTGGCCTGCGCAGCTCTGGCTGCGGGGCTGGAGCCGTGGGCGCCTGCGTCCATTGCTTCTGAGTGATACAAGAAGTGATACAGATGCCGCGCATGCACTCTGTAGGCGACCCATTGAACTACGAGGAGCAGCCCCTGCGATTCTACCCGCCCCACTGTGGCGGCATGCGCTGGCAATCATGCGCTTTGGCCATGTATCATTCGCCCGATGATACGAAGTGGTACACGTATCACTCAGCAAAGGGCGGCGAATGGCGAGCATCGTCAAGATTGGCAAGCGCTGGCGCGCGTTGGTGCGGCGCAAGGGGTTCCCATCATATTGCAAGACCTTCGGCAGCAAGGCCGAGGCAGAGACCTGGGCGCGGCAGATCGAGAACGACATAGACCGGGGCCAGACGCCGCGCGCGGCTGCGGTGGTGGGGCGCGTGCTCACGGTGGGAGCGCTGATTGATGAGTACCGGCGCCTGCGCGACGGTTCGCGCCCGGTGCTGGACACGTCCAACGAGCACTATGAGCTCAAGCGCCTGGCGCGCGAGCTGGGCGCGCTGGATGCCACGCGCCTGGCGCCCGATGACCTGGTGGGCTACGCGCGCAGCCGGGCCGAGGATGGCGCCGGGCCCTACACCGTCAACATGGAGATGAGCAAGCTCTGCACGGCCATGCGCTATGCGGCCATGGCGCTCAAGGTGCGCGTGCCCGATGTGGTGGCCGAGGCGCGGCCATTGCTGTCGCACCTGGGGCTGATTGGCGGGGGTGGCAAGCGCGAGCGGCGCCCCACCGAGGATGAGCTGCACCACCTGCTGGCCCGACTGGAGCGTGACTTTGGGTCGGTGTACGCGGACGCCGCCCGCTTTGCCGTGGCCACTGCCATGCGCCGGGGCGAGATTGTGGCGCTACTGCACGCCGATGTGGATCGCGTCAAGAAGCTGGTGCTGGTGCGCGACCGCAAGGACCCGCGCGCGAAGAAGGGCAACGACCAGTGGATCCCGCTGCTGGGCGATGCCCTGGCCATCATTGACCGCCAGCCGCGCACCGAGGGTGAGGGCCGCATCTTCCCCGTGCACCCGCAGACGCTGAGCAAATACTTCAAGGCCGCGTGCGATGCGCTGGGCATCGTGGATCTGCATTTTCACGACCTGCGGCACGAGGGCACCAGCCGCCTGTTCGAGGATGGGTTTGCCGTGCAGGAAGTGGCCCTGGTGACGGGGCACAAAAGCTGGGCGCACCTCAAGCGCTACACGAACCTGCGGCCTGAGTCGCTGCACCAGCGGGCAGCCGGTGCAGCGGACGAGTAGGGCAGGGGCGGCCATCATGCCGCCTGGCGCATGGCCTGCGCGCGGCAGTGGTCGATGTAGGCGGCCACGTCGCGGTAGTCTGCCCAGCGCTTGCCGCCATCGATGTACGTGGGGATACCAAATCTGCCGTCGCTGATCTGATTCAGCACGGCGCCGCGCGAGATGCCCAGCACCGTGGCGAGCTGGTCGGTGCCAAGGCGGGGGCCGTATTTCTCGGCCACCAGGACTTGTGTGAGCAGGCTTGCTTCGGTCACTTTTTGGCCTCCGTGTCGTCAAAGTCTGGAATGGGCTGGCGCTTGTCGCGCCGGGTGCGGGCGCGGCGGCTCATGGCAGCAGTCCTGCCCACGGGCTTGTCCGAGCCACTGGCCGGGTACGCGGCTTCGTTGGATGGCGCTGTGGCTTTCTCTCGCGGTACTCCCGAGACAATTCAAGGTATCGCTCGCTGCCGCCGATGTACGTAGCCTTGTAGCTGTCGTCGTAGCTGACATCCAGCCGCCCATCCAACGCCGCCCTGCGCAGTAGCTTGGATGCGGCGGCTTCTTTGATGCGGTAGCGTTCGGCGAATTCGAGGACTGTCAGGCGCATGTCTTGCCCTCCAGCCACGCACGGCCTGATCGCTCTGCATCGCATGGCTGCGTGTCGTTGTGGTTGCGCCGGTAGCCCTCCAGCGCCCCTACAAGCTGCCGTATAAGCGCATCGTCCTGCTTGCGGACTTCTGCCAGCAGACTACCAAGCCCCGCCACAGAAAACCCGAAGGCCGGGTTCTGCGTGTCTGCGCGGTTGCGGTAGCTCAGTGCGCCGTGGCGCTTCGCCAGCGCCTCAAGATCATCAATCTGTGCCATGCTTGCCTCCTTTGATGTCGTGGGCGCGCTCGTTGGGTGCGCCTGTTTTTGTCGGCAGTTCGCACCACGCAACGGGTGTTTTGTCCACGAACCAGTGGCGTTCTTCTTGCTCGTTCCATTCATACCAGCCTTCTGGGCAGTAGTATGTGTCTGTGGCCTCGTCGTACTCGCCGAACTCAGCATCGTCTTCCATGCCGACCTCTAGCGTGTGCTTCGCAGCCCACATGGCGCGAATCGGGTACTTCTTGCCAATGTCCAGCAGCACGGGCTTTCCAGGATCGGGCAGCGTTCCTGGCAAGGGAACCCATGCGCCAGGCTCTGCACTCCGCGCCCGCAGCGATTCGATCTCCAGCCGCGCTGCGTCGTATCCAGAGCGCAGGGCCTCTACATCCGCCGCCTCCACAAGCTGCACCGCACGATGCGGCGCCGTGTGCGGCCACGCCATATTGGCGTCTTTCGCTTCCTTCTCTGCATCCTCCATGTCTGTGCAGAGCGTGGCCATGCCGTCCTTGTCGATCATGTACCAGCGCGCATCGCGCAGCGCCTCGGGGTGTTGTGTCGTGCTCATGTCTGTTGCTCCAGTGCCCATGTGATGACCTCCTGAATTTCCTTCATCGCCACGCGCAACGCGGCGCTTCCACTGTTTTAGGGTTGGTTCGCGGGTTGGGGTCATTTGCAGTTCTTCCATTCCAGGTACAGATACAAAAGCCCAAAGGCGCACGCCACAAAGCCAATTGCGAAGGCCGCGTCTTTTGAGACGACTTGGGCAAGGTAGATGGCTGCTGTAAGAAACATCTTTTCGCTGGTGGTCATACCGCCCCCTTGATCGCATTGATGACGTCCCGCGCCACGGGTGGGCATACCGCGTTGCCCAGCATGTGCACGGCGTCCTTTGTGCGCTCGGGCAGGCGGTATGTGTCCGGGAAGCCCATGGCCGCGCGGCACTCTGGCACGCTGAGCATGCGCATGCGGTCGCCATCGATCACGGCCCAGCGGTCGCGGGTGGTGATGGTGCCCAGGGGGCGGCTCAGGCAGCGCCCGCCTGTCTCGCTGCCGTAGTACGCGGTCACAAACCGGCTGCCGTGTGCTGCGCGCCCTGCGCGCACGCGAGCCAGGGTGTTGGCAGAGCGGCCCGGCTTGTCGATGGGCTGCCAGCGCCCGGCGCCAAAGTCGATGATGCTTGCGCTGCCCACATGCGCGTGGCGCGGCAGGCGCAGCTCTATGGGGTGCTGGCTGCGCGTGGCCACCACAAACAGGCGGCGGCGGTGCTGGGCCACGCCATGGTCGGCTGCGTCGAGCACCATGGGCGCCAGCGCGTAACCCAGGGCGTGCATGGCTGCGCACCAGGCGGGGTACAGCACCCAGGCGGCAAATTCGGGCACGTTTTCGATCAGCACCACGGCCGGCCGGTGGCATTCGGCTGCAGACACCACGGCCCAGGCGGTGGAGCGCTGCGCGTCGTGGTGCGCGCGCTCTTTGCCGCGCGCCCGGCTGTGGCCCTGGCAAGCGGGGCTGGCCAGCAGCAGGTCGTGTGCTGGCACGCGCGTCCAGTCGGCTTGCTGCAGGTCTTGGCAGACGTGCACGGTGCCTGGGTGGTTGTTGGCGTGCACCTGCACCGCTGCGGGCCAGTGGTTGGCCGCCCACACGACGGTGCAGCCCGCCATGGTGGCGCCTGTTGAAAAGCCACCAGCACCGGCAAAAAGGTCGATTGCGTTCATGCTGCAGCGCCCCTCAAATCACCATCACATGCACCCCATCGGGCAGATGGTCGATGCGGCCGTAGATTTCGCGGATGCGCTTTTCTGTGGTGCGGTGGCAGCGAACCATGGTGCGGGCGGGCAGGCATTCCAGGGCGGTCTGGTAGTCCTCCAGCACAGCCCGCACGGCTTGCAGGCCGGGGCCGTCCAGGCGCATTGGTTTGCCATCAAACGCGCGCTCGCCTGCCTTGGCCATGGCGGTAATGGCGTCTGCCAGCAGGCCGCTGGCGTCGGCAATTTCAACGGGGTTGCCGTCGCAGCCGCGCCAGTGGCTGGCGATGGTTTTGCCGGTGGTGGCGTCTTTCACCGGGGCCTCGCCGCACAGCACCAGGGTTTCGAGCAGGTTGACGGCATCGCTGAGCACGCGCCATGCCTCATTGCCGGGCCTGGGGGCGTGCATCATTTCGCTGAGCGCATCGGCCATGCGCGTGAGCTGGTGGCGGCGGGTGTGCGCGGGCATGGGGGCACTGTCGCTGGCGAACAGTTCGTGCACCAGGCTGTAGTGGGTTTTGGGGGTGCGGCGTTTGCGGGTCATGCTGCGGCGCCTCCTGTTGTATTTGCGGCGTCGTAGGTCTTGATGCCCCAGGCGATGGCGTAGCAGTTCCAAAGGAAGTCGAAAGTGAATTCGCGGCAATCCCACTCCCAGCAGTCGCTCATGTCAAAGTCGGGGGCTTCGTCGCACTCGAATTCGCGGGCGGCATCGTAGGAGCTGGTGTCGCCGTCGTCTGCAGCCCGCAGAACTTCGTTGTTCAGTGCGCACCACAGCGCATCCTTTGTGGCGGTGAACTCGTCACGCTTGGCCTGCGTGCTGTCCTCTTCGTCTGGCTGGCTGCTCTCCACCCAGCTGTCGAATGCTTGTTTGACGTGCTGGCGGAAGCGATCGGCGCTGTACTCTTGGGCGTCGCGCGGATTGGGTGCGCGCAGCTTTTCGCTCCAGTACCCTGGGTTGACTGCCAGCTGGTCAGCGCGGCCCGTGCGGTTGTAGTGGTCCTGATCCGTGCGGAAGAACTCGAACATGTCGTGCAGGCGGCGAAACACGAATGTGCCCATGTCGCCGTCAACGCACAGCGTGCCGGGCCAGGTGATGATGTCGAACCAGTAGGCGTTGCACTCCGGGTTTTTGAACCGCAGGTGGCGATTCACGCCGTCGTCGCGCAGCACTTCCATCTGATGCGCTGCCGCGTCTTCCAGGAATCGCTCTTGGGTACAGGCGCGCGCGCTCATACCACCACCTCCACCCTTCCATCCCTGTAATACCGCACCCCGCCCCGGCGGCTGGGCAGGGCAAAGGCGTCCATGGCGCCAGGGCGGGCTGCGAAGGCGCGCAGTTCGTCCACCAGGCTGTAGTGGGTTTTGGGGGTGCAGCGTTTGCGGGTCATGCGCGTGCCCCCAGGCCTGTGAACGGGTTGCCCGCAAGCTCGCGCCAGCACATGTGGCGCCGGATGGCGGACACCTTGCCCTGGCTGATGCCATGCAGCGCCGCCATTGCCACGCCGGTTTCGTTGCTGGCCCGGATGGCGCGCACCTGCTCGGTGGTGAGCTTGCCGTATTTGGCCCGCTTGGTGGCCGCGATCTTGGCGATGCGCGCAATGTCGCTCAGCTTGCCCAGCTCGCCCTGGCGCTTCATCACTTGCCGGTGGGTGCGCATGACGATGTGGTCTGGGTTGACGCATCGCAGGTTTTCGCAGGTTGTGACGGCCTTTGCGTTTGGGGGCATGTCGATGCCTGCCAGGGCTGCCATGAGCCTGCGTACCAGGTGCGTTTTCCCGTCGTGCCGCACGGTGGGGTGTCCGGTGTCCGTGCGGGCGCCCTGCCATTCCCAGCAGTCGCCCACCTCGGTGCAGCGCTCGCGCAGGGTGTCTATGGTCTGGTTCATGCTGTGGCCTTTCGTGTCGTTTGCTTGCGTGGTGGCTTCTCGCGCAAGTCCACATGGCGCGCGCTCATGCCGTTTTTCAGCAGGTAATCCGGGTCGCCGTGCGCCGCCATCAGGTTGATATGCCCGGCCATGTCGCGTGCCAGCTCAATAGGAGGGCACAGTGGCTGGTTCACGGCGTGGTATGCGGCCTCGATGGCTTGGCGCGCATGATTCATGGCGGCTTCCAAGCGTAGGCGCTCGGTTTCTTCCTCCGCGTGGGCTTCGCGCAGCTCTGCCAGCGCTTCGTCCTGGCTTTCGATGTGCAGCGCTGCCCATTGCAGCAGCTTGCCCAGCTCTGTGCCTTTGTGCCACTGGCCCTGGGCGCGAAGTTCGTCTGCGATAGATGGCGTGCTCATGCCACCACCTCCACCCTTCCATCCCTGTAATACCGCACCCCGCCCCTGCGGCTGGGCAGGGCAAAGGCGTCCATGGCGCCGGGGCGGGCTGCGAAGGCGCGCAGTTCGGCGCCGGTGTACGCGCCGTGCATGGTGCTGTTGACCACGGGCGTGGGGCGGGTGGTTTTCAGTGCGCGCTCCTGGGCGCGCAGGCGTGCCCAGTGCTCGGGGTTGCTGGGGTCGAAGAGCGTGCCTTTGTCCTCGCGCACGTCGCGCATGCGGGCGTTGGGGCGCACGCCTTGGCGGGCTTTGTTGGTGGTGACGGCCCGGCGCAGGTCTGCGGTGCGGCTGATGCCAAGGTGGCTGCAGCGCTGTTTGATGGTAAGCGCCGTGCGGCCCATGGCCAAACTCAGGGTTGTGTAGCTGAGCTTGTTTGCGTGGGCGCGCAGGTAGGTGTCTTCCTCGGGCGTCCAGGCTTTGCGGTGGCGGGGTTGGGCGCTCATGCTGCAGCCCCTTGCTCTGCCACCGCATCGGCTGGCACCTCCACCCGCACCCCAGGCACGCCCCAGGCCAGGGCGGCGTATTCGCTGAGCACCAGGCCCTGCAGGTGGCGGATGTCGTGGCTGTTGTTGATGACGGCGGCGGGCTCAAACAGCGCGCCGCACACCTCGCTGGTGTGCGCGCCGGGCTGCACCGTGCAGCCTGGGCGCTTGACCTGCCAGATGCGGCCGCTGAAACTCTCGCGCACCAGGGCGGCTTCGTTGTCAAACCGCACATCCGTCAGCACCACGGCGGGCGGATTCAGGGTGGTAAGCAGCCAGCGCACGCTTTGGCGGGCCTTTTGCACCCAGTATTCGGGGTGCTGCTTGCGCCGGTACTCCGTGCCCCACCACTGCATGATCTGGCGCGGGCTGCGTGGCGCCTCCACGTCCAGCGGCAGGCCCGCGCGCAGGTGGTGCACGGTGATGGCGTTGACAAAGCTGCTGTCCAGGCAGCGCGCCAGCGCCAGGGCCTGCATGGGGTGCTCTTTGGTGTCGCGCCGCGTCAGGCAGATGTGCTCTACGCAGTAGGCGTCCACAATTTCAGAGCGCAGCGCATCCGCAAACGCCAGCACGGCCGCGCCGCAGTGCGTTTGCAAGATGCTGGCCACCGTGTCTTTGCCGCAGCCAGCGGGGCCCGTCAGGCCGATGATGAGGGGGGAGAGGGTGTGTGCGTGCATTGTGGTGCCGGGTGGTGTTGCTATTGTTTTGGTAGCTGCTGGCGCAAGCCAGTCAAACCGCAGAGGCCAAAACGGCCATGATGAAAATTGCCGCCGCAAGCGTGGCCACCAGCACCAGCAGCACGCCCTCGGCTGCGCTCAGGCGGTCGTCTTGCAGGGGGTCTGTGGGTAGCTCGCACGCTTGCGGGCAGGGGCAGGGCGTGCGGCCCTGGTGGCACTGGTCGGCAGTGCATGCGCGGGTGGCGGCGGGGCTGTGGTGCACGCGGTGCAGGTGGTGGTGGGCCGGGTGCGCGTTGTCGCAGCCGGTGCGGTTGGTGGCGCTCATCCTCTTGCTGCCTCAGGCCAAAGCAGGCGTTCGGTTACGGCTAGAATTGCCTCGCAAAACACTTTTGACCGCTGATTCTTTGGCGGTCATTTTTTTTGGCGCAGCGGCATCCGGCTCAATCAAGTGCAGAAACTGCGAGCGCACGAAAGCGATGGCCTCGGAGTTGTCTTTAATCTGCACCTTCGAGTTGGCTGCTTTCTTCGGGTTAAAAACCACCAGACAGCGCGCGACCATGTCGTTTCTGTCTGACGCGCTGACGGTGCCGTTCACGTAAGCCCTGTAAAGGGCTCGCGCTACTGGAGGCATCGAGTCGAAATCCGACAACACCAGCGCCCGGTATGTCGTCTTGATGTAGTCCACGTCGCCACCGCTCAGCATGGAGGTGACGGCGGCAACCCGCACCGCTGCCGAACTCCACGCCTTGACGGAGCTGGCGCAAAAGGAAATGAGCGCGTCGTGGGTGGGCTGAATGGCATCGATGATGGGCACCAGCATGAGAGGCGTGACCGCCTGGCGCTTGGCGCTGCAAATCACGGCGATCAAACGCGCCACCTCAACCACGCGCCGGTCATCAATGCGCAGCGCATCTGCGTGGGATCGCTTCAGGCCAATGTCCATGACCTGAAAGGCGTGATCGTCAACGCCGTAGCTCACGAGCATCGGAAAGCTGACGCCGCGCATTTCTGAAATGGCCGTCAGGCGGTGCTGTCCGTCCAGCAAATTTCCCTGCGCAGAAAAGGCAATGCCCTGGTGCGTCTGGATGTACTCGCCCCTGGCAAAGGCGGCTTTCAAGCCCTCGACCACGGTGCGGCGCAGGGGCCGGTTTTCGACATTCAGCGAAAGCCACTCGGCGGCCTTTTGCGGTGTCACATTCACAATTTCAGACTTCATTGCAAAACACTCCTGTTTTTTCGGCCGTCGCTTTTTGAATCTGCGCAAGCAGTTCGCGCTCGTCCTCCGTTAAGCCCTCAGACGCCAGAATGGCGTTGAGTAGCAGTCGTGCGTAGCTGCACAACATGGATGCGCCGCGTTCGTCTGCGGCCTTCAGTTCTTGCCGGATGGCGTCTGCCTTCGGGCCGGTCTTGGGCTTGCCGTGCGGCCTGCAGCGCCTTGCTTCGCGCAGCATGAAGGCCGTGGTGACTTCGCCTGCTGTGTCTTTGGCCGCTTCGACCGTGGCCTCAAAATGGGCGTCGCTCATGGATGCAAGGGCCTGCCAGTTGCTGGACTGGTCTTTCGTGATGCCCATCTCTGCGAGGGTGGGCTGATTGCGGTCGGTGGCTTCGACCGCAATAGGGCCGATGCCTGCAGCTCCGGTGGCCTTTGGCGTCTGCGCCAGCATCTCCCCAGCACGGCGCTGCGCGCGTACACGAATCTCGGTGGCGTACTTGATCAGTTCGCTGTCATTGGCCTGGCGCGCGTACACGGCGGCGCGCTCGGCCTGATCCATGATGTCTTTGACTTCATCGTAGGAATGCACCGCCGCCAGCGCCGTGCGGGCCTGCTCATAGCGGACGAGCTGGGTGGTCATTTCAGCCACCCCACCAGCACAGCCAGCCCCACGCCGTACACCACGCCCACGGCAGCGCCTTGCAGCCAGCCGGTAGTCCAGTCGCGCTGGCTCCATACCTCTGGCAGGGCGCCGGGCTTGGGCAGGCGCGGGGGCATGTAGGCCAGGCGGGCGGCGTGCTCTGCCCAGGTGTGCAGGCGCTGCAGGCGGGTGGGGTGGCTCATGCGGCACCGCCTTTGCGCAGGGGCCGCGCGGTCACGGTTTGCGGGCCGTGCAGGGCCAGGGCGTCGGCAATGGCCTGGGCCGCGCCGGTGGCCAGGGCCACGTACTGCAGGCCCGCGCAGGTGATGAGGTAGGGGTGCAGAGTCATGCTGCACCGCCTTGCACGGCGCGCCAGCCGTCAAACGTCATGCGGCCTTGCTGGGGGGTAATGGTGACCTGGGGCGCGGTGGCTTCGGTCTGGCCGGGCTGGGCGGCAAAGTCTTTGGCGCAGCGGTTGGCCTGGCGTTTGGTGGGCCAGCGGAAGGCGGCGCGCTTTCCGGTGGTAGGGAAAAGCACCTCGACCAGGTAGCTGGTCTTGGTGGCTGCTGGTGTGGTGGTCTGCATCGTTCCTCCAGTGCGCCTGGGTGGCGCGTGGAGGAATTATTTACCCATGGGATATGTCGTGTCAATATCCCATGGGCAAGTTGTGTGCAAAAATACCACCCGCCGGGGATGTTCCCGGTGCAAACTTGGGCGCGGAGGTGCGTATGAACGAAGTGGTATTGGGGCTGGCCGAGCGGCACAGCCAGGCGGTGGCGCAATTCAGCCTGGCCGGGCTGGAGGATGCGCGCAAGCGGGCGCACACCCTGTTGGTGTTGCTGATGGCGGGCGGCAGCGCACTGGCCGGTGTGGGGCTTGCGCGCTGGGCCAGTGCGCCCACCCTGGCCGTGGCCGCATTGGCGGGGGCTGTGTGGTGGTTTGCGCTGGCGGCTTATGTGGCCTGGCGTGGCAACACCACGGCAGAGGTGCGTGCCTGGGCCACCCCTGATGTGCTTGCCGAGCACGACAAATGGGCTGGCTACGTGCGCCAGGCCCAGGCCGAGGCCCTGGCACGTGGCGAGCCAGACCCCGCCAGCGCTGAGGCCGAATTGCGTTGCGAGCTGGTGCGCAACTGCAACCTTGCAGCCGCTGGCTACCGGGAGGCAAGCCTTGCTGCTTTTTCTGTGGTGGACAGGGCCTACAGGTGGGCTGCGCTGGCGCCCGTCATAGCCTTGGCGGCTGCGGCTTGCTGGGCTGCGGTGGCCGCTTGTCTTGCGGCTTGAAGCCGTCGCGGCGCTCTACGGGCGCGGGGTTGTCTGGTGGGCGGGTGGCGGTTGTCATTGTGGTCATGATGCGGTGGCGTCCAAAACGCCTCGGTTGGGGGTTGGTGCGCCTTCCATCACATGCAGCACGTAGGCAGACACAAATGCGCTTCTGTCCGCCTTGAAGTCCTTGAGCGCCTGCTTGTCTGCCGCCAGCGCTGCGGCCATTTCGGCCAGCTCGCGGTCGAGGTGGCCTATGTGGCGCTGCGTTCTTGCAATGGCCTCGTCGTCGGCGCCGTCGGGCTGCCTGCTCTCCAGCATGTCTTGCAGTTGGTCGGCAATGCCCTCGCGGTAGTCGCTCTGGTTTTCGTGCTCTTCGCTAAGGTATTCGATGTTGCTGCGCAGCTGCTCCAGGTGCTCCTTCATGTCTGCCCTGAAGTCGGTCAGCGTGGAGCGCAGGGGCTCTTTGGTGCGCCCGCGCAGGCCAAAGCCATTGGCCTGCAGCACGGCAGCAAGGGCATCGCCCGCGGCCTTTTGACTGGTAATGGGGCCGCCGCCCGGTATGGCTGTGTTGATGTGGCGCGGGCGCCGGGCGGGCGCGCCGTGGGCTGCCGCCCCATTTTGGCCCGGCGCTTTGCGCTTGCCAAAAAACAGTGCATACGCCAGCCAGCCCACAAACACCACCACCAAAAATTCCAGCATGTCCGCCTGCTCCTTCGTTCGTGTGCGCGCGGCCGTCACGGCTCTTTGTGCAGCCCGGCAAAGTTGCTGTCGTTGCTGGCCCGCCGCCCCGGCCTGGGCTCAGTGGCTTGAGCCGTTGGTGCCGTCCGCTTGTTCATTAAGAGCAGCTACCATCCGCACGACCTTGTACTGCATTTCGGGCTCCATCACTGCAAACAGTTCGGCCATGCGCTCCAGCGGCGCCGTCATGCCGTAGCTTTCAATGGGGCTGGGTGGGTTGTCCATCCAGCCGGTGGGCAGATCCAGCTTGTGCTCGATTTCCCTTGCGGTGTCGTCTCCCATTGTGTAAGGCGTACCCCGGTCGCTGCGCAGCGTGCCGCTGTGAATCTGCGACAGCCGCGCATTGGTTGACTCCCAGCCCAGCGCAGAGTTGAGATCAACCCATCTGCCATAGCGTTCCTTCAGTATGCCGAGGCGCTGGCGGCGTGTTTCTTGCACGGTTTGCATTCGCGCGATTACATCGCCGCAGGGCAAGAAAATGTATTGCCCTAGGGATGTTGAATTGCAGTATCCCAGGGATACAATGGCGTCCATGGAACTCCTCAAAAATTGGATTGCACAAGAGCGGGGCCGTGGTGTGCGGCTGGCTGCCGCGCTGCAGGTGCCCGCGTCATTCGTGACAAAAATGGCGTCGGGCGACAAGCCCATCCCCGTGGAGCACGCCAGCGCCATCGAGCAGTTCACCGACGGCGCCGTGCCACGCCAGGCCATCCGCCCCGCCGACTGGCGCCGCATCTGGCCCGAGCTTGCTGATTCCAATCCAAATCAACCCGCAGCGCCCGCCCATCAAGCGCGGGTAGCTATCAATTCCGAAGCAATGGAGGCCGCCCATGGGTGACACGAATTCCCTGGCGCACATCGCCATCGACCTGCTGCCCGATGGCAGGGTGCGGGTTGTCGGCACCTGCGCAGGCAGGCCAGATGCGTCGTATGCGCCGCTGCCGGATGCCCGGCTGGGGGCTGAGGTGGATGTGCTTGTGGCTGAGCTGCGCGAGCGTCTTGCGGGGGTCAGTCCGGTATGACGTTGTACGGCTCGTTGAACGCTATTTGCACCATGCGCGGGCCTTCCAGCGGGCCGCGCTCTTTCAGCCGGAAGAAGCTGAGGTCTGCATTGCCAAAGTACACCAGGTCGGTGTCTTTGAGGTTGCGCACCAGCTCTGCAAATTCGGCTTTGAA
>ERZ1645187.3579-NODE-3579-length-12983-cov-54.101176_pt1 | contig 12983 bp, 9 predicted proteins | sample MGYA00575352_ERZ1645187 | MGnify/ENA primary metagenome ERZ1645187 (study PRJEB40837, sample SAMN11349314) | freshwater sediment metagenome | isolation source: river sediment | host: Sediment | place: India: Wazaribad , New Delhi | collected 2017-02-21 ... | reverse complement strand
ACGAGCAGGCGCAGCAGTTCATGAGCCACGTCATGCCCGAGCATGCCGCCCGGGTCAAGCGCTACCGTGACGACGCGCCGCTGTTCAGCCGCTTCCAAATCGAGCACCAGATCGAATCGGCCTACGCCCGCACGGTGCAGCTACCCTCCGGCGGTGCCATCGTGATCGACCACACCGAGGCGCTGGTGTCGGTGGACGTCAACTCGGCCCGCGCCATCAAAGGTGGCGACATCGAAGAGACCGCCACCCGCACCAACCTGGAAGCTGCCGACGAAGTGGCCCGCCAGATGCGCCTGCGCGACCTCGGCGGCCTGATCGTGATCGATTTCATCGACATGGAAGAGTCCAAGAACCGCCGCGAGGTCGAAAGCCGCCTTCGTGACGCCTTGCGTCAGGACCGGGCCCGGGTGCAGTTCGGCTCGATCAGCAAGTTCGGCCTGATGGAGATGAGCCGCCAGCGCCTGAAACCGGCCCTGAGCGAAGGCTCCTCCATCCCCTGCCCGCGTTGCGGCGGCTCCGGCCACATCCGCGACACCGAGAGCTCGGCGCTGCAGATCCTGCGCATCATCCAGGAAGAGTCGATGAAGGACAACACGGCCTCGGTGCTGTGCCAGGTTCCGGTGGACGTGGCCTCGTTCCTGCTCAACGAAAAACGCCCGGAAATTGCCAAGATCGAGCTCAAGCAGCGCATCAATGTACTGATGGTGCCGAACAAGATGCTGGAAACCCCCAATTACCGCCTCGAACGTCTCAAACACGACGATCCGCGGTTGGACAACATCGAGGCCAGCTACAAGATGGCCGACGAGGTGGAAGACCCCACCGCCGTGACCCGTCGCTCCCAGGAGCCGACCAACAAGCAGACCCCGGTCATCAAAGGCGTGTTGCCGGATGCACCCGCACCCGTTGCCCCGGCCCGCGAAGAAGCCGTCAAGGCCGCCACGCCTCCGGCGCCCGCCCCGGCACCGGCGCCGGCGCCCGCCGCCAAAGGCTTCATGGGCTGGCTCAAGAGCCTGTTTGGTGCAGAATCCAAAGCCGCTCCAGCGCCGGCTCCGGTTGAGGCAGCCGTCACCCCGGCGGCCCGAAAGGACGACAAACGCGAGGGCCGGCCAGCCCGCGACGGCGAACGCCGGGATGGTCGTCGCGGCGACGGCCGACGCGGCGACGAGCGCCGGGGCGCCGCCAACGGTGAAGGCCGCCCCGCTCGCCGCGGCGAGCGGGGCGAAGGACGCCAGGAGCCCCGTGACGGGGACCGGCCACCGCGTGGCGAGCGCAACGGATCGCGCGACCGGCGCGACACGCAGGCTGCGTCTGGCGCCCAGGCCTTGGCGTCCGAGGCCGGCGGCGGCGTCAGCCTCGACACCGGCGAAGCGCGCCAGGAACGCCCAGGCCGCGGCGAACGCAGTGAGCGCGGCGAGGGTCGGCGTGATCGGGGCGACGGTCGCCGAGAACGCGGGGACCGCGGGGACACCCGAAACGGCCGCCCGGAGCGCGGAGACGAAACGTCCGATACCCTGCGCGCCGTGGACCCTGCTGCCGCCGTTGCCCTGTCAGCCGACGCCGGCGTGACGTCGGGCGAGGCGGCCACCCCGGCAGGACGCCCGGACGGCGAAGAACGCAGGGAACGGCGCTCGCGTGACCGTTACGGCCGCGACCGCCGCGAACGAAATGGCGAGCGTGCCGGCGAACGCGAGGCGCCTGCCCGCGAGAGCGTGGACGAGTCGGCATCCGCAACGGCGACCGATGAACCCCGCGAACCGGCTCCACGCTCCTATTTCGATCGTGGGGCCGCGCCCGCACCGGAACCTGTGGCGGAGCGCTCTGGTGTCCCGGCACCGACCGCGCCGCAGCCCGTGGCAGCACCGATCCCGGCGCCGATGGTCAAGGGTCTTCCGAAAGTGCAGCCCTTCGCCCTGCCGCTGGACGATCTGAACCAGATCGCCGAGCGCTCGGGACTGCAATGGGTGAACTCCGACGCCGACAAGATCGCCGCCATCCAGGCCGCGATCGCCGCGGAGCCCAAGCCGATTCATGTGCCACGCGAGCGGGCACCGCTCGTCGTCACCGATGAAGGCCCGCTGATTCTGGTGGAAACGCGCAAGGACCTGCGCAACCTGAACCTGCCGTTCTGAACGATCCCAGCGACGTCCCGGCGTGCGCTGGGGCACAACCAGGCCGGACGCATCTTCGTCCGGCCTTTTTCCTGTCGCTGCCCTCACGACACGGCCCACGCCAGGCCCGACGAGGGGCGTGAGCACTTCAGCTGAAACGCCGCAGGAACGCGAAAGCCGTCCGTTGAAGGGACTTGCGGTTCAGCCGGGCGCGGCCGCTTTCCAGGCCCGCGCCGCGCCCTCGGCGTCACCCCGCTGCTCGGCCAGTTCGGCCAAAGCCCGCCAGGCACGGCTTTGCAGTCTGGCGTCCGGCAAACCGGCCGCCGCCTGGTTGAGCAATTGCAGCGCCTTGCCCCACAACTGCCGGTGCATGCAGGCCTTGCCGGCCAGGTATTGCAGGCTGGCGTCACGGGGGTGCCGCTGCTGCGCCGCCTCAATCCGCGCCAGCCAGTCCCGCTCCGTCTCCTCATCCGCCGCGGCCACCGCGTCTTCCAGCGTGCGCACGAGACGCACGCGCTGGACGTCGCTCATGGTGGCAAGCCTGTCATGGTTCGCCTCCCACACTGGAAGCAGCCAAGCACACGCCAGCGCACCCCCGCCACCGACCTCGAGCACCCGGCGTGCCGCCTGGACCGCGATGTCGGGCATCAGTCGCTCTGTGGCGTCGAGGTCGCTCCAGACCCGCTGCAACTGGACCAGATCATGCGTGCCCTGAATCAGGTCATTGATCAGCCCGCGCAGCAGGCTCTGAGCGGCAAGCGGCGAAAACGCACGATGTTTGGCCAGCAGCCGGGCTGTCTCCAGCGCCACCGCGGTCTGACGCGCCAGCCGCGAGGCCTTGAGCCGCATCCGCAGGGCCACGGTACGCCGTTGCACACCCACCGGCAGCGCCTCCAGCCAGCCGAGCGTCGCCTGCACATCCCGATCGTCCAGCGCCCAGCGGGCCGCGCGCAACTGAATGCCCTCGCGGATCTCCTGCGCGGCCACGCCGAGGCGACCCTGGGTTTGGTCCAGCGCCTGCTGCAGGTGTTCATCCCGGCTCGCGCGGTCCTGCAGCGCCTGCGCGCTCTCGGCGGCCACCAGATGGGCCACCGCACGCAGTTGCACCGCGTGCGCCAGGCGTTCGCCAGCGGCATCCAGCGCCCGCTCACGCGACAGCGCGCCCAACGCCGCCTTGCGCGCCCGGATGAACCGGCCGGCCAGCAAGTGCCCCAGGGCATCGAGCAGCGCGGTGTGTGTGGCCCGCTCTTTCTGCTGGTTGCGCCAGCGACGGGCCTGCGCCGGCATCTCGAACAGCGCTGCCAGCGCGCGCATGGCCAGATGCACCACGACAAACGCCGCCGCCAGCACGAGCAGCACCAGGTTCAGCGACAGGTCGATCCGGTGCGGCGGCCAGAACAGTGTCAGCGTGCTCTGGTTGTTGCCGGCGAACAGCGCCGCCGCCACCGCCACGGCAAACAGGGCCAGGAGCCACAGCGCGGCGCGCATTCAGATGTCACCCCGCTGGTTGGGTTGGGAGTCCGGCGCGCACCACATTCCGGCTACCTCCCCGCGGCGGCCGTGGCAAGCGCCGCCAGAGTCTCGTCCAGACGCGGCAGGTCGGTGGACCGCATCTGCGCCTGTATCTGTTGGAGCAGGCCGGACGCGGTCTGCGTCTTGCGCGAGGACGGGTCGAAATACCGGCCCAGCGATTGCGACGCCGCCGCCAGATCCGCCCGCGCGGACTCGAGCTGGCGCGCCAGCAGCGCCAGCTTGGCGTTGAGCAGTTTCAGCTTGAGGTTTTCGCGCAGCAGGAAGGATTGCTCGGGCGACAGCAGGGCGGCCTCCGGCTGCTCGATCCGGCTGACCCGCACCAGAGCGCGGGCCTCGCGCGCGATGGCCGTCAGCGCCTGCTGCCACCAGTTCTGCGGCTCCGCGGGTGTCGCGGCCACCGCCCGGCCGCCCGTTTGCGACGTGCCCACCGCGTTAGCCAGCGGCAACTCGTCCACCAGCCGCACCAGTTCGTCGAGCTTCACCAGCAGCGCCGGCAAATCCGCCACCGTGGCGGCCTTGACCCGATCGATGTCGCGACCGATGGCGCGCTGCAAGGGCGTCAGGCGCGGCTGCCCGGCGCGGCCGATCCGTTGTTCGGCGCTGCGCAGCGCCGCCACCAGGGGCTCGACGCTGCCGGTCAGTTGGGCCTGCTGCTGGGCCAGCCGCAAGGCGGATTCGATATCGACCACGAGGTTTTCGTCCCGCGAGCGCGACAGGCTCTGCATCAGCTCCTCAAGCTGGCTGCGCTGGAGCGAGACTTCGGCGATTTTGGCGTCGGCCAGGGCCTGCCGCGCCGCCGTGTCCCGGCTCTGATCCAGCGCCTGCCGGGCCATGGCACGGGCTTCGACCGCCGCGGTCCCCGCATCGGCACTCTGCCGCGCCAGTTGCTCCTGCATGCCGGTGACTTTTTGCCAGAGGAACACGGTGGCGGCAAGACCGCACGCCGCCACGACGCCGATCAGGATCACCACGTTCCGGGGCACCCCCTCCCGTGCTTGAGTGCCTGCAGCCGCCGCGACCGTTTCGCCGGCTCCGGGCTCGGTCGAAGGTTCTGGGGGGGCCGCCGGGTTCATCCAGACGATTTTATCGACGCCACCAGCTCGGCCAGGGCCGGCCGTGACTCGCAAACAACACCAAAACCGGCCTCGCGGGCGCGGGCCGCGATGCGCGGATGGGTGGCCAGCGCTCGGGCGCCGCGCCAGCCTTCATCCGGCACGCTGCGCTGGAGGTTGCCGATCGCTTCGGAACTGCTGAACAACCACCAGCTTCCGTCGGACGCTGCCGCGAGTGCCAGCGCGTGTTGGTCGGCGGTCCAGACCGGCGCACGTCGGCGGTAGGCCAGTACCCGGTCCACCACGACGCCCGCGCCGGCCAGTTGCTCGCCCAGCCAGTCGCGCCCGGCGGCCCGTCCGCCGGCATCGCTGCCACGCACGATCAGCACCCGCTGTCCGGGCCGGACGTCGTCGCCGACGCGAGCCCACAGGGCCTCGGAATCGAACTGCGGCGCATCCGCCGGCGGCGCCACGATCTGCTGGGGCGCCAGACCGGCCCGCCGCAAGGCCCGGGTGGTGCCGGGGCCGGTCGCCCATGCTATCGTCCCGATAGCTGGGTATGACCAACCGACGCCGGGATCATCGGGCTTTTGTTCAAAAAACTGGCTCACCGCATGGGCGCTGACAAACATAACAGCCGCGTACTGCCCCAGCGTTCGCCAGGCCTGGTGCACCGGTCGCCGATCGATGGCCGGAGCGATCTCGATCAAGGGCAGCGCCTCGGCCTCGATGCCCTCGGAGCGCAACGCATGGGTCCAACGCGTCGCCTCCGGCTCGGGCCGGGTCACCAGCACGCGCGGTGGCGCCTCGGGATCAATGCGCCCCGTTGTCACGCAGCCACCCGGCCACCTGATCGCCCAGCGCCGCAGCACCGGCCAGATCGGCCGTCCGGGCGGAGCCTTCAGCCCGCACCAGCGGCGCGCCCCCGTCCGGATCGCCCCAGGCGGCCCGCAGATGGATGTCCGGCCCGTGCACCACCGCAAAGGCGGCCAGCGGCATCGAACAGCTGCCGCCCATCGCGCGGCTGACCGCACGCTCTGCGGCCACGGCGCGCCAGGAGTCGCGATGCCCCAGCGGCGCCAGCGCTTCCAGCACGTCGGCGCGCCCGGCACGGATTTCGATGCCCAGCGCGCCCTGCCCGGCCGCGGGCAGCATCGTCTCGGGTTCAAAGATGTGGCGGATGCGCGCGCCCAGGCCCAGGCGCTTCAGTCCGGCCGCCGCCAGCACGATGCCGGCGTAAGCGCCTTCGTCGAGCTTGCGCAGGCGCGTGTCCAGGTTGCCACGCAGCGGCTCGATGCGCAGGTCCGGGCGCAGCGCGCGCAGCAGCACCGTGCGCCGCAAGCTGGACGTGCCCACGACCGCGCCCGGCGGCAGATCGGTCAGCGAGGCGTGGTGCGGCGACACCCAGGCATCGCGCGGGTCTTCGCGTTCCATCACACAGGCCAGCTCGAAGCCCTCGGGCAGCTCCATCGGCACGTCCTTGAGCGAATGCACCGCGATGTCGGCCCGGCCGTCTTCCAGCGCCACTTCGAGTTCCTTCACGAACAGCCCTTTGCCGCCGACCTTGCTCAGCGAACGGTCCAGGATCTGGTCGCCCAGGGTGGTCATGCCGAGCAGCGTCACGCGGTGGCCGCGCGCCTGCAACAGCGCCTTGACGTGCTCGGCCTGCCAGAGCGCCAGGCGGCTTTCCCGGGTGGCGATGGTGATGGGGATCGGGGTGGTGCTCAAGGTCTTGGCCCTGCGGGGTTCGGGGTGAGCGGCGATGCTAGCATGGCTCTTGCTTGCGAACCGACCCGCTTTCCGCCATCAAAGGATCCGCCCATGAAGAAGCCATCTGTCCCGAGCGCCACCGCCCCCGAAGCGGCTATGCCACGCCGGCCGGGCGCGCGGCCCCGCGACACCGAACGGCCGCTGGTCGACGACATCCGCCTGCTGGGCCGAATCCTCGGTGACGTGATCCGCGAGCAGGAAGGCGCGCCCGCCTTCGAGCTGATCGAGCAGATCCGCAAACTGTCCGTGTCCTTCCGGCGCGATGCTGACCATGAGGCCGACCGCGCTCTCAAAAAGCTGCTCAAGGGCCTGTCGGGCGATCAGGCGGTGAGCGTGATCCGCGCCTTCACCTACTTCAGCCACCTCGCCAACCTGGCCGAGGACCGGCACCACATCCGCCGCCGCGCCATCCACGAGCGCGCAGGCCACACGCAGGAGGGCAGCATCGAGGTCGCGCTGCAGCGCCTGCGCTGGGCCGGCATCACGCCGCGCACCGTGGCCGCGACGCTGGCCGGCAGCTACGTGTCGCCGGTGCTCACGGCACACCCCACCGAGGTGCAACGCAAGAGCATCCTGGATGCCGAACGCGACATCGCCCGGCTGCTGACCGATCGCGACGAAATCCGGGCCCGCGCCGCGGCGGCCGCCGTCAGCACGGCCAAGGACGCGCTCACGCCGCGCGAGCTCGCGGCCAACGAGGCCCAGCTGCGCGCCCGGGTCATGCAGCTGTGGCAAACCCGGCTGCTGCGCTTCACCAAGCTCACCGTGGCCGACGAGATCGAGAACGCGCTGAGCTACTACGAATCGACCTTCCTGCGCGAAATTCCCAAGCTGTACGCCGACCTGGAGCACGAGCTGGCCGGCCATCCCGTGGCCAGTTTCCTGCGCATGGGCCAGTGGATCGGTGGCGACCGCGACGGCAACCCCAACGTGAACGCCGACACGCTGGCCTATGCGCTCAAGCGCCAGGCCGAGGTGGCGCTGCGCCACTACCTGACCGAGGTGCACTACCTCGGTGGCGAGCTGTCGCTGTCGGCGATGCTGATCGACGTCTCACCCGAGATGCAGGCGCTGGCCGAACGCTCGCCCGACACCAACGCGCACCGCCAGGACGAGCCCTACCGCCGGGCGCTGACCGGTATCTACGCGCGCCTGGCGGCCACGCTGAGAGCGCTGACCGGCGGTGAGGCCGCGCGCCACGCGGTGGCGCCCCAGAACGCCTACCGGGTCGCCGAGGAGTTCCTGGCCGACCTGCGTGTCATCGAAGCGTCACTGAGATCTCACCATGGCGCGGCAATGGCCACGCAGCGGCTACACCCGCTGATCCGCGCGGTGGAAGTGTTCGGTTTCCACCTCGCGACCGTGGACCTGCGCCAGAGCTCGGACCAGCACGAGGCGGTGGTCGCCGAACTGCTGGCCACTGCGCGCGTCGAGCCCGCCTACGCCACGCTGGGCGAAGACGCCCGGTGTGCGGTGCTGCTGCGCCTGCTGGCCGACGCGCGGCCCTTGCGCGTGCTCGACGCGCCCTACAGTGCGTTGACGCGCGACGAACTGGCGATTTTCGAAACCGCGCGGCTGATGCGCCAGCGTTATGGCACCCAGGCCATCCGGCACTACATCATCAGCCACACCGAATCGGTCAGCGACCTGCTGGAAGTGCTGCTGCTGCAGAAGGAAGTGGGCCTGATGGCCGGCACGCTCGATGGTGCCACCACCGGTGCGCCGCGCGGAGGGCCGAAGGTGCCGGCCCCGGGCGCAACCCGCCCGCGCTGCGACCTGATCGTGGTACCACTGTTCGAGACCATCGACGACCTGCGCAATGCCGCGACCATCATGCGTGCCTTCTACGCGCTGCCCGGCGTCGCCCGGCTGGTGCAGGATTCCGGCGCCGAGCAGGACATCATGCTGGGCTACTCCGACAGCAACAAGGACGGCGGCATCTTCACCAGCAACTGGGAGCTGTACCGCGCCGAAATCGCGCTGGTGGAACTGTTCGACGAGCTGGCCGTGCGACACCCGATTCAGCTTCGCATGTTCCATGGCCGCGGCGGCACCGTGGGTCGCGGCGGCGGCCCGAGCTACCAGGCCATCCTGGCGCAGCCGCCCGGCACGGTGCGCGGGCAGATCCGCCTCACCGAGCAGGGTGAGGTGATCGGCTCCAAATACGCCAACCCCGAGATCGGCCGGCGCAACCTGGAAACCCTGGTCGCCGCGACGCTCGAGGCCACGCTGCTGCAGCCCACCAAGCCCGCCGTGCCGGCTTTCCTGGAAGCGGCCGCCAGGCTATCGGAGGCCAGCATGGCCGCCTACCGGGCCCTGGTCTACGAGACACCGGGGTTCACCGACTACTTCTTCGGTGCCACGCCGATCCGCGAAATCGCCGAACTCAACATCGGCTCGCGTCCCGCTTCACGCAAGGCAACTCAGCGCATCGAGGACCTGCGCGCCATCCCTTGGGGCTTCAGCTGGGGCCAGTGCCGCCTGACCTTGCCGGGCTGGTATGGCTTTGGCTCAGCCGTGGCGGCGTTCCTGGACCAGCCGACACCCGCGGCCCGCAAGGAGGCCCTGGCGCTGCTGCAGAAGATGAACCGCCAGTGGCCCTTCTTCCGTGCGCTGCTGTCCAACATGGACATGGTGCTGGCCAAGAGCGACCTCGCGCTGGCCTCGCGCTACAGCGAACTGGTCGGCGACGCGCGGCTGCGCAAACGCGTGTTCGCCGCGATCGAGGCCGAATGGCACCGCACCGCCGAAGTGCTGGGCCAGATCACCGGCGAGAAGCACCGCCTGGCCACCAACGCCGCGCTGGCACGCTCGATGCGGCACCGGTTCCCCTACATCGATCCCCTGCACCACCTGCAGGTGGAACTGGTGCGGCGCTACCGCGAAGGCAAGGCCGACGAGCGGGTGCGCCGGGGCATCCACATTTCGATCAACGGCATCGCCGCCGGCCTGCGCAACACCGGCTGACCGCTTCAAAGGCGGTATGCTCGGCCCCCATGAGCACCGTTCAGAAAATCAACACCGCCGTGTTCCCGGTCGCCGGGCTGGGTACGCGTTTCCTCCCCGCCACCAAGGCCGCGCCCAAGGAGATGCTGCCCGTGGTCGACAAGCCGCTGATCCAGTACGCCGTCGAGGAGGCCTATGCCGCTGGCGTGCGCCACATGGTGTTCGTCACCGGGCGCAGCAAGCGCGCGATCGAAGACCACTTCGACACCGCCTACGAGCTCGAGAACGAGCTGGCCACCGCCCACAAGAACGAGCTGCTCGCGCTGGTGCGCTCGGTGCAGCCGGCCGACATGATCTGCAGCTACGTGCGACAGGCCCGCTCGCTCGGCCTGGGCCACGCAGTGCTGTGCGCCGAGCGCCTGGTGGGCAACGAACCGTTCGCGGTGCTGCTGGCCGACGACCTGATGACCGGCGTCGCCGGCGGCCCCGGCGTGCTGAGCCAGATGGTGACCGCGTTCGAGAAGATGGGGCGTTCCATGCTCGCGGTGCAGGAAGTGCCCGCCGACCAGGTGCGTCGTTATGGCATCGTCGCTGGCGAACCGGCCGGGCGCAGCCTGATCCGCATCGAGAACATCGTCGAGAAGCCCGCGCCCGAGGACGCCCCATCGCGCATGGGCGTGGCGGGCCGCTACATCCTGACGCCGCGCATCTTCCAGGAAATCCGCAACCAGCCGACCGGCGTCGGCGGCGAGATCCAGCTCACCGACGCGATCAGCCGCCTGCTGTCGCACGAGGCGGTCTACGCGTTCCAGTACGAGGGCAAACGCTACGACTGCGGCAGCAAGGAAGGCTTTCTGGAGGCCACGGTGGAACTGGCCCTTCAGCACCCGCAGGTCGGCGCCCACTTCCGGGACTACCTGCGCACGCTGGCGCTCTGAAGCTCTTCAGCCGGCGCAGGCGCGCCGACCGGCGGGATGCGCGCCTCAGCGCCGACGCAGCACGTGGATGAACTCGATGCCGGCCGTCTGCTGCTCCACCAGCTCGTTGCCAGTCTGGCGCGCAAACGCCTGAAAGTCGCGCAGCGAGCCGCCGTCGGTGGCCACCACCTTCAGCAGCTGCCCGCTCTCCATTTCGGACAACGCCTTCTTGGCCTTCAGGATCGGCAGCGGGCAGTTCATGCCCCGGGCGTCGACTTCCTTGTCTATGTGCATGACATCTCCTCAGTGGCGCGGATTCTAGGCCTTGAACGGGTCGATGAAACGCGGCTCATGCCCACGCGCGCGCAGCCAGTCGGCCAGCGCGTAGCCGGTGCCGGCGGGCCAGCACCGCACCGCCTCCGGGGCGTACAGCCGGTATTCGGCCAGCTCCGGCGACAGCCGGACCTCGCCGTTGGCCACGGCGTGGTAGGCGATGATGACCTGGTTCATGCGCTGGAAATCGTAGACGCCGATCAGGTTCAGGGCGTGGGTGGCGAGGTTGGTTTCTTCGCGGATTTCGCGCGCGATGCCGTCCTCGGGCGTTTCGCCGGCTTCCATGAAGCCCGTGATCAGCGCGAACATGCGCCCGGGCCAGGCCGCATTGCGCGCCAGCAGGATCCGGCCCTCGTATTCGATCACCGCGGCCAGCACCGGCGTCGGGTTGTTCCAGTGGGTGTAGCCGCAGGCGGGGCAGCGCAGGCGGGCCTTGTCGCCACCGTCTTCGTGTTCGGTCAGCAGCGACAGCGGCGTCGCGCAGCGCGGGCAGAAGCGGAATTCGTGGGTCATCGGCTCCTCGGCAATTCAAAATTGATAGCTGCCCGTGGCCAATTGACGATGGATGGACGCCGATTTTGGCACTGAAATCACGGTTTCAGGCGGGAAAAACACCCGTCGAGAGGTAACGATCGCCCCTGTCGCACACCACAAACGCGATGGTGGCGTTTTCCGACCGCGCCGCAACCGCCTGCGCCACCCAACAGGCGCCCGCAGCCGAAATGCCGGCGAAGATACCTTCCTCGCACGCCAGCCGCCGACACATGTCCTCGGCGTCCTCCTGGCTCACGTACACCAGTTCGTCCACCGCGCTCGGGTCGTAAATCTTGGGCAGATACTCCTGCGGCCACTTGCGGATGCCGGGAATGCGCGAGCCCTCGCTGGGCTGCGCGCCGATGACGCGGATCGCCGGGTTCTTCTCCTTCAAGAAGCGCGACACCCCCGTGATGGTGCCGGTGGTGCCCATGGCCGAGACGAAGTGCGTGATGCGCCCGCCGGTCTGCTCCCACAGCTCGGGGCCGGTGGTCTCGTAATGGATGCGCGGGTTGTCGGCGTTGGCGAACTGGTCCAGCACCCGACCCTTGCCGGATTTCTGCATCGATTCGGCCAGGTCGCGCGCCAGTTCCATGCCGCCGCTCTTGGGCGTCAGCACCAGTTCGGCGCCGAAGGCCTTCATCGTCTGCGCCCGCTCGATCGACAGGTCTTCCGGCATGATCAGCACCATGCGATAGCCCTTGATCGCGGCGGCCATCGCCAGCGCGATGCCGGTGTTGCCCGAGGTGGCCTCGATCAGCGTGTCGCCCGGCCGGATGTCGCCGCGCTCCTCGGCGCGCCGGATCATCGACAGCGCCGGGCGGTCTTTCACCGAACCCGCCGGGTTGTTGCCCTCCAGCTTCCCCAGAACCACATTGCCGCGTGCCGCGTTCTCCGCAGCGCCGATGCGTTGCAGCGCGACCAGCGGCGTCCTGCCGATGGCGTCCTCGATCGTCGGATAGTTCATGCCCCGCACTGTGCCATAATTTCCGACTCGCATCCGATTGCGCCGGAGTGGTGAAATTGGTAGACGCAGGGGACTCAAAATCCCCCGCCGCAAGGCGTGCCGGTTCGATTCCGGCCTCCGGCACCACAGACAAGCCCGTGAAGGTCCAAAGCCTTCCGGGCTTTTTTGTTTTCGCAGCATGCGAGCCGATCCAACCGGGCACTCAATTTATTACCCGGGTCAAATTAAGTAAAATTAAATCCGGGTAGAATTGACTTGTCTATTTTTACCCGGATTTTTTCATGCTCACACTGGACACTCCCTGCACCGTCTTCCAGAACGGACGATGCTTGGCCAGCGGCCGCCTGGCGGACGTGGCGTTGCCGATGAAAGCGGCACTGGATGCGTCGGCGCACAGCCCGCAAGCGCCACCGGTGCTGCTGTTCGACGACACCACCGCCGAGGTCATCGACCTGGACTGGCGCGGCACGCCCATGCAGGTTCTGGAGCGCCTGAACGCGATGGTCGCCGCCGCGCGCGAACCGGCCACCGCCGGGACGCCCCCGGACAACGGCCTTGCGGCTCCTCAGTCCGGCGACGTACCGGTGCGCGGCCCGGGTCGCCCCCGGCTGGGCGTGGTGGCGCGCGAGGTCACGCTGCTGCCGCGGCACTGGGACTGGCTGGCCAGCCAGCCCGGCGGCGCCTCGGTGGCGCTGCGCAAGCTGGTCGAGGTGGCGCGGCGAACGTCCGAAGCGGCCGACCGGGCACGCCAGGCCAGCGCCGTGACCTACCGCTTCATGTCCACCATCGCCGGGCACGAACCCGGCTTCGAGGAGGCCAG
>ERZ1645187.3577-NODE-3577-length-12985-cov-11.614927_pt1 | contig 12985 bp, 9 predicted proteins | sample MGYA00575352_ERZ1645187 | MGnify/ENA primary metagenome ERZ1645187 (study PRJEB40837, sample SAMN11349314) | freshwater sediment metagenome | isolation source: river sediment | host: Sediment | place: India: Wazaribad , New Delhi | collected 2017-02-21 ... | reverse complement strand
CTCGAATGCGAAAACGCCGTCGCCCTGCGCGAAGCCGGCATCACCCAGCCCATCCTGCTGCTGGAAGGGATTTTCAGCGCGCGCGACGCGCGTGCCGTCGTCGAACATCGCCTGACGACGGTCGTCCACTGCCTGGAGCAGCTTGAATTGCTGGTGCGCAACGGGCAGTTTTCGGCGCCGGTCGCGGTTTGCCTGAAGCTGAATACCGGCATGAATCGCCTGGGTTTTACCGCGCAAACCTTGCCCAAGGCACTGGACATCCTGCGCCAGTTGCCGGTGGACATCACCCTGATGACCCACTTCGCCGAGGCCGATGGCGAGCGGGGGGTGGCCTGGCAGATGGAACGCTTCCGGGCTATCGCCGGCGACTGGAGCGGCCCGGTCAGCCTGGGCAACTCGGCGGCCATCCTGCGCCATCCGGAAGCCCATGGCGACTGGGTGCGGCCGGGCATCATGCTTTACGGGGCCAGCCCGTTTGCCGAGCAGTCGGCGACTGAACTCGGTTTGCAGTCGGTGATGACCCTGGAAAGCGCCATCATCGGCGTGCAGGAACTGGCGCCCGGCGAACGGGTCGGCTACGGCGGCACCTTCACGGCGGAGCGGCCGATGCGCATCGGCGTCGTCGCCTGCGGCTATGCCGACGGTTACCCCCGCCACGCGCCGACCGGCACACCGATCGCGGTGATGGGGCGGCGCACCCGCACGGTCGGTCGGGTGTCGATGGACATGCTGGCCTGCGACCTGACGGATATTCCCGAGGCCGGTATCGGCGCGCCGGTGACCTTGTGGGGCAAGGGCGTTGCCGGCGAGGTGCCGGCCGATGAGGTGGCGGCGGCTGCCGGCACCATCGCCTACGAGCTGTTCTGCGCTGTCGCGCCGCGTGTGCCGGTGGTGCTGGATCTTCCGGCCGAGGGCGGGCGCTGAATGGCCAAGGCTAAATCGATCTACAGTTGCACCGAGTGCGGGGCGACCAGTCCGAAATGGCAGGGCCAGTGTCCCGGCTGCAATGCCTGGAATACGCTGGTCGAGACAGTGGCCGAGAAAGCCACGCCGAACAGCCGCTTCGAGTCGCTGGCGCCGGCCGCCAAATTGCAGAATCTGTCGGAGATCGAGGCGCGCGAATCGGAGCGCATCCCGACCGGCATCGGTGAATTCGACCGGGCACTCGGCGGCGGGCTGGTGGCCGGTGGCGTGGTGCTGATCGGCGGCGACCCGGGTATCGGCAAGAGCACCTTGCTGCTGCAGGCGCTGTCTCACCTCTCCGTCGGGCACAAGGTCCTGTACGTGAGCGGCGAGGAATCGGGCGAACAGGTGGCGCTGCGCGCCCGCCGCCTGGGGCTGGATACCCGTGGTCTGCAACTGATGGCCGAGATCAACCTGGAGCGCATCCTGAGCACGCTGCAGGCGGAAATGCCGACGGTGGCGGTCATCGATTCGATCCAGACCCTGTGGTCGGATCAACTCTCCAGCGCGCCCGGCTCGGTGGCTCAGGTGCGCGAGTGCGCGGCACAATTGACGCGCCTGGCCAAGCAGGTCGGCATCACGGTGATCCTGGTCGGCCATGTGACCAAGGAAGGCGCCCTGGCCGGGCCGCGCGTGCTCGAACACATTGTCGATACCGTGCTTTATTTCGAGGGCGACACCCATTCCAGCTTCCGCCTGGTGCGTGCCTTCAAGAACCGCTTCGGCGCGGTCAATGAGCTGGGCGTCTTCGCCATGACCGAAACCGGGCTGAAGGGGGTCAGCAATCCCTCCGCCTTGTTCCTGTCGCAGCACGGCCAGGATGTGCCGGGTTCCTGCGTGATGGTGACGCAGGAGGGAACGCGCCCGCTGCTGGTCGAGATCCAGGCCCTGGTCGATACCGCGCATGGCAATCCGCGCCGGCTGACGGTCGGCCTGGAGGCACAGCGCCTGGCCATGTTGCTGGCTGTGCTGCATCGCCACGCCGGGATCGTCTGCTTCGATCAGGATGTCTTCGTGAACGCCGTCGGCGGGGTCAAGATAACCGAGCCGGCTGCCGACCTGGCGGTGCTTCTTTCGATTTCATCATCATTAAAAAACAAACCGTTACCGTCGAAACTTATTGTGTTTGGTGAGGTTGGCCTGGCCGGCGAGATTCGCCCGGCACCGCGCGGACAGGAGCGCTTGAAGGAGGCCGCCAAGCTGGGCTTCACCCGGGCGCTGATTCCCGAGGCCAACAAGCCGAAACAGGCGATACCGGGCATGGAGGTCATCGCCGTCAGACGGGTCGAGGAGGCGGTGGCACGAATACGCGAGATGGAATAAGCTTTCGGAATAATACTTTCGGCTTATATGTTCAACCTCTCGCGCTATTTCTCGACGGTCAGCTTCATCCTCATCGTACTCGCTGCCGGCGTACTCGGGCCCTTGTACCAGAAGCTCTCCCTGCAGCAGCTGCAGGCCCTGGCCGAAAGTCGTAATGTCGCGATGGCCCAGGTCTTCCAGAATTCCCTGCAGGGTGCGCTGGCCTCCTTGATCAGCGATGCGGTCGGGCAAGACGCCCGCAAGCTGCGTGCTTCGGAAGACCTCGATCGCTTGCGCCAGCAGGCCGTGGTGCTGATGAAGGGCACCGCCGTCGTCAGGATCAAGGTTTACAACCGCATCGGCAGCACCATTTTTTCGACCGATCCCGCACAGATTGGCGAAAGCGCGCTCAATAGCAGTGGTTTTAGGGCCGCCAGCAAGGGCGTGGTGGTATCCGAGCTGACCCATCGCGACCGCATCGACACCTTCGAAGGCACGAAATCCGATGTCGATGTCCTGGCCAGCTACATTCCCATCGTCGGCAAGGACCAGTCGATCGATGGCGTCTTCGAGCTCTACCAGAATGTGACCCCCTTCGTGGCGCAGTTGCAGCGCAGCCTGTGGTGGGCGACGGCTGCCGTGGCGCTGGTTTTTGCGGCGCTCTACCTGATGCAGTTCCTGATCGTGCGCCGGGCGCAGGGTATCCTCGAAGATCAGGAAGGGCGAATCAAGGCGGCACGCGATACGCTGGAGCTTCAGGTCGAGGCGCGGACCGACGAACTGAAGCGCACCAACAGCCAGCTGGAGAGCGAGATCGCCGAGCGCCGGCAGGCGCAGAGCAAATTGAACTACCTGGCCTATCACGACCCGCTGACCGGGCTGGCCAACCGGCGCTGTTTCATCGAGCGGCTGGAAGAAAGCCTGCGCGAAACAGCCCGCCACGGCGAGCGGCTGGCCGTGCTGTTCATCGATCTGGACCAGTTCAAGCAGGTGAACGATTCGCTCGGCCACGGCGTCGGCGACGAGTTGCTGGTCGCCGTGGCGGCGCGGCTCTCTGAACATGTAAGGCTGATCGACATGCTGGCCCGCCTGGGCGGCGACGAGTTCATCTGCCTGATGGAGTCCGTACGCGAACCGGAAGAGGTGGATATGCTGGCCCGCGAGATCATCGCCAACTTCGAGCAGCCTTTCCGCTTGGGCGACCATGAACTGTTCCTGACGGCTTCGGTTGGCATCAGCCTTTTTCCGGGCGATGGCGAAAGTGTCCTCGACCTGATGCGCAATGCCGATTCGGCCATGTATCGGGCCAAATCCATCGGTCGCGGCAATTACCATTTCTACACCCCGGAAATGACGGTCCAGGCCAAGGAACGCATCCAGATGGAGAATCTGCTGCGCCGCGCCCTCGACAACGGCGAATTCCGCGTGCATCTGCAGCCGCAGGTCGATACCCATACGGGAGCGCTGGTCGGCGCCGAAGCGCTGGTACGCTGGGAAAGTCCTGAACTCGGTTCGGTGATGCCGACCCGCTTCATCCCGGTAGCCGAGGATTCCGGCCTGATCGTCGGGCTGGGAAGCTGGGTGCTGCGCGAAACCTGTCGACAGTTCATGGTTTGGCGTTCGAGTGGCTTCGAGTTGGCGCAGGTATCGGTCAACCTGTCGGTCAAGCAACTGGAGCGCCCGGAATTCATCGATGTGCTCGAGCAGATTCTGGACGATACCGGGATGGAAGCCGCCTGCCTGAAACTCGAACTGACCGAATCGGTCGTCATGGCCGTCGGCGACGCCTGCGCCTTGCTGGAAAAACTGCGCAGCCTGGGTATCAGCCTGGCCCTCGACGATTTCGGCACCGGCTATTCGTCGCTCAGCTATCTGAAAATGCTGCCGGTCCAGCAACTGAAGATCGACCGTTCGTTCATTGAAGGGATCGGCCGCAACGCCGGTGACGAGGCGATCATTCGCACCATCATGGAACTGGCGCGCAGCCTCGATTTCGAGGTGGTGGCCGAAGGCGTCGAAACCCCCGAACAAGCCGAATTCCTGGCTGCGCTTGGTTGCCAGCAGCTGCAGGGCTTTCTGCACGGACGGGCGGTGGCACCGGCCGAATTCCGTGCCCGCTGGTCGGTACGGCCATGATCGCTGCGCTCTCCTGGCGGCTGTTGCGACGGGAACTGCGTTCCGGCGAGTTGCGGCTGCTTTTTGCTGCCTTGCTGATTGCCGTGGCGGCGGTCACGGCCGTCGGTTTCTTCGGCGACCGGGTGCGCCAGGGCTTGCAGCGCGAAGCGCAGCAGATGATGGGCGGCGACCTGGTCATCACCGCCGACCATCCCCTGCCGGACAGCTATCGCGACGAGGCGCGACGCCGCAATCTGCGCCTGGCCGAGACCCTGGTCTTTCCCAGCATGGTCATGGCCGATGGCCAGGCCCATCTGGCCGACATCAAGGCGGTGAGCAGCAGCTATCCCCTGCGCGGCAAGCTGGGCACCAGCGGGCGCCCGGGCGAGGCGGGGCAGGAGGTGGCGAGCGGCCCGGAGCCCGGCTCGGTCTGGCTCGATGAACGCCTGAGTACGGCGCTGAATGCCAGCACCGGTGGGGCGGTGATGGTCGGTAGCTCGACCCTGCCGGTCGCCGCCATGCTGACGCGCGAGCCGGATCGTGGCGTCAATTTTTTCAGCCTGGCGCCGCGCCTGATGATGCACCTCGACGATGTGAAGGCGACCGGACTCATCCAGTTTGGTGCCCGCATCCGCTATCACCTGTTGCTGGCCGGCAGCGAGCGGGAGATTGCGGCCTACCGGAAATGGCTGGAAAAGCAGTTGACCCGGGGCGAGCGGCTGGAAGATGCCGGCAATGCCCGGCCCGAGATTCGCAGCGTGCTGGACCGGGCCGAGCGCTTTCTGGGGCTGGCCACCCTGCTGACAGTGATCCTGTCTGCAGTGGCGGCGGCGATGGCCGCCCGCCGTTACATGCAGCGCCATCTCGATGCCTGCGCGGTGATGCGCTGCCTGGGCATGACGCACGGCCGGCTGCTGCGCTTCCATGCCACGCTCTTTCTCTGGCTGGCCTTGCTCGCCGGCGTTGTCGGCAGCTTGCTCGGTTTTGCCGCCCATTTCGTGCTGATGCGCTGGCTGATCCAATTGCTGGCCCTCGACTTGCCGCCTGCCGGCTGGTTGCCGCTGGTGGCCGGCTTCGGGGTGGCCGGCGTGCTGCTCTTCGGTTTTGCGATGCCGCCCTTGCTCCAGTTGGCGCGTGTGCCCACCCTGCGTGTCCTGCGCCGCGAACTGGGGCCGCCACAGTTTTCACTGTTGGGCGGCTACCTGTTCGGGCTGCTGCTCATCGCGGCGCTCATCGTCTGGGTGGCCGGCAACCTGCGCCTGGGCTTGCTCGCCGTAGCGGGTTTCAGCGGGGCCATGCTCGCTTTCTGGCTGATTGCCCGCCTGTTCATCGCCGGCCTGACGGCATGGCGGGGTGGCGTCGGCTTCGGCTGGCGGCAGGGGCTGGCCAGCCTGAGCCGGCATGCCTCGGCCAGCGCCATCCAGGTGGTCGCCTTGTCGCTTGGCCTGATGGCCATGCTGCTGCTTACCGTGGTGCGCGGCGACTTGCTGGCGACCTGGCAGAACTCGGTGCCCAGCGATGCCCCCAACCGCTTCATCATCAACATCCAGCCCGAACAGCGGCAAGCCCTGGCGAGCGAGTTGCAGGGGCTGGGCATCGCGGCAGAGCTGTTGCCGATGATACGTGCCCGCCTGGTGCGGATCGGCGAGCAGGCGGTCAGCCCGGCCAGTTATCCGGAGGATGAACGCGCCCAGCGCTTGATCGAGCGCGAATTCAACCTGTCGTGGCGAGGCGATCTGCCGGAAGGCAACCGCATCATGGCCGGCGCCTGGTTTGCACCGGACGAAGCGGGGCAGGGCCTGGCTTCGGTCGAGGAGGGGCTGGCCAAGACCCTGGGCATCAAACTGGGTGACGAACTGGTCTTCATGGTCGCCGGGCTCGAGAAAAAACTGCGCGTCTCCAGCCTGCGCAAGCTGTCCTGGGACTCGATGCGGGTCAATTTCTTCGTGCTGGCTCCCCCGGGCATCATCGAGGATGCACCGGCCAGCTACATCACCAGCTTTCACCTGCCGGCCGAGCGGGCTGAGGCGGCGTCTGCGCTGGTCAAGCGCTTTCCCAACCTGACCCTGATCGATGTCGAGGCGGTGCTTCGCCAGTTGCAGACGGTGGTCGGGCAGGTGGTGAACGCTGTCCAGTTCGTCTTTGTCTTTACCCTGCTGGCCGGCGGCATCGTGCTTTATTCCGCCATGCTGACGGCGTTTGACGAGCGTCGTTACGAGTTGTCCGTGATGCGTGCCCTCGGCGCCCAACGGCAACAATTGGGGCGTGCGCTGCTCATCGAACTGGCGGTCATTGGCGCGCTGTCCGGGCTGTTTGCCGCAATCGGTGCCCTGGTATTGGGCGGTCTGGTCAGTCGGCAGGTATTCCAGCTCGAACTGGCTTACAACGCCTGGTTGCCGGTCGCTGCGGCAATCGGTGGCGCGCTGATGACGATGGCGATCGGCTGGCTGGGCGTTCGCCGACTGCTGGCCACGCCACCGCTCTTGGCTTTGCGCAACGGCGCCTGAGTCTGCTCAGAGGTCGATTTCGCAGATATTCCGGCCGTCCTGCCGGCGATAGCGAAAATCCCGGCACATGCCGCGAATCAGTGTCACCCCAAGGCCGCCGGCCTTGTCGGCAGAGGCGGTTTGCTGCGGGTTGGCGGTCGGGTCGTAGGCCGGCGCGGAGTCGCTATAGCGCAGCGTGATGCCGGAAGCGTGGCGTTCCAGTTCCAATCTCACCGGCGCTTCGCTGTCGTGGCCGAAACCATGGGCGACGGTGTTGGTGAACAACTCCTCGGCAATCAGTTGCAGGCGCCGGCTGTCCTCGTCCGAAACGCCCAACTGGCGGGCATCGGCGACGAGCAGGCGGATAAGTCCGGGCAATTCCGAGAAACGCGCGCCGACCGAAAAGTCCGTAGAATGAGTCGTCATGGCAGATGAAGAGAGGGACGACATGATTAAAACACACTGCATGGTTGCTGGCTTGCTGGCGACTTCGATTCTCGGATTCCCGGCCCAGGCTGCAGAGCAGGCCGGTATGATCAAGGTGAGCAAGGGCACGGTGAGCATCGAACGCGAAGGTCAGCGCATGGCTGCCGGGGTCGGTACCCCGGTCATGGTCGCCGACCGGCTGCGGACCGGTGCCGATGGTTCGGTCGGCCTCACCTTGCGCGATAACACCCTGCTGTCGGCCGGGCCGAACTCGCTGCTGGTGGTCGACAAGTTCGTCTACGACAATGCGACGCAGGATGGAAGGATGGCGCTCAGTATCCGCAAGGGTACGCTGTCGGTTGCTTCCGGCAAGATCGCCAAGCGCACGCCGGAGTCGGTCGATTTCCATACGCCGACCTCCATCCTCGGCGTACGCGGCACCGAATTCGTCATTGAAGTGGAAGGGGATGGCGATGAATAAGTCACCGCTGTCACTTGCCCTGTTGGCCTTGTTGCTGGGTGCGTGCGCCAGTGAGCGCGTCGTCCTCTTGCCGGCAGCCGACGGAAGCACCGGGGCGGTCGTCGTCCGCGACCAGCAGGGTGAGCTTCGCCTCGACCAGCCCTATGCGGCGCTCAAGCGGAGCCTGGCTGCCAATCGCCCGTATCAGTCGTCACCCGCCGAGGTAACTGAGCGCTTCGCTCAGGCGCTGGCCGCCCAGCCGCCCCGGCCGAGTGCCTACGTGCTTTATTTCGAGGCCGGTGGCAATGTACTCACTCAGGAGTCGCAGGCTGCCCTGGCCAGCATTCGCAAGGAGATTGCCGAGCGCCCGGCGTCCGAGGTGATGGTCATCGGGCATACCGACCGGGTGGGGAATGCCGAGCTCAACGACAGTTTGTCGCTGACGCGGGCCGAAGGTATCCGTGATTTATTGATCGAATCCGGAGTGGCGGTGGACAAGCTGGAAGCCGTCGGGCGTGGCGAGCGCGATCCCCTGGTGCCGACCGCCGACGATGTCGATGAGCCGAAGAACCGGCGCGTCGAGATCAACGTTCGCTAGGGCCATTCCAGCGAAGCAGCAGCAGGGTCAGGTCGTCCGAGGGCGGGTGACCGGCCTCGAAGGTCCGCACTGCATCGCGCAGCAACCGGGCTGCGGCATGGAGTTCCGTGCTTTCCGGGGCATCGAGTGCGCTCAGCAGGCGCGTCAGGCCGAACATTTCCCGGCCGTTGGTCGCTTCGGTAACGCCATCGGTGAACAGGCAGAGCAGGTCGCCGGCCTGCAACTGCATGCTGGCCGAGGCAAACGGAAAGTGGTCGGCTGCACAGAGCGGCGGCCCGCCCACTGTCGACGTGTCAATGCGCAGAAATTGCCCGTTGCGGCGTATCACCGGCGCGTCGTGGCCGGCGCAGGCGTATTCGAGTTGGCCGGTATCGACATCCAGGATGCCGACAAAAGCCGTCACGAAAAGGCATTCGCGGTTGTCGCGGTTCAATTCGATCTCGATGTCCTGCAAGGCTTCGCCCGGTTGGCGGTGACGGCGGGCCAGCGTGCCGGTCAGCGTTTTCGAGATGGCCATGAACAGGCTGGCCGGCAGGCCCTTGCCGGAGACGTCGCCGATGGCCAGGCACAGACGGCTGGCATCGAGCATGAAGCAGTCGTAATAGTCGCCACCTACAGCGCGTGCCGGTTCGAGCAGGCTGCCCAGCGCGAAACGCTCTTCACCGGCGAACAACTGCGTGGTGTCGGGTAGCAAGCCTGTCTGGATGCGTTTTGCCGCATCCAGTTCGCCATTCATGCGTGCCGTTTCCTCCCGGCTCTGTTGCAATTGCCGCTCGGCCCTGCGTCGCCGGGCATCGGCGGTGACCAGGGTGTTGCCGAGCAGGGAAATGAACGAGGGGCTGAGCAGCAGGATCAGGGAAGCGGCATCGAACAGATAGCGTCCTGCCAGGAACGCCAGATGGCCTCCAGCCATGATCATGGCCGCCAGCGCGACAAAACCGCCCACCGCATAGCGGGCGCGCAGGATGGGCAGGAAGCCGATCAGGAGCAGGCCGCTCGCGAGCAGGATGCCCAGTTCCATCCAGGTCGCCCAGTACGGGCGTTGCAGGGCCTCGCCGGCGAGCGGGCTCTCGATGACCTGGGCGTGGATATCCACGCCGGGCAGGCTTTCACCGAGCGGGGTGACGACGCGGTCCTGGAGGCCGGTGCTGTTGAAGCCGATCAGCACAAAGCGTGCGGCGAACAAGTCGGGGGGATGCACACCGGCCAGCACATCGGCGGCTGACAGGTAGTAGTGTGAGCTGGCACGTCCGTAATGCAGCAGCAATTCGCCATTCGGCTGCACCGGCAGGCGGTAGTCACCGATGCCTATGGCCTGCAGGCCATGCGGCCCGTCTTCCAGGCGGACAGTGCCGCCCTCGCCGAGTGCCTGGCGCACCATGGCCAGAGGCAGGGAGAGGAAAGGCAGTTCGTCGATGAAGGCCAGCGTTGGCATGCGGCGCAGAACCCCGCGCTGGGTATCCGCTGTGCCGAGTTTCGGGCTGCCATTGATCAAGCCTTCGCCAGCCGATGCCCTGGCCAATTGCGGGCGGCTGGCGAGTGCCGTGACGAAGTGGGGGAGCCGGCGATCGCGGTCGGCGTTCAGGTCATAAACGGGCAAGGGCCGGGATGGCTGGCGGGCACCGGGCAAGTCCCTGCTCAGGCCGACCACGGCAAGAACGCTCGGGGCGCGTTCGAGCGCCTGCGCCAATTCACCATCGGGATCGGGCAGCGCCGCCAGCGTTTCGCTGGTCAGGCCCGGGAAATGCTCGCCCAGCACCTCAGGGCTGTAGCGGTCGGGCTCGGCAAATACGATGTCGACGCCCACGGCCAGCGGCTTTCCGGCCTGAATGCGGTCCACCAGCCGGGCAATCAGGTCGCGCGGCCAGGGCCATTGCCCGTGTTCGACCAGGCTTTGGCTGTCGATGCCAACGATGATGACCGGCTCGTTGTCCCGTGATCGCGGCTGCCAGCGCTGATAGTGGTCGAATTGCGCTTCGCGTACGGTGAGTAGCGGCGACTCCTCGATCCGTGCGAACAGGCCGGCAGCCAGCGCCAGCAGGAGCAGCGGCAAGGCCCGGCCGCGTCCGGCACGGATGACGACAAGCAGCATGCCGGCCAGGCGTTTCACAGCGAGATGCTGAGTCCGTCGTAGGCCGAAATGATGTCGAGCGGCCGCTGGCTGCCCCGGGTGATCTGCTCCAGGCGCCGGGTTTCGGCCTCCAGGCGGGACAGTTGCTTGTCGTCGTGCATCGGTTCGTGGTGGAAGAGCGCGAGCCGCCGGGCTGCAGCCGCCAGGCATAGCTCGACACCGACCACGTTGCTGGAGTGGCCCCAGTCAGCCTTGACCGATACGGCTTCGGCCAGCGAATACATGGCGTCGAAGATGACGAGGTCGGCTTTGGCAAAAAACTTGACGAGCGATTCGTACTCACCCGGGTTGTCCAGCTTGTGTTCGGAGTCGGTGGAGTAAACGACGGTGCGCTTCAGGCTGTCAAAACGGAATCCGTAGGAGTCGCCGGCGTGGTGCTGCAATTTGGGTGTGACGTTGAGGCCGTCGATGTAGTGGGGCTTGTCCGGCGTCATCAGCTGAAACTCGATGCGGGCACCTGCCTGTGCGTAGTCGACCGGGAAGTTCGGGGCCTGCATCTGCTGGCGGATCGACTCTTCCAGCTTCGGGTGGCAGCCGTGCACCACGATGCGGTTGCCCGGGATGTACATGGGGGCGAAATACGGGAAGCCCATCAGGTGATCCCAGTGCAGATGGGAAATGAAGATGTGATAGGTCTGCGGATTTGCCACGCCGAACTGCGCCATCTTGGCCTGGCCGAGCGGGCGGGCGCCGCTACCCATGTCGCAGATGAAATGCTCGGGGCCGTCGCCGACGATTTCGACGCACGCCGAGTTGCCGCCAAAGGTGCCGCTGATGGCGAAAGGCAGGGTGTCGACGAACTGGTCGAGGGCGGCGTGATTCTTGAATGTCTTTCCGTTGGCCGCGATCAGGGCGCCGATGATCTTCTCGCGAATGTCGCGGTAAGTCAGTGCAACCGGCAGGGAGCCGCGCGTTCCCCAGAAAATGACCTCGTTCATGCCCCCAGGGCCTTGCAGGCCGCGTCGACCGTGGCATGGCAGGGAACGATCAGGTTGAAGCGGCTGATGGCAAACACTTCCTGCACCATCGGCTGGAGGGCGGCGATGGCGAAAACACCCTGCTGCACCTTGGCGCGACGGGAAGCCATCATCAGCACGCGCAATCCGGCACTGCTGATGTAATCGACACCGGAGAAATCGAGCAACAGGGGAGGATGTTCCCGGGCGCAGCAGACCAGCAGGGGTTCCAGAGCCTGAGTGAACTCTTCGCTTGCAGTGTGGTCTATGCGGCCGCTGACGGAAACAATCAGGACGCCGGCCTGTTCGCGTGTGGGTAGATGCATGAGCGTGCAGGGGGGACGAATGCTTGAGACTTTGAGTATGCCATGGCCGTCAGCGCACTCGGGTAAAATACTGCATGAATTCGAATCAGCTTAGTTTGGCTCAAACGCCGCGTTCTCTCTTCTCTTACCGCAAGTTCTGGGCGCACCGCTTCGGGCCGGCCCCCTTCCTGCCCATGTCGCGCGCCGAAATGGAAGCGCTGGGCTGGGATTCCTGCGACATCATCCTGATTACCGGCGACGCCTATATCGACCATCCGAGTTTCGGCATGGCCCTGATCGGCCGCCTGCTCGAGGCGCAGGGCTTCCGCGTCGGCATCATCAGCCAGCCGGACTGGAATTCGGCAGCCGACTTCCGCAAGCTCGGCAAACCCAATCTGTTCTACGGTGTTACCGCCGGCAACATGGACTCGATGATCAACCGCTATACGGCTGACCGCAAGATCCGCTCCGACGACGCCTATACGCCCAACGCCGAGCCGAACAAACGACCGGATCGTGCGGTCACCGTTTACGCCCAGCGTTGCCGGGAAGCCTATGCCGGGGTGCCGGTCATCGTCGGCTCGATCGAGGCCAGCCTGCGCCGCATTGCCCACTACGACTACTGGTCGGACAAGGTTCGTCGTTCCGTGCTGCCCGATTCGAAGGCCGATCTGCTGATTTTCGGCAATGCCGAGCGGGCCATCGTCGAGCTGGCGCACCGCCTGGCCAAGGGCGAAAAAATCGGCGACATTCGCGATCTGCGCGGTACCGCTTTCATGGTGCCCTCCGGTTGGGTGCCATCAAACGAATGGGAGGCCATGGATTCGACCGAGGTCGATACGCCGGGGCCGCTGATCAAGCATGCCGACCCCTATGCGATGGAAGAGCCCGCCCGCCAATCTGCTTGCGCCACTGCCGAAGCGCCGGCCAGCGGCGCCCAGCCGATCCGCATCGTGTCCCGCACCGAGCGCCTGGCTGCCCGCAAGGACCGCCGTGCCCACACCGTCATCCGCCTGCCGTCCTACGAGCAGGTCAAGGACGATCCGGTACTCTACGCCCACGCCTCGCGCACCTTCCACCTCGAATCGAACCCCGGCAACGCCCGGGCGCTGGTGCAGGCGCATGGCGAACGCGATGTGTGGCTCAACCCGCCGCCTTTCCCGCTCAGTACCGAAGAGATCGATTCGGTTTACGAATCGCCCTTCGCCCGCCGGCCGCACCCGAGCTACGGCGAGGCCAAGAT